>WNFC01005969.1_pt1 | contig 13383 bp, 14 predicted proteins | sample 5400541 | NCBI WGS metagenome assembly WNFC01 (sample SAMN13153342, study PRJNA577476) | soil metagenome | isolation source: 120 cm saprolite under Douglas fir tree site 2 hole 2 replicate 1 | place: USA:California | collected 2015-04-18
TGCCACCGCGACGTGGGCCGTCGTGGGGCGCGGCGGCACGCCGGCCAGCGTGGAGTTCCCGCTGTCGGTGGTCGGTGGGAACGTGGCGGTGAGCCGCTCGTACTCCCTCGACGGCACCACACTGGCCGCCCAGATTCGGTTGACGAGCATCGCCGTGACCCCCACGGACGTCAGCTTCCCCGAGGTCATCCCGAAGTCCGTGGCCCGGACGGCCGACCGCCTCCGCAATCTCCAGCCCGCCCATTCGCAGGTGGTGCAGTCCGACCCGGTGCTGCTGTTCACCTTCCCCAAGGTCCAGCCGGGCGGCACCGTCGAGATCTCGTACCGGTCGACGGTCGCGGCGGACGGGCCGGCCGGCCGCCGCCTGGAGCGCCTCAAGGCCGACCAGCAGTCCGCAGAGGCAGCCTACGACCGCCAGAACGCCATCGTCGTCGCCCAGCTCCAGAGCATCTCGGTCACGCCGCCCTCGGCGGGCATCGCCCTGGGGCAGTCGGTGACGCTCACCCTCACCGGGACGCTCGACACCGGCGGGAGCGCCCCCGCCGACGCCCTCGCAGCCACCTGGACGTCGTCGAGGCCCGATGTCGTCGCGGTGTCAGGAGCAGCCCTGCGGGGCGTGGGGCCGGGCACGGCCGCGGTGACGGCTGCCGTGGGTCGCCTGAGCGCACAGGTCACCGTGAGCGTGGCGGGGCCGGCTGCCTCACCGGACGGGGCCCCCACGACGCCCGGCCGCAGCAGCCGGCCCCCGACCCATGCCGCGTCGACGCCGCCCGTTTCCACCGTGACGCCGCCGGCCCCCGTGACGGTGAAGCCGGTACCTTCGCCATCCCCAACGACCTCCCTGATGCCCAGCTCGCCTGCCCCCACCGCTCCGGCACCGACCCAGCCGGCGCCGCCACCGACGGCCACGACCGACCGGTACCCGTGCGGGGCGCAGTTCACGGAGACGGACGACAGCACGGGCCACCGGGCGCAGCGCTGCCCGCTGGCGAGCGGCAACGTCCCGGTCTTCGACTCGCCGGACCTGGGCAACGGGGCGCACCAGGTGGGCGTGCTGCAGGCCGGCGGGAGCACCAACTGGTTCGTGGGGCAGAGCTACCACTCGACCTTCGTCCAGGGAACGCTCCGCAACGGCTGGTGGGCGTTCACGCTGAGCGACAAGGACGCGTCGGGCAACAGCCATTGGGGCTGGGTGCCCGAGACGTACTTCCAGGGCGGCAACAACGACGAGCCGGACGCCGGCCTGTTCTTTTGCGACACCCACGGCAACAGCTGCGCGCCGTAGTTCGTTTCTCTAAGGTTGGGACAAGACGGTCACAGAGCGGACGGAGGGACAATGAAGACAATCAGGATCATGGCACTGCTGGGCACGCTCATCTTGGCGGGCGGAGCCTGCAAAGACTCGACCGTCGGGGGTGGGGCGTCACCGTCGGCCACGGCAACCACTGCCGCCGCGGCATCTCCGACCCTCCAGCTTTCGAGCGCCCCGACCGCCACCGTGGTGTCCGGCAACACGGCAATGATTGCCCTCACGGTGACCGGCATCAGGATCGTCAAGGCCGACGGGGACACGTCCGGGCTGACCGGGCACTTCCACGTCTTCATCGACAAAGATCCCGTCGCCGCCGGCGAGGCGATCCCCAAGGTCGCCGGGATCGTCCACACGGCCGAGAACCCGATCCACCTCACCGGCTTGGCGGACGGGGTCCACAAGCTCGTGATCGTGCTCGGCGACGGGGCACACCGCCGGATCGGCGACGCCGGGGTGACGACGTCGGTCACCGTGGCCGGTCCCACCGTCCATCTCACAGCTCCGGCCACGGCGACCGCCGGCCAGCCGGTCCGGGTCACGGCGACCGTTCAGGGCGTCGCCCTCGTCAAGGCGACAGAGGACAGGTCGAACAAGGACAAGACCACCGGACATCTCCACATCTTCGTGAACAAGGAGCCGACGGCGCCCGGGGGCCCGATCCCCAGCGGCGACTCGGCCATCATCCACACCGCCTCGGCGACGACCGACATCCCGGGGACCCTGCTGAAGGCCGGCGACAACACGATCTGGGTCGAAGTCGGCTACGCCGACCACACCCCGTTCGACCCGCAGATCCTGGACAAGGTGGTCGTGACCGTCACGCCTGCACCCCCCGCGACGGCCATCGCGAGTCCGTAGGCCACAGGTGGCTTCGGGGACAAAGGCTGTATTGTTCGAGTGGTCAGTGGTGGCCGCCCTGGCCAGTACACGAAGGGGGGAGTTCCCGTGACCGATGAGGCGCCCGCAGCCCCGGAGCACGCCAGCCTGGATGAGCTCGAGGAGGAGACAGAAGAGCTCGAGAAGATGGAGGAACAGCTCGCCGAGGAACTCGGGCCCGACCCGGGCCAAGCAGCCGCTGGGGAGGCTCCCGCCTCCGCCTGAGCCCCCGGGCAGGGGGTCCAGCCGCCGGGTCCCGTCTCTTCCCTCTTGTTTTGGAGGCGGGTTCGTAGGAAGGTGGGGACGTGAGCAAGACGGCCGAGATCACAGGAATCTGGCACCGCCACGAAGCGGGGCTCCTGGCGGTTGTGAGCGTTGTGGTCATCGCCGGCAGCGTCATCGGCGGCCGGGCATTCTTCAGGATCCGGGAGACGACGAACTTCGGTAGCGCCCGGTGCTACACCGTATCCAGCTACGGGCAGGGCAAGCCCTCCACCGGGACGACGATCACCGCCGGCGGCCGGACCGGTTCAGCGGCGCAGGGGGAGAGCGCGCTCTCCGTCTGCGCCATGCTGTGGCGCCAGGGCTTCCTGAACCACGGAACGGGCATGTTGCACCCCTCGGCGGCCGTCGCCGATGCCGCCGAGCAGCCCGTACCTGCACTGGCGGCCTGCACGCTGCCGGACGGCACCGCCGGGATCTTCCCCGAAGTAGGACCATTCACCTGCGGGAAGCTCGGGCTGGCCTCCCCGCCAACCCGGCCGGCCCAGTAGCCGTCGGCGCTCGAAGGTCAGCTACACGGGTAGGCCGGGCACCACTTCTGCGACGACATGTTCTTGTCGAAGCCGCCCAGGTCTGCCACCTGGGCGTTGACGTTGATCGGATAGGTCGGGCCCCCGAAATTGATGTCCCAGTACAGGGTTGTCGCGCAGCCCGAGTACTGGGCGACGGAACGGATGGTGTCGTTCCAGCCGCTCGGCATGGAGCTGTTCGCGTAGTAGCCACAGGGCGAGGAGCCCTCCCAGGTCAGGCTGGGCCCGCTGAAGTTGGATCCCGTCCATTCGACGGAGAGGACGTAGATATTGCTCGCGGCGGCCCCCTGATTGAGCGCCATGTCCCGGATCTGCGGTCCGGTGGTTCCCTGCGGGAGGTGCACCCGGCCATGGGTCGCGGCAGCGATCGCGTCGCTGAGGGTGTTAAAGCAGCGCAGGCTCGGGAGGCTAGCGCCCAACCGGGCCACGCAGTGGGGGCCGGTCGCAGGCGTGGCCTCGCCGGGAAGGCTGCGGGACAGGAGCATCCCCGCGAAGAGGGTCACGATCGCCGCCAGGCGCAGCAGGCGGCCGGAGCGTCTCGGGGTCCGCCGGCTCCGGGGGCGGTTGATGACGACGGCGTCGAAGCCTGCGACTGCGTTCTTCACGGCGACCTCCCTGGGTTTGGGCGCGGACGACACAGTTCTGCACCTCTAGTCTCGGCAGAAACGCCGCCCCCGTGAATCACCCGATAGGAGAAATTTAACCTAGTTAACAGGAAAGACGTAGAGCTTTATTTCTTGTTTGAACACTTCTATACTTACGTCCATCCCGGGCAAGCCCGGGAGGGTGGCTCAAACCGTACACCCGGCAGCACTGTTCCGATCCGAAGGAGGGAGAAAACGTGTCGAACTACCCAGGATATCCAGGCGGTGCGAACATGCCACCGCCCCCGCAGCGTCCCACCGCCCCGGCGTCGGTGCTGACGGCGGTGAAGCTGATGTACACCGGCGCTGCGTTCAGCCTCATCGGCATCGTCATCAGCCTCACGGCCAAGGACGCCATCCATAAGGCCATTATCGCGAGCCGGCCCAGCCTGACCGACTCGGAGATCAACACCGCGGTGAACGTCGGCATCGCCTTCGGTGTCATCGTCGGCCTGATCGGCGTGGGCCTGTGGCTGTGGATGGCCTTCGCGAACAAGGCGGGCCACAGCTGGGCCCGGATCGTCAGCACGGTCCTCTTCGGCATCAACACCCTGGGCCTCCTCTACATCGTGATCTCGCCGAATTCGGGCTTCCAGAAGCTGGGGAGCGCCGTCGGGTGGCTGATCGGCCTCGGCGCCATCATGTTCCTCTGGAGATCGGACTCGAGCGCCTACTTCAACGCAGCGTAGGGCTGGGGCTCGTCGCCCCCGGGGCGGGGCGGGGCAGACAATGTCCCCGCGATGGCGCAGTACGCGGCGGCACTGGACCAGGGCACCACCAGCACGAGGTTCATGATCTTCGACCGTGCCGGCCGGGTGGTCGCGACCTGCCAGAAGGAGCACGCCCAGATCTACCCCCGGCCCGGATGGGTCGAGCACGACCCCCTGGAGATCCTGCGCCGCAGCCACGAAGTCATCCGGGAGGCCCTGGCACGGGCAGACCTCACCCCGGGAGACCTCGCGGCGCTCGGGGTCGCCAACCAACGTGAGACGACGGTCGTCTGGGATCGCCGGACCGGCACCCCGGTTTGCAATGCAGTCGTCTGGCAGGACACGCGCACCCGTCAGCTCTGCGACGACTTGGCCCGCGCCGGCGGGCAGGACCGGTTCCGGGCGACCACCGGGCTGCCCGTCGCCACCTACTTCTCCGGCCCGAAGATCCGCTGGATCCTGGACAACGTCGAGGGTGTGCGATCGAGGGCCGAGGGCGGCGACGTGTTGTTCGGCACGATCGACACGTGGTGCATCTGGAACCTCACAGGGGGCCCGGGCCGTGGGCTGCACGTGACCGACGTCACCAACGCCAGCCGCACCATGCTGATGGACCTCGCGACGCTGGACTGGGACGACGAGATCCTCGGCACGCTCGGGATCCCCCGGGCGATGCTGCCGGAGATCCGGGCCTCGTCCCAGGTCTACGGGGAGGTGACCGGCCCATTGGCGGGCGTCCCCGTCGCCGGCGACCTCGGCGACCAGCAGGCGGCCCTCTTCGGCCAGACCTGCTTCGCCCCCGGGGAGGCGAAGAACACCTACGGCACGGGATGCTTCCTGTTGCTCAACACCGGGCCGACGCCGGTGCAGTCCGCTCGTGGGCTCCTCACGACGCTCGCGTACCGGATCGGCGACCGGCCACCGGTCTACTGCCTGGAGGGTGCGATCGCCGTCACGGGCGCCCTCGTGCAGTGGCTCCGGGACAACCTGGGCATGATCGCGACGTCGGCCGAGGTCGAGGACGTGGCCCGCAGCGTCGAGGACAACGGCGGCGTGTACGTCGTCCCGGCCTTCTCCGGGCTCTTCGCACCTCACTGGCGAAGCGACGCCCGAGGCGTCATCGCCGGGCTCACCCGGTACGTGACGAGGGGCCACATCGCCCGGGCGGTCCTCGAGGCCACGGCCTGGCAGACCCGTGAGGTGGTGGATGCGATGAACGCCGACTCGGGGGTGGCGCTCACCTCCCTCAAGGTGGACGGGGGCATGGTCCACAACGACCTTCTGATGCAGTTCCAGGCCGATGTCCTCGGCGTGCCGGTGATCCGCCCCACCGTGGCAGAAACGACGTCGCTGGGAGCCGCGTACGCCGCCGGGCTGGCCGTCGGCTTGTGGGAGGAGGTCGAGGACCTGCGGGCGAACTGGGGGCAGGACCGACGGTGGGAGCCCGGCATGGACCCCGGCCGGGTCGAGCGTGAGTACCGCCAGTGGAAGAAGGCCGTCGCCCGCACCCTCGACTGGGTCGACGAGTGAAACCGAGCCACGGGCGCCGGCGGGATCGGCGACGCCGGTGAACCACCTCGAGACCCGGGTCCTGGTGATCGGGGGCGGGTCGACCGGGGCCGGGGTCGTGTGGGACCTCGCCCTGCGGGGGGTGCCGGCCGTCCTGGTGGAGCGCGGCGACCTCGCCGCCGGTGCGACCGGCCGCTCCCACGGGCTGCTGCACTCCGGAGCCAGGTACGCCGTGAACGACCCCGACTCGGCGGCGGAGTGCTGGGCGGAGAACCGGATTCTCCGGCGCATCGCCGGAGCCTGCATCGAGGACTCCGGAGGGTACGTCGTGGAGACGCCCTGGGACGATGCGACCTACGCCTCGAAGCTCGTCGAGGGCTGCCGGGTCGCCGGGATCCCCTGCGAGGAGGTGACGGTGGGCGACGCCCTCCACGCCGAGCCGCTGCTGCACCCCGCCATCCGGCGGGCATTCACGGTGCCGGACGCGGCGGTGGACGCGGCGGGGACCGTCCGGGCCTGTGCCCGGTCGGCGCACGACCTTGGGGCCGGCATCCTCACCGGCCACGCCGTGACGGGCCTGATCCGTGAGCGGGACCGGGTTGGCGGGGCGGTCGTGCGGAGCGGGTCCGGCGACGAGATGGAGGTCCGGGCCGAGGTCACAGTCAACGCGGCGGGTGCCTGGGCGGGCAGGGTGGCGGCGATGGCGGGCTGCGAGGTCACGGTCGTCGCCGGGAAAGGCATCCTCATCGCTTTTCGGCACCGCCTCCTCGACGCGGTCGTCAACCGCTGCCGCCTACCGGCCGACGGGGACATCATCGTCCCGAGCGGCACGTCCAGCGTGCTCGGCACGACCGACATCGCGTCGCCCGACCCCGACGACCTGGAGGTCGTACCCGACGAGACCGCCCGGATGCTCGCCGAGGGAGAGCGCCTCGTCCCCGGCTTGCGCCAAGCGCCCGTGCTCAAGGTGTGGGCCGGGGTCCGGCCCCTGTTCCGGGAGGGACCGGCGGGGACAGCCGGCGACCGGGAGGTGTCGCGCTCGCACCGCCTACTCGACCACCGCGAGCACGACGGCGTGGCGGGGTTCGTAACGATCGTCGGCGGTAAGTTCACCACCTTCCGCAAGATGGCCGAGGTGACCGCCGACCTCGTCTGCGAGCACCTGGGGGTCTATCGGCGGTGCACGACCGCCACCGAGCAACTCCCGAGCCTTGAGGCGTGAGATTAGCCCCCTCTCTACCTTGACAGTTGCACGACTCCCCTGATTGCCTCCGGGGTCCCGGGAGGGCCGTTGAGGTGCAGGGGCGCCCCTCGTTCAGACAGGGGCACCGATGGAGCGGAGGAATACAAGCACCTGGGGGAAGATGCCGTTGATCGCGCCGTTGACGATGCCGACGATGGAGACCATGGAGCCACCGGGAATATTAGGCATGCGAATCCTCTCTTTCTTGGGACGCCGGGCGAGCGTTCGTGGCGGCCCTGCTACTAGGAATGGTTGAGTTCAGAAAGGGACACCGAGGGAGCGGAGGAGCGCGGCCAACTGGGCGGCGATGCCGATTCCGGACCTGGTGAGGCTGCCGACAGACGGGACAACCCATGGAATACCTCTCCTTCTTGGGGACGATGGGACGATGGGAAATCCAGAACGGCTCAGTAGGAAGGGGATCTGGCTCAAGGCCTGTACATGTCGAGCTGGTAGGGGACGTCCGGGGTGACCGCTTTGACGCCGGGCAGACGCCGGACGGCGCCGGCCTCGTCCTTCGACATCTTCACCGACATACCATTCAGCGCCATTGAGTCGTGGTGGTCGACCGTTGCCCCCCTGGCGGTCTGGGCGAGGGTCGCCTCGAACGCGCTGGCTGTCGCCAAGGTGCGCCTGGTAGGCCAGCGCGCCCGGCGCCCAGGCCTGGAGGTGCCCGGTGGCCGGCTTGACGTGTGCCGCCACCGACGGCTCGGCGAACTGTACGATCCAGCGGCTGGCGTCGATGGCTGCCAGGTCGTTGGGGGCCAACTGGTGCTGGGGGGATACGGGAGGCCCGTCGGGGTTCGGGGGAGCGGGCTTGGCCAGCGCCGTGCCGAGGCCGAGGGGGGACAGCACCTCGAGCAACTGCACACAGGCGGGCGCAACAAGACGTCGCCGCCAGATGTGCCGAGAACCGGTCATCCGCCCGCCCCCCGATCCCTCCGCTTCCCGCCGCACCGAGGCGAAATTCTTCCCCGGGGCGGGCGGTGTCAAGGCAACCGGCGCCAGCATGCCGGGAGCCCGGAATCAGGCGCGGCGGTTGGGCGTTGAAAAATGAATGACAGATTGGAGAGCGCCGTGGCGACCGTTGCACTGACTGGCGACACGTTCTGGGACACCGTGAAGAGCAACGAGATCGTCCTCGTCGACTTCTGGGCGGGGTGGTGCGGTCCGTGCAAGCGGTTCGCCCCGGTGTTCGAGCAGGCGTCCGAGGCGAACCTGGACATCGTGTTCGGGAAGGTGGACACGGAGGCGGAGCAGGCCCTTGCCGCAGCGGCGAAGATCATGTCGATCCCGACGCTGTTCGCCTTCCGCGACGGGATCCTGCTGTTCTCCCAGCCCGGCGCCTTGCCGGGCCCGACCCTGGCGCACCTGATCGGCGCCATCCGAGGGGTGGACATGGAGGACGTCCGGCGCCGGGTTGCGGCCGGCGAGGCCGACGGGGCCCCGTCCGAGCCGGGCACCGCCCCCTCCGAAGCCTGACCTCTGCCGCTGCCACCAGCGGTACGAAGCCGAGGAAGATTGTCCTTCTGGCCCGTTTGAGCATTCTTGTGCTCTGGTGGGTCGCCGGGGACCGCTCCGGTGTGGAAGAACCAGGGCCCGTGCAATCCCAAGGCCCCTGGGGCGTCAACGCCCTAAAGATCACGGCGCTCCGTGATGCTGCGCCCCACCGCCCTTCCTATCGTCGTCTCATCAACCTGTTCAGACCCGTGGAGTCGAACTGTGGATTCCAGGGCCACACCGAGAGGAGGCACGACGATGTCAGTCAGGCACGACGAGGGCGTTGCGAGCGCTGGGTACGGCGGGAGCGGCGCCAACGAGTTCACCTTCAGCGGTGCGGGCACGACGATCACCTTCTTCCCGGCTACGCCCGGCCCGGTCGTGGCCGGCCAAACTGGAGTACGAACGGGTTCCTGGGCAGTGAGCAGGGCGGCATAGCCGCATCTCAGCAGGTCAGAGCCGGGTTTACCGCCCGGTCCGGACTGCCCGAGATTCCAGTGGAAATCCCAGGATTCCCTGAGTAGCTCTTGTAATATGCCGAGCTGTGGCGGATTCCAGGAGTCGTGCGCTGTCCCTCGTGGCATCCGCATCCCCCCTCGAGGTGGGCGAGGCGACCGTGGCGCCGCCGATCGAGCCCGACCTGGCGGACGTCCTCACGATGCAACGGCGCCAGGCCGCCGAGATCACTGCTTCTGACGAAGCCAGCTTCTTCTTGGACACGCTGGCTGAGTACCAGTGGGCGCGCGACGTGGCGGGGCTGGCGGCGACCACCCTCGACAGGCTCCTCAAGCCGGTGATCGAGATCTGCGAGTACTACGGCGTGGTGGCGTGGCAGCTCACCCCCCGGCAGGTGGACAAGTACTTCGCTGGTCCGGGCAAACGTGGGCGATCGACGGTGCGCCAGAAGATGAACCTGGTCGACAGCTACTTCGCGTTCCTCGAGCAACGCTACGCCGGCGAGATCGTCCGCCGATTCGGGGCGGCCGTGGAGTCGCCGATCGACCCGTTCAACCGGCCGCATCACCGCGGGGACTTCGGGCTGCGGGTGCCCCCGTCCCAGCGGGCCGCCCGGGAGTTCTTCGCCAGCTGGCGGGAGTCGTTGGAACACGCTCGCAAGCCGGCGGTCGCCCGCCGCGACTACGTGATGGGCAAGCTCACCTACATCTCGGGGGTACGGGCCGCGGAGCTGTGCGAGGCGGCGATCGGCGACGTGCACTGGGAGTCCGGTCAGTGGGGCCGGTTCCTGGTCAACGGCAAGGGCGCCCACGGCTCGGGGCCCCGGCAGCGTGAGGCGTACCTGTTCCAGGATGGCCGGGAGCTGCTGTGGTGGTACGTCGAGGAGGTGAGGGGCGAGTTCTGCGACGACCCGGAGGCGCCGACTGCGCCGCTGTTCCCCTCCGAGCGGATCCCTCGGGCGATCGCGGCGCTCAACGTTGCCACGCCGGGCCTGGCGGTGACACCGGCGACGTTCCGGCGGGCGTTGAAGACCGCCGGCCACCGCTTCCTGACCGGTCCCGTGCGCGACCTTCATCCGCATCTGCTCCGACACGCCTGTGCGACCCACAACTACGAGCGCGGGATGTCGCTGTGGGAGGTACAGAAGCTGCTCGGCCATGACCGTCCGACGACCACGGTCCAGTACCTGGCCACCGCGCATGCCGACCCGGAGAAATCCAGCCTGGCCGCCTCGGGCCGGGCTGTTCAGCGACTCGTCATGGACAAGGGGAACCTGCGATGAAATGGAACCTGCGTTGGGTCGCGGCCCGCCGCGACATCTGGCGGCCGAGCGACCTGCTGGGCGCGTTCAAGACGGTCGGCTTCACGCCGTCGCTGAGCAAGGTCTCGGCTCTGTGGAGCAGCAAACCGATCTCGGTGCGCCTCGACGACCTGGACAGGATCTGCGCCGCCCTGGGGTGCACCGTCGCCGACCTGATGGAGTCCGAGCCGGTGGCGGCCGGCGATGCCGACCAGGAGCAGACGGGTCGTGTCGTGGGCGGGCCCGACGAGTCTGGTCAGCCGGTCCGACCGACGCCGCGACGAGGCAGGCCCCGTCGATCGCTGCCTCCGAACTGACGTCCTGGAAGCAGCGACGCTGGCCCGTCGGCCAGTGCCGGGTGTGCCTTGGCTGGGGTGAGCTTCCGCAGTTCGCCGACTGCGGTGGCTGTTCCTCCTGGCGCCAAAAACATACCGGGCGAGCGCCCTGCCGGCGCTGCGGCCACGACAGCCACGTCAACACCGACGGCCTGTGCCGCCTGTGCCTGCAGGCGATCCGTACCGAGGATCCCGGGTGGATCCTGAACCCGGTCGCCGGCCGGCCTGCCCAGCTCAGACTCATCCTGCCCGGCGTGCACATCCCCATAGCGCAGCCCCTCGACAAGTCCTTCCGCGGCCGGCCGTCCCCACGCGAACGCCCGCCGTCATGGCTGGAGCGCCTCCGAGCCGCAAAAGCCGAGCCGGTCGATGACCAGCGGGTGTGTCCGCCGAGCATGGGCGGGCAGATTGCTTTGCTGCACGGGCATCGCAGGATGACGCTTGACCACGCACGACGCATCCGGGACCGCGAGCTTCCCGGCTACGCCCAGGCCCGGGCCGCAGTCATCGCCTACGCCAACGAGCGTGGCTTCAGCTCCGCGTGGTGGCGAACGGTCGACCTCCGGATCCGGTTGGCGCTTGCCGTGCGGGATGCCGACGGCGAGGACCTCGTCTGCGAGGAGAGCCTCGACGACCTGCCCGGGTTCGCCGATGCCACCGGCGAGATCCTGCGCCGAGTGGGCCTCCTCCGCCCTCGGTGCTCCCCGCGTCCCCTCACCAGTGCGAAGCGTCTCCGCAACTGCGAGCACTGCGGCTGCTGGGGCTTCCACCGCGTCTGCCCACCCTGTGGCCACTGGCGCAAGCACCCCGCCGGGGACTGCTCGCGCTGCGGACGGTCCGGCCTGCCGTTGCTGGAGGGGCTCTGCCGTGGCTGCAGAGTCCACGTCGACATGCACGGACCCGGCGCCCTGACCGAGCCCTGGACCCAGCTCTGGCTGGGCGGCACCCTCGCACTCAAGCTCCAGACGAAGCTCCGGACGAAGAGTGGAAGCTTCGGCTCCACGCCGCATCGCCATGGGGCCCGGCAGCGGGCCGCCGCCGGGCGCCCGTCGGTCCCCCCGGTCTCGGCACACCTGGTGGACCCGGCGCAGCCAGCGCTGTTCGAGGCTCGTCGTGACTGGAGCTGCATCGCGATCGGCTCGCTGGCACAACTGCCCTCGCTGACACCGTCGGCTCAGGCCCTGCTCGACGCCTTCGGACAATACGCCCGGGACCGGGCATGGGACTGCCAGGTCCGCCGGCTGGCCGCCCGGAGCCTGCGCATCCTGCTGGCCTGGGTTGGAGCCGACGCCCCGATCCCCGAGGCGGACATCCGGGCGCTGCCGACCGAGCGCCCCGGCACCACCGCCCGGCGCGTGGTGCAGTTCCTTGCCCAGGTCGACCTACTCATCCCAGATCCCGCACGCCGCATCGATCCCGACGAGGCTGCCGTCGAGCAACGCATCCGGTCACTGCCAGCAGGGATGCACGATGAGCTTGACCGCTGGATCCAGGTGCTGCGAGGGGAAGGACGCCGGCAGCACCCGGTGAGATCCTTCGAGACGATCCGCAAATACCTCGGCTACGTCTACCCCGCTCTGGAGGCATGGGCGGAGCACGTCACGAGCTTGCGCGAGGTCACCCCCGAGGACGTACGCCAGGCCATCGGGGAGCGTAGGGGGAACGCGGCCCGATCGATGCACACGGGCCTGAGCAGTCTGTTCCGGGCGCTCAAGCAGGAACGACTCGTCTTTCGTGACCCCACCCGGGGAGTCTCACTCCCGAAGGTCGAGCACCTTCCCTGCCCGATCCCCACCGACTCCCTCCGCGGGCTCATCGACCGGGCAGCCGGCCCGATGGCGAAGCTCGTCGTCGCCCTCGTTGCCATCCATGGCCTCGGCAAGTTCGAGCTCACGCGCCTACAGCTGCTGGACCTGGATCTGTCCCACGGTCGGCTGGTTGTCCGCCGCGACAACCGGCGGCACACCGTCTACCTGGATGAGCTCACCCACACGCTGGCCAGCGTCTGGCTCCGTGAACGACATCGCCGCTGGCCGGTCACCGCCAACCCGCACCTGCTGGTCAGCCAGCAGACCGCTGCCGACGATACGGTGCCACCAGTTTCGGGCTTGGTGATCACCTTGATCTTCGAGCCACTTGGCCTCAGCCCATCGAAGCTGCGGCAGGACCGGATCCTCGACGAGGCGCGCCACACGGCTGACCCGGTCCACCTCATGACCGTGTTCGGCATCGCCGCCGCCACGGCGATGCGCTATGTCTACGCCGCCCATCCGGAACGCCGGTCAGTTCTCCCTCGGTAGGAAGGGAAACGGGGCCAGCTGGCCGGCGGGACCGATAGGCTACAGGCCGTGAGCCAACAAGCTCTGCACGAACCCGCACCCGCCGGCCGCATCTGCACGGCAACCACGCGCGGGTTCCGCCTGGTGCACGGCCGAGAATCCCGGAACCTGCGCGCTTTCGAGGGAGGGGAGCTGCACTATCGGCCTTCCCTTCCTGCGCAGGCGCCGTTCGGTACCAACCTCGGGGCTACTAGGCACAATGCCGTTTACTTAGAGGGCCGGGAGGGCAGACGGCACTTTTGGCGTCCATTGGAACCCGTTGCAGAACATGGTCGAGGGGCGGGTTCGTGAGGCACGTTGACTGATTCCCGGACGTCGCCACTGTGCGTGGTGGCTTCCCAGCCTGA
>WNFC01005970.1_pt1 | contig 13383 bp, 12 predicted proteins | sample 5400541 | NCBI WGS metagenome assembly WNFC01 (sample SAMN13153342, study PRJNA577476) | soil metagenome | isolation source: 120 cm saprolite under Douglas fir tree site 2 hole 2 replicate 1 | place: USA:California | collected 2015-04-18
AGCATTCGATGCGGTATGGGCCACCAAAGAGAAGTTTGAAGTCAATACGCGTACGGCGGCGTACATCCTGGCTGTCGAACGCATCATCGAAGCCCGCAGCCTGCGAGGACTCTACGCGTAGGGGTTCGGGGCTAGGGGCTAGGGGCTAGGGGCTAGGGGCTAGCCCCTACGCATACAGTCCCCTCAGACTGCGGGCTTCGATGATGCGATCGACGGCCAGGATGTACGCCGCCGTACGCGTATTGACTTCAAACTTCTCTTTGGTGGCCCATACCGCATCGAATGCTGCGACCATCTTTTCTTCGAGTCGTTCGTTGACCTCGGCTTCTCTCCAGAAGTAGCCATAGCGGTCCTGAACCCACTCGAAGTACGACACGACCACGCCGCCGGCATTGGCCAGGATGTCGGGTACGAGCAGGATGCCGCGGCGGCTGAGGATCTCGTCAGCCTCAGGCGTCGTCGGCCCATTGGCGCCTTCGACGATGATCCGCGCCTTGATCTCGCTGGCGTTGTCGGCGTTGATCTGGCCCTCCATCGCCGCGGGCAGCAGCACGTCCACGGGCAACTTCAGCAGCTCCTGGTTATCGAGCAACTGCGTCCCGGGAAAGCCCCGCAACTGGCTCGTCTCGCGGTAGTACGCCAGCACCCGCGGCATGTCGAGGCCGCGCGGATCGTAGATCGCGCCGCTGACGTCGGAGACCGCCACGACCTTGGCGCCGGCCGTGTGCAACAGCTTGGCCGCGTTCGAGCCCACGTTCCCGAAGCCCTGGATTGCTACGGTGCTGTCCGGCAACTCGCGCCGGACTCGGCGCAGCGTTTCGCGCGTGACGAACAACAGGCCGCGTCCAGTCGCTTCCAACCGGCCACCCGAACCGCCCAGCGCGATCGGCTTGCCCGTCACCACGCCGGGCTCGACATAGCCCTTCTTCATCGAAAACGTGTCCATCACCCAGGCCATTACTCTGGGGCTGGTACCGACGTCCGGTGCCGGGATATCGACCGTTGGGCCGATCAGGTCGAAGATCTCCGAGATGTAGCGCCGGGTCAGCCGCTCCAGCTCGCCAATGGACAATTTGGACGGATCGCAAGCGACGCCGCCTTTGGCGCCGCCAAACGGGATATCGACAATGGCGCACTTCCAGGCCATCCAGGCCGCCAGCGCCTTGCAATCGTCCAGATTGACATCAGGGTGATAGCGAATGCCGCCTTTACCCGGGCCACGCGAGTTGTCGTAGATGACCCGATACCCCTCGAACATCTGCAGATGACCGTCGTCCATCATCACCGGCACCGATACGACGACTTGCCGTCGCGCGTGCCGCAACGGCTCGAGCGCGTCACGGTCCGGCTGCAACACCGCGGCCGCCCGATCGAGCTGCTCGAGGACGTCGTCGAACGGGTTGCGATGGACGCGCGCCGGGGAGCCCGATTTGAAAGCCGAGCGCACGCGACCCGACGATGTCACTGAACCCACTACACTGCCATTAGCCATAGCGGAACGTACCCGTCCCATGTGGGCCTGGTTAACCTCCTCAGCATTGAGCGAGATGGCCGCGGCCACGCTGCCACGTCCATCCCCAGGATCATATGGCTTTCGGTTGGTGGAGATCGGGTATCCGCGGTCAGAGGTTCTGGTTGAGAGGTGCTCTGGTCGGTTTCGGAATGGCGACCGGCGCGCGCCGCAGGCCAGCCAGCGGAGCGAGGCCGACCATCAGTGCCCCGATGACCAGGTACAGCGCGGGAATACCGCCCAGCGCGACGACGCCCGAGCCGAGGATCGGCCCGAGTCCCCAACCGAGTCCTTGGGCCGAGCCAGCCGCGCCGTACGCCGCGCCTTCACGCCCAACAGGCGACGACAGCTTGGTCAGCACCGCCATCGTGGCCGTCACTCCGGCCAGCCATACGCCGAGCACTGCCCGCAGCGCCAGGAACAAGCCCACGGTGGGTACCAGGGCCTGAATACCCAGAACGATCCCCGAGCCAACCAGCGACACCATCAACAACTCGCGTGGACCATGCCGATCGGTCCACGGGCCGAAGAAGGGCATGCCCAGCGCGGCGGTGATCGCGGTGAGGGTGATCGACAGGCCGGACGCCAGCTCGGCCGACAGCCAGATCGGCCGCTGCATGTCTTGCAGATAAATCGGCAGCAAGTTGACGGCGGCCGAGAACACAAACGACGTGCCCATCTGAAGCAGCAGCAGGCCACGGAAACCCGGCCAACGCAAGGGTCCAAAGGTGCGCGCCAGGATGCTCTCGGTCGGCCCTGGTCGTAGGCGTGCGCGGGTCGGCGGCTCTTCCACCCAGAAGATGGCCATCAGGCCGCCGATCAACAACAAGATGCCGCCCAACACGAACGAGCCGCGGAAGCCCAGACTGCCCACCGTGACGCCACCGATCACCGGCCCAATCGTGTTGCCAACCTGCACGGCCGTACTGACCAGGCCGAGCGCAAACCCGACCTGGTTGGTGGGGGTGGCCGCGGCAACCAGGGCCGCGGCGGCCGCCTGGGAACCGGTCACCGCGCCCTGAAGCAGGCGCACGGCCAGGAGCTGCCAGACATCGCCGACGAAGCCCATCGCGGCGACGACGATCGCGCCGCCCACCATCGACCGAACCAGCATCGGCTTGCGGCCGTAGCGGTCGGCCAGGACGCCCCACACCGGTGCCAGGACGGCCATCGTCAAGGCTGCCGAGCCGGAGATAACCCCTGACCACACGGCAACCTGAGCGCGCTCGGTCACGCCCAGGGCCTGCACGTACATCGGCAGGAACGGCAAGCCCAAACCGAAGCCAATCAGACAGAAGAGCTGCGTGGCAGAGGCGATCCACGCCGTTTTCTCCCACTGTTCGAGAACGGGGAGCCATGCCTTGACTGTGCGCCCGATGTCGCGCCGCGTGAGCACGGCGGAGCGACTCGGCGGAGGCATTCGTCGAAGAGTCTACGCCTTGGGGACGACCCCGTACTTGAGAAAGAGCTCGCCATCGAGCTCCACGAGAGAGCGCAACTCGAGCTGAATCGTGCCCAGGCTGGCGCCTTTGACGATGGTCAACGGGTCTTTGCCGCCCAGGAGTTTGGGGGCGATCGTCAGGAAGATTTCGTCCACCAGTTGGCCCTCGAGCAGAGCGGTATTGAGAGTTGGACCACCCTCGCACAGGATTCGCCGCGCGCCGCGCTCGCGCAAGTCCTCAATCGCGGCCGTGACGCTTTCCACACGGCACACCTCGATGGTCTCGCCCTCGACCGCCACGGGTTTGTCTGACGTTATGTAAATAACAGTGGCCGATTCGTAGTACGGATGCTGACGGGGAAGGTTGCCGCTGCGGGTGATGATCGCGCCCAGTGGCTGCGCTGAGAGCCCGAGTTGTTGGCGCTGCACGACGAGCTCGGCTGGGACACGGGCTGACAACGGGTCCGCGCGCACGGTCCCTGCGCCGTGCAGCACGACGTCGGCCTCGGCGCGTAGTTCGCGCATCAACCGCTTGTCCGCCGCCGAGCCAATCCCCACAGCCGAGCCATTGACCGCCGCCCGCCCGTCCACGGTCGCCACCATGTTCAGCGCGAGGTACGGCCGACCGTCAGGCGACGGCTGTCCCAGCAGGGGGCGGAGGTGAATCACTATCGCGTCAGTCCGGTGGAGCTTGTGGCGCCCTGGCCTGTCGGGCGGGCGAAATAGGAGACCCGTTCGACGACGATCGGACGGTCGGCGGTGACGTGCAGGGCGACGTTGGCGTCGGGCACGCTCGGATTGACGTCCATCGTTACGCGTGAAGTCGGACCGACGTTGAACCGCCGCGGTGGGGGTGGATCGCCGTCCTGCGGCCGAAACTCGACCTGCACATTGGCCGATTGACTCTGCGGATTGAGCACGGCCAGCTGTTCCTCGAACGAGCCGCTCGTGTCCCCCTCGGGCAGGAACCATTCGGTAGCGGGCGAAGGGACGGCGGTCGAGTCGTAGCCCGCCCGCCCATTGTCGAAATAGACGGCTCGTTCGGCGACGATAGGCTGATCTGAGTCGACACGGAAGCCGTAGGCCGCATTGGGCACGAGCGGATCGGTATAGACGCTGGTCCGCGAGTGGGGCAACACGAACAGTGGCTGAATGACGACACCGCCAGTATCGGTCATAAATGTGACCTTGACCGTGGCCGGCACAGTGCCAGGATTCTCGAGCAGCAGCCACGTATCGAAACCGGCTCGGCTGGCACCCGCCGCGAGGTACCACGTCTTCCCCGGTGACGCCGCGGCGAGCGTGTCGTGCCCGCCCTGGCCGTTGTCGAAGTACATCGCCCGCTCCACGACGATGGGTTGATCCGCGGTGACCTGAGTCGCAAAGCCAGCAGTCGTGAACAGCGCGTTCACATAGACCGAGCGGCGACCCATCGCCGGCAGCAACTCGGGGTGGTCAACGATGGATCCATCTTCGCGCATGAACCGCATCTGCACCTGCGACGGCACCGGATTGGGATTCAGCAGCAGTATCCAGGTCTCGAACGGCTGGACGGTCGATCCTTCGGCCAGGAACCAGGTCTTGGACGTCTGGCGTGCACCTGGGGCCGAGTGCCCGTCGTGACCAAAGAACATCGACCGCTCGACATAGACCGGCAGGTCGGTCGTGACGATGGTCGCAAACTCGGCGTTCGGCATCACCTCGTTGGCCAGCAACGTCATGCGCGAATTGGGACCGAGGCGCATATCAGATGGGACTTGCTTGCCTTCGGGCGTGACGAACAAGAAATGCGCCACGGTTGGTACCGGATTCGGATTTTGCAAGGCGAACGAGACTTCGAAAGGCGTCCGCGTACTGCCCTCGGCGAAGTACCAGCGGCGCGACTCACTGGGCAGCGGAGCGGGCGCTGGAATGTCGCCAGTGGGCTGCCGGTTCGGCAAATTGGCGACGGTGTCGGGCGTGCGGGATGGCAACCCCAACCGCAAGCTGGCCACGGCGCGGGCCACGTTCAGGATGCCCGCGCCATACCCGGCGTCAGCGGTACCGACTTTGTCGGCGTTGGCGCGCAACGCCTCCGCGATGTCGGCCGCGGCCAGGTCCGGGCGCAGCGCCCACAGGATCGCTGCGGCACCCGAGACGTGTGGCGCCGCGATTGATGTCCCGGATTGGCTGGCATACATGCCGCGCCCAGCGCCCGACCAGGCCGTGCTCGGCACGTCGACGCCGGGCGCCGCCAGTGACACGTACTGCTGGCGCTGCGAGAAACTGGCCAGCTGATCCTTATCGTCGATGGCGGCAACCGCCAGGACACCGTCGAAGGCCGCCGGGTAGTTGACGGCGTTGTCCCCATTGCCGGTATTGCCCGCGGCGGCGACCACGAGCGCACCCTTGTCCTGCGCGTACTGGACGGCGGTTTCGAGCGCGGCCGAGTAGCGCGCGCCAGTCGAGCTGATGTTGATCACCCGCGCGCCCTGGTCCGCGGCATACAGGATCGCCTTGACCGTCGCGCTGTCTGGCCCGCGACCTTGCGAGTTGAGGGCCTTGATCGGCAACAGCTTGACGTGCCACGCCACACCGCTCACGCCCACACGGTTGTTGCCGACGGCGCCGATGATGCCGGCCACCGCCGTGCCGTGCGATTCGTCATCCTGAGGGGTCGGCACGTCGTTCAGAAAGTCGTAGCCTTGATCGAGCAGCAGGTTGGCGCGCAGGTCAGGGTGGCTCAGATCGACGCCCGTGTCGAGAACCGCGACCACGACGTCGGGCGCGCTGGGCCGCAGGTCCCACGCCTCTTCCATCCCGATACGGCGCAGATTCCACTGGTAGGCCTGGTAGAGCGCGTCATTGGGCGTGATCTGGCTGACTTGCTCGCCCTCGTACTCAGCAGCGCGGACTTCGCTGTCCGCGCGCAGGGTCTTCAAGATGCGCTCGGCGTCGTCGCCCGGTAGCGCGACGCGGTAGACGAGCAGGGGGTTGAGGCGCTCGAGGATCCGCCCGCCGACGGAGTTGATCAAACGCTCGGCCATCGGCGCGCCGACCGGCGGGCGCAGCGTGATGAGGACGATTGCCTCGGAGGAGGTCGCCCAGCCAGCCGCGGGGTTGATCAGCAGGCACGTAGCGACCGCGACCGCGGCCAGGACAATCAGCAGCCGACGAGCCACTATGGAAAACCAGGGCAGCTCAGCGCCAGCTGTGCGCAGCCTGCATGCGTTCGTCGAAGATCTTCTGGACCTCTCTAATGCGTGCGGACGTCAACGCGACATTCTGGCCTTTGCCTGCCATGCGGCGCAGAACGTCCTTGAGCTCTTTGACGCGGGTGACCGTCGTGCTACAGCCTTCGACCCGCAGCTGGACTTTAGGATTGGTGAAGACGATCACGCCAGACGTCGGTACCTCGGACATGCCGTTGGCCTCGAGCAGCGCGCGCAGCTTCTGCAACTGTTTGGCGGCGTCGGCCGTTGGATTACCCAGCGTTGGCCCGAAAAACGACATGAGCCGTGATCCTGAGCCCTTGTTCCACTGGTCTCGAATGCACGCGATCTGGCCGGCCTCCGTGCGGACGATCAGCACGTGAACGCCAGCCGGGCTGACCAGGATGTAGTCGGGCAAGGACGAGGAAATGAACGCGTACAGCTTGTAGCGATCGTCAAGCATGCGGATCGCCTGGCCCAGCTGCTCTTCTTGTCGATTGCGCGGGCCCCAACGTCGAAGCTGCGTTTGACCGAGCGAATACAGACCCAGCCCAGCCAGGATGGCCACCCACGACTGCCACGGCAGATCACCGCGAGTCGGATCGAGCTGCGTCGACAGCACCAGCCCGAGCGCGAAGACGGCCAGCGCGCTGATATGGAAGCCAAGCCCGAGACGGACACGGTTTTTAACGAGCTGCTGATTGGCAACGAGCTGCATGTTTGGGTACAGGGCCGCCTCAGTGCGCGATTATCAGAGCCGTGAACGAACGACGTCAACGCGTGGCACCCGCGCTTGGCAGTGGCATCGTCGCGTTAGGCCTGCTGACCCTCGTCGGCGGCTGCCAGGCGGGTTCGTCGGTCGAGAGCGCCCAGACGGCGATCGCGGTGGCTCAGACCGCGCTGCCTGGCTTCCAGACGGCACTACCGGGAGTCCAGGCAACGGCGCAGGCTGGCGCGACGCTCATCAGCAGTGTCTTGTCCGACCCGCTGGCGATCAACGCCCAGCTGCAGGCACTGCTCGCCGGCGTCACAATCGATGCGCGGACGACGCCTGACGGCGCCTCAAACGATGCAGTCACCCAGGTCAGCGTCACTGGAACCGACGCGCGCGGCACCTTCGGGCAACTTGATGCCCGCACCCGCCAGGCGACGACCATGGGTGCGCTGCTGCTGGTCGCTCAGTACTACCCGAACGCGTCGGTCTCGCTGACGGTGCTCGACGGCGCGGGCGGAACGCTGGCGTCGGGCAGCAAGGCGCCTGGCCAGGGGCCGGTGGTTAGTTAGCGATCAGTAGACGACGGATTCCATGGCGGCGGCTTGCCCGGCGCCGGTGATGCTGCGCAGGGCATCGCTCAACAACCGCACGCCACGTTCGAGGTCAGCCGGCGCCAGGGCAGAGTAGCTCAAGCGCAGACCGCGCAGCGCGGCGATCGAGGCTGGTCCGCCTCCGCCCGCGCTGAAGAAGAATGGGCCGGGCACAAAGGCCACCCCGCGGCGGACGGCCTCCAGAAACAGCTCCGTCGAGGTTGGGCCTTCGCGCGGGAGCTCGAGCCACAGATTGAAGCCGCCTTCGGGCGGATCGAACGTCGCCCCTGGTGGCAGCGCACGTGGCCGGCGCAGCGCCTCGACCAACACGTCGCGGCGTTGTCTGTAGACCTCGCGAGCGCGCTTGAGGTGAGCTTCGAGCGCGCCGTCGGCCAGGAGTCGATACACCGCGCGCTGCACGAGCGCGTCCGAGGAGAGGTCGCTGGCGTACTTGGCGGCGACCAGCTTTTCGAATACTGGCGGATCGGCGACCAGCCAGCCAAGTCGCAGACCAGCCGCGATAATTTTCGAGAACGTGCCCAGATGGATGACGTACCCGGCATGGTCGCCGGCTTTCAGCGACGGAGGCGCGACGCCCTGATCCAGGCGAATGAAGCCCGCCGAATCGTCCTCGACGATTGGCAGGTCGTACGCCGCGGCGATGCGCAGGAGCGCCCGACGCTTTTCCGAGCTGAGACTGCGCCCGGTTGGGTTCTGGTAGGTGGGCATGCAGTAGAGCAGCTTCGGCCGGTGGCGCTGGATCAGTGCCGGCAGGGCCTCGACACGCAGGCCATCGCCTTCGATCGGCACGCCGATGACCCGCGCGCCGCGCGCCCGGAATGCTTCGAGCGCGCCCAGAAAGCTGGGCTGCTCGACCAGGACGGTGTCGCCTGCGGCGACGAAGACTTTGGCCGCCAGGTCGATGCCTTGCTGGCAGCCGCTGGTGATGCACACGGTGTTGGCATCGACGTCGAGTCCGCGCTGCTCGAGCAGCTGGGCGATGGCCGCGCGCAACGGCGGATAGCCCTGGGTGGCGCCGACTTGCAGGGCGTTGGCGCCCTCTTCGGTGAGCGCGTCGGACAGGGCCTGACGCAACGCCTCGACTGGGGCGAGCTCGAGCGCGGCGACGCTCGCTGCAAAGGAGACGACGCCAGGGTGGCTCGCTAGCCGAAGCAAGTCGCGATTGGCCGGTGGCCCGGGCGCGGCGGCTGGGTTCGCAAATGGGGGCAGGGCGCCCGCGGCTTCAAATGGCGCGAGTGGGTCTTCCTCGGCTCGCAGTGGCGGCGCGGCAACAAATGTTCCGCGGCCGACTTCGCCGCGGAGGTAACCCTCTTCGACGAGGCGCTTGTACGCTCCCGCCACGGTCTCCGGGGTGACACCCAGGGCGCTGGCCAGGCCACGGACGGGGGGCAAGCGTTCGCCCGGGCCGAGCGACCCGGCCTGGACACGCCGGCGCAGCTCGTCCACGACTTGCTGGCCCAACGGGTAGCGCCGGCCCGCGGCGCGATCGAGGGTCAGACCGAAATCGACCGCATCGACGGTTGTCACGTTGCTGGCAATTGTACGGCTAAGAATGCCTTCTGGCAGTACGCCGCGGGGTTAGACGACTTCGATGCGGACGCGGCGATCGGTGAAGGTGCCGATGCGCGTGGCCGTGGCGATGCCGCGGGCGTGTAAGTCTGCCAGGAGCGCCTCGGCGGCGGCGGGGTCGACGGCCATCAGCAGGCCACCAGACGTCTGCGCATCGGCCAGGACCAACTGCTGCTCCGCCGAGATCCGTTCGGACCACTCGACGAGCGGAGTTACAGAGGCCAGGTTGCGCCGCGTGCCGCCTGGGACCACATCGCGGCGAACGAAGTCCCACGCCTCTTCGAGGACCGGGACCTTTTCGAGTTCAATGCGCACGCCGACGTCACCCGAGCCCAGCATCTCCGAGAGGTGGCCCAGCAGGCCGAAGCCAGTGACGTCTGTGGCGGCGTGGACAGCGCCGTTAGCGATCATCGCCTCGCTGGCGGCGCGATTGAGCGTGGACATGACCGTGACCGCCCGATCGATCGTCTGGGACGAGGCGAGGCCGCGCTTGATCGCCGTCGTGACGATGCCGATGCCGAGCGGTTTGGTCAGCACCAGCCAATCGCCCGCTCGCGCACCGACGTTGCGCATCACCCGCGCTGGGTGGACCGTCCCGAGGGCGACCAGGCCGTACTTGGGCTCGGGATCGTCGACGCTATGGCCGCCCAGGATCGGCACGCCCGCCTCGGCAACCTTGGCCGCGCCACCCTGGATCACCCGCTCCAGCACCTCGAGCGGCAAGGTGTCGCGCGGAAAATTGACGATATTCAGGGCAAAGATCGGCCGCGCGCCCATGGCATACACGTCGCTCAGGGCGTTGGCCGCGGCGATACTGCCCCACGTGAACGGGTCGTCGACGACGGGCGTAATGTAGTCGACGGTCGCCACCAGGGCGACCTCGGCACTGATCTCGTAGACAGCCGCGTCGTCGGCCAGCGCCGCCCCAACCAGGGCCCGCGGATCGACGACCGGGGGTAAGTGGCGCAGCACCTGCGCCAGCTCAGTTTTGCTGAGCTTGCAGGCTCAACCCGCGCCGTGACTCAGGCTGGTGAGCTTCGGCAACTCAACATGTGTCGAACTCGTGTCGGCCAAGCAAATCACCCCCTTTCCGTGGTAGTTCGGATCGTGATATACGGATGGGTTAGTCAACGGACGATAGCAGAGGCACTGAAAGGGCGAGCTGTTCTGTGCAGGTCGAGATTCTGACCTACGCGCCGACCGAATTTCACCACTGTCAACACTGTGAGGTTGTCTGGGATTCCGTCGGCATCGGCCAGCCCATCCGGGCCGAGCAGCGCGACGCCGGGTTGCCGCCTGACTTGCAGGCCGAATACGCGGCGATCTCCGAGTGGGTGGCCGACGCCCAGCAGCGCTACGGCCGACGCCTGGAGGTCAAGGTCGTTGACGTCGCATCTGTTGAGGGTGTCTTCAAGGCGGTCCGCTACCGTGCCCGCCGTTTTCCCGCTTTTATCATCGATGGCCGCGAACGCATCGTCGGCTTCGATCCCAAACAACTCGATGCTGTCCTTGAAAGGAGGCACTAGCCGCAACTCGTTCCTTTCACCGCGGAGCGCGTAACGCGCCCACACTCAATGGGGAGGTGTTAAGCAGTGGACAACACGCTCGTTGCGATCGTCATCGGCGCCATCACGATCTATTGCGGATACAACTTTTACGCACGCCGCATCGATCGTGAAGTCATCCAGTCCAATCCCAACAAGGCCACGCCCGCCCGAATGTACATGGACGGCGTGGACTTTGTGCCTACCAACCGTAACGTCCTGTACGGCTACCACTTCAAGTCGATCGCCGCGGCCGGGCCGATCGTCGGCGCGATCACCGCGGGCGCGCTGTGGGGCTGGGTACCCAGCATCATCTGGCTGGTCCTGGGAGTCGTCTTCATGGGTTGGGCCAGCGACTACAGCGCCATCGTGGTCTCGGTCAGAAATGACGGCAACTCGCTCTCGGCGACCGCGCACCGCCTGATCGCGCCGCGCACGCGCCAGATCCTGCTGCTGTTCATCTTCTTCTATCTGCTGCTCGTTGCTGGCGCGTTCGGCAACATCGTCGCGGGCGTGCTGGTGGACCCACGTGTGCCGCTCGGCATTGTCGCCCTGTCCTTACTCGGCTTGCTGGGCGGGCAGATGCTCTATCGCATGCGCATGGATCTGCTGGTGGTGACTGCCATCACCGTCGGCGGCACGCTGCTGGCCGTCCTGCTGAATGCCGACGCCAATGGACCGGTTGCGAGCATGTGGGCTGGCTTCAATGGCGCCCTGAACTCGCTGGCGCCCAACGGCATCACCCAGGTGTTGAATCCAACCAATCCGCCAGCCACGCAGATCGTGCCGGTCACCGTCAGCTTCGTCTTCTGGCTGCTGGCGCTGTTTGCCTTCTGCTACCTGGGCGCGATTTTGCCGATCTGGCGCTATGCGCAGCCAGTGAACTACATCGGCTTCTGGATCACCGCCCTGACCATCGTGTTCGGCGGCCTGGGTGCGTTCCTGGCGTTCTTCTTGAATCGCGACCTGGCCACCTTCAAGCTGGCCGGCTTCATTGGTTTTAGCGGTCCACCGCAGGTCATCGCCTCTGGCGCCCTGCAGCCGCTCTGGCCGATGCTTTTCGTCACGATCGCCTGCGGGGCGATCTCGGGCTGGCACGCGCTGATCGGCTCAGTTGGCACCGCGCGCCAGATCGAAAACGAAACGGACATGCTGCCCGTTGGTGGTGGGGCCATGTTCAGCGAGTTTGCGCTGGGGCTGCTGGCGCTGCTGGCGCTGGCGACGGCCAGCCAGCCCAAGGGCGGCGCGCCCCAATTCGCCGATGGCATCGGCGGATTCCTAAGCGTCATTGGCATCCCGCTCGCGTATGGCACGGCGATCGGCTTCACCGCCTTCGTGGTGATTGTCATCACCGTGGTCCAGCTGGTTTTCCGGGTCATGCGCGTGACACTGGCCGAAGGCCTGGGGGATCGCAGTCCGATCTTCCGCAATATCCACTTCGGCACGCTGATCAGCATGGCGGCGACGTTCCTGCTGGTCATCACCGGCACGTGGGTCTACATCTGGCAGCTGTTTGGCGCTTCGAACCAGTTGATGGCCGCGCTCAGCCTGCTGGTCGTGACCGTCTGGTTGGCCGCCAGTCGGCGCAATCCAACCTACGCGCTGATTCCGACGCTGTTCATGTACATCACGACGATGGCCGCCACCCTCGTCACGGCCTACAACCTGTACGCCACAGTGTTCATCAAACAGCTCGGGCAGCCGGGCCACGAGATCGCCGTCATTGGCAGCCTGCTGACGATCGCGATCGCGATCATCCTGTTCGTCGCGGCAATCATGATTGGCATCGACGGCGTCCGCGCCTACCAGCACTACCGCGAGAGTCCGCTCGAACCGATCCCGGCCACGGGGGCTGCCAGGGCGTAATCATTGTTTTTAGTCGCGCGTATTGCCGCCTTCGCTCGAACTCTCAGCCAAATTTTCTATGGCGCAACGGGCTATGAGTTCGAGCGCCAGGCGGCGCGGATCCGTGGCGATCTCGAAAACCTGTTTTTGTTCATGATCGTCGGCGAGACCATCGGCGTGCCGATCCTGCCGCCGTACTACGCGCTTCGCCTTGTACCCTATGTGCTGGAGGTGTTGCCGATGTGGCAGCGCCGCGTCCTCCGCGAGCGGCATCCGCTCGAAAATGAGGAGTTCGACCTGCACGGGGTGTAACCAACAACGCATATGCCTGATAACTCGCGCAACCCCCTGGCGCGCCTGTTCAACACGGCGCGTGAAGTCATGTATGGCATGGCCTCGCATGACATGTCGCGCTACGCGCTGCGCACGCGGGCCAGCATGGAGCACCTGTTCATTCTGATCACCATGGGCGATCTACTGGGCGTGCCCATTCTGCCGCCGTACTACAGCTTGCGCCTCCTCCCGTACGTCGTCCCCCAGATCAGCACCTGGAAGCGCCGCATGCTCCGCGAGCGCGACATCACCGACGCCCTCGGCTAGAAGCGTGAGCTTGCTTTCGCAGCAGATCACTTCTCGACCGTATGTGATGTGGGGCGGTAAGGGTGGCCTGGGTAAGACCACGTTTTCGGCGGCGACGGGGTATTGGCTGGCAGAGCAGGGCAAGAAGGTGCTCGTGTTTTCGGTGGATCCGCAGGCGAGTCTGAGCGATATCTTTCAGCAGGATATTTTCGGCAAGGGCGCGGTCGAGATCAAAGACAACTTGTGGGCCCAGGAGATCGACGCTGACTCGCATATCAAGGCGTATCAGCAGGAGATTCGGCAGAAAATCCTCGATCTGTACGGGTTCAGCGAAGTGCCTGAAGAAGTGGAAAACTATATTCAGGCGGCGAGTGCGGA
>WNFC01022295.1_pt1 | contig 13383 bp, 10 predicted proteins | sample 5400541 | NCBI WGS metagenome assembly WNFC01 (sample SAMN13153342, study PRJNA577476) | soil metagenome | isolation source: 120 cm saprolite under Douglas fir tree site 2 hole 2 replicate 1 | place: USA:California | collected 2015-04-18
GTTAGGCCGTGTTGGGGCTGATCGAAGGTGGCCGTCCGGACGGTGCTGGCCGCATCTTGCAGGTGCTCGCGGATGCCTTCAGCGATGGTCGCGTGCATGCCGTTGGGATAGATGGCGCGCACCTCGGGCTGTTGCTGTTCGTGCAAGTTCTCGCCCCAGACGGTTACGCGCAGGCCAGGGTTGGTCACGGAGTCGAAGGCTAGCACAGGACTTTCCCCCGGAGGGGACCCGTCACTGGAGTCAGCGAAGCGATCAGCCATTGGACTGTCGGGACGTCACGCAACGTGCGATCACGCTGCGCGCCTCGCCGCCGCTGCGCGGCTCCATTGCGAGTGACAAACAACAGAGGGAGAAAGTTAGAGACCTCACGCTGCACGCTTCGCCGCCGCTGCGCGGCTCCATTGCGAGTGACAAACAAAAGTGAGAGTGAGAGTGAGGTCACGCTGCGCGCCTCGCCGCCGCTGCGCGGCTCCATTGCGAGTGACAAACAACAGAGGGAGAAAGTTAGAGACCTCACGCTGCGCGGCTCCATTGCGAGGCACAGAACCTGGGAAAATGAAGTAAAGCGACCTGGTTCGATGTGACTTCGGTCAGTCGAGCGCGCCGTCTGCGGACAGATCGTCGATCTGCTCGGGCGAGAGGCCCAGGATTTCGGTGAGGACCTCGGCGGTGTGCTCACCGATCAGAGGCGCGGGGCGCGTCTGTTCTGGGGGCGTGGCACGCAAAAGCGCGGGTGGCGCCTCGACACGGAGGGGGCCCATCACGGGGTGCTCTACTGTGCGCCAGAAGCCGCGGGCGGCTAGCTGGGGATCTTCAAACAAGTCGGCCATCGAGTTGACGGGGTAGACCCGTAGATCATTGGCGCGCAAACGGCGCACGATATCGCCGCGCGGTACGCCGGCAGTCCAGGCGGCGATATGGGCTTCGAGTGCGTCTTCGTTTGCCTTGCGCCCAGCGCCAGTTTGAAAGCCCGGCTGAGTTGCCCAGCCGGGCGAGTCAAGCGTACAGACGAACCGTTGCCATTCGGCATCGTCCATGACGCTCAGCGCCACCCACTCCTCGCGCTCGTCTGATCGGCAAGCAAACACGCCGTGCGGCGCGGCGTGCGGATGACGATTGCCGTTGCGTTTGGCAACGCGGCCGTTGACCACGAAGTCCAGCAGCGCCGGGGTGATGAATTGCAGACCGGCTTCGTACTGCGACAGATCAATCTCGCAGCCCGTACCAGTCCGCCTTCGGCGATACAACGCCGCCAGCACGGCCGCCGTGCCAAAGCCGACGGCGATGTAGTCGATGTACGGCCCGTACAGCAGCTCCGGCGGTCCGTCGGGGCAGCCGAGCACATGGGTAAAGCCGCTGAGCGAGGTGAGGTGCGAGCCGAACCCACGATGGTGGGCGTGTGGACCGAACTGGCCCTGGTTGCACGTGCTGAGCAGGATCAACCCTGGGTTGTCCCGTCTGAGGACGGCGTAACCCAGCCCCAGGCGGGTCATCGTGCCAGGAGTGAAATTCTCGATGACCACGTCGGCTGTGGCGACCAGCTTGCGCGCCAGCTCCTGGCCGCGCGGATGCTTCAAGTTGAGCGTGATGCTGTGCTTACCGTCGTTGTAGAAGTTGAAAATGCCCGCCCGCTCGGGGCCAGGAATGTTGTCCTTGAACGGCGGGTAGCTGAAGCGAAAGCCGTCCAGGCGCAGGTGCGACTCGACGCGAATGACGTCGGCGCCGTAGTTGCCGAGGTGTTTGCCGATGCCGGGCCCGGCGGCGAAGCCACCGAACTCGATGACGCGTAGGCCGGCTACTGCGCCCTTACGCGTGGACACCGAGCCATTCGCACAGGACTTCCGCGGTGTGCTCGCCCAGGGCCGGCGCGAGCCGCCGCGGAATGGAGCGCTGTCCGTCGAACAGTCCGAAACTGCCTGGGAACGGCAGCGTCTGCCCAGCGGTCCAGGGCGACTGGACCTGGTGCCAGAAGGCGCGGGCCGCCAACTGCGGGTCGTCGAGAATATCCTCGACGGTTGACACCTTGTAGCCGAGCATGTTGCGCTCGACGAACCTGGCAAAGAACTCGTCTTTCGTCAGGCTCTGGATGAATGGGGCGATGTCGGCCTCGAGCGCGTCTACCTGCGCCTGGGTGGCGCGGGTGGGATCGAAGGTTGACCAATCCACGGCTTTCAGCGCTGGTGACGCACCTTGTGCTTCCTCGATCCACGCGACGAGCTCGCGGCTGGAGTCGCGGCCGGCGGGGCCGCCGTACAGGGCGAAAGTCACGTAGCCGTCGCGGCAGGGCCAGATGTTGCGGAACCTGGCGCCGTTGACGCTGCGGCCAGTTAAAAAGGGCCCGGAGCGGTACGGTTCTTCGCCCAGCAGGTCCCAGAAGATGGGCGCGTGCGAGATGGCCGTGACCATGCTCGCCTGGGCCGAGACGTCGACGTGCTGGCCTGCGCCGCCATTGGCGTCGCGGGCGAGCACCGCCATGAGGGTGCCCATGGCGGCGTATATGCCGGCCCAGTTGGCGGTCTGGGGCAGTGTGCTGCGGACCGGCGTTCCGCCGGGTTCGCCGGCGAGCCAGAGGCTTCCGCTTGCGGCGGTGATTTCCAGATCGCCGGCGGGCGTCTTCGCTAGCGGCGAGTCACAGCCGAACGGAGAAATGGTGGTGTAGACGAGGGCTGGATTCGCTTGGCGTAGCGCTGCGTAGTCGATCCTTTGCGGCGGAGATGTTTCGACGATGACGTCGGCGATCGCCGCCAAGCTGGTGAACTCGGGCGAATCCAGGTCTACGACGATGCCGCGTTTGTTGCGGTTGCCCGCGAGCCAGGCGAGGCTTCGATCGACGCCCGGCTGATCTTCAGCGAAGGGTGGTTCCCAGCGGCCCGGATCGCCGCCGGGCGGTTCCACCTTGACGACGTCTGCCCCCAGATCTGCCAACGTCCGCCCGCACACGTAGCCGCTGGCGTCGGCCAGGTCCAGGACGCGCAGGCCGTCAAGCACTGATGATCAGAATATCAGACCAACGCGCGATGCTTTCCCCAAAGGGGACCCATTGGCCCGGAGGGTCCCCACCGGGGGTCAACCCACTGGTGGCTTCCGATCAGCCCAGGGCTGGAGCGCTTCGAAGGCGGCGGCGGCCTGGAGGCATTCGGCGTCTTGGTGCCAGCCCGTGACGATCTGCAGGGCGACGGGTAGGCCCTCGCTGTTGAAGCCGCAGGGGACCGACGCGGCGGGCCAGCCCGTCAGGTTGAACGGGTACGTGAATGGCAGGTGGTCAAACAGGCCAGGTGTCGGCTGGCCGTCGATAGAGGTGGGTGGCTCACTCACCGGCCAGGCGACGCAGGGCATCTGCGGCGTCAGCAGCAGGTCGTACTTGTCCATGAATGTGCGCGCCTGCTCGTAGAACGCGGAGCGCGCCAATGTCGCGCGACCTAGCTCCATTGACGTCGAGCGTAGGCCGTGCTCGATCATGGCCATCATGCTCGGCTCGATCCACTCGGGCCGTTGCCGCGCGCGCTCCTCGTTGCGCGCCGCGAACGTGAAGTCCCAGAGTAGGGCGGCCCACTCGCTGGGGTTGTCCCAACCGGGATTGGTGACCTCTTCGACCTCGCAGCCCAATTCTGTAAACCGTAAAGCGGCCGCCGCGGTGATCTGGCGCACCTCGGGGTCGACCGGCGCGTAGCCGAAGTCGGCGCTCCAGGCCACGCGTTTTCCTTTTAAGTTCCCCTGCGAAACAACTGACAGCCAGTCCCGAGCAGGCAGGTCCAGCGAGATCGGGTCGCGCGAATCCGGCCCGACCATCGCGTTCAGCATGAGCGCCGCGTCGCGGACGCTGCGCGCCAGCGGTCCAGTGTGCGACCGCGCCGCCCAGAAGTCCGGGTTGGGCCAGTACGGCAGCAGTCCGAGCGACGGCTTGAACCCAAAGATGCCGCATAGCGCGGCCGGAATGCGGACCGACCCGGCGCCATCTGTCCCGTGCGCCAGCGCGCCGATGCCCGACGCGACCGCCGCGGCCGCCCCGCCACTGGACGCGCCAGAAGTGCGCGCGAGGTTCCACGGGTTGCGCGTGGGCGGGCCAATCAAGTTGTCGCAACTATCTTTGTGGCCGAAGTGGGGCGTATTGGTTTTGCCGAAGATGATCGCGCCCGCACTACGCAGGCGCGCCGCGGAAGCGCCGTCAAAATCGGGCACGAAGTCCTCGAAGAATTTCGAGCCATACGTCGTGCGCAGTCCAGCGGTCGGTTCGAGGTCTTTGACCGAGACCGGCAGGCCATGCAACACCCCGAGCTGATCGCCGCGGATCACGGCCGCTTCGGCGTCTTTGGCCGCGGCACGGGCCCGTTCGGCGTCGAGGGTGACGAACGCGTGCACGCTGTCCTGGAGGCGCTCGGCTCGGGCGAGCACGTCGTCGAGCAGCTCGACGGGCGAGACGCGTCGCGTGCGGATCGCCTCGACCAATTCGGTGGCCGGCGCGTAGTCGAGCGTGGTGAGGTCGGTCATGGGCGAAGGGTAAACGGTCAGGCGAAGATTGGAGTGCGGCGTCACAGGTCTGGCTAGGGGGCGCGGAGCTTGTAGGCCTCTTCGAGCAAGTCGGCGAGCTCGTCCGCGGCGATCGCCGCGAGGTCGATGCTGATCCAGGCGATGGGCTCGTGGTCGGACACCAGGCGTACGGCCGTAGGGCGGCTGGCGGCCAGCGCGCGCGCTTCGAGATGGGTGAGCCGCAGCGCGGCGCGGTCCTCGGCTTCGGACAGCGTGGCGAAGATTTTCTTCTTTACCCGGAAATCAGGATGGCCGTGATGTGCGCCTTCCACAGTATCCGGGAGTCGCGCGACCAGCTCACGCACTTGATCCGCCGTAACGGCCATGCGCAAGACAGTCTATGCGGCGATGTCAGCCTGGCCAGCCGCGTCCGCAGCCCAATTTGCCAGCGCAGCCGGTTCCAGCGCGCGCGAAAAGTAATAGCCCTGGGCCACGTCGCAGCCCAGCGCGGCCAACGCGGCGAGCGTCGCTTCGTCCTCGACGCCCTCGGCGACCACGCGCAGGCCAAGTACCTCGGCCAGATCGATGATCGCGCGCACGATCGCCCGCGACCCCGGATCAATGGCCATTTCGTGGACGAACGAGCGATCGATCTTGAGCTCGTCGACCGGCAGGTTCTTGAGATATGCCAGCGACGAGTAGCCAATCCCAAAGTCATCGATCGAGACCTGCACGCCGCGCGCCCGCAAGCGGGCCAGGATCTCGCGCGCCCGCGGTGGATTGGCCATCAGGCTGCTTTCGGTGATCTCGATGCGCAAGCGGTCCGGCGGCACGCCGTGCTTGGCCAGCGCCTCGTCGATCAGCTCGGGCAGATCATGGTCGCGCAGGTCATAGACCGACAAATTCACGGAGACGGGCACGTCCAGCCCCGCCGCACGCCAGCTGGCGCACTGCCGCAATGCGGCCGCCAGAATCCAACGGCTCAGGGGTTGGATCAGGCGCGTTCGTTCGGCGAGTGGGATGAACTCGTCGGGCGGCAGCAGCCCACGCGTCGGATGCGGCCAGCGCACGAGCGCCTCCACTGCCGTCAAATTGCCTGAGCGCACGTCGATCTGGGGCTGGTAGTGCACCAGCAAGTCGCCCTGGTCGATCGCGTGGCGCAGGTCGGCCAGGAGTCCGAGGCGTTCGCGGCTGTGGCGGTCGGTGTCGGGGGCGTAGACGGTGTAGCCGCTGCGCGTGTCCTTGGCCGCGTACATGGCGATGTCGGCTTCGCGCAGCAAGCTGTCGCCGTCGACGCCGTGCTCGGGGTACAGGGCGATGCCGATGCTGCCGCCGATGGCGACGCCGAAGCCATCCAACTCAAAGGGGCGCTCCAGGGCGACCACCAGGCGCGTCGCGACGGAGCGCGCACGCTCAACGTCCGCGCCGCGCAGCAACACGACGAACTCGTCGCCGCCGAGGCGGGCGATCGTATCGGCCTCGCGCAGCTCGGCCCTGAGCCGCGGCCCGACCTGCTGCAAGAGCAGATCGCCGCACGGATGGCCGATGGTGTCGTTCACTTCTTTGAACCGGTCGAGATCGATGAGCAAGAGCGCAAACGGCTCGGGCGACGCGGCGCTCATGAGCTGGTCGAGCTCGACCCGCAGTCGGGTGCGGTTGGGCAGCCCAGTCAGCACGTCGTGCCAGGCCTGATGCCGGAGTGAGGCTTCAGCCTGGCGACGCTCGGTGATGTCGGTGAACGTCACGACAGCGCCGACGATCTCGCCGCCGTCGAGAATAGGCGTGCCCAGGTACTCGACCGGAAAGCTAGTGCCGTTGGTGTGCCAGAACACCTCATCCTGGATGCGGTGGACGGCACCGTCAGTGAGCACCCGGTGGGACGGACAGGCATCGAAGGGGTAGGGCGTTCCATCGGGTCGCGAATGATGGAGCAGGTTGTGGATCGGCTGGTCAGCTCGTTGCGCCGGCTCTGCTGCTCCAGGCGGGTGTAGGCATCCTCGAGCTCGGCGACTTTCTCCTCGAGCTTCGCCGCCAGGCGCTGGTTGTAGCCCTGCAAGAAGTCGCTGTCTTCGACCGTGCTTGCCAACGGATTGGCAGTGGCTGGTCCAGCAGAGAGTGCGGCGCGCACTTCGCCGACCAGGTCCGCCGGATTGGTCGGCTTGAGCACGAAGCGGGTGGCGCCAAGTCCCAGGGCGAACTCCTCGTCGCGCGGGTCGAGGAAGGTCATGGTGTGCAGCACGATCGGCACGCGGGCGAGCGCCGGCTCGCGACGCACCTCGCGGCACAGTGCGAAGCCGTCCATAACGGGCATCAGCACGTCGGACACGATCACGTCGGGTCGCCAGCGGCGCGCGTCTTCCAGTGCCTCACGACCGTTGCGCGCCAGTCGCACCCGGAACCCGGCTACCTCCAACGCCTCCGCCGACCGCCGCGACTGCGTCGGGCTGTCGTCGACGAGCAGCACAAGAGAGCGTGTCCGGACTAACTCCACAGTGCCTCCGCCTGAGCATCGGCACGTCCGACGCGCGACTTGAGCCCGAGCAGCTTGCGAACGGCTGGACCGATCGCGTCCAGAGGCAGCACGCGTTCAGCAGCGCCAGCCGCCGCCGCGGCGCGGGGCATGCCATACACCACGGCGCTTGCTTCATCCTGGGCAATCGTCGATGCGCCGCGCCTGCGCAGCGCCGCCAGGCCCGCCGCGCCGTCGTCGCCCATGCCGGTGAGCACCGCGCCGACGGCTTCGGCGCCGTAAAACTGGGCGGCCGACTCGAACAGCGTGTTGGCTGACGGGCGGAACCCGCCAACAGGCGGCGCCTTGGTCAGTGCGAGCTTGCCCGAGCGGCTGACCAGCAGGTGGTACTCCTCAGGCGCGATGTACACGGTTCCGACGGTCGGTTGGACGCCGTCGACCGCCAGCTGCACCGCTTGTGGGCATGTCCCATCCAGCCAGCCGACCATGCCCGCCAGAAAGCCCTTGCTCATGTGTTGGACGACGAGGACCGGCACGTCGAGGTCCGGCCCGAGCGCCTGGAGCACCGTCTGGATGGCTTGCGGTCCGCCGGTTGACGCGGCCATGACCATCACCACCGGGCGGCGTTTTTCAATGGGTTCATGCGGCGGCAGCAGAACCAGGTGGCGTCGGCCGCCGCCAGGTGGTCGACGGACCACCTTTACCTCGGCCATGAGCCGAATCAACGTCAACAACTCCTGTGCTGTCTGGGCGTACTGGGGGTGCTCCGGGCTGAGCGGCTTGTCGAGCACCGTCACCGCGCCGGCCTGCAGCGCCTCGGCGGCGCGCTCGCCCAGCGTGCCGTCGTTGGTGGTGGTGAGGAGCACGATCGGCGTCGGCGTCTCGGCCATGATGCGGCGCGTGGCACCGATACCGTCGAGCTGGGGCAGGCGCAGATTCATCACCACGACATCCGGTCGGAGTCGCGCGGCGAGGTCAGCGGCCGCGACGCCGTCAGCCGCGGTCGCCAGCACCTGGAATCGGCCATCGCTGTCGAGCAGGTGGATCACGCGGTCACGATTCACCATGGATCCTTCAGCCAACAGCACGCGGATGGACCTGGCCGGCTGCATCATGAGGCGATCTCGCGGATTGTCCGCAACAGCTGGTCCTGATCGAAGCTGGTCTTGACGATGTATGCGTCGGCGCCCGCTTGTAAGCCGCGCTCGCGGTCTGCCGCAGAGTCCAGCGACGTGACGAGGATGATCGGCACATCGCGCAGCGATGGCTCGGCGCGCACCCGGGCGGTCAGCTCGATCCCGTCTAGACCGGGCATTTCGACGTCGCTGACCAGAACGTCGCAACCTTGCTCATGCAGCAGCGCCAGCGCCTCCGCGCCATCGCCGGCCAGCATCACCTCGTAGCCGGCGGCCTCCAGGATGTAGCGCTCCATGGTCCGCGTGGTCAGCGAATCGTCAGCGACGAGCACGCGCTGGCGTCGTTGCCGCGGCTCCGCCACGAGCGGTGCGACGGGCGTCGGAGCGGAGCGGGCCGCGCCGCGCAGCAGGTCGGCGACGTTGAGAATCGGGACGATGCGGCCCGAGCCGAGGACCGTGGCGCCAGCGAAGTGGCGCACCCGTACCACCGGAAACGGCAGGGGTTTGACCACGATCTCCTGCTCGCCGATCAGCCGGTCGACCAGGAGCGCGATGCGCGTTTGGCCTGAACCGATCAGGATCAGCGTTGGCCACGCGGTAGTGTTCGTAGCCGACGTTTTCTTAGCCGGTTCAGCATCGCCGAAGAGCGTCGACAGGGCTACGACGGGGATCGCCGCACCATCGCTTTCGAGCATTGGTCGGCCACCGATGCTGCCCAGCTCCGGTGGCCGCAGGACACGCTCGACCGACGCCGTCGGCAGCGCGTACAGCGCTTCGCCGGACTCGACCAGCAGTGCCCGCGTCGTGGCCAGGGTCAGGGGCAGCGTCACGGTGAAGCGAGTCCCACCGGCCGGCTGCGATTCAACGTCTACCCGCCCACCCAGGCGTTCCACATTGCGCGCGACCACGTCCAGACCGACGCCACGGCCCGACACTGGGGTGACGTCACTCCTGGTCGAAAAGCCCGGCAGAAAGATGAGGCGCAAGACGTCGCGCTCGTGCATGCCGGCCAGCTCGGCCTCGGTTGCCAGACCACGGTCGATGGCCGATTGACGAACCGCGGCGACGCTGATCCCGGCGCCGTCGTCTTCCACTTCGATCACGGTGGTGTTGCCGCGTTGCGTCGCTGCGACGACCACGCTGCCAATGGCCGGCTTGCCCAGCCGTTGGCGCTCCGCCGGAACCTCGAGGCCGTGGTCGAGGGCGTTGCGCAGCAGGTGCAGCAACGGGTCCTTCATGTCCTCCAGGGCGCGCCGGTCGATTTCGGTGTCAGATCCGACCAGGACCAGCCGGGCTTCCTTGCCCAGACTGCGCGTCAGGTCGCGGACGGTGCGTTCGAGCGTGGCGCTGAGCTGCCCAAAGGGCAGCATGCGGAAGCGCATGACGTGGGTCTGCAGATCGTCGGTGAGGACGCCCAGATCAGCGGTGGGTCCGGCCAGGCGGGCGTGCACGGCGTTGAGTCGCGGCGCCAGGCTGGTCAGGTTTGTTTCGTTACGCTCGAGGAAGCGCACCAGCGGCCGCAGGTTGCCGAGCGCACCCTCATTGTCGAGCTGGCGCAATTGCGGGCGGAGCCGGCGCCATTCGCGCTGCCAGGCCTCGGCTTCGACGCGCAGCGCCGCGAGCTCGGTCAAGCCGTCGTGCAGCTCGAGGCGGGGGATCACCAGCTCGCCGAGCTGCTCCATCAGCGCGTCCAAGCGCGCGGCGGGCAAACGGATGGTCTCGCCGGTATCGGCGACGAGCGACGCGCGATCCGTCGCGGGCGGCGGCGCGGCCGGTGGAGCCGGTTGAGCCAGTCGGATCGATTCGGCGTAGACGACCGGCGTCGGTTCGATGGCGGTCAAGGGCTGGACGTCGCCAGTCTGGGCGGATTCGAGGCGTGCCGCGAGCGCCTCGAGCCAATCGGACTCGGCTGCTCCGCCGGCGGCCGGGCTGAGCGTGTCGACCGCCGCGAAGAGCAGGTCGAAGAGCGCCGGCGACGCTTCCACTTCGTCGCGACTCGCTGCGCCCAGGACGCCTTCCAGGTGATGCGCCAGCATCTCCACCGGGCTCTGGGCGACTGCCCGCGCGGCGCCCTTCAGATTGTGCGCGGAGCGGAACGCCGCGGCGAGCAACCGCCGCCGCTCACCCGACTCAGGCTCCTTTTCGAGCGCGAGAAACGCGCGCGTGAGCGCCTGGCCGTGTTCGGCCAGCTCGACCTGAAAGGTCGCCAGCAGCTCGGTCTGCGCGCTCTCGTCCAACATGCCTGGTCCTGTCCGTCGTCTGCTCAGCTGCTTACGCTGCCCGATCCAACGTGTAGCGACCCAGCAGCCCGGACAATCGCTGCGCCAGCACATTCATGCTTTCGGCTGCTTTCTGCAGTTGGCGGGTGCCAGCGTCCGTTTCGAGCGTGGACTGATTGATGCTGGCCATCGCCACGGCGATCTGGTCCATACCCGCACCCTGCTGACCAACCGATGCGGCGATCTGCTGCGCGGCTTCGGCCGAGTGGCGAATCGTCTCGTCGAGCTGGCGGATGGTGATGCCGGCTTGCTCGACCAGGCGCGCGCCTTCGTCAGCACCGCGGGTGCCCTGCTCGGTGGCCAGGACCGCCGCATTTGTCGCGCGCTGGATGTCGGTCAGCATCGTCCGCACCTGGACGGTGGCCGCCTTCGACTTCTCCGCGAGGCTGCGCACTTCCTGCGCGACGACCGCGAACCCGCGACCCTGCTCGCCGGCTTTGGCGGCCTCGATCGCGGCATTGACCGCCAGGAGATTGGACTGATCGGCCAGGTCCTCGACGCTGGAGATAATCTCGCCGACCTGCTGGGTCTGCTCCGACAACGCCAGGATCTGCTCGGCGATCGTTTCGACCCGCCCGCGCAGGTCTTGCATGCCGGTGACACTTCGCTCGACCGTGCCCAGACCCTGGGCGGCGATCTCGGCCGCGTGGCGCGCCATCGTCGCCACGGCCTGCGCTTTCTGGCTGGACTGCTGCGCCGTCACGCGCACTTCGTCGACGGTGGCGGTTGTCTCGCTGACGGCGGCCGCTTGCTGGCTGGTGCTGGCGCCCTGTTCGGTGACCGACGCGACGATCTCGCTGGTGACCGCCGAGAGGCTCTGCACTCCCTCACGGACCTCGCTGGTGAGCTCGCGCAGCGCGAGGACCATGCGGTTGAATGCCTCGCCGAGAACGCCGACTTCGTCGTTCGACTCGATCTTCACGGTTCGGGTGAGGTCACCGGCGGCGATAAGCTCGGCCGTTTGCGCGGTGGCTTTCAGGCCACGACCAATCGCTCGGGCGAGCCACAGGGCCATGCCCACGCCGATGAGCAATGTGGCAACGAGCAGTCCGACGGTCAGAATGCGAACGCGCTCGTAGGTCTGGACACCCTGGCGCGCCTGGTCGGTGGCGATGCGACCGCGCAGATCGTTCAGTTGGCCGATGAGTCCGCTGACGGCGTCCTCACGGTCGCGCGCGGTGGTCTGGCTGATCTTGGCCGCGTCGGACGTGTTGCCCGCGTTGGCCAGTGCGGTGGCCTGATCGCTGAGCGACTTGTACTGGCTCCACGTCGTGGCCAGCTGGCCGGACAGCGTGCCGCTATCGGCGGAATCCGCGGCGGATTGAATCGACCCCAGGGCCTGGACAAAAGCTGCTTCGGCAGCCGCCTGCCGGCTGAGCTGCAGGCTGCGTTCGGCTGGGCTTGGCGCGGCCAGTGATTGGGCGCTGGCCAGGCGATAGCCGTCGAATGCGGCGCGCGCCTGGGCGATGTCCTGCAGGCCGACGAGATCACGGTTGTAGAGCTGGATTGCCAGCTCGTTCATGGCCGCCAGGCTGGACATACCAACGACGCCCAGAACGATGGCCATGAGTACGACGAGTTCGAAGCCACCTAGCAGCTTCGCGCCAACCGATAAACGCATTGAGATCTCCTATGCCTTGGGCAGGGTTTCGTGATGGACGACGAGGCGGGGGTCAGCCAGCAGGCGCTCGGCATCCAGGACGATGACCAGGCCCGGCGTGATGCCGCGAATGCAGGTGGGGTCGATGCCCGAGAGATGCCCGGGCGGTGGCTCCGACAGGTCTTGTACGGGGAGGGGGCGGACGGTTGGGCGACCGGCGATGAGCAGCCCGATGTGGCCGCTGCGGTGCGCCACCAGCGCGACACTGGTGGACGGGCCGTCTGTTGGCAGGCTGAGCAGCGGCCGTAGATCGATGACGGGAACGATGCGGCCGCGGACGTTGATCAAACCGGCCAGGAAGGCGGGCGTGCCGGGCAGGTTGGTGAGCAGCGTGAGTGGGCGGACTTCGTGGACCTGGTTGGCAGGCAGAGCATAGAGCTCGCGGCCGAGCTCAAAGACCAGCGCCTCGAGGGCCTCCGTGTTCTGGCTTTCGGCGGCGCTTGACTCCGCCAACTCTTCGGCGCGGCGGGCGAAGATGGCGTCGCGCTGCGCTACGGTTAGCAGTTGGCGGTCGACCATTTAAGTCCCAAGCCCCTCAGCGCTGAGCGCCGCGCGCACCGCGTCTCTGAGGCGACCGACGGTCAGCCCGTCATCGGCGAGGACCCATTCATCGGCCACGCGTCCTTCGAGCAGGCGCTGGGCGCGCAGCAGTGCCTGGCGGGCCTTGGCCTGGGCGCCGACACGGCGGTGGATGGCCGCTTGGGCCAGCAAGGCCGGCACGAAGCGCGGATCCACATAGAGGGCCTTGCGGTGCGCCTCTAACGAGCCCGCGTCGTCGCCCTGCGCCAGGCGCAAGGTGGCAAGGAGGTAGTACGGCTCCGGCCGTAAGTGCGCCTTGCTTATTGCCTGGCGGCAATGTTCTTCGGCGAGATCCAGTTGCCCGCCGTTGGCGCTGGCGCGGGCCTCTAGCCAGGCGGCGTGCCAATCGCCCTCCATGGCGTTGTTGCCGACCGCATCGCTGCGCTCGCTCTTTGGCGGCCCTTCGGGGCGATCGAAGTCTCCAACGGGAAGACGCCCCGCGCCGAAGGTGTCCGGCGTCGGCCGCTGGTCGGCCAACTTCAGCGGAAATGTCGCGCCTGACAGGCTGTTTTCACTTGAGCGGTCCCCCGCGGGGTGAACTGTCTCACTGCGCCGGTAGACGACGGCGCCCTCGCCCGCGCGCATGTTGAAGTCGGTGAGCAGGCCAGGCCGTGGATCGCTCGGACCGAGGACCAGCCAGCCCTCTGGCACAAGCGCAGTGCGCATGCGGCCAATGACGCGTTGGGCCAGGTCCTGGCCGAAATACAGCAGCACATTGCGGAAGAAGATCAGATCAACCCCGGCGGTCCCGTTCGCCGCCGACGGATAGCCCTCTTCGGCCAGGTTCAGCTC
>WNFC01005973.1_pt1 | contig 13380 bp, 9 predicted proteins | sample 5400541 | NCBI WGS metagenome assembly WNFC01 (sample SAMN13153342, study PRJNA577476) | soil metagenome | isolation source: 120 cm saprolite under Douglas fir tree site 2 hole 2 replicate 1 | place: USA:California | collected 2015-04-18
AATGAAGGAGGAGTTAAAGCGATACTGTTAAACCAGAGGTTTCAATGGGCAAATGTCGCTTACGCAAGTCGCGTGCTTCCGCCATCGCCAAGGCTGCGGTAGCCGAACGCCGAAAGCTGGAGCGGGTGAAGGGAATCGAACCCTCGTCATCAGCTTGGAAGGCTGTTGCTCTACCATTGAGCTACACCCGCGTACGCCAACTCATCTCATGACGGGCCCGCCTTCGCCAAGGCTTCGGCGGGCAGTCTTTACGCCGTGAAGGGTGGCTTGCCAGTCGAAGCGCCGAAGGCGCGAAGACTGGTGGGGGAGGTAGGACTCGAACCTACGAAGGCATAGCCAGCGGATTTACAGTCCGCCCCCTTTGCCGCTCGGGACACTCCCCCGAACCTCTCGGAAAACTTGGCAAAAATCCCGTTCGGGCGGGGATTTTGCGCGCGGCGGTTTATGCGGACGGGTCGCGCGGGTGTCAACCGAAAAACCATATGGGGCCGCACGCTTGCGCCGGCAAGCGCACCCAAATTGCCAATATGCGGACGGCATGACACAAGCTGCCCATGCGCAAGCGTTTCGACCCTCGTAAATCGGGCCCGAAGGACCGCGGCTTCGGCCGCAAGGACCGTCCGTGGCGCGGCGAAGAGCGGTCGTCGCGCAGCGATCCTCCTGCGGCACCCGAAGGAAAGCCGTGGCAGCGCGAGCGCGCCTTCCAGCCGGATCGCCCATTCAAGAAGCCGGACCGCCGCTTCAAGAAGAAGATATGGCGGCCGCAGCCGCGCGATCGCGACGGGCCGGTCATTCTTTATGGCTGGCACAGCGTGAAGGCGGCGCTGGAAAACCCGGCGCGCAAGTTCCACCGCCTGATCGCGACCGAGAATGCGGCGCGCCGACTCACTGACAGCGGGCTTTCCCTGCCGCTCCAGCCGGAGCTCGTGCGGCCGGAGGCGATCGAGGCGCTGGTCGGGCCCGAGGCGGTGCATCAGGGCCTGCTCGCGGAGGCCGATCCGCTCGACGGCGGCGCGGTCGAGGACCTGGCGCCGGCCGGGCTGCTGCTGGTGCTCGATCAGATCACCGACCCGCACAATGTCGGCGCCATTCTGCGCTCGGCGGCTGCTTTCGGCGTAGAGGCCGTGATCACCACCTCGCGCCACAGCCCGGAGGCGACCGGAGTGCTCGCCAAGGCGGCATCCGGCGCGCTCGAATACATGCCGATCGTCACCGTGCCCAACCTCGCGCGCGCCCTGCACGCGCTCAAGGACAAAGACGTGTTCGTGGTCGGGCTCGACAGCACCGGCGAGACCGACCTCGCGGCGATTCCGCTGCGCGCACCGCTCGCGCTCGTGATCGGCGCCGAGGGCAAGGGCCTGCGCCAGCTCACACGCACGACCTGCGACGCGGTCGCGCGCCTCGACCTGCCCGGCCGCATCAAGAGCCTCAACGTATCGAATGCGACCGCGCTCGCCCTCTACGTGGCGAGTACCAGGACGGCGCAAGGAGTGACGTGATGGTCGAGATTTTCGGCGAGCTCGATCCGCCCCCTCGCCTGCTGATGGGCCCCGGTCCGGTCGGCGTCGATCCGCGCGTGCTGCGCGCCATGTCGATGCCGATGCTCGGCCAATTCGACCCTGCCTTCACCGCCTACATGAACGAGACCATGGCGCTGCTGCGCCAGATCTTTCGCACGCAGAACAAGTGGGCGCTCCTCGTCGACGGCACGGCGCGCGCCGGCATCGAGGCGCTGCTCGTGTCGCTGATCGCGCCCGGCGACAAGGTGCTCGTGCCGGTGTTCGGCCGCTTCGGGCATCTGCTCGCCGAGATCGCGTCGCGCTGCGGCGGCGAGGTGGTGACCATCGAGCGCGACTGGGGCAGCGTGTTCACGGCCGAGGAGATCGAGCGCGCCATCAAGACGCACAAGCCGCGCGTGCTCGCGCTCGTCCACGGCGACACCTCGACCACCATGGCGCAGCCGCTCGACCATATCGGCGACGTTTGCCGGGCGCACGACGTCATCTTCTACAGCGACGCCACCGCGACGCTCGGCGGCATGCCGGTCGATGTCGACCGCTGGAAGGTCGACGCGGTCTCGGCGGGGCTGCAGAAATGCCTGTCCGGCCCGCCCGGCTCGGCGCCGATCACGTTCAACGAGCGCGTGGTGGAGATCGCCAAGCACCGCAAGCACGTGGAGGCCGGCATTCGCGCGCCCGGCGCGGTCGAGGGCAACGGCCCGCGCATCCAGTCGAACTATTTCGATATCGCGATGCTGATGGACTACTGGGGCGAGAGCCGGCTCAACCACCACACCGAGGCGACCTCGATGCTCTACGCGGCGCGCGAGGCGGTGCGCATCGCGCTCGCCGAGGGTCTCGAGGAGCGCTTCGCCCGCCATCGCCTGGCGAGCCGCGCACTCACCGCCGGCCTCCTCGGCATGGAGCTGCAGCTGTTCGGCGACCAGATGCACAAGATGCCGAACGTCACCGGCGTCGTGATCCCGCAAGGCGTCGACGGCGACGGCGTGCGCCGGATGATGCTCGACGACTTCGGCATCGAGATCGGCACCTCGTTCGGACCGATGCACGGCAAGATCTGGCGCATCGGCACCATGGGTTACGTATGCCGCAAGGAGAGCGTGCTGGTCTGCCTCGGCGCGCTCGAGGCGTGCCTGCGCCGCTTCGGGTACAAGCGCGCGGCCGGCGCCGGCGTCGACGCGGCGCTCGCCATATATAATGAGAAGAAGGCTTAAGAGCCGGCGGTCTTCGCGGTCGCCTTGTCCATTAGCGCGATCAGCCCCTTCAACAGATCGATCGGCCGGGGCGGGCAGCCTTTGATGTGCAGGTCGACCGGGATCACCTTCTCGACCGCGCCGACCACCGCGTAGCTGCCCTCGAAAACGCCGCAGCCGGCGGCGCAGTCGCCGACCGCCACCACCCATTTGGGGGCCGGCGTCGCCGCAAACGTGCGCTCCAGCGCCACTTTCATATTGAGCGTGACCGGGCCGGTGACCATGAGCACGTCGCAATGCCGCGGCGAGGCGGCGAAGCGGATGCCGAAGCGCTCCACATCGTAGACCGCGTTGTTGAGCGCGTGGATCTCGAGTTCGCAGCCGTTGCATGAGCCGGCATCGACCTCGCGGATCGTGATCGAGCGACCGAAGAGGCGGCGCGCCCGCTCCTCGAGCGCGCGGCCGGTCTCCGCCAGCGCCACGTCGTCGGCCGTGGGCGCCGCGATGGTGACGGGCCGGGCAAAGAGCGATTTGAGCAACAGCGTGCGCATCGTCAGAGGTCGTGGCCCGAGTAGGAGCAGTTGAACGATTTGTTGCAGAGCGGAAAGTCGGCCACGATGTTGTTCTCGATCGCGGCTTCGAGCAGCGGCCACTGGAAGACGGATGCGTCGCGCACATGGGCGCGCGCGACGCGGCCGCCGACGAGACGCAGCCAGACCAGCAGATCGCCGCGGAACGCCTCGGTCACCGCCATGCCCTCGCGCGCCTCGGCGACCGTGGGCAGCGGCACGCGCACCGGGCCATCCGGCAGCTTGGCGAGCCAAGTCCTCAGCATCGTGATGCTCGCCTTCACCTCGGCGACGCGCACCAGCACGCGTGCGTGCACATCGCCGCCGGAGAACACCGGAACCTCGAAGCTCATCCCCGCATAAGGCGGATAGGGCAGATCGCGCCGCGCGTCGAAATCGCGGCCGGACGCGCGGCCCACATGGCCGCCCGCGCCCCAGCGCGCCACGAGTTCAGGCGACACGATGCCGGTGAGACAGGTGCGGTCCTGCAGCGACGGCGTCTCCTCGTAATTCTCGACCACCTCGGTGAAACGCGGCGCGATCTCGTCCAGCGCCGCCAGGATGGCGCGCACGCCTTCATCGCTCAGGTCGCGCGCGACGCCGCCGGGCTCGACCACGTCCATCATCAGGCGGTGGCCGAAGGCGCGGTCGCAAGCCGCGAGCACCGCCTCGCGCAGGATGCCGCAGTGCGCGTGGATGAGCGAGAAGGCCGCGTCGTTGCAGATCGCGCCGATGTCGCCCAGATGGTTCGCGATGCGCTCGAGCTCTGCCATCACGCCGCGCAGCACCTGCGCGCGCGCCGGCACTGCGACGTCGAGCGCCGCCTCGACGGCGCGCGCGAAGGCGAAGCTCGCCGCGACTGTCGAATCGCCCGACACCCGCGCCGCCACGCGCGCCGCCTTGTCGAGGTCGCAATCGGTCAACAGCCCATCGATGCCCTTGTGCACATAGCCGAGCCGCTCCTCCAGCCGCGCCACGATCTCGCCGTTGGCAGTAAACCGGAAATGGCCGGGCTCGATGATGCCGGCATGCACGGGCCCGACCGGAATCTGATGGAGGCCGTGGCCATGCACTGGCAGAAAATCGTAATCAGCCGGATCGCGCATCTCGATCGGTGTCTTCGCCCCGAGCGGCGCGCGCACGCCCCAGGCGCCGTGATCGAGCCAGGGCCGCGTATCGGGCGCGCCAGCCGCGACAAACCCGTAGAGATCGCAGATCGCGCGCTCGAGGCGGATCGCCGCCGGATGATGGCGGCCGATGGACGGAAAACGGCCGTCAGCCACCCGTAGCGAGACGACGCAAGGCTCCTCGAGGGACGACGCCATGAGCGCGAGATGCACCGCACCGGCCTCGCCCCACAGTCCGAGCAAGGTCCCCTCGCCTGCGAGGGCGGCGCCGATCGCATCCCAGGCGGCGGCGTCGACCTCGTGGCGCGGCCACGGCTTGTGATGCGGCACCGGCGTGCGGCCGGCGAGCAATTCGACGAGACGATTGTCGGTCATGGCGCTCATCCCAGCAGCGTCGCCACCGCGCGGAACCAGCGCACGACCTCGCCGGGGAGCCACAGGCCGGCCACCAACACAAGCGCGAGATGAATGAAGAGCGGCAAATAGGACGCTTTCACCGGATCCTTCGGACCCTTGGGCGGGCCGAACACGATCTCCTGCAGCCGCAGGATGAGCGCACCGAAGGCGACGAGCAGGCCGACGATCAGCAGCAGCGCGAGCACCGGCTGGCGCGCAAACGTCGACGACACCAGCATGAACTCGCTCGCGAAGATCCCGAAGGGCGGCAGGCCGGCGATCGCGAGGACGCCGAGCGCGAGCCCGGTGGCCAGCACCGGATGCGTCACCGACAGCCCACCCATGTCGGCAATGCGCTGCGTGCCCTTGACCTGCGCGATATGGCCGACCGCAAAGAAGATCGCCGACTTGGTGAGCGAGTGCATGGTCATATGCAAAAGCCCGGCGAAATTGGCGAGCGGCCCGCCGATGCCGAACGCGAAGGTCGCGATGCCCATGTGCTCGATCGAGGAATAGGCGAAGAGCCGTTTGATGTCGCGCCGGCGGTAGAGCATGAAGGCGGCGAAGATCAGGCTGATCAGGCCGAGCGCCATCATGATGGCGCCGACATTGAGCGTCGATGGGTTGGCGGCGAGCACCATCTTGAAGCGGAGCAGCGCGTAGAGCGCCACGTTCAGGAGCAGGCCCGAGAGCACCGCCGAGATCGGCGTCGGGCCCTCCGCATGGGCGTCGGGCAGCCAGGCGTGGAAGGGTGCCAGACCCATCTTCGTGCCGTAGCCGACGAGCAGAAAGACGAAGGCGAGCGACATCAGACGCGGATCGAAGCGGCCGGCGTTCTGCGCCAGCAGATCCCACGCCATGGCGGAAAGGCCCTCGCCCAGCACCTCCTGCGCGGTGAGGTAGATCAGGATCGTGCCGAAGAAGGCGAGGCCGATGCCGACGCTGCCGAGGATGAAATATTTCCACGCCGCCTCGATCGCCTCGGGCGTGCGGTAGATGCCGACCATCATCACGGTGGAGAGGGTCGCGACTTCGACGCCGACCCACATCAGTCCGATATTGTTGGCGAGCAGCGCCACGTTCATCGCGCCGAGCATCGCCTGGAACATGGCGTGATAGAACCGCAGGAAGACCGGCGTGATCCGGCCGATCTCGAGCTCGTGGGCGATATAGGTCGCGCTGAAGATGCTGGTGGTGAAGCCGACGAAGGTGGTGAGCACGATGAAGAAGATGTTGAAATCGTCGACGATGAGGAGCTCGCTGCGCACACGTTCGCCGAACAGCAGCGCGACGCCGGCCGCGCAGGTGAGCGCGCAGGCGAGCACGTTGAGCGCCGCGCCCAGCCGGTAACTGGTGACAAGCGCCAGCACCGGAATGGCGACCGCCGGAATCACCAGCAGAAGATCGACCGGCGCGATCATATGTGGTCTCTCCGCTCGCCGCGGAAACTGTCGAGCGCGCTGACGTCGACCGTGTCGAAGCGCTCGCGGATGCGAAACACGAACACGCCGAATACGATGAAGGCGATCAGGATCGAGAACGCGACCGAGATTTCCACCACGAGCGGCATGCCCTTGGCGCCGGTCGCCGCCAGCACCAGCCCGTTCTCCAGCGACATGAAGCCGACGATCTGCGTCACCGCGTTGCGCCGCGTGATCATCATGAGGAGGCCGAGCAGCACGACCGCGAGCGCGAAGGCGAGGTCCTCGCGCACGATGATGCCGGCCCTCTCGCCCACCGGCTGCACCAGCAGGATCGAGAGCGCGACGAGGCCGAGGCCGGCGAGCATGGTCGGGCCGCCGCCGATCACCTGCTCGATCTCGCGGTGGACATCGAGGCGACGCACGATGCGGTGCAGCGCGGCCGGAATGATGAATCCCTTCACCGCCAGCGCGACGGTCGCGGTGACGATCAGGTGCGGCGCGTTCTGCACGACCGACTGCCAGGCGACGGAGAGCGCGAGGGCGGTCGCCTGCAGCGCAAAGACGTTGAGCACCGCGGTGACGCGATCCTGGTAGAGCAGCACGAAGCTCAGCACCAGCATGCCGCCGGCGAGCAGATGGGCGATGTCGAAGGCGAGCGAGCTCACTGGAGCGCGTCCCATTCCTGCGGAATCCGGACGCGCTCCAGATTCATGCGTTGGCGCATGCCCTTGTCGGCCAACCGGTAGCCACTTCGCCGGGACATGCGCTAGAACCCCCGCGAGACGAAGAGAAGGAACACGGCGAGCGCCGCCGCCGCGAAGGCGCCGCCCAGGAAGATCGGGTAGCGAAAGACGCGCATCTTGGCGACGCTGGTCTCGCCGATCGGCAGGAGCAGCGCGAGCACGAGGATCTTGGCCAGATAGACCGCGGCGCCGAGCGCGATCGCGCCCGCTGTCTTGTCTCCCGTCGCCATGCCGAACGGCACGAACAGGCAGGCGATGAGCGAGAAATAGAGGACGAGCTTGAGCGCGGCCGCCGCCTCGATCATGGCGAGATGCCGGCCGGAATATTCGAGCACCATGGCCTCGTGCACCATGGTGAGCTCGAGGTGCGTGGCCGGGTTGTCGATCGGGATGCGGGCGTTCTCGGCGATGCCGACGAACATCAGCGCAAAGAGCGCCAGGCCGAGCGAGACGCGCAGTCCCACGGGCGCGGTGGTGAAGATCGTCGCGATGGCCGAGAGCTGGGTGGTGCCGGCGACGAGCGCGACCGTGAACACGATCAGGAGCATCGCGGGCTCGGCAAGCGAGGCGATCATCATCTCGCGCGAGGAGCCGATGCCGCCGAACGCGGTGCCGACGTCCATGCCGGCGAGCGCGAGCGCGAAGCGCGCGGTGCCGAGCAGGGCCACGATGGCGATGAGGTCGGCCGACCAGGAAAAGAGGAGCCCGGTCGCGTAGGTCGGGATCAGCGCCGCCGCCACCCAGGTGACGGCGAAGATGCAGTACGGCGCGACGCGGTAGATCCACGAGGCATTGTGCGCGAGCACCGCCTCCTTGTGCATGAGCTTCCAGATGTCGCGATAGGGCTGCAGCACCGGCGGGCCGATGCGGCGCAACAGATGCGCCCGCACCTTGCGCGTGATGCCGAGCACCAGCGGCGCGATCGCGACCACCAGGACCATCTGCAGCCCCTGCAGGGCGAGCTCGAGGATCAGCGCCATGCCGCCACCACGATGAGGAGCAGGATCAGCCCGCAGAACACCAGCGTGAGATACTGGCGGATGGTGAGGAACTGGAAGTGGTTGAGCCGCAGCGATAGCGAGGCGACCGCGCGCGCGAGCGGCCCATAGCCGAACCGCCAAGCCGGGTCGATCACCCGCACCGCGAAATGGCCGGCACGGGTCTCGCCGGGCCGCGGCATGTCCACCACCTCGTGCACGCCGAACACCACCGTGCCGAAAACGCGGCGGATCGGCATGGCGAAGCTCGACGAGGTGTACTGGGTCTGTGGCGCATCGAGTGGGAAGCCGCAGTCCCAGATGGCGCTTCGGCGCGTCGCGCGCGTGGCGAAGCGATGGATGGCGAGCGCGGTCAGCGTGCCCAAGCAGATGAGGAACGCGAGAATAATGAGTCCGTTGTAGGAGCTGCGGCTTTCGCCGATCGGCACGATCGACATCCAGGGCACGCCGACCTGCTTCGGCATCACGTCGCCGGCAAGCGCCTTCGCTACCGGAGCCAGCGCGTCGATGACGAAGCCGGGCAGCACGCCGGCGACGACGCAGAGCCCGGCGAGGATGAACATCGCGGCGAGCGAGAAGCCGTCGACCTCGCTCGCATTCGCCGCCGCGGGCGTGCGCGGACGGCCCAGGAAGGTGACGCCGAACGCCTTGACGAAACACGCCGCGGCGAGCGCGGCGGAGAGCGCGAGCAGCGCGCCGACCGCCGGCACCGCCAGCTTGAGGCCCCATTGCGGCAATTGCGGACTTACCAGGATCGCCTGGAAGGTGAGCCATTCCGACACGAAACCGTTGAGCGGCGGCAGCGCCGAGATCGCCATGCAGCCGATCAGAAAGACGATCGCGGTCTGCGGCATGCGGTGGATCAGCCCGCCGAGCCGCTCCATGTCGCGCTCGCCGGTCGCGTTCAGCACCGCGCCGGCGCCGAAGAACAGCAGGCTCTTGAAGACCGAATGGTTGAACACGTGGAAGAGCGCGGCGGTGAGCGCAAGCGCGGCCGCGACGTCCATGCCGTTGGCACGGAACGCGAGCGCGAGCCCGAGGCCGATGAAGATGATGCCGATGTTCTCGACCGTATGATAGGCGAGCAGCCGCTTGAGATCGTGCTGCATGAGCGCATAGAGCACGCCGAGCGTCGCGGTGATGCCGCCGAGCGTGAGCACCACGAGTCCGCTCCACGGAGTCGGCGCGCCGATGAGATCGAATACGACGCGCACGAAGCCGTAGACGCCGACCTTGGTCATGACTCCGGAGAGCAGCGCCGAGACGTGGCTCGGCGCCGCCGGATGCGCGAGCGGCAGCCAGACATGGAGCGGCACGAGCCCGGCCTTCGATCCGGCGCCCACGAGCACGAGGATCACGGCGAGGCCGGCGGCGAGCGGCGCCGGTCCCGCTGCGCGCATGGCCGCGAAGGCGTAACCGCCGTCCGCCCCTGCCAGAAGGCCGAAGGCGAGCAGCAGCGCAAGTGTGCCAAAACTCGCCATCACCAGATAGATGTAGGCGGCGCGCATGTTGGCGGGATCGCGGTGATGCGCGAGCACGATCGCCCACGACGCGAGCGACATCAGCTCCCAGGACAGCAGAAAAACGAAGGCGTCGTCGGCGAGCAGCACGAGATTCATCGCGGCGAGGAAGGCCGGATAGAACGGCAGCACCCGCATGGGCGCCTCCTCGTGCCGGCCGTAGCCGATGGCGTAGAGGCTCGTGGTCGCGCCGCCGAGATTGACCACCGTGAGGAAGAAGGCGGTGAGCGCATCGATGCGGAAATGGGCGCCGTCCAGGATCGGCAGGCCGAGCGGCAAGGCGACCGTCGAGACGCGCGCGCCGATGAGCTCGGTCAGGCCGAGCGCCAAGGCCATGAGCGAGATGACGAGCGTCGCGCCGTAGACGAAGGCGGTACCGAACGGACCGCGGACGAGCGTGAGCAGCGACACGGCAAAGAGCGCCGCCACGCACCACAATCCAATGGTCACGGCCATCTCGCCTGCCTCAACGCATCCGCGCCGAATGCAATGCAGGAGGCATCGATGCATGGCGCGGCCCGCGCCGCGGGCGCGGACGTGACCGAGAGCGGGGATGTGGATCGGAATCGGCCACTGGGATGACTCCTTTTAGGGAGCCGGCCGGGTCATGCCAAGGGGAAAATACGGAGTGGCCTGTAGGGCGCAATAGCGAAGCATATTGCGCCGCTGCAAGTCAGCTGGCGGATTACGCTTCCGCCTTCGCGCAGAGCGCTTCGGCGGACTCCAAACCCGCCGTAGCTCGCAAGGCGAGCGAAGGCGGGTCGCTGATCCGCCCTACGATCTACCGCGTCAGCACGATGAAATCGGTTTCCAGGCCGGTCTCCGGACCGAGCCCCTGATCGGAGATGATCAGCGAGGCGCCGGGCGACATCAGCGCCGAGATCTGCGCGAGCGCCTCGGGCGGCATCTCGATGCGTTCGAGCGCCTGCGCGGCGGTTTGCGGCGGCGGCGGCACGTCGAGCGCGGCGATTTTCGCGGGCTTGAACGTCTTCGGGTCGCGCGTGTCGATCTTGCGCGGCGCTTCGCCCGGAATCGAGATTGCGAGCCAGCGGAAGCTTGCGCCGTCCGATTTCGCCTCGACGGCGGTGAACAGATGAGTGCCGAGCGGCAGGTCTGCGCGGGCGATCTTCACCGGTGCGTCGAACAGCGGCTGGAAGGCCTTGCGGACGAAGACCTTGCCCTCCTTCTTGCTGACGAAGACGGTGATCGGGCCCGGGCGCAGCGGCCGCGGCGGCCCGAATTGCTCCAGCGCTTCCGTCGGCGCAGCCGCGGGTGCGGGCGCTGCCTTCGGCTCGCTCGGCGGCTCGGCCTTTTTGGGCGTCTCGACCGGTGGCGGGGCAACCGCCGGGCTCGGCGTCACCAGCACGGTGCCGGTCAGCGTCTCCACATCCTTCAACGCATCGGTCGGCGGCAGCGTTATGAGCGCGGTCGCGGGCGCAGCCGCAGGCGGCTCGACGGCGGGGGCGGCAGCGGCCTCGACCGGCGCGTCCTTCGGCGGCTCCGCCGCGATCTGATCGGCCGGCGGTTCAGCGAGCGGCGGCGGCTCGACGGCGGGCGCGGCAGCGGCCTCGACCGGCGCGTCCTTCGGCGGCTCGACCGCGATCTGATTGGCCGGCGGTTCAGCGAGCGCCGGCGACTCGACCGCCGCCGTGCTCGGCCGCAACTCGATCGCCGTGTGATCGTCGGCCGCTTGGGCGGGCGGCGGCAATTCTGCCGAGGTCTCGGCCGGCTTCTGCTTGGCGATGCGGGCGAGCGCCTGCGCGACGGCGGCAACCGCGTCCGTCATCACGGTCACCTCGCCCTCGGCGAGCCTGATCCAGGATCCCGGTGCGAGCAGGTCGGACCTGCGCTCGGCCTTTGGCTCGTTCACCACGCCGACCTTCGACGGCTCGGTCTTGTGCAGCACGAACAATCGCTGATGCTCGAACTCGACCGGCGTGATCTCGTTGCGCGTGATGATGACGCGCGCGCCCGGCCGCGTGAGGCTGTAGAGCTTCGTGGCGAAATCATGCGGCAGGCGGATGCAGCCGTGCGAGGCCGGATAGCCCGGCAGCACGCCCGCGTGCATTGCGACGCCCGACCACGTGATGCGCTGCATGAACGGCATGGGCGCGCCGCTGTAGATATTCGAGACGTGAAATCTTTCCTTCTGGATGACGCTGAAGATCCCCATCGGCGTCGGATGGCTGGCCGTGCCGGTGGAGACCGGCGCATGCGCGACCAGCACGCCGTTGTCGTAGACCGTCATGCGCTGGTTCGCGATCGAGATGGCGATCAGCGGCACCTGCAGCGGTTTCAGCGCCGGCTCTTTCTTGACCTGCTTGGCGGGCTGAGCCTTCGCGTGTTTCGCCGGCACCGGCTTGTTGGCGGCTTGGGCCGGCACGGCGCGCCTGACCACCGGAAGCTTCTTCGGAGAGGGTTGGCTCGGGTAAAGCTGGCTCGGATAGAATTGCGCGCGCGCGGGCTCGAATCCCGCCATGAGCAGGATCATGGCGGTGCCGCCCGCAAGCGCGGCGCGCAACTCCGCCATCGAGGACTTGGCACTGCCACCGTCGGATGATGCGGCCCCAGCAGCGTCAACGTTCTTCATCGTGCTCCCCAGCCCAATGTGATTCATACTCTACAGGCCGGCGAAAACTTACGCGAGGCCTGTGAACAACTCCATTCAACGCGGCCGCCGGCGAACCCATTATTTCCCACTATTCTTAAGGGAGCCGTTACCGCGGAGGGCCCGGCGCGGGGCGTTCACGATTTTGTCACCTGTTTACCAAGCTGCGTGTGGCCGGACGGTCGCACCTGCCGCGCCGGGCGGTCCAAGCTACGCCCTGGCGGAAGCCCGGTTTCATCGTGCGGCGGCGCTGGCGCGCTTTTGCGCATCGCGGTGGCACCGATGCTATAATCCGCGGGCTATCCGTGATCGCTTGAGGGGAGGAGATGATGGCGGGAGGAGCACGCGTCTTAACGGCTGCGATCATCATCACGGCAGCCCTGGCCGGACCGGCCGCAGCGCAGAGGTCGCAGGCCTGGACCTGGTGCGTGAATGACGACAATCGGTATTCGGCCGACCAGCAGATCAGCGGCTGCACGAGCGTCCTGCAGTCGGCGAACGAATCGAAGAAGAATACCGCCATCGCGCTCAACAACCGCGGTAACGCATATCACGCCAAGAAGAACTATGATCGCGCGATCGAGGATTACGATCGCGCCATCAAGCTCGATCCGGGCTACGCGCGCGCCTTCTACAATCGCGGCATTTCCCACAGCGACAAGGGCGACCAGACCCGCGCGATCGAGGATTACGACCAAGCGATCCGGTTCAATCCGAACTACGCCCATGCCTACGGCAATCGCGGCCTCGCCTATGCGCGCGCCGGCAAGGTCGATCGCGCCATCCAGGATTACGACGAGGCGATCCGGCTCGATCCGACCAATGCGATCGATTTCAACAATCGCGGCAATGCGTTTTACGACAAGAAGAACTACGAGCGCGCCGTGCGCGACTTCGACGACGCCATCCGTCTCGATCCGAAATATTCCAAGGCGTACAACAACCGCGCCAATTCCTATTATGCGCTGAAGGATTTCGACCGCGCGATCATCGACTACAGCCAGGCCATTCGGATCGACCCCGATTACGGCATCGCCTACGCCAATCGCGGCCGCGCCTTTCGCGAGAAGGGCGACCAGGACAGCGCGCTCGACAATTACAACCAGGCGCTCCGCTACGATCCGGACAACCCGCGCACGCTCAACGACCGCGGCAATGCGTTCCACGCCCGCAAGGACTACGACCGCGCCATAGAGGATTACGACAGGGCGCTTCGGCTCGATCCGAACTATGCCCTGCCCTATCACAACCGCGGTCTCACCTACGCCGACAAGGGCGACCT
>WNFC01009375.1_pt1 | contig 13379 bp, 9 predicted proteins | sample 5400541 | NCBI WGS metagenome assembly WNFC01 (sample SAMN13153342, study PRJNA577476) | soil metagenome | isolation source: 120 cm saprolite under Douglas fir tree site 2 hole 2 replicate 1 | place: USA:California | collected 2015-04-18
ATGGTTCGATGACGTTGACCTCGGGAACCTTCGACAAAGGAACTGCGACAGCAATCAACGTCGCTGGTAACTGGACTAATAACGGCGGCACGTTCACCACCAGCGGTGCAGGCACAGTCACCTTCAACGGCGGCGGCGCACAGAGCCTTAACGGCTCAGCAGCCACTCAGACCTTCAACAACTTTACGGTGAGTAAAGGCGGCGGCACGCTGACCGGCGGAGGCGGTCTATTAACCCTCACGTTGAGCGGCAACATGAGTATCACCGCGGGCACTTTTGCCGCGGGCACGATAACTACCATCAATGAGCCCGGCAACTGGGCCAACACCGGAACTTTTACCGCGGGCTCCAGCACGGTCAATCTCACCGGCAATAACAACAGCCAGACGCTTACCGGCAGCACGACCTTCAACAACCTGACGTGTAACCACACCGGCACGGGCAATGCGACGGCGAGCGGCAGCACGCTCGCGGTAACCGGTCTGATGCGAGTTCAGTCAGGAACATTCATCAGCAGCAGCACCTTCAACAACGTGCAGATCGATAGCGGCACGACGTTGCAGAGTGATGGAGGCACGATGAACGTCTCGGGCAACTGGACCAACAACGGTGGGACATTCACGCCCACGGGGAACACCGTGAACTTCAACGGCGCCGGCGCGCAGAGCATCGGCGGCAGCGCCACTACTCAAACCTTCAACAACTTTACGGTGAACAAGGGTGGCGGTACGTTGAGCGTCGCTGCCAGCACGACGACGCTGACGCTGACCGGGACGCTGACGCTCACCGCCGGCACCTTTGCGGCAGGTACGGCCACCACCATTAACGTCGCCGGCGACTGGACCAATAACGGCGGCAGCTTTACCGCAGGCGCGGGAACAGTCAACTTCAACGGCGGGGCCGGCCAGACGATCAGCGGCACGACGGCGACGACGTTCAACAATCTGTCGAACAGCGACGCCGGCGGCATTGCGATGAACAATGACAACACGGTCAATGGCGTGCTCGCGCTGACCAGCAGCGACATCACTGTCGCCTCAACTAAGACGTTGACGCAACCGAGCACGGCGGGTGCTTCAACCGGCACCTTTGACGTGGTGGGCAGTATCAGACGCACCGGCGCAAACCTCCCGAACTCGGCATTGACCTATGGCAATCCGGATAACGTGATCACTTTGGCCGGAAGCACGCTTACGAGTCTGACCGTAAATCTAACAAAGTCTGTGCCGACGTCTGCGATTACGGGCATTCCCAACTCCGGATGGCCTGCTGCCGTCCAGCGTACTTATATAATCACGGAACTTCCTGGCGGCGCGTTTACTCCGGCCGGTACGACCCTTCAGTTGCACTATCTAACCACAGAGTTGAATGGCAACTCAGAAGCGACCCCTGGCCCACCGGCCAGCCTTCGTCTCTACCGGTATGTCGTTAACAATCCGGGGACTGGTTGGCAGCAGCAGGACGTTGGTGGTAGCAACACCACTCTCAGCGCAAATCACTTTGTCAAAGTAGTCGGCATCAATGGCTTTTCGCCGTGGACCATGGCGAACTCTTCGCCGACGGCCGCGACGGGAAGCATCGGTGGCACGATCACCGACGCGAACGGCACTCCCGTCGCCGGCGCCACGATTAATCTCAGTGGCACCGAATCGCGCGAGACGATTACCGACAGCAACGGCAACTACAATTTCTTCGAGGCCGCGGCCAACGGCTTCTACACCGTGACGCCGGCGCGGGTGAATTACACCTTCAGCCCGGCGAATCGGAGTTTCAGCTTGCTGGGCGTCCACGCTGATGCTTCGTTCACGGCGGCCGGGAACGGCGATCACTTAAACGCCATCGACACGACTGAGTTCTTTGTGCGGCAGCAGTATCTCGATTTCCTTGGTCGCGAACCTGACCCGCCCGGCTTCAATGGCTGGGTCAACACAATCAATAACTGCGCCCCGGGCGACGCGAGCTGCGACCGGGTGCATGTCTCAGAGATGTTCTTCCGCTCAGAGGAGTTCCAGCAACGCGGTTACTTTGTCTATCGCTTCTACTCGACCGCGTTCGGGCAGAAACCGGATTACGCGGCCTTTGCGCCTGACATCGGGCGTGTCAGCGGCTTCCTCGATGCGACTCAGCTGGAAGCAGCCAAGGCTCAGTTTGCCAGTGACTTCACAACCAGAGCAGCGTTCGTCAATCAATACGGAACGCTCAGCAACTCGCAGTACGTCGATGCGTTGGCAAAGACAGCGGGAGTGGCCTTGTCGAACCGGCAAGGTTTGGTGAATTCACTGGAAGCGGGGACGCTGACGCGGGCACAAGCGCTCAGGCAGATTGCTGAGAGCGGCGAGGTCTATGCGAAGTACTACAACCAGGCGTTTGTCGTGATGGAGTACTTTGGCTATCTCAGACGCGATAGGCTTCGTCGACGCGACCGAGTATCGCAACCGGTTCAAGCAGTAAATTTGGAGTGCGCTGACTTGTCAGCGCTTTGGTCGGCGCGACTAGTCGCGCCGTTTGAAAGCGGCGACAAGTCGCCGCGCTCCATAACCAGCCACAAAAAGGCACAAGAAGCACAAACGGAAATTCACTCGTTTGCTTCTTGTGCCTTTTGTGAAGAATCAACCACAGATTCACCCCGTGAGATAGAAAGACTTATCTCAACGGGGTGAACGCAGATAGGCACAGATAACAAGAGCAAAGAACTAGCCTTTGTCTTGTCCGTGTGAATCCGCGTTCATCTGTGGTTGATTTTTTGTCTTACCAACAGTCAGTTTACAAAGCGCCGCAGTTGCACGCTGATCGCAAAGCCGATCGCGATGAAGGTGGCGAGCACGGAAGACAAGCCGGCGCTCATCAAAGGCAGCGGCACGCCGATCACCGGCAGCAAGCCGACGGCCATGCCGACGTTGATGAAAATCTGGAAGATGAGCCCGCCGACAATCGCCATGATTACCAGCATGCCGGTGCGATCGCGAGCGCGCCGCGCGTCGATGATCAAGCGGGTGAGCAAGAGCGCGTACGCGGCCAGCAGCATCAGACAACCGATGAAGCCGGTCGTCTCAGCCGTGACGGCGAAAATAAAATCCGAGTGCGGCTCAGGCAGGAATTTCAGCCTGCTCTGCGAATACTCGGGATCGCGCGAGCCCAGCAAACCACCCGAGCCCACGGTGACAATCGACTGCCACGTGTGATAACCGAATCCGCGCTTGTCGGCGTTCTCAGGATCGAGGATGACGTTGATGCGCTCCTGCTGATAGTTTTTCACCAGGTGGGTTTTTACTCCCACCCAATACCCGGCGGGGATTATGACTATGCTCAGCACCAGCGCGGCCACCACCGTGCGCATCCGAATCGCCGAAAGAAAAAGCACCACCAGCAGGATGGGAATATACGTGAGCACCGAACCCGCATCGTGCTCGAACAGAATTAACCCGATCGGCAAACCCAGAATCAGGCAACCCATGATCATCTCTTTCAAGGCGAGCACGGCGTGGCGCTGCTTGCCAAAATAGCGCGCCAGCATGATTGCCGTCGTCACTTTCACAAATTCAGACGGCTGAAACGTGCCCAGTCCCGGTACGCGGAGCCATGACCGGTGACCATTGATTTTCAAACTAACTCCTGGGATCGGGACCAGCACCAGGACCAGCAGCAACAAACCGAAAACGTAAAATACGGGCGCCAGTTCCATGACCCGGCGATAGTCAGTGAAGGCAATCGCGAACATCGCCACCAGGGCAACGCCCAGCCCGATCAGTTGCTTTTGCCAGAACGTTTCCGTGGGTTGCGCGTTATGAATCTCCCACGCGCCAAAGCAAACGATCATGATCGCCAGCGCCGCGACCAGCCAATCAAAGTCGCGCAGTCTCCGATGTTTTAATACGGCAACCATAAATCAGTAGGCAGTTCACCCCGTGAGATAAGTACCTTGGTACTTCAGCATAGCTTGAGAGTTCTATCTCACGGGGTAAAGGCAGCAAGAAATAAGCAACTATTCATTACTGATCACTCATTAGTCATCACTTTCTCTATCGTATTCGCAAAGCGATGTTGTTGGCCGGCGTCTCTTTCGCGGGCCGGGTCTTGGCGTAATAGACATCATAGATGGCGCGCACTGACGGCGCGCCGAAGCGCGAGCCCAGGCCCGCGTTCTCGATCATCGCGACGCAGGAAATCTCAGGCTTGAAGGCCGGCGCGTACGAGACGAACCACGAATGATCCTTGTGCTCGCGCCCCTCTTTGCCCAGGCCCACGACCTGCGCGGTGCCGGTTTTGCCCGCGATGTCGAAACCGGCCATCTTGATTCCGGTGGCGGTGCCGGCAACGTTAACGACCGACCACATGGCGTGGACTACCAAATCGCTTTGGTCTTTCGGGATGGGGAGAATCTTTGGTTGCGGGCGATCGAAGGTCCGCGCGGGGCGCGCGGCCCGATAATCCGAACGAGTCGGATCGTTGCCGACGGCTGCAATCGCGCGCACTTCTTTCAAGAGATGCGGGACATACATCTTGCCCCCCATCCCGATGGCCGAATGCGCGCGCAACAAAGCAAGCGGCGTCAAAACGTCCTCGCCCTGCCCGAACGAAGAATAAACCGTGTCGATGTCTTTCCATTCAGAATCGTTCGGATAAAGGCGCGCCTTCAACTCGCGCGAAGGCGTGGTGCTGATTACTTCGTGCGGCAGGTCGATTCCGGTGCGCTTGTTGAGATCGAATTCATCCACCATTGCCTGAATGCCCTCAAGCTTCATCTTCAAGCCCAGACGATAGAAGTAGGCATCGCACGATTTCATGATCGCAAAATGCACGTCCGGCGCGCCGTGATTGCCCCCCATGCAGCGCGTGAACTTATTGCCGACGGTGATGCCGCCGCCACAGACAAGGTTCGAACTCTCAATCGAAATCGCGCCCTGTTGCAAGCCGGCCGTGGCCATCAAAGGCTTCCAGGTTGAGCCCGGAGGATACTTGCCCTGAATGGCGCGATCGATTAGCGGCTTGTCCGGATCGGTCAACAGCTTTTGATATTCAGCGCGACCTGCTTTGGTGGTGATGCGCTGCGAAAAGAGATTCGGATCGAAAGTCGGCGCCGACGCCAGCGCGAAAAGTTCGCCGTTATTCGGATCCATCGCGATGATCACCCCGCGGCCCTGCGGCGACTTGCGCAATTGATCCTCGGCGGCTTCCTGCAAATCGAGATCGATGGTCGTCACGATATCCTGGCCCGGCTGGGGCTCGATTCTTTCGACTTCGTTTTGAATGTGGCCGCGACTATCGACGATCACTTTGCGGTAACCGTCACGCCCGCGCAGAAACTCATCGTAAACAGCTTCCAGCCCATCCTGCCCGATGATGTCGCCGGGCTTGTAGCCTTTGTCCGGCTGTTTCAATTGGTCCGGACTGACTTCGCCCACATAACCGAGCACGTGGGCCAGCATTCCGTTGGGCGGATAGCGCCGCTGCGGAGTCTGGTCGACACGCAGCGCGGGATATTCCAACTGGTGCGCATCAACCCAGGCAATGTCGGTGGGCCCGGCGTCTTCCTTAATCAGGATCGATTCAAAGGCCGGCTGGGACTTCACCTGATCGAAGCGCTCGCGGAGAATCTCCGGGTCGAGGTTCAAGCCGTCCGAAAGCGGCTTGATCAGCGAAGTTCGATCGATGCTTTTGGTGTCTTCGCGCGAAAGGATCACGGTGTAGATTGGTCGCGAGTCAACCAGCAGGTGCCCGTTGCGATCGAAAATCACGCCGCGCGGCGCGGGGATCGGCAGCAGACGGATGCGTTGGTTCTCGGCAATTTCGGCATAGCGCGCGCCGTTGATAATCTGAATCAGATAAAGCCGGACGCCGAGCACGGCGAGCATCACCAGCACCAGCACCTGGATGATGCGCAACCGCACGCGCAAGTTTTGTGAACTGTCAACGAATTTCATTTTTTCTAAAACGTGAGGAGAAAATATTCTGCAATTACTATCTGCGATTTACCACTTACGACTTACCGTCTCCGCATCAGTCCCGAAGGGCGGCGCGCCACGCGACGGCGAACTGAAAACCTCCGGCGCTGCCGGGCCTTCTCGCTGAGAAACGAATCATAGAGGTAAAGCAGGAGCGAGCCGGCCACTGAGGTCGCAATCAGCTTGAAAGAAAGCGACTGCACAAAAGGCATCGGCGACCTTTGTCCCAGCAGTCGATGCGCTCCCACGTAGACCAGATTGTCGATCAAAGCAGCGCCCGCCAGAACCGGAATCCGCAGCAGCGCCGTGTCCAGCATCACCCGAGACGCCACGTAGTAAACGGCGTAAGCCGTCAGCACCTTGGCAAAGCCACCCGCGCCCAGCAATGCCGGCGGCCCGCTAATCAGGTCAGTGGCCAACCCGGCGGCCGCCGCTACGACCAGGGCCTGCAACGGTTCACGTTGCAAAGCGAAATAGACCACCAGAATCAGAGCCAGGTCAACATAGCCAAGCGGCTGCCAGACGGCTCGCAGCGCTGATTGTAGCGCGACGGCGACTACCAGCAACACTGCAATTTTCAGTTGACGCATGGCTAGAACAGTAAGCAGTAGGCAGTGGGCAGGAAAAACGAAAGGCAATCGATCCTCTCGCATTACTGATCATTTCGAGTCATTCTCAGCGAGCGAACAGGCGCAGTTTCCTGCCTTCTGCCTACTGCTTACTTTTCTTCTTTTCAACGTTGGGGAGCGCCTGATCGGATTCCGTTCGTTGTGGGGGGCGATACAGCAACACTGCGACTTCTTTCAGCCGGTCCAGTCCGGCAGTTGGCAGGATGCGAATTGCCTGCGTCTGGGTGGCTGAGCCCGGGTTCGCTTCAACGACTGCGCCGACATTGTAGCCCGATGGATAAATTCCGTCCTGGCCAGTCGTAATCACTGTGTCGCCCACCTGGACTTTTTCGAGACCTGAAACGTAACGCATCTCCAGCAAGCCGCTTTCACCGAGTCCCTTGATCGATCCGAGCGCGTTCGATTGGCCCAGCTGGCCTACGACCGCGCCGGCGCCGGACTTTTCGTTCGTGATCAGCATGACTTGCGCCCCCCAGGGGCTGGTCGACACCACCCGACCGACAATCCCGCCGGGCGCGACCACGGCCATGTTGACTTCCACCCCCGACCAGCGGCCTTTGTCGATCACGATGTTGTCGAACCACATCGACGGATCGCGCGCGATTACCTGCGCCGCTACCGTTTCGTAGCCGCTCTTGGCCTTTAGATCGAGGAGCTTTTCGAGCCGCTCGGCTTCGGCGACTTGCTGCCGCGAGTCGCGCAGCTCGGCTTGCATCTGCCGCACCTGGTCGCGCAGTTGTTGGTTTTCAACCGAGGCGCGGCGCAACTCGCCGAGGCTTCCAAAGAACCCGGTCACCCCGTTGCCCACACTCGACGCGCCTCGCTGAAAAGGATAGGCGACCATTTGGACGATCGAACGAATTTTCCGCTGCTTGGTGGTGTCGTCCCGCGCGTCGTAAGTCATCAACGCAAAATTCAGCGCCAACAACCCAATCAACCACCAGGGTGCGCGCTGGCGAATTTCTCTTTGAGTGCGAATCGCGGCCATGGCGTTTCAAAGGTAAAAGGAAAAAGTTAAAAGGCAAAAGTGAAGAAAAGCAAAGCCGTGTGCCGAGTTAAGCGCGATAATTGATGGTCTTATACTTTTTCCTTTTTCCCTTTTACTTTTGCCTTGCGTTTCAGGTTCCGCTGGTCAAGCTATTGTCCCACTTTACGCGCTTCAACAGGTCGAAATCCGAGAGCATCTTGCCGGTGCCCAGGACGACCGAGGCCAGCGGATCTTCCGCCAGCGAAACGGGCAGTCCCGTCTCAATTGACAGCCTTTTATCGAGGTTTTTCAGCAGTGCGCCGCCGCCGGTCAGGACAATGCCGCGCTCGACGATGTCGGCCGAAAGCTCGGGCGGCGTTCGTTCCAGCGCCACCCGCACCGCGTTGATAATCGTCGAAACTGAATCTCCCAGCGCTTCACGAATTTCTTCATCGGTGATGGTGATTGTTTTCGGAATGCCTTCGATCAAATTGCGGCCGCGCACTTCGAACGACAACTCTTCGTCGAGCGGAAACGCCGAACCCAATTCAATCTTGATCGCTTCCGCGGTGCGTTCGCCGATCAGCAAATTATATTTTCGTTTGATGTACTGCGTGATCGCTTCGTCCATCTCGTTGCCGGCGACGCGCACCGATTTCGAATAGACGATGCCGCTCAAACTGATCACGGCGATGTCCGTCGTGCCGCCGCCAATGTCCACGATCATGTTGCCGAACGCTTCCGTGATCGGCAGCCCGGCGCCAATCGCGGCCGCCATTGCTTCTTCTACCAGATAAACTTCCGATGCCTTGGCGCGGTAAGCGGAATCTTCAACGGCGCGGCGTTCGACTTGCGTAATCTCTGACGGAATGCCGATGACCACGCGCGGGCTGACCCAGGTCTTGCCGTTGTGCGCTTTGCGAATGAAGTGCTGCAACATTTTCTCAGTCACTTCGAAATTCGCAATCACACCGTCTTTCATTGGCCGAATCGCGACGATGTTGCCGGGCGTGCGGCCCAGCATCTCTTTCGCGTCGCGGCCGACGGCTTCGACGGCGTTCGTCACTTTGTTAATCGCGACGATCGACGGCTCCGAGACGACAATGCCCCGGCCTTTGGCGTAAACCAAAGTATTCGCGGTGCCGAGGTCGATCGCCAGGTCGCTGGAGAAGAGACTGAAAATAGATTTGAATGCCATCTGGAAAATCCCTGACTGTAAAATGAATGGGCCTGAAAGAGGTGAGCGATTACTTCGGCGCGGGCTTTGAAGCTTTGAAGCTTCTCGAGTCCCTGGCAAATGGAAAATAACTCACCGACGCAGAACCGAACTACCAAGATACAACGATTCAGCGGCTAACGCTATCAGGAAATTAGTTTCTCGTCGGGAAATCTTTGAAATTGCGAAATCCCAGCCGGAGCCGAGTTTGGGACTTCGTCCGGAGCGGCGTCTGACGGTCCGGCAATGACGCGAATGCAGTTCTTATCCGCGGCCTTGGCCCCGTACATCGCCGTGTCGGCACAGGCGATTAGTTGCTGCGGCGACAGCGCGTGTTGCGGAAACACCGCGACCCCAAAACTGGCGGTCAGCGAAATCTTTAGCCGGCGCCCTCCGGTAAACGGATGTTGCTCGATCTTGGCACGAATCCGGTCTGCTACTTGCACAGCTTCGTCGGTTCCTGTCTCCGGCAGGACGATGACGAACTCGTCACCGCCGTAACGCACGACGCAATCCGTGTCACGAACGGACGGCAGGATCACCGAAGCAACTTCCATCAACGCGTGCGAGCCGACCAAGTGTCCATGCAAATCGTTGACTCGCTTGAAATCATCCAGGTCGAGAAACAACGCCGCGACGTTTGTCTTGTAACGCCGGGCGCGCTTGATCTCGTTGACCAGGAACTGGCGCAGATAACGCGCGTTGTGCAACTTGGTGAGATCGTCGGTCAGCGAAAGGCGCTCGGCTTCGGCGATGCGCACTGAGTTTGCCAGCGCCGCTGCGATCGGAATCGCCAGTGCCGCCAACAGCTTGGTTTCCGTCGCCGAAAACTGTCGCGCACCAGGGCCGTCGCGCATCCCTTCCAACACGCCAAGGACTCTCTCACCGCTGACCAGTGGCAACGCGATCACACGTTGACCGCGCTCGATATTGCTAATCGTTTCGTTCCGCGTTGCCGCGGTGCGCGCACTTTTTGATTCCGGCTCATTCGGAATTTCCGGATCGCTTAACAGTTCGCGGCGCCAATCTTCATCGAAACGCAGAGAGGCTCGGCCGGAAGCACTGCGCACGACCAACGGTTCGAAGCTCAACGAATCAACACCGCCGGTTTGCGCCGTAACAAATATCGCCCAGCGACTGGCAACAACCAGCCGGGCGATGCCTGCGAGCGCGCTTTGTCCGGCCTCCTTTTGATTCGACGCCAGGTGCAGCGACGACAGCAATGTCAGCGCGCCACGCAAATTCTCGCCGCGCACCGAACTGGGAAGCGAAAACGCGCGACTGTCGGGCGAGCTCTTGAATTCGGGTCGTAGTTTGAGTTCGCCTGTGCCCGGACCCTCTTCGACCTGCCGCAGTAGCGCCGCTAGCTGCGCGGGCCGCTCGGCAACTGCGCGGAATCCCAACCGCCTTAACTCCGGATCTCGCGTGGTTGAATTGAGCGCTCCGGTTTTCTCTGACGAACGACGCGAGGCGACGATGGACACGCCGGGCCATTTCGCATTGGCGAATTCGATGACCGCGCGCAGGTCTTCCACGGCCGTATCGGGCTCAATTTCGTAGAGAATGGCGCTGGGATCGGCAAGCGGGAAGTCGGCAGTCGTGGAGAATTGCTCTCCATTGAGCTCTGAATTGTGCAAGCCTTCGATCCGGACCGCGATGCCCGCCGAACTGAGACTCTCGATGAGTTCCAATGTAGGCGCTGCACCAGCGCTCGAAAGCAAAACGATGTGCTTCTTCATTCGGCCGCCCCTTGTCAGTTGACGCTCTGATCTCCTCAAAAGAAGCTGTTCGGTGCCGAGTAAACCGTTCAGCTCACGTGCAAATTCCCGTTATCAATTACCCGCTTGATCCGGGGCTGGTCAGAGGGACACGGTACTGGCTGTTGTTGCCTTGCAGATCCGAAGCTTGAATTGTCACTTCTCGCGTGCCGGACGGCGCCGTGATTTGAACTTGAAAATTGCCATCGCTGGCGGCGGTAGCCTCGCGGCCTGAGACGCGCACGCTGGTTCCCGGCGCACTCGTTCCGCGAATTACGTAAACGTTTCCGCCCAGGTACACCGACGTCAGGTTGGACACGGGCACGGCGGATACGCCGGCGCCTTGTGTCGTAATAAGAAACTTGAGCGGTTCGCTCCAGTCGCTAATCTGTCCCGCTGTGTCGGTGGCGCGGATCCGCCAGAAGTAAGCGCCCTGTCGCAAATCACTGGCATTGAACTGGGTCGCGACCAACTGATCGCGTTCGATGACTTTGCCTTCGGCAACGAAGAAAGGTGAGGTTGCGACCTCGACGCGGTAGTAGGCCGGAACGCCCGATTGCGGTTTTTGCCAACGAAGCGCCACCGTCGCCGAGCCGTTGCCGCCGACAAATACTTTTTCCATATTATGCGGCTGAAGCGGTTGCGGAACTTCCAGCAAACGCTGTGGCTTCGACATCGTTCCTTGTCGGTTCACGGCAATATACTGACCACCTTGCAGCGAAGCTTTCTCACCCGATCGATTGACCATTTCCACGGAGCCGGTGTTGACGCGAATCTCTTCCGTCCCTTCCTTATTGACGCCAAAGCTGGCCTGGGTTTGCTCGCCAATTTGGGTTTGGGTCTTCGGCGTCTCGACCACATTCTGACCCTCGCCCTGCGGCTGGGTCCGCACCAGCATCTGGCCGCTATCGACGACCACGTGCACGTTGCTGCGCTTACCATCTTCAGCGCCGGCATTATCGCGAATGATGATGGTGCTGTTCGGCCTCAGTACTACCGTTGAGCCGTCGGCCATGTTGATGCGGGCGCGGCCGTCAGCCTGAGTTTGCACCGTGTCGCCAGGATAAAGCTGCGTGTCATTGCTCGCGACAATCACTTCGCGCGTGGCCGACCGAATCACTCGCACGTCGCCCTCGAACGACATAAAGCGCGCTCCGGCCGGCAAATCAGTCCGAATGGCGACATTCTTTAGCGGGTTGCCGTACTTCCACACGTAAAGCGATGCGCCCGCGACCAGCACGCATGAGATACCAACGAGCACCGCGATGTAAATCGCGCGCCTTTGAATTACCCACCACTCGATTTCGAAATGGCCGACTTTGGTTCTCATCAGTCCTTTAAGAGAAGGTGAAGACGGAGCGTCGGGGAGGAGCCTAACTAAGCCAAACACAGATTAACACATGAAGTCCGATCGTTCAAGATGCTTATTTTACTGCGGTTTATGGGCTTTGCGGTCAGCCTAGGTAGGTACCAGAAACCGGACGTAGATTGGGTTAGAGATGATCCAAGGCTGGTCCTTAGTCGGGGACGGCATTGAGGCGAGATACGCCTCGACGCGGTAGGCGCCGGGGGCGTCGACCGTGAACTCAACCGCGGTGCCCGATTTTTCGGTCAGGGCGATGCCATCCCTATAGAGTACGAAGCGACTCGAAAGCGGTGCGGCAGCACGCAATTGTAGAACGCTGATTGAGACAGTCTCGTCACCCATAATGCCGGCTTTTGGACCAACGGTGGCAAATGTAAACCCCTTTCCATCGCCAAACAGATCAAAGGAGACGTAGCAGTGCCCTTGCGAGATTGCCTCAAGCAAAGACTCCCGAGTCAGTCCCTTATCTTTCTTGATCAGCACGTGAGTGCGCACGATGCGAAAACTTCGTTCGTAAGGATCCAGCTTCACGCCCAGCCACTGTTTCCCGGAAGCATCATTCATGCTCAGGCCGATGTTCGAATGCGCGTCATTGCCGGCGATGGCTACCAACTTGCGAGTCCCTCCAAGCATGGCTTGGTCCCAGCGATTCAAGTTCGCGGCCGGACGCGCAAAGAAGTTCGCGAACATCAAATCAGCCACGCCGCGATAAGACCACACCGAGTCGAAGACGGCGACGAACGCGTTGTACTGTCGCGCGTTTGTGAAGAGATTGTAGACCTCGACTCCGTCGACTGAACTTGATTGCCAGTTCTGAGACTCAGATGGATAAGTTGCGAACGCGAGGCCTCCCGCTGATTTCTGCTTCGCTATAACTTCCTGAGTTGTTTGCGTGCTCATCGATGCGGCGTCTGCTGATCCCGGAATCAGTAAGAGCCGATCACCACTTGCGGTCGCCACTTCATTGCCGTTTAGGAACAGGATGCCCGCGTGCACGCCGCTAAGTGTCATTGCCGAAGTATCGAACTCTGCCTGCGGATGCTCAGTCATGATTAGAAAATCAAGTTGGTTTGCTTTGGCGGCGGCAATCAGCTCCGCGAACGTGCCTGTGCTGTGTCCGCCGAGCGAAGAGTGAACATGGATCACGCCCTGGTAATCAACGCGAACGTGCCTGTGCTGTGTCCGCCGAGCGAAGAGTGAACATGGATCACGCCCTGGTAATCAATGAAATCGCTTTCACTTTGCGGCGCCGCTCGCTGTGATTCAAGCTGCTGAATTGCTTTCTGCAAACGAGCGAGGCGATACCTACGGTAGGCAAAAGGAAGCTGGGACAGGACCACGAGCCCCAGCAGCACGATCAGAATCTTTCTGCGTCTCATCAAACGGATAAGTTCTCAACTGTCGAAATCAACCGAAGCGACGTGTTCGCTTAGGCCGCGACCAAAGTCAGCGACCTTCACGTGTTCGGGATGAACAGTGTAGGCGTCCAGCGCCGGACGGTC
>WNFC01011451.1_pt1 | contig 13379 bp, 10 predicted proteins | sample 5400541 | NCBI WGS metagenome assembly WNFC01 (sample SAMN13153342, study PRJNA577476) | soil metagenome | isolation source: 120 cm saprolite under Douglas fir tree site 2 hole 2 replicate 1 | place: USA:California | collected 2015-04-18
CATACTGTTGAGCCTTTCCAAATTTCTAGCAGTGTACTCTCTTTTTGACCAGTGTCAAAGGATGAAGTACTTTTGTCATGTGAAAGAGCCTGCAATGGGCATCTTTTCTCTGGAAAGGAAGACTTCAACTAACTATTCGCTTCAAGAGTTTCAAGCGATGCACCTGGCCTTCCGTTTGGCCATTGCTCCACTCCAGCGTAAGGCCAGCTTTCACCGCATCGTAGTCTCTTTTTAACCCCTGAGCAAAGTTCTTGAGTTCTCCTATGCCTTGTGTTTCGACCTTCTCAAGCCAGGCATCCAGGCGCTCTCCTTGTCGTTCCCGCAGCATGCTGGTAAAGTCGGTGACGAGTTCATGCGCCTCTTGGATCTCTTGATCAGCTTCACACAACTGGGTCAAGTACTTCTGTTGCCAGTCCAGACGTTGCTCTTCTTTAAAAGTAATCCAATGGGCCACCTGCGAAGCCGAAGGTGGACGCTTGGGGGGAGCCTGGATAGGCGTTTGGGTAGCAGGATCAACCTCTTTGAAGGTCCCCGCCTGGTTGAAGTGTTTGCGCAAGTGCCCAAAGAATCGCACAATATTGCTATCTCCGCCAGGATAGCCCTGCTCTTTCACTTCACGATAGGCCTGCTGAGCGTTTCTGCACCCTTCATTCCATCGCTGAACCAGGTAGGCTTTGTATGGCTCAAGCATTGGTTGGCGAGACGGGTGAATATGGGTCCGTTCTGGAGATTGCTGCATACGCAAATACTCGTAGACGCACTGCCGACTCACCCCTACCTGGCGAGCGATAGTGGTTGGATTAACCTTTTTGGCATGCAGTTCATGGATTCGCTGGTAGCGTGTGACGCGCTCCTGATGGAGTTGGAGGCTTTTTGTTTCTAGATGCTTCCTCATGCCGGTTTGCCAGGGAGCAAACTGCTTTGCCTCTTCCTCGGAGAGGTCTTCGGCAGGCTTTTGAACCAGGGCTTTGAGCTGCGCTTGTTTGTTGAGAAAGAAGCCTTTCATGGTTTCTGAAAGGTTCGCCAGCAGATGCCACCGGTCAGCAACTTGTTGAGCTTGTGGCGCTCCTTGCCTGGCACCATCCGCAAACGCGCCTCCGCGATCTCGGCTGATAATCCGCACACCCGGATGGGCGAGCAACCACTTTTTGAAGGTCTCGGCTTCTCGATCAGGCAGCAAGTCGATGGGAACCCGTCGTTCAAGGTCGATGAGAATCGCTCCATAGCTGCGCCTCCGGCAGAAACAAAAATCATCGACGCCCAGCACACGAGGCGTAGGCACCTGGCTCTCTTGTTGCTCGCGAACCAGCTGCAGGAGCGTATCTGGACTGGTCTCTATCCCCATTCCATCAACCAGGCGCTTGCCGGCTTCCCCTCCGAGGGCAAAGCCGATGAGCGTGAAGAGATCACCGAGACGCGTAGTACGCCGAGCGTAGGGAGCCACCACGTTGGGCAACCGTTCGGTGAAGATCTGGCGTGCACATGCTTTATTCAGGCAGAAAAAGCGTCGCACATGCAGTTCCAGGCGCACTGCCCAACCCGCCCAGGGCAAATCCGCCACACAGCGAACGTAGCGTGAGTGGATGCTCTCGGAACGACATTGGCAGAGTGGGCAAAGTGCTTCTGAGGCGGTTGTGGCAACCACGGCCAGAATGAACTGCTCAGCTGCTTCCAGACGAACGAGGTGCAGGCAGGAGGCATCGGGTAATAACGTCGGACTGGTTGGGCGGGCCATTGTGGACTCCATCTCTGAGGGTGCTCAGCATTTCTGTGGCTCTCAGTGTACCCACAAGTCCTCTCTCATGGCAAGCCAACAAGCTCCTCTTTCATCAAAAGTTCGGGAGAGCCCGGATGGTTTACACATCCTGGCAGTGAGGATGACTGATGCCCAATACATCAGGATGGAGGGAAAATCTTCCTATATTCTGAGCAGATCATTGTCATGATCGCGCTTTTCCCGTAGCATAGCTGCAAGATTATCGAGTTGGCAAAGGATGCCCCTCGTCTCATTTCCTTTGCCTCCATGTTGGAGGTGCGTGTATGCCAAAGGCCAAGCGAGAACGCCGGGAGCGAACGGACAACTACCATCTGCTCCAACAGTGGTGTCGAACGCCAGAGCAACGCTTGTATGAAGGGATCAGGCCCATCACCCTTTTTGGCGTCCCGAAAGCCTAACTGGCGCAAGAAACCGGCCTGGCGGAAAGGAGCCTGGGTCGAGCCGCTGATGCTTTGATACACATGGCATAATCAGCCTCTTCCGGCCCACCAAAGCGCAGCGAGAGGATCATCACCGCTCCCTTCCGGTCGCCATGCGTCAACTGATCGTCGATCTCAAAGCCGAGTATGCAGACTTTACGGATGGAGAGATCGCCGCGATTTGTGCCATCCAGTTCGCCGGGCGTCGTCCCTCTCATCATACGGTGAAAGCGGTTTGAACAGGTCACGAGTTGGCAAGGAGCAAAGCTGGCCCATGAGCGGTTTGTTACGGATTACAATGCCCAACCCCATTGGGCCCACCGCAAGCGCGATGATAACCGCCTCAGTGTTACTAGAAGAATAGTTTTGCCGCCGTGGTAATGGAATCCTTCCAGAAGAGGGTGGCAAAACTATCCTTCCAAAAAGAGGTTTGTGGAGATCACCTCATTGGCTTCACCCCCAGTTCCCTGACTGTTTGACGCCAGGTCTGTTGTACTTCAGGCTCCATGAAAGAGGTCGGCTTGCTGAGTAATTTTGCGACCTGTCGGTTCCCAGGATAACATCCCTGTGCGTGCAATGAGAGCGTTGCCTGACGTACCTCCTCGCATAATTTTTGGATTCGTTCACGTCGCTTTTCCATCAGGTAGTCCCGATACCTCCTGGAGATCGCCCGGCACAATTCAGGAAAATATCTGCGGAAGTTGGCTTGATCGTATCCCAGAGAGCGCGTAATATCTGCCATAGAAAGAGGAGGCTCGTCCGTACTGCGTAATGCAGCTTCAAGAACACTGAGCATATGCTCGGTGTCGAATCTCTTGTACCGCCTTGTCTGAGGCCTCTTCATTGGCTGAGCTATGGAGTGTTCCATCCGATGAGAAGTTGGTTCGATTGCTCCAGTGAGGAAGGATAACGGAGAGACTTCCAGACGGAAACATATGCGCAAAAGGGTTCCTAATTGAGGAACACTTACCCCTTCCAACCACTTCCACACGGATGTCTGGGTTATCTGAAGCCGCCGCGCCAAAGCCAGTTGGTTTCCGTTCATGACCGTTGCTACTGAAACGGCAACGTTGTTGCGGCAGAGAGGTGAGCAGAGGTGTGGAGCAACAGCTACAAGCTCACCAACCGCGATTTCTACCCACTGGTGCCATCGCAGCTCCTCCTCTGACGCAATGGGAGGAGCTGTTTCACCTGGCAGTCGCTTTCCTAACCACCGATCACACCAGGCACAGTATCCTGGTTGAGCACGCGGAGTCAGCGGAGGCTGTGTACGAGTACAGTGAGGACAGGTGGTTTGAAGAAAGCACTCATGCACAGGACATCGATGAGCACCTTCTAAGGCCCAGAGCAATGGCTCATACACCACCTGGGCAGTTTCTCGCCACTCCTCTAAGCAGGCTGCACACCAGGCGCGTGTTCGTCGTACGAGCTGTTGGTGCGGGAGGACTTCTTTCCATATGAGCATGGTTAAGAAACGAAGGTCATGACGCAACGTCAGATCCTCCAGGATCTGTACGAGACGGCCTGCTAAGGGGGTCATGCCATTAAGAACAGCACTGCTTGCCCAAAAAGAGGTTCGCCGAGCATATGGCTGGCGTCCCTGGTAGGAAACATCTAACTGCGGAACGATGGCTTTCGCCATTAACACGTTCGGCTGAATGCTGTGTGCGCAAGCTAAACGAGCAATGTAACTGGTCAGGCTCTCTACGGATGGGGTACTCACTCCGATGGGCTCTAAATGGTAGAGCTTACTGTGAGCGGGGAAAATTCCTTGCTCCTCGTCCCACAGATCACAAAGTGAATCTGTGTTACTGAACATGCGTGTCCTCTCTTCCTACGGGATCTCTTTGTGGTGTGCGTTGTCCAACGGGTGTGTGCTGGTTTCTCGACGAAGCTTCTGAATCATTTCCCGCTGATGGGTTGGAGTCCAACTTCAACAACGTCCGCAGTTCCTGGCGCAGCGTCCCATCTTCCTGGAGCAATTGCTCCCCCTCGCGAATCTCTCGAATCATTTGCACCAATTTTCTTCTTGGCTCGGCGTGTTGTTCCCACAGCTTCGAGGTTAAGGTGGATGCATCCTGTTCCAATGCCGCCGCTAGCGTGCGGTTCAGCCACGTCTTGAGCATCCCTGCACATCCTAAGCAGTGCTCGTAGAAGTAGTCGGAATGGGACTCTAGATCGGGCTCCTCTGCGAGAGGAATGTGCTTTTGCAAGGTGCGTACCAATTTTTTGAACTCTTTGAGGTCCTCAGAGTTGTCGGCATAGTAGCGAGAAAAATGGATTTCGATACTCCGGCGCGAGAGTTGTGCGCTTAGGTTCGTCAAGCCAAGTAGCTCGTAGGTACCCACGAGTACATGCACCGTGTTCGTCATTCCGGCCAGGCTTTTGAGGTTGTCCATTTGGTCGAGGAGACGACGGCCACTTGCCATTTTCCTGAAGTGCTGGGCTTCATCCACAATGAACGCACGAGGCTGACGATACAACAAGGTTTTCTCTAGCGCTCGACGTAAATCAGGGATGGTTAGATTTCGTTCAATGACCAGTCTGCCCTGCTCATCGCGATGCATATCACGCACGTCGTAGGTGATTTTATCTGCGATGAATGGCTCATCCAAAGCAAGCAACGCTCGTGTGTAGTAGTCCTTCCAGTGGAGGCTGCCAGTGTCTGGTGATGCTACCTCCATCGCAACTACAGGGATATGGCCCGGATTGGTCGTTGAGCTGATAACCGCATCCTCAAGTAGCTGTCGCTCGATGCGTTGCCGTAAGGTGGTTTTGCCAACACCGGTTGGTCCAAAGACGAGAATGAGCGAGGCACCTGCTGGATGTCGAATGGCGTGAAGCAAGGAGGTATGTATCTCTTTAAGGCGCTGATGCGCGACGACTTTCGCCGCGAAGTAGCGAAGCCGGGTAGCTATCGACTGTGTCAACAGATCTCGTGGAAAGCCTTGAACTGGCGAGGTAGTTGTTTCCATCCATTATCTCCCTTAGTAGTCCTCGTAGATATCATCTTGTTTCGTATCTCGGTCAAGGTTGGCAGCAGTCGATGCTACCGTGTTCGCAGAAAGGTCATTTCTCGTTGTTTCAGTAGGCATGTCATTGGATGCAGAAATCGTCTGCATGGGTGCAAGAGTACCTTCCATGAGCGAAAATACAGCTCTGGCTTCATGATCGCGCTGGCGTTGAGCCAGGAGCACTTCTTCCGCTTCTACAGAGGAAAGAAAGTCCGCAAGTTTGGCGGCGGTCAAGACAAATTGCTGCCCATGACGACGGTGGCGCTGGCGTAACTCTTCCGTCGCAAGCTGCATTTCTCGTTCGGTGCGTCCTTTGAAGCGTGCGTAATGCTCCGAGATACATTCGACCCATCGGCCTTTGACACATGCAAAGGCATGCCCCATATCGTAGGGATCGTACCGTACCCGCACCTGCGTCTTCTCTACCTCGGCATCACGGAAGGCATCACCTCTGGCCCAGTAGTATAGGGAATGGATTTTGACTCCAAGGTTTGGCTGCACCTTCGCTGTGCCCTTTGGAGTGCTTGGAAGGGTGAACCGAATGAAATCCTCATCATATGCAATCAAGCGGTTGGGGCGCAAACCAGATAGCAGCATCCCTGCGTTGAAGGCCTCTTCTGGCGTTTGCCCGAGCGCCGGGTGTTCTCTCGTATCGTAAACTTCGTAAGCCCACTGGCACAGACGCGCGTAGAGGGTCGAGAGCGTCCATGTGGCGTGCTCTCGTGGGTCAACGGACTTGGTGACCTGGCGCACCTGCTTCATGACCTGGGTATTACCGCGAAGATTGTGCACAAAGGTGGTGTTCGCGGTGCCAAAAAGTCGCTCGATGACCGAACCGAAGCGAGGTTTAGCCTTGGGGCGTGTAGCTTTACTGCATTCGTAGCGAGCCAGGAGCGTCTCAAAGTACGTACTTCTGAACTCTGGTCCCCAATCAACCACAAGCAGCTCTGGAAGGCGCTTGTGCCGATGGACGCACTCGCGCAGGACCATCATGGCTGACCGGTAACTGGGTTCGTCGAAGGTCAGATACACCGCCAGCACACGCCGCGAAAAGGCGTCGGTGAGGAAGGTCGCCCAAGGCTTTCCAAAACGGTTGCCCGTTCGAGAATCAGCAAGTTCTACGTCAAGCCGGGTATGGTCAAGATGGGCGATCTCGAAAGGCCGGTCTCCGTGGCGAGGTAACGTAAACACGAGTTCCCAATGCATCGGTTCATGGCGGTAGGCAGCGCGGCTTCCTGCGCGCTTCTGCGTTTGCTGGTAGCGTGGGCGGCGATTGACCGCCGCACTGAATGTTTTGTAGCTGGGAATGGTCATGAGTCCTTTGCTCTTGCAGTAGTTCACCAGTTCGCCGTACACCTCATATTTTCGTTTTTGCTTGTGCGTTTCATATGCATGTTCCACAAACTCACCCAGCGCTGTCATGACAGGTTCTGGGAGGCGGGGACGACGATTGCCGCTTTGATGCAGCTTCGGCAAAAGGCCGACGTACCCGCAGCCGAGTGTTTGCGCCGCTTCTCGGTATCGAGCTGCCCAGTACCGGATCGTTCGTGCCGGGGTCGTCGTGTCTACAAGTGCGCGTTCTTCTAAGACCGGCTGAATGATGGCATAGCGACGATTTGCCTCTGCAAGGGCTGCGTGACTTGCGTTCATCATGCGTTCGCGTACTTGGACGCTGAGGCTCCCGCGTTCAGGTGGCGATGCGTGCCCGACGAGTTTCCCTTGAGCTACAAGAGCTTGAAAATGGGAGTGGGACACTTCCAGGGGCCGACGATCCTCTGTAAGGAGCGTGGTCGTGGTTTGCCCTTGATACAAGATCGTGCATGGCTTTCCATCCCACACGACAGAGGCTCCAGGCTCAATCAGCAGGGTATGTGGGCGGCTCATGTCGGAGAAAGCATCCTGCCTCAGCGCTGTTGCCCAGGCACGTGCTGTCTGCTCATCACAGAAGAGATGGACACGCTCCAGTTCAGCGAGTGGAGCGGCGTACACATCGACGTAGAGTTGCTCGGTTGCAAGCAGCGTGTAGATGTCGTCGCTCGTCGCCCGATCTCGCCTTTGCAAGAGTTCGGCGAGCGTGATCCCTGGATGGGAAGTGGTGAGGGCGATGGCTTCTTCTTTTGCTGCTTCTTTCACGCTCGGCGTATCTGTGCGCAAGTAGTAGGAGAGAAAGCGTAAGTTCCGTTGGAAGACCCAATGAATTTCGTATGATGAACGCACGCGGTAGTAAAAACCGAGCGGAGCTGCGACCTGTTCACCGGGTGGACAATGCCATGTCCCATCCTCACCCTGAACGTAGCGATGCGGCATCTTCTCAGCGAGTCGAACCAGGTCTTCTTCTGTTTTCCACTCTTCCCATCCCAGCGCATCAGCCCTGATGACAAAGTAGTCAGGCGTATGCAGTACGCCAACAGGGCGTCCATTTTTGGCCTGATACTGAAGTTTGATGGGCGGCGGTTGGTCGTAGAATGCGAACACGGTCGGCTCGTGCTCCATTTCGTACACACCCGCCAGCTCATTTTTGTAGCTTTCGGCTTGAATGGTCACCCCCATCTTGCGGCTGGTGTAGGTGACGGGAACATTCTTCCCTCCGCTGCCCACGCGACGTGACGGCGGAGACGACTGGATGGTTGACAAAACGGCTTGCGCTTGAGGAGCGAGATTCAGTCGCAAGCATAACACGGCAAAATCGTTCTCAGTTAGCATCAATGGCCTCCACAAAGAAAAAGATTTCACTCATGTAGTTTGCATGAGCTTTGCGTAGTATATGGCTACCGAGGACGAAACCGCATGAAAGTCGCGTAAATTTTCGGCAAGGCGTATCTTCCAAACGGGTTTTGCGGCAAGACGATCTTTCCAGAAGCTCTTTCCTGTGCTAGTATGTCGTAGGCGGCTCAAGCGTGATTGGGAAGTTTTGCGGCAACACTTTGCCTCCAGGGGAGGTAAACCTTTGCTCCTAGTAACACTCAGTCCTGCGGAAGTGCTCGGTCAGGAGAAAAGCCGACTGCGTACCCCGGAACAATTACACCGAATTTTCTATGCCACTCGGCATCTCAGGCGTTTAGATCGGCTGGGTGTAAATTTTGGAATTACATGGGCGGGTAGGACTCCATTAACCGGTGGACGGAAGTCCTAAAGGATGGGAGAAAAAAGCATCGATCTGTAATCTGTGAATATGAAAACAACAACAGAGCAGATGGATGCCTCGCAGGTATTTTGCCCGAATCTGGCCTGCGTGGCAAGAGGACACGTTGGGCAAGGCACTATCGTAAGCCATGGGAAGGCACGTGCGCGTTATCGCTGCAAGACCTGTGGGAAGACGTTTAGCGCGCAAGCAGGCACGATGTTTGAGGGATTACGCAAACCGCAGGCCTTGATTGTGATCGTGGTGACGCTCCTGGCGTATGGCTGTCCGATCCAGGCGATTGTGCAAGCGTTTGGCCTGGACGAACGCACGGTGGCCAGTTGGCGCGATCGAGCAGGGAACCATTGTCAGGAGGTCCATCAGGCCGTGGTGCACCAAGGGCACCTGGATCTGGTGCATGTGCAGGCCGATGAGATCCGGGTGAAAGGGTGCAAGATGATTGCCTGGATGGGTTTAGCCATGATGGTCTCGACACGCTTGTGGTTGGGAGGCGTCGTGAGCCTGACGCGCGATCGCAGCCTGGCAGATCGGTTGTTGACGCAGGTGCGCTCGTGTTGTCAGCCTCTCCGTGCGCTGCTGGTGTGTACCGACGGCTGGAACGCGTATCCGGGCAGTATCCGGCGGGCGTTTCGCGAGAAAGTCAAAGAGACCGCCGGACGCGGGCGAGCTTGTTTGCGGGTGTGGCCGCAGGTGTGTATCGCCGTGGTGATCAAACGGACGGAAAAGAAACGCGTGGTGGAAATCACGCGCAAGATGGTTCAGGGAACGCTGGAACAAGCACAGGTGCTGCTTTCGGCTTCTCATGGAGGAACGGTGCTCAATACCGCCTTTATTGAACGCTTGAACGGCACGATACGCCAACGACTCGCTAGCTTGACACGTAAGTGTCGGCATGCGGCCAGGCGCTTGGCGGCTCTGGAAAGCGGCATGTGGCTGCTTGGCTGTACCTACAATCTGTGTTGGCCCCATCACGAATTGAGCCGGCAGGCGACTTCGGCCCAAGAGGGGTGTGGAGAAGTGCTGCTCACACCAGCGATGGCCAGTGGCTTGACCGATCATATCTGGAGCATCCAGGAACTCTTGAGTTATCGCGTGGCTCCTTTGCCTTGGGTTGAACCAAAACGACGAGGACGTCCCAAGAAGCTGGCAACACCAGAAGCAAGCAGCCAAGCACTGCCAGATGTACAACCGCGCTTTCGGCCCTTGCTTCGTCTTCGGAAAGGGGTTTTATGCTCAACCACCAGTTAGTGGAGTCCTACCGCTTTGGTCCGCAAATCACGATGCTTGAGAATGAGTTATATACCGAACAAGAGGAACACAAAAAGGACATCTTGAAATTGTCGCAGCAAATCCTGGATATGCAAACGCAGGTCAGCGACCTGGAACAGCAAGTGGAGCACTTGAACGTTGAGCATGGCATACAAGGCGAGGACCTGGAGCAAGCTAATGAGACGATCAAGGAACTCGAACAGGCATTGAGCCGCATGGCGCAGGAGCGGCTGGCACTAAGGAACGCTAATGAGACGATCAAGGAACTCGAACAGGCATTGAGCCGCATGGCGCAGGAGCGGCTGGCACTAAGGAACAGGCTTGAGCAAATTGTGAAAGAAAAAGATTCTATACAGGCCCAGCACGATGAGTGGCGTCACTATGCCGAGCAACTGGAACAGGGCTTGAATCGTCCACAAAGCCCGAAGAAGAAATAGACTTGTCTATTTACCTCGATTAGAGTATGATGCGTGGAGAACTCGGTCGCGAACAGGGCATCGATACAATCAAAGAAGATATATCTCTTAGGAGGAGGGGCGTCATGCAAATTAACGCATCGAACAGGCTCAATCCCGCGCTACAGCAAGGACTCATTTGGGGTTTTATCCTTGGCCTTGTCCTACTCGCTATTAGTTATTTCGGCGGCGGCCTGGGGCTAATAGTTACCCTTATTGCCCTGGCACTTATTCTCGTGTTTGCCTTTATAGCAGGTCAGCGAGCCTCTCAGCGCACGGGGAGAACGGCCACAGGTGTTTGGGCAGGACTATTAACCGGGGCTATTAGTGCCTTGCTTACCGTTATTGTCAACGGAGGCTTTGCCTTTGCAAATTTGGATGCAACAGTGCAATCACTTAAAAATGCTGCGCAGTCGCAGGGTGTAAGCCCCAATTCAGTCACTCCCCAGGCTGTAACAACCACGATTATCTCTGATCTCCTTATCATTTTGGTGCTGGCAATCCTGCTCGCATTGGTTGGAGGATTGGTTGGAGGAGCGCTTGGTGGAAGCCGGGGCCGCAGGCTTGCCCCCCCACCGGTTAATCCGTACCAGGAATCTATGTTTGAGCCACCCGCGAGCACCCCACCCGTTGAGCCACCTTGGCACGAGCATGGGCCTGGTCATACGCGCACACCACCTGCGGACTCATAACGTTACGAAAATCACCACGGCGGATATTTCGTTGCGCTTTTGGGCTGTGTGTAGCATATAATCCAGGGTAAGTGGAGGTGTTACATGTCCCGACTTGCTCTATATTTGTTTGGCCCACCATTGTAAATTTTGGAATTACATGGGCGGATTCTGAAGAATTTTGACAAGTATATGGGTGAGTTCGCAGGAAGCCAGGAACGGCCACGAGACGCGGAAAGAGCCATCTTATGGCGATGCGCAAAAACGTTCCTGCACGCTATTGCTCGTTTTGCCGCCTACTTAATTAGCAAGATTCCGCCCATGGAATAAAATGATTTACAGTCTTGCCATTGGTTTATCCATCTTGACCAGTATTCTCGCGTTGTTAGTCAATATCGTCGCACCATCTCTTGCGGTGAAGATTTCCCTACAATTCTGGATCATCCTGGTTGTAGTTACTGCCAGCGTTATTTACCTAACTGTTAAGCAAGCCCAATTACAGAAACAGACCGAGCAGATCAGCGAAGAAATGTTGCAGGAAATGATACTCCAAACTTATCTGCTTCCTGTGCTTCTTGATGAACAGCACGCAGCTCCGGGAAAGCAGATGATATCTCCCACACAGTTGAACATCAGATGGATGCTAGATACAGTCGATACTGAGCGCAAAGGACGTTTCATTCATATGTTGAATAAACGTGGTCTCGTCACAGTAATCAACACGAGCCAATTACAAGGCATTGATTTGCAAGGAGTGCAGTTGAAGGGGGTAAACTTGCAAGGCGTGAAGCTTCAGGGAGCCAATCTCAGCAATGTTGATCTGAGTGGTGCTGATTTGCAGAAAGCAGACTTGAGCGACGCGAACCTACGTGGTGCCAACTTGCAAGGAGCCAACTTGAGCAATATGATTATTCGTGAGGCGGATTTGTATGAGGCGCAGTTGGAGAATGCTACGATGTGTGGGGCGGACTTGAGCAATGCGTACCTGGAAAGTGCTAACTTGCAGAAAGCCCATCTTGGTTTTGCTCACTTACAAGACGCAGATTTGAGCGATGCAGATGTCCGTGATGCGGACTTTTCGCCTCAGGCGAACTTGGTCAATGCGGTGCTACGCAGGGCAGATCTGAGCGGTGCCCGGCTTAAGTCCGCATATCTTTGCAACGCGGATCTCTTTCAAGCAAAACTCAGCAATGCTAATCTGGGGTCAGCAGATCTGAGGAATGCGGATCTAAGTGAAGCCGAACTCTGTGGAGCCGATTTCAGGGGTTTCCTTCCAACACCTACTTATACTCCTTCTACTGCCTCCTTCGCTCCACATTGGACGTATTTTTCAGGGGCAAAGCTGCGAGGAGCGAATTTGACTGGAGCCCATCTTGATAGTTTCATAGACCTGTCAGGTGCCGACTGGCACGGAGCAACTCTCACCAACACCATTCTCGATCCACGTAAGAAGAATGCGGAAACTGAGGAGCACTAGAAGTACATTTTCCTTGTGTCTCCTTACTTGTCCAGACAAGCGGAGTGGCCCGGCAATCGTTACAGCCGGTATGTGTATACCGACCTCTGACCAAGTATGATCGAGCAAGTTCTTGGCGGCACTCTGTTTCTGCCGCCCCCGACGTTTGATCACCTCTGCCTCGACCGCAGGAGGTTGGGCCGCATAGCCGCTCATCAGGATTTCGAAATAGTGTGTCACCCACTCGTCTCGTTCCATGGGCGGCACACACCTGGCCCCTTGCAGACGCCACTCCTGGGCGGCGTGGTGCATCGCGAGCAGATGATCAGCCATCTCGGCGGCCCATGTCTGTTGTTCCTGTTCGGCCAGGTAGAGACAATCTCGGAGCAAGTGTGCCCCACACAGACTGTGCGCCCCAGCATAGGCGTCATAGCTGATCCAGCGATCATGCATCGCCCGTCCACGAAAGCGTGGCCAGATACCAATGTCGTCCATCGCTTTCCTGCCTCGCTTCCGGTGCCAGGCTAAATGCGTCAGCCAGTTTGTGCAGTTCACATGGAGCCAATGCAGTTTGCCTCCGATGCGCATGCCGGTTTCATCTCCGTGCTGCAAGGGCCCCGCACTCAGCCAATCGGCAATCTTCTCTACCGTCGTGACCAGTCGCTCCGATGCCTCCTGCACCCATCGCAGCAGTGTTCCTTGCGAGAGATGACAGCCACATACTTCAGCGAGCATTTCGCAGGTCCGTGCCATTGGCAGCAATTGCCCCTGATGCAGATACACCGCCAGCGCTTGCACATTCGGCCCGTACTGCACCGGCGCCATCACCCCCGCCGGAAAGCTGCCCACAGTGTGCTGCCCACAGGCCGGGCAGGGAACTTCTTCCACATGATGCTCGTACACTCGCAGTTGTATCTTTGGCAGATCATGCACCTGCCGACACTCCTTCACCTGGCCTGCCACTCCTTCTAACGGCTGCTGACAGTGCTGGCAGACCACTGGGCGATGCCTCACTACCTCATCAGGCGTCTCCACCAGCAAGAGCGTGCGACCGGGATGCCCTGCTTGTCCTCCTGGCTTCTTCTCACTCTTCTTGCGCAGGCTGACCCGCTTACGTCCCAACCCATCACTCGACGGAGGCTTGCTGCTATTGTGGCTATCTTTCGCGAGCTTCCC
>WNFC01028191.1_pt1 | contig 13378 bp, 10 predicted proteins | sample 5400541 | NCBI WGS metagenome assembly WNFC01 (sample SAMN13153342, study PRJNA577476) | soil metagenome | isolation source: 120 cm saprolite under Douglas fir tree site 2 hole 2 replicate 1 | place: USA:California | collected 2015-04-18
GTGCTATTTTTCTGCGCAAGACGGTCAGCTACAGCCTTATCGTCGTTTGTGTCTTGTTCCACGATTATTACTCTCCACGGCGAATCAATCCGGGACTTCGAATCTTCCACAATCTCTCCGCGATGTTGTGCTTCGCCTTTGTTGTTTATGTCATCCAGCGGTATATGGAACAGAGGGAAGCGCTTGCCAAGACCGTGCAGCGGCAGCGTGATGACCTTCTCAAAGACGTGGAGCTGGCCGCGCAGGTCCAACGCCTGTTTCTCCCCGTAGGCAAACCAGCGATTGATGGACTCGAGATAGCCGGGATGGTACATCCCGCTCGAGGCGTAGGTGGCGATTACTACGACTACATTCCCATCGACGCGCACACCATCCAGGTCGTGATTGCCGACGTAGCCGGAAAAGGCGTTCCCGCCGCCCTCTTGATGGCCGCGACGGCGGCAGCCATGCGGCTTGAGGCGAATCGTGATCGAAACATTCTGCAACAAGTGGAAAGGTTGAACACCGAGATCGGCGCCGTGTCGGATCCCGAACGGTACGTGACGTTGCTGGTTGCGGAAATCGACACACATAAACGGATCATCCACTACGTGAACTGTGGCCACAATCCCGCGCTTCTGTTTCGAGCAAAGACGGGCGCCCTCACGCGCATGGATTCGTCTTGCCCACCCATCGGACTATCTCCAGACGAAATTTGCGAACTGGCCCTAGCTGACCTTGCCAGCGGCGACGTCATGGTTTTCTATACAGATGGGGTCACTGAGGCGGAGAACCGGCTTGGCGAAGAATTCGGCCTGGAGCGGCTTTCTACTGCAGTGCGAGATGGTTTTTCGAAGCCTCCTCGACTGTGAGTTCGTAAGACATTCCGCAATTGCACCGCTTTGAGACCGCATGACCCCTTGCGGGGCAGATGTTTCCCGCCACATTCGTTCTTCCTCTGTCGGGTAGCCGATTCTCATTTCGGAAGACCCGCTGTCGGCGTGCTGGCAGCCGTCCAATGCGCTGGACTCTTCGGCCTCCGTCATTCACCACCTGATTTCTAACTCCCCTTCTAAACACCTTGTTTTCAACCACTTCCTGAAACTCGCGCTCGCTTTTCACAGTGGCATCCGGGCTGCATCGTCTAGGGCCGAGGCAAGAAAAACTTCTCGAGGGAAATCGCATACGGTTATTGCAGTCCGGCCAAGCCGGAAGGTTGAATCATGTGGATTGTCAGACTAGCATTGAAGCGGCCCTACACATTTGTGGTGATGTCCATACTCATCGTGATTATGGGGACGCTTGCAATTTTCCGCACGCCAACGGACATTTTTCCGAACATCAACATTCCTGTGGTCAGCATCATCTGGAACTATAACGGCCTCGTGCCTGAGGACATGGCCGACCGCATCGTCAGCATCACGGAGCGGGCGCTTACCACCACCGTTGATAATATCGAGCACATCGAATCGCAATCGCTGTATGGAATTGCGGTTGTCAAAGTGTTTCTGCAGCCCACCGCGAACATTCAACAAGGCATTGCACAAATTACGGCAGTTTCTCAGACCCAACTGAAGCAGTTGCCTGCGGGATCGACGCCGCCTCTCATTCTTGCCTATAGCGCATCGAGTGTGCCGGTTCTCCAATTGGCCTTATCGGGGCAGAACCTGTCGGAGCAAGAGCTCAACGACTATGGCCTGAATTTTATTCGGACGCAGCTCATCACCGTGCCTGGCGCATCTGTGCCCTACCCCTATGGCGGTAAACAACGCCAAGTGCAGGTGGATCTGAATACCACCGCGTTGCAGTCGAAGGGCCTGTCTGCGCTGGATGTAGTCAACGCGATCAGCGTTCAAAATCTAATCCTGCCCACAGGAACGTCCAAGATTGGGTCTAAGGAATATGATGTTTCCATTCTCAACGCCGCACCGCAGACAATTGTCGACCTGAACCGAATCCCGATTAAGACGATTGGCGGTACTACGATCTACATCAAAGATGTCGCCTGGGTGCGCGATGGCTTTCCGCCGCAGACGAATATCGTGCGCGTCAACGGACAGCGCTCCGTATTGCTGACCATTCAAAAGGCGGGCAATGCGTCAACGCTGAGTGTGATCGATGGAATCAAGGCTCTTCTGCCTCAAATCAAGGCCACGGTTCCACCGCAGCTCGATATAGCACCGCTGGCCGATCAATCCATCTTTGTTCGTGGCGCGATCAGCGGTGTCGTCCGGGAAACGCTGATTGCCGCGTGCCTGACCGCTTTCATGATTCTCGCTTTTTTGGGCAGTTGGCGAAGCACGGTGATCATCGCGACCTCCATCCCTCTCGCAATCCTGACCTCCATCATTGTGCTTAGCGCGATCGGAGAAACGATCAATATTATGACGCTCGGCGGGCTCGCTCTGGCGGTCGGCATCCTGGTAGACGACGCGACTGTTGAGGTCGAGAACATCAACCGCAACAGAGAGGCGGAACCAGAGAAGGACATGGATGAAATTGTCCTCGACAGCGCATCGCAAATAGCGACACCCGCCTTCGTGTCCACACTTTCGATCTGCATCGTGTTTGCTCCGATGTTCTTGCTGTCCGGCGTCGCGCGGTATCTCTTTGTGCCGCTCGCCGAAGCAGTGGTTTTCGCTATGTTGGCTTCTTACCTGCTTTCCCGGACCATCGTTCCCACCATGGCCAAGTACTTGTTACGGGGAGACAAGCATGAGGCAGGTGCCACGAGCCGCAATCCGCTCGTTCGACTTCAGAAGCGTTTTGAAGCGGCCTTTGAGAGATTTCGTCACAGCTATCGCAGCCTGCTGGAGATTTGCCTCCGCCACCGGCGTGCCTTCCTGATTGCGTTCTTCGCGAGCTGCATTGGCTCTCTCGCGATTCTTATTCCTTGGCTCGGCCGGGACTTCTTTCCCAGCGTTGACAGCGGCTCTTTCAAGCTGCATCTGCGTGCGCCCACCGGAATGCGCATCGAGGAAACCGCCAACCTTTGCGATCAGGTCGAGCAGTCGGTTCGACGGCAGATTCCGGCCAGCGAAGTCCAGAACGTCATTGACAACATAGGCTTACCCTTCAGCGGCATCAATCTCTCCTATAGCAATTCGGCTCCCGTCGGCTCGTCGGATGCCGACATCCTTGTAACTCTTTCCGCCAAGCACCATCCCACGGATGACTACATTCATCAGCTTCGTCTGAAACTCCCAAAGCAGTTTCCAGGCGTGAGCTTTGCATTCTTGCCCGCCGACATGACCAGCCAAATCCTTAATTTTGGCCTGCCGGCTCCCATCGATGTCCAGGTTGTGGGAAACGACTTGGAAGGAAACCAGCGCTACGCAAATGCGCTGCTGGGCAAGTTGAAATACGTTACAGGAACCGCTGATTTGCGGATCCAGCAGCCCTTTGATGAGCCGTATCTCCGCATGAGGGTTGAGCGTACGAAAGCGGAGCAACTTGGTTTCACAGCCCACGATATTGCGCAGAATCTTCTGGTTTCACTGAGCGGCAGCTTCCAAACTTCGCCCACGTTTTGGGTGGATCCAAAGAATCGTGTGAGCTACCAAATCGCCACGCAGACTCCGCAATATCGCACGGACACGCTGCAGGATGTTGAGAACATCCCGGTCACTGGTACAGACCCAACTGCGCCTCCTTCGCTCATGGCCAGCCTGGTATCAACCCAACGAGGCGCCGGAATGGCAGTGGTCTCTCATTACAACGTGGCGCCGGTCATTGACATCTTTGGTGCTGTCACTGGACGCGACCTGGGTGCTGTGGCCGGAGACATCAACAAAATCATTGACGCCACTCGCCAGCAATTACCGCGTGGTTCTCGCGTGGTTGTCCGCGGGCAGGTTCAGACGATGCAGGCATCCTACGTCGGTCTCCTGAGCGGACTAGCGTTCTCGATCGTGCTCGTATACCTGCTGATCGTGGTGAACTTTCAGTCTTGGCTGGATCCTTTCATCATGATTTCAGCGCTGCCCGCGGCACTCGCCGGCATTGCCTGGTTTTTGTTTATAACGCACACCACGCTCAGCGTGCCCGCACTCATGGGGGCCATCATGTGCATGGGTGTGGCTACCTCCAATAGCATCTTGGTCGTGAGCTTTGCCACAGAAAAAATGCAGGCAGGAAGTGATTCCCTTAGCGCCGCCCTCGAGGCAGGCTTCACGCGTTTCCGCCCCGTCCTGATGACTGCTCTGGCCATGATCATCGGCATGGTGCCAATGGCTCTCGGACTAGGGGACGGCGGTGAACAAAATGCTCCTCTCGGCCGAGCGGTCATAGGTGGCTTGATTTTCGCTACGGTTTCGACGCTGTTCTTTGTCCCAGCATTTTTCAGCGTTCTGCAGAGTTCGCGTAGGCATCCGGCACAAACAGCAAATCAGAATTAGGTACAAAACTATGTGGAGTCACTATGTCGCAAGAAACTGAAGAGAGAAAACAAATTGGCGGGCAAGCGCTTCCATCGAACGATGCGGAGAGACAACAGCGTCCGCACCGACGATGGTTGAGCCTGGCGATTGCGTTGATCGCCGTCGCCGCCCTGTTGGTCTCGGGCATCTGGTCCCGTGTCAGGGCCCGCACGATTCTGAAGGCGGAAACGGCGCAAGTCGCCCTCACCCCAGTATCGGTTGTTTCGCCAAAACAAGCTGCGCCCGCCCAGGAGATCATCCTTCCTGGAAATGTGCAACCATTCACCACAGCGCCCATTTATGCCCGCACTAACGGGTATTTGAAAAAGTGGTACGTCGATATTGGAGCGCGTGTCAAGCAAGGCCAACTGCTTGCCGTCATCGAAACTCCGGAAGTCGACCAGCAACTCCAGCAGGCCCGCAGCAACCTGGCAACCGCGAAGGCAAATCTCGAACTCGCTTCGATCACAAAAACCCGATATCTGGGACTTTTGAAAAGCAACGCTGTCTCCCAGCAGGACGCTGATAATGCCGTCGGTACTTACAATGCGAACAAAGCCATTGTCGAGGCAGACCAGGCAGCCGTAGACCAGTACGCTGCACTGGCCTCTTTTGAGAAGGTCTACGCCCCGTTCGACGGCATTGTCACTTCGCGAAATACGGATATCGGCGATCTCATCAATTCTGGCAGCGGGGGCGGAGTGAAAACGGATCTCTTTCACATCGCTCAGCCTGGAAAGCTGCGTGTTTATGTAAACGTCCCGGAGGAATACTCGCGAGGGATCAAAGTCGGCATGACCGCAGATCTCAGTCTGGCTGAGTTTCCAGACCGCACATTTCGCGGAACACTGGTCCGCACTGCCGATGCCATCACGGTAACAACGCGCACCCTGCTGATTGAAATCGATGTGGACAATCCTACAGGCACGCTGCTCACCGGCTCTTATGCAGAGGTTCACTTGGCTGTCCCGGCGCAGAGCTCCACCTTGCTGCTTCCCGTCAATACCCTGCTATTCCGTTCGGAGGGCTTACGTGTGGGCGTTGTGAAGGACGGAAAAGTTGCGCTGACAGCCGTGACTCCAGGACACGATTTCGGCAATCAGATCGAGATCGTCTCCGGCCTAAAGCCGGGCGATCAGGTCATTATCAACCCGCCCGACTCCCTCATTACTGGACAGCAAGTGCAAATTGTTCAGGCAACGTTGCCGGGGGATATCAAGTGAAGCGCGCTCGAAAACTGCTCTGGTTCGCGCGCCCGCGCCAAACACCATGTCTGATGGTTCTGCTCGCTATGGCTGCGTTCCAGTTGACAGGATGCACGGTCGGACCTAAATATCAGCGCCCGGCTGCAGAAGTTCCTCCAGTTTATAAAGAGGTGGGCGATTGGAAACCTGCCCAGCCCAATGACCAGAATCTGGGCGCCAACTGGTGGGAAATTTTTCAGGATCCTCAACTCAATGCCCTCGAAGCGCAGGTTAATGTCTCTAACCAAAACTTGAAGGTGGCTGAAGCTCAATATACACAAGCTCGTGCACTTGTCCGCTATCAGCGGGCTAATTACTTTCCAACCGTAACCGTAGATCCCTCAGCAACGCGCAACAGAATCTCGAACCACCGGCCTGCGAGTGTCGTCTCCAATGGAATTACGTACAACGACTTTCAAATTCCTTTCGAATTGTCTTATCAGCTCGACGTCTGGGGACGCGTGCGCCGCACCGTTGAATCTTATCGCGAGCAGGCGCAGGCGAGCGCAGCCGACCTGGCAACAGTGAACTTGTCTATGCATTCCCAGTTAGCCTTGTTTTACTTCCAGGCCCGTATGCTCGATGCGGAGGAGCAGCTTCTGAATTCCACGGTAACGCAGTATGAGCATGCTTTAGAGTTAATCGAGAGTCGGTTTGCGGGAGGTATTGCTTCCGATGTGGAAGTGCAGCAAGCCGAAACTCAACTGGAAACAACCCGCGCGCAAGCCATTGATGTTGGAGTTGCCCGTGCACAGTACGAGCACGCAGTAGCAGTTTTGGTTGGCAAGCCTCCAGCCTCTTTCAGTCTGGCTCCTCTTCCTCTTACCATGCCTCCCCCGCCGATCCCCGTGGGCCTGCCTTCAGAATTGCTCGAGCGGCGACCCGACATCGCATCTGCCGAGCGCCTCATGGCCTCTGCCAACGCGCAGATTGGGGTCGCCAAGTCCGCTTATTATCCGCTTGTCAATTTAGCAGCCGTAGGGGGCTTTGAAAGTGGCTCTCCTACGACACTACTCTCCGGCCCCAGCATTTTGTGGTCGGCCGGGCCATCTGCCCTGTTTACTATCTTCGACGTAGGGAGGCGGCGGGCTGCCTCAGACCAAGCTATCGCTGCTTACGATCAAGCCGTCGCCAATTATCGCCAAACTGTGCTGACGGGCTTTCAACAGGTCGAGGACAACGTAGCGGCATTGCGGGTCCTCGAGCACGAAGCGCAGGTTCAGGTGCTGCCGTGCCTTCTGCAATGATGGAGTCCCGCTTGAGAGCGACTTCCCATCTGGAGCCTTCCACGCTGAGGCTCTCGACAGGCTCTCGACGAATCTACGGGCAAGGCGTCTGAATCTCGTCTCTTCGGGACAATGACAGCGGGCGCGCGCATGATGCTCGAATTCCGAAGCACTGAAGGCCGCACGCAGCGATTGAATCACATGGGGCAGGCTTGAACACTCTCGAATTTACAGCTTTTGTCGGCGCTGGCGCGTTGCTCGCTGGTTTCCTCGGTTCGCTGACCGGCCTCGGCGGAGGAGTCGTTATCGTGCCGCTCCTAACGCTGGTGTTCGGAGTGGACATCCGGTATGCGATTGGGGCAGCGCTCATCTCGGTGATTGCGACGTCCAGCGGCGCTGCTGCCGCCTATGTCCGGGAAGGCTATTCCAACGTTCGCGTAGGGATGTTCTTGGAGATCGCCACCACTGTTGGAGCCCTGGTGGGGGCCGCGGTCGCCCTGCATCTGAGAGTCTCGGTGATTGCGATTCTTTTTGGCCTGGTACTCATCTATTCCGCGTACGCATCGATCCGTCAGAATCCGCACCCTACGGATGACCTTGGGCCCGACCGCATTGCCTCCTGGCTGCGCATGGACAGCACCTACCCAACTCCGAATGGGCTTCAGAGTTACCACGTTCGCGGCGTGCCGTTGGGTTTTGCGTTGATGTTTGGTGCGGGCGCGCTTTCCGGATTGCTGGGAATCGGCTCCGGCGCCGTCAAGGTTCTGGCAATGGACAAGGCGATGAAGCTGCCGTTCAAAGTATCGACCACCACTTCCAACTTCATGATTGGTGTCACGGCGGCGGCGAGCGCAGGTATTTATCTGAGCCGTGGATACCTCGATCCGGGGCTCGCCATGCCCGTCATGCTTGGAGTGCTGGCAGGATCGCTCGCGGGGGCTCGCGTACTCGCAGGCGCACAAGTCCGCGTTCTTCGTCTTGTGTTCAGCATTGTGATTGCTTTTCTGGCGATCGAAATGATCTACAACGGGCTTACAGGGAGACTGTGACTGTAGAAAGTAACAGAATAAGAGAGATGGGCTCCGCGCTACAACAAACAGACCAGCGTATCGACGAGATCATGGGCGGAGTGTTGCGTACCGGAGTTGCCCTTGCGGCTCTCGTCGTTTTCGTGGGCGGAGCCGTTTATCTAAACCGCCACCATCTCCCCGTCACGAACTACCATGTTTTTCAGGGTGAGCCGCCGGAACTTCGAACCATTTCCGGGATCCTTCGCGAGTCGCTTGCATTTCGCGGGCGAGGGCTGATTCAGTTGGGCCTCCTGATTCTTATCGCCACCCCGGTCGCGCGGGTGGCCTTTTCGGTATTTGCCTTCCTCTATCAGGGCGACCGGAAGTACGTCCTATTCACGCTCGTCGTCTTGGGGCTGTTGGTGTTCAGCCTTCTGGGTGGCTGTGGGTGAGCATTCCCGCTGATGTTTGCTATCGCCTTCCTTCAATGGAGATTGGCGCCCGGAATTCTGACACCACTGCCACGATACAGACGCTCGGCGAAGGAGTCGCATTTTGCGAAAAAATGCGCACCGGCCTAAGTCATTGAAATGACGTTCCTTTCCGGGCGCTCGTCTCCCATGCGGTTTGGTATCAGGAATGCCTTTCTATATCTCGAACTAAACTCCGCGACGATATGAACTTTGAAGCGCGGATCTCTAAGAAAGGAGATCTAAACATGTACCGGAAAATGTTAACTGGCATGATCTGCCTGATGCTGTTGGGGGGAACCTTCTTTGCTCCCAAGGGCCGGGCAGACGAAAGAGATAAGAAAACGATTGTGACTGTCAACGAACCAATTCAGGTTCCTGGGAAAGTGCTTCCCGCAGGCACCTATGTATTCAAACTGGTGGATTCGAACGATCGCACGCTCGTTGCAATTTACGACGCTAACGAGATGCATCTGATCACCACGGTCCAGGGTATCTCGGACGTTCGAACGGAAACCCCGGATAAGGCAATCCTTCAGCTCGAAGAGCGCCCCTCCGGCCAGCCAGAAGCCTTGAAGGCCTGGTTCTACCCCGGTGATGACTTCGGCGTTGAGTTTGTTTATCCAACGCAGAAGTAATAAGTAGCATCGTCTGGTCCCATGCACCTGGCGCTTCCAACAGCGCCAGGCGCTCCCCAAGCCCAGCGCGTCCTCAGGTTAAGTTGCCGGGCCGATGCAGGTCACGGTAGGACATTCCTACCAGGAGCGATTCATGGCGAGCCGACAGGTAACTCTCGAATATCTGGCAACTACGAAGATCGGTGAGAAGGGTCAACTCACCGTCCCAAAGCAGTTCCGCAAGGACCTTGGGTTGGGAACGGGCGCCCTTCGCCGTATTGCGTTTGTTCGCAAAGACGCTCAAATCGGTGCTGCTCCGGCAGAAGAACAAGGCCGTCTCCCAAGTAAGCTCTGCTCTCACTGGTGCTGGCCTTACGCCGGAATCAATTCTGGCCACGTTGCCTGAGGCGCGAAAGCGCGTCTTTGCACGCCACTACAAGAAGCCTGATTCCTTCAAGAAGACCTCACGCCGACAGTCGCCCACGCGGGAAGTGACGAGCCAACGGCGAATTCGACTGTTCCTCGACTCGAATGTCCTCACCGGAGGGATTGTTTCTCAGTGGGGCCTCGACAAAGCCGCCTTGTCGCTCTGCGCCGCGCGACTTTGCAAACTGGTCCTAGCGGAGGCTGTTCGCGATGAGGTAGAAGAGAATCTGTTGATCCACACGGAGCGTCTGGCCTCTTTGGAAGCCGACGAGCTAATTGATCACTATCGTCGGCTCGTCAAACTGACCAACCCTGAGATGGTCCCCTATCCGGCCGAGGCGCGTGTGAGGTCAAGCCGTCACCTGATCCGGCACGCCGCGGACGTCCCAATACTTCTTTCTGCTATGGCCAGCAAGCCGGACTGGTTGTTAACGCACAACACCAAGCATTTCACCCAGGCGGTGGCAAAGCGGACTGGACTGCGCATCACTACTCCCGCGGAGTTCTTCCGAACCCTCTCCTCATTACTCCGATAGCCCGAGAGCAAAGTCCTTCGGTACAAAACATTCCAAATGCTGCCCGGAGGTCAGTGGCGCGCCCGTATGCCCCGTCATTTTGAACGGAGCAGTCCGATTTTTTCTTCCCGCTTCGCTCCTGCGCACTCTTCTCTATCCCGCACGCTTTTTGCGGGGTGAACCGGTCGGCCTGCGCAGAGAGAAGTCTCTCTTCCTCTTACTCCTTACCCGCGTCTCCCCCCGCCTTCAAATCCTTCATCAACCGCTCAAACGCCTTCTGATACTCATCATGGTTCTTCCAATTGCTAAAATCCGGAATGAAATACTCGCGAATCTCCCGCGCCGAATCCTTACCCGTGTCCGCATCAAAGCACTCCCAATCCCGTATCGCCTCAAAAGGCACCAGCCTCACCGGAAACAGCACCTGCCTCTTCTCCCGCACCTCGCGCTTCCTCGCCTTCGCAATCTCCGTCTTCACCCACTCGCTGTTCATGCTCTCCGCCGACAAAATCAGCAGCACTTTCTCGTGTACCCGTATCGCCTCGTCAATCTGCTCGTGCAGCTTCTTCCCGCCCTGCACATCGTGCGGCGCAAACCAGCACCGCACATTCTTATTCTGTAAATCCCCATGCAGCCGCTCCGCAAATTCCTGATCCTTCGTCGAGTAGCTGATGAAACACGAATAAAACTCAATCGCCTTCCCCACCAGCGACTTCATATATGTAATAAAGTCCTCCGGCACTCCCGCCCCACGCAAAAAGGCATCAGGAATTTTGCCACCCGACAGATAAATCGTCCCGATGCCAATCTTGCAAGGACCTTCATGTCTCACCTCGTCGAGCCCCCTTGCACAGCTCAAATCAACTTCAGCGAATATCGTGCCATCCATGACCGAATTGCTGAAATCCGTGCCGTCGGCGTGAGTCTCGCTAAAATCGGTATCGTAAAGGACCGTATCGACCAGACTTGCGCCGTCCAGGCAAGCTCCCCAAAGCTCCGCGCCAGCTAGGCTCGCACCCCGCAGATTGGCCCCGGTCAGATCGGCATTCACAAGGCTCGCTCCGCCCAAGTCCGTCTTTGTCATGTCCGTGTCAGTCAGAATGGAGTTGTGAAGATCCGCGTGAGTGAACACATTGACCGAGCCAAGATCGAGTCCCGATAGGTCGGCGCTGCTCAGGTCGACGACAGGATTATTGAGAATCCGCCATTCATTCCATTCCTTCACACCCTTCTTCAGAACTGCCAACTGCTCTTCATTCGCCATCCGCTCCCCCATCGTACGCAGATTATCGTAACCCCGACGCCGCCGGGCGTTTAAGCGCAGGTCTAAGCGGTCGGCGCTCTATTTACCTTCAATTGCCCAGTGTTATCCTCTATCTTTCGAGAAATAACAAGTTGTTGGATAAACATAGTAGGTCATATACTTCCGGAAGGCTTCGCCCTTGCCCCGAACCACCCGCACAAAACCGCTCTCGCTTTCCCTGTACCTGATAAAGCAGGGCGCTAACGAATCGGCACTATTCCGTTCCACGGCCGGCCTGGGCATCCACACGGTCTCCTACGAGACGCAGCGCCTTGGGAAACTCTACGTTCGACAATCAGACGAAAAACGACCTACCTGGACACGCTTGTTCATGGGACGTGTGACGCCCGACATCAGTAATGTCCGAAGCAAGAGCGTTTCAGCCCTTTGGGTAATTCCGGTGGGAACACGGCTTTTCGCAGCCGCATTTGGATATGGGCGCATGCTCTTATCGCCCGGATCGTTCGAAGAAGATTTTGGACTTAAAGTGACCCTGAATTGCGTCGATCCGAACAAAGTGCACAGCATCGACCGTACAACGCTCGACACAATCTCACGGCATAGTCAGATCCAGGCCAGCCACCTAGCGCCAATCGGCGAGTTCGGCCTTGATGTCGAGCAAGACATCCTTCAAGCGGTTACAGGAGAGCCGAACAATACGTCACTGGGCAAAAAGCTAGCGGGCAAAGATTCATTACACACCTCTGTCCTAATCGATTTCCGAGACGTCACAAATCTGCTGGAGCAATATCTCGCCCTTTACCAAAGCACACGCTACAAAGACTTCTTTGCGTTTGTAGATCACATCCGACTAATCCGAGATCCCGTGAGGATTCAAGGACTCAACGACGCCCTGTCCAGAAGATCAAAGATCAGAATGCCGATCGACTTTGGCTCAGCGTCCCGGAAGCGATCGACTGGAAATTAGTGGACCACTTTAAGTACCGGCCGTCGCGCCAAAAAGGCAAATACAACGACCTGCACTTTGGGCAGCTCGCTACCGAGGTCTCGGACATTTCCGAAGTCGATTTGGATCGCTTACGAAGTATCAGAGTCGAGGGCATCTCCGCCGAGAGCGAATACCCCATATACGACTGGCAGCTATATAAGTGCCTCAACCACGAAATTACCGACGCTGAACACACCTATGTACTGAACAATGGCAAATGGTACGAAGTCGCATCCGATTTTGCTTCGGCCGTGGCAGAAACGTGCCGCAACGTCGCACCATCAGCGGCTGCATTGCCGATTTACGAGGACAAAGGCGAAGCCGCTTACAATCTAAGGGCCGCCGCCGAAGATCCGTCGCACCTCATATCCCTTGATAAGCAAATCGTCGTCTTCCCCGCGAGCCCGAGCAAGATCGAATTCTGCGACCTTTACACCGTCACGAAGGAAATGATCTTTGTCAAGAGGTACGGAGACTCCAGCGTGCTAAGCCATCTGTTTGCACAGGGCGTGGTGTCAGCCGAGACGTTTCGTCGGGAGAAGAAATTCAGAGAGCTTGTCAACAGCCATCTGCCGTCCACCCACGCCCTTGGCACAGCCGTCGAGCAGATGAGTCCGCAGGACTTCATCATAAGCGAGTCCCCAAAGCCGTTGCACGAGAGCCTTCCGTTCTTCAGCAAGGTGAACCTCAGAAACGCAGTCAAACTGCTGGAGAGCAACGGCTATAAAGTCAGGCTCGCCAAGATCCAACAGGTACGTCAGTCAGCGGCACCAAACACTTGAGCGCCGGGTGCCCCAGGTGCCGCCGTTCGCACCTGGGTCCTTTAATCCGTTCTCGCTTCCGCTATGCTCACCGTCCTCCCCGGCCCGCCCTCAACGCCAACTACGAATCCGTCAAGCAGCACACCTTCCCCTGGCCCCCAACCGCCTGATTTCCGTATTACGGCCTCCATCCCTCACTTTTTCGGTAGTTTCCATTGCCATCTTGAGACACATTTCGCCATCCGATAGCAAACAAACCACTTAAAGTAATGCTTGACATACGTAACCAATATGCTATAATGATTTCGTTAAGTTGGCACGATCCTCCGCTTGCCCGCCGTAGCCCTGCCGATGGAAGATCCCGACCTTCTCGGGCCATTGATTCCAGCCCCTGTCGGAAAGAAAGACGCGCCCCGCACCATGCACCCCCGCCAAACGGTCGTTCTAACTGCTTCAAACT
>WNFC01016632.1_pt1 | contig 13377 bp, 6 predicted proteins | sample 5400541 | NCBI WGS metagenome assembly WNFC01 (sample SAMN13153342, study PRJNA577476) | soil metagenome | isolation source: 120 cm saprolite under Douglas fir tree site 2 hole 2 replicate 1 | place: USA:California | collected 2015-04-18
AATTGGTTGAGCAGGGTAGGCGAGAACATAGAGTTCAGTGTCAGGTTGGCAATCTGCAAGTGATTTTTGGTGAAGTTGCCTTCCGTAAGATCGAATGTGCCGCCGCTCTGGTCGTTGAGGCTGTTATTGGCCTGCGTGGCGACCGATACATAGGCGGTGTGTTTGCTGTTGATCGTCCAATCCATGCGTCCGGCAATGCGGTTCTCAAAGAACGGCGTCGGGACAGTAGCTGATGGCTGCGCTCCCAGCGAAGTCACCAGGTTAAGCTGCGTGAGCGCCGTCAGTTCTTCGGCGATCGCGGTGTGCTCCCGCTCGCGCTCCATGGCGAAAAAGGCAAACAGCTTCTCTTTTTTGATGGGCCCGCCGATCGAACCGCCAAACCACTGGCGCGAATACGGCGGAGTCGAATAACTATACGGTTTGGTCTCGTTCCCTGGATCGGGAAGCTTCTGCGCCGCATTGAGCGCCTGATCGCGGAAAAATCCGAATGCCGAACCATGGTAGGCGTTCGACCCCGATTTTGTAATCACGTTAATGGCAGCGCCTTCGGACCGGCCATTGACTGCCGAGAAGCGCTGAGTAGAGATCTGGAACTCCTGCACGGCCTCTGCAGGAAGCTGCATAACGGGCCCGCCCACGGTGTTGTCCTTATTGTCCACGCCGTTGACGGTCACGTTGACGTTGCGGCCGCCCTGGCCGTTCACCGACAAGATCGAGTAGCGGTTCTTGGTGGGGTCGTAGGAGTCCGCCGATTTCACGCCGGGTGAAAGATACGCAAGGTCGGCAATATCGCGGCCGATCAGCGGCAAGTCCTGGATCTGTTGCGGTGTGATGTTCGTGCTGACGTCCATCTTTTGCTGGTCCATCAGAGGCACAGCGCTGGTAACTTCTATGATCTCGGACACCGAGCCGGGCCTGAGCATGAAGTTCTGTGTCGTCGTCGCGCCAACCTGCAACACAACTTCCATGGCCTCGGCGGTACTGAAACCAGAAGCATTCACTTTGACGCTGTAAATCCCCGCGGGCAGCAGCTCAAACCTGTAAAAACCTGCGTCACTGGTGTCCGTGCTGCGAGTCCAGCCCTGTTCCTTGCTCGTAATCGCCACCTTCGTACCTTTGATGGCAGCGTCAGACTGATCCGTGATGGTGCCCTGAAGGGCAGCGCTGGCGGTTGCCTGGGCGAATGCGTTGCCGCTGCCCACACTGAGAAGTAGAACTCCAACGAACAGCACGTAAGCTAGTCTTTTCATTTTCTTTATTCCCCCCTGATGCAGCTAAGCTGCGATCACTCCCTTGTTTCACCTACCTGCCGAATGGGCCGTCGCCTCGTCTTCGAGCTCGATTGAGTTGGAGAACCCAGGCTGAAAAAGAGCCGCTGTTAAAAACACCGCAACACATCCCCATGGAATCCTAGTAAGGACTCTCTAACTCAACCCTTGGTAAGTGCCGTTGAAGATGAGCCTACTATTCATAAATCGAACCCAACTCCCTGAAAATTGAGCCCGAGCCAACCACGTACATGCTTATACTCTGGGCACTTTATATGCCATTGAGGCGGCTACGTAAACTATTTAAAAACAATAAGATAGCGCTGGTTCTTGCCACGATTTTGGATGAAATATAGAAACAGGTATTGTGAATATACGGGAAATCATATTCAGGCAAATCTCACCAGCCGCCTTTGTCTTGCTTGCATCAACCCCCTGAAATACAGTCTCGATGTGCATTTCGTCGTCCCGCCATTCGAACCGCACCCGCTGCTGAAAAACGGACACGTCATGACCATCGCGTCGGCTTTTGTGCCGAGGCGGTTCGATATCCCGCCCGCCGAACCCAGGCTGTTCCAAGTCGATCCGGAATCCCGTTTGCTCGCGCATTGCCACTGGCAACCTGGCAAGCCCAAAGCCGTGCCGGTAATCGTTGTCGTCCACGGTCTTGAGGGTTCGAGCGATTCGAACTACGTTCGCGGGATCGCCGAGAAGGCCTTCCATCGCGGCTTCCATGTCCTGCGCATGAACCAGCGGAATTGCGGCGGCACGGAAGCATTAACGCCCACTTTGTACAACTCCGGTATGAGCGCGGATTACCGGAGCGTCTTCGAGGAGCTGTCAAATCGTGACGGCTTCGAACAGATATTCTTCGCTGGCTACTCGATGGGTGGAAACCTGGTGACGAAGATGGCCGGAGAATTTGGCGCCACCGTGCCGAAGGCGCTACGCGGCGTCTCTGCAGTCTGTCCTGCCCTGGACCTTGCGGCTTGCGCCGACGCGCTCGAGCGCGTGGACAACTATTTTTACCAGCGGCGTTTTGTGAATGGCTTGATGTCCCGCTACGCTAGAAAACACAAATTGCTTCCGGAGCGCTATCCGATTGCTGGCCTTGCACCGGTCCGAACGGTACGTCAATTCGATGATGTCATCACCGCGCCGCAATTCGGCTATCGCGACGCGCAAGACTATTACGAGAACGTCGGCGCGAAACGCGTCGCCGCTCAGGTCCGTGTGCCCATGCTGATGATCACCGCGCGGGACGATCCGTTCGTCCCGTACGCTGCCTTCTCAGCCGCAAAAATCAGCGAGAATCCAGCCATCCAGTTTGTCGCGCCACAGCACGGTGGCCATTGTGCCTTTATTTCGAAACATTCCGGAAGCGAGCGCTTCTGGGCCGAGCAGCGCATTGTCGAATTCTGCGCCGCGCTCAGTTTCAAGGATTTCTAGTCTCCCGTGAATACATGGAAACGGTTTCCGCTCCGCGTCCTCTGTGCTCCCTGCGAACTCTGTGTTAAGTGTTTTTCTTCCGGCACAAAGTAAGTAGCCGCTTCATCCCAGCGGCTTTTCCAGCGAAACCGCAAACCTCTGTGTCAAAAGCTGCGCCGGCCCGTCCGCGGCGATCACCATGTCGTCTTCGCAGCGCATCCCGAATTCACCGGGAATGTAGATCCCCGGCTCATTCGAAAAGGTCATGCCCGGCTCAAGCACGGTCTTGCTTCCGCGCACGAGATAAGGATGCTCGTGCCCGTCCAGCCCAATCCCATGCCCCAGCCGGTGCGTGAAAAACTTGTAGTCCGGTCCATACCCGGAGTCGGTGATCACCTTGCGCGCCGCGTCATCGACCGTCCCCGATAGCCGTCCAGCACGCGCCGCATCGAGAGCGGCATCCTGCGCTTTGCGCACGGTTTCGTAAATGCGCGACACCTTCTCTGGCGCCTTGCCGAGTACACCCGTGCGCGTCACGTCCGATTGATAGCCCTCCACGGTGCAACCGCCGTCGATCAGCACCACGTCGCCGTCTTTCAATTTTTGCGGCTTGATGGTGCCGTGCGGCAGCGCCGCAGACGGGCCCAGCAGGACCAGCGCCTCGCCGCGCAATCCCATTTTCGAAAAACCGCCTTCCACCATTTTGGCGATGTCCTCTTGCGACATCCCTTCCTTCAGCGAAGCGAACACCGCCCGAAAAACATCAAAGGTCGCCTCGCAAGCCAAACGCATCAGCTCGAGTTCGTGATCCGACTTGCGGCTGCGGCACGCGATCGTCACCGCATCGGCGGAAACGCATTCGAATCCTGGAGCTGCGCCACGCAGATGATCAAAAAACGTAAACGCGGCTGTTTCTTCGATTCCGATACGCCCCGTTCGAATCCCGCGATCCGCCAATGCCGCCGCCGCGATTTTCGTCGGGCTTTCATCTTCTTGCCAGGCGCGCACTTCCGCCGCGAAATGCAGCTTCTCCCGCATGCGTCCCTCTTCGAATGCGGGTACGACCACGATCGGATCGCCTGTGCGCGGCAGCACCAGGGCCAGCAACCGCTCGCTGGTTCCCCATCGGATGCCGGTGAAGTAGTAGAGCGACGTCCCGGGAGCGACAAACAAAGCGTCGTATTTCGGCTCCAGCTCCGCCATTAATTTTTGTGCGTGCTGGAGCCGCCCATGAAACTCATCGGCTGTGATCGGCCGCACTCGCGCTCCCAGCGGCCTCAGTCCCGCAAACGCCGCGGGCAGCTCTCCGGCCCCACGCGCATCCGTGGCCCGCACAGCCGGCGTCAGCGCTAGCGCGGAGGCGGCTGCGGCGCCAGTCAAAAGCTGGCGTCGCGAAGGTCGGTAACAGCGATTCCGATTTAGTCTGTTCATGGCAGGGAAGAGGTTTATCTGGCCGGAGCGCAGCTTGTCAAGCCGGATCGAGCCGCGGAAAAACAAGCAAGGGACAGAGTTGACTCTGTCCCTCATCTCGAACCGCTTTTTTTGCCGCGTCTAATTCGACGGCGGATTTTGTGAATTTGAGTCGGCAGGCGGTTGGTCCGCATTCGAACGCTGCCGCGATTTCCTTCCGGGCAAATACGTAATGTCAAACGGCTGCTGCAAAGTAAAATCGAGCCGTGTCTCCGAAGGGATTTTTACCTGCTGCCCATGGGTGAAAACTTGAACTCCCGTGCCGGCTCCGCCGCCCACGGCCGCGCCGATTGCTGCTCCTTTGCCTCCTCCCGCGATGGCGCCAATCAGAGCACCAATCGCAGCTCCGCCGCCAACTCTTTCGGCGGACTGCTTGCCGCGCGACGTTCCAGACTGCTTCACGTCGCTGCTGGTCACGTTATAAGTCTTGCCTTGAAAAACGACGCTTGCCAGTTCCAGACCCAATTCGCTGCGACCCGTTATATGGCCCGCGGACTTCGCATCCACAAGCTTGATGTAAGCGTCCGCGCCGCTGGGCACGATCACTCTATTGTCCACCACGATCGGGGCATCCAACGAAGCCTTGAACACCTGCCCAGCCTGGTTCGTTTTCGAATCGATGCTGTCAATCGTTCGAACCGTCACAATCGTATTGGCTGGCACCGTCACGGTCACCGGCTGCGGCGGTGGAGGCGGTGCTGGTGTCGCTACCGGAGCTGCTGCCGCGGACGTCGCTTCTGCCACCGGACTTGCCGGAGTAGAAGCCGCAACCTGGCGGGATCTCTCATTCTTCAATGACGCTCTCGTTTTTGTAGGACGCCTTGCCGGTTCGGCCTCTGGCGCTGGCGCGGCGGCTTGCGGCACCGTGATTTGCGCTGCGGTGACGCTCATCTGATCATTTACCCGGCTCACTCCCTTGGCTTCAGAGGCAATTTTGTAAGCGGCCAGCCTGGCCGCGTCGTCCGGCACTTGTCCGGTCAGCGTCACCTCTCCTTGTTTGCTGACCACGTCCACTGTCGCCGTTTTCAGCGCCGGCTCAGAAAACATTTTTGCTTTGATGTCCGTGGTGATTACGTCATCACTCGGCTTGCCGACTCGCGAGCACGAGACGCTCATCGTCAGCATCACCACCAAAGCCAGAACGGCCATTTTGTTTTTGCGCATTTCTTCCTCCGCGTTGGCAGCTTCAGAACGATCGGGAGGACTGGGGGCGACCCGAAATGGTATTTCTGCCGCACGCAAGAGAGTACCAATCGGATCTCATCTTAGTAAGATGCGGCAGACGGCCAAACTGCTGCCTCTATGAGAATTCTGCTGCAACTCGAGCGGGAATGCAATTCAGCCGGGCAAGCGCTTCCCGTGTCGGCGGCGCACAAAAAAAAAGGGAGGTGCTTTTCAAGCACCTCCCGTGAGCAACAGCTCAAGCCGAGGTTTAGAACACCAGCTTCAATCCCAGAGTCATGGAACGGAACCCACCGCTGAAGAGGGTACGCGCATTCAGGAAGTTCGGGTCGCTCGGAATCGCATAACCAGGTGTTGTGGTGGCCGTAGTAACCCCCGCGGTGCTGAAAACGTTTCCATTGCTAAGGGCGTAGTTGGGGTGGTTTAGAATGTTGAAAATATCCGCCTTAGCCTGCAAGTATTTGCCTTCCGCAAAGCGGAAGCGTTTGCCGACGGAAAAGTTGAGAACACCGAATCCTGGGCTCGTAAAACTGTTACGCCCCAAGTTGGCCCTCGCGCCGAATCCAGTAATAATATATTTGGCGCTGTAATTCATTGGGGTGTACCCGATAGTAGCGCCAGGGCATGATCCGCCTCCAGCCACACCATCAGTAGATAGCCCGACAGTTCCACCAGCTAGTTCGCAGACCGCAAAAACATCCGATCCAATCGGAAGAGTTCCCGATGGATTGATCGACGCGCGGTCACCAGCAGAATCGCCGTTGCGGTTTGAGTCAATACCACCGGACTGAAGGGTCACCGGCTGCCCGCTCTGCGCAAGGTAAATGGAACCAATCTGGAATCCATTCACTAATGTCTTGACGAAGCGATTATCCGACTTAACGTCGGGTACCTGGTAAGTGAGAGAAAGTGCAAATTTGTGGCGCACGTCCAAGTCCGAGTTCCCGCGGTCTTCATTAATGCGGTTGGTGTCCTGGGCACGGCGTGGGTTCAGCAAGCTAGTGAAGAATTCATTGGTCGAATTGTCGATGGTGTGGGCAAAGGTATAATTCGCGTTAAAAGTCAGCCCGCGACGCGCACGCTGTGTGAAGTTGACCGAACCCGCGTGGTAGATGCTGCTGCCGAGCGGCGGATCAGAGGTGATGTTCGCTTTGAATCCAAGCGGTCGGTAGATGTTGGATTGGAAACTCTGGAAGGGAGCATCGGTCGGCGTGCTGGCGGTCCAAGATGTCGGAACGTCCGATTGCTTGAAGAAAGTCGGCAATGGAGCCAAACCGCCGTCAAACGCACTGATGCGATTCCGGCGATACTGTACTGGCAACTCCAGTCCGCGCGTGCCCAAGTACCGCACTTCGATCGAAGTGTTTCGAGCGACCTCACGTTGTATGCCAAGAGACCAAGTCAATATCTTTGGCATAACCGTATCGTCAATATAAGCAGTCGTTAACCCACGTGCCTCCGCCTGATTCGCGGGTGGTATATACGCGGAAGGAAGTCCACCGCCCAGGAGAAATCCTTGGTTATTAGGAGTAGCGCACCACGACGGTGCGGGCACGAGGCCACAGGCAGAGACGGGATCGAGTTCACTTTGCAACTGTGGCGGCAGCGTAATGGATGCAAAATTCTGGAATTTTACGTCATAGGCAATTCCGAACCCCCCGCGAATTGAAGTTTTGCCATTCCCCTTGGGATCGTAGGCAAAGCCGATGCGCGGAGCGATGTTGTTCTTGTCGGTTTTGGGGTTGCCAAAGGTGATTACGCCCGGAGCGTTGGAAACCGCGTTCAACGTCTGCGTGCTCGATCCCACAGGATTCGTCCAATATTCATAGCGGACACCCAGGTTCAAGGTCAAACGAGACGAAAATTTATAATCGTCCTGGGCAAACCCATAAAAAGCACTCTGCGTACCGAGGAAGCTCCCCGTTCCTGCGCCGCGCAGTGTTCTTCCGGGGTTGTCCGGCAAAACATCATTTACGAACGCGTCTGCTGTTGTGTACTGGTTGTCTCCATTGCTCCGCGGAAGAAAGAACTGCGGATAGATGAAGTGATTGTATTGGCCGCCGTACTTGAAGCTGTGCTTGCCTCGTGTCCAATTGAAGGTATCCGCAAGCTGGTAGCTATTCTGCTTTTGGGTCGTATTGTCGCCAGGACCAACCGTCACGCCACTTAGGAGGTCGTTAATGGTTATGTCCGTGGGGCAAACAGTGCAGGGATTAAGGGTCCCGAGCGAAAAGAACGAATACTGCACGCGCAGATCGTTCACGATGCGACTGTTGATGGTCCAAATGTCGTTCAAGGCCATTTTACGATTGTGTATAGGCTCGGCTTGGTTGAATTGCGCTTGCGTTGAATTGACCGGCAGGATGAAATTTTCCTGGTTAATCAGGAACCGGGCGCCAAATTGGTGGCGTCCCAGCGTATAGTCGGCATTAACCTGCGCGTCATGTTCTCTCTGAAAGTTCGGGCTGAAGATGGTTATGTTGCCGATGGGAACGATTACTGCGGGACCGGTTAGGCCACCGCTATGAATCGTCACAGTACCAGCATCGTTCGCCGACGCCACGGGAAAATTCTTCAAGAGCGCCGTTACGGCGCTATCCGCGGCGTTGGCCTGGAGCATCGCCAATCCGGCGGCCGTGGGTCCAGTAAATGCCGTAGCAGAACCTTGACCATGAAGATAGGTGTATTCATAGGCCCCGAAAATAAACAATTTATTTTTGACGATGGGTCCACCCACGGTGCCCCCAAAGCGATTGTTGTCGAATGCGGGCTGTCCCGGTATCGATTTTTGGACGTCGATGGCACTCTTCGTAAGATTATCCAATGAGTTATAATTACGATTTTGATTATACCACTCCCCCGAGCCATGCCAGTTATTGGTGCACCGAGGTTGTTGTCATCCACTCCGTCCACCGTGAAGTTGTTGTCGCGCGGACGCGTTCCGCCAACCGAACCTCCAATTCCAGTTGTGCCGCCAGGCATTGCGACGACGTTGGGTGACAGCACGGCCAGGTTCAGCGGGCTGTTGTTGAGCGTTCCCGCGGCATTGGGAAGCTCTACATCGCGCACATCATAGGTGTTGTTCAGTGATGACGACGTGGTTTGAACATCAGCCGCGCCGCCCGACACTTCCACGACCTCGGTCGCGATGCCCAAGTCCAGGTGCGCGTCCGCCTCGTTATCTTGGTTGGCGATGACGCTGACGTCCGTCTTCAGGAAATTCTTAAATCCCTTTGCTTCTATCTCTACTTTGTACAAACCTGGAATCAAACTCGGGAACGAGTACGTTCCCGCCGAAGTGGTCGCCACCTTCACCGTCACGCCCGTCTCCTGATTTGTCGCCGTTACCTGCGCGTCCGGAACCGCTGCGCCAGAAGGATCCAAAATCTGTCCTCGCAGCGTTCCCGTGATTCTCTGCGCCGCCGCCGGCATCGAGACAATCAACGCCATTCCAAGGATTAACGCATAACAAACCAAACATCTCCCGCAGCTGAGCCAGAATCCACTCAGCCCACCATCCATCCGTCTATGAAATCTCATTTCGCCCTCTCAATTCGAACTGCCTCGGATTTGTCCCATACCTCTGACGCCTCTATTCCCGCGACTCCCCGTTCGAATGGGAATAGCCGGCATCAGACTTGTCGTTCGAATTGCAGGTTGTTCGCCAATGCGCAGGCGGACTAAGGTGTAATTATTTCTATGACTTACGAGCCATATTGGACCGGGAAAAACCTAAACTTCGATACTTTTGGATGCTTTAGCTGATTTAGATTCAGGTATGCGTAGAGGAGGTGCAGTGAGGATTGTGAGGACTACTCTGTCCGAACCGCGAGGATTTTCTTGCCCTCAATTTTGATTTCGATGCCGAGCGGCGGCCGAAGATCGGAACCCTGCACGATGCTTCCGCGCACCCACGCACCAGTTCCAGGAAGATTGGTGGTTTTGAGGGGGTCAAACACTGTGCGGCTGCACGGATTTCCAACCATAGGATGTTTCGGGGCGCGGAAGCCGTAGTCAGTTTTCAATCTGTTCAGGTCAGTGAGGTATTCAAGTTGGCAATTGCCGTAAGGAGATTTTTGCGCGAAGGCCCAGTAGCCACTCGATTGGGAGGGAAAAGCTGCCGGCAAGCGGATCAGCAACGCGGGGATATTTTCGCCGGTGAGCCGATTGCGAATATAAAACTCTTTCGAGGACCACGGCTTGGCCATCTCCGCCACGTCGGCGATCCCGGGCTCCGCATCGGTCGCATGGGGGAGCAGCGTGCTCGGATCGGGCGCGGGGGAGGGAACTTCGATTTGCGGTTGTTGTTCGGCGGGCGGCGGCGCCGCATGCTTGGGACGAAGAGCAAAGCGCGCGCCCAGAAAGACGACGAGGAGCACGGCGAGAAGTCCGATGACAAGTTTGACGGCGGGATTCGATGCTGCGGATGAGCGCGATCCGGAAACGCCGGGAATTTGCGGCATTTCGGATTTGAAGCGGTCCGATGGGGGCTGGCCGGTCATGTGACTGCGCTTCGATTCTATACTCAAAGAGGAGGAAGTTGACAGGTGAGAGTTGAAGGTGGAGAGCGGGAAGAAGGTGACTCGCGGCTGTGGACTCGTGATCGGTGATCGTTAATGTTAAGTAATTATTGAGATATCATTCGAATGGATCGGGAAGATGTTGAAAAGGCGCGGGTTGAGACTTTGCTGAGCGGAGTTCAAGGGATGAGGGTCCGGGGCGGGGAATTGGAAAATCTTGAAAAAAGAGCGTGCCACAATGAGATGGGGAAAGGCAAAAATCGCACTCTTTGAAACCAGGCACCGAAGACAGCGTCACCCGGTTCAAAGCCTGTAACAGTCCTCCGAATGTTACATCCCATTCAATCATTATTACCTCGATGGTTAGCAATGGCCGTGCTATGCTCCCGCACAATCGATGGTGCTCCCTACATCGAGCAGAGGTCCCAACCCAATGCATTCGGAGACCGCTTATGCCCTTGAAAACCCCTCAAGGGTCTGTCCTTTCGATCTCCCTTGGCGTTGCGGTGGAGGTTTGCCCGACCTCTTGGCATGCTTCTCTCGATTCTCGCGGCAATCGCATTGGGAAACATCATGGCTCTTCCAGCAGCCGCTTCCCCGGCGTTGGTGCAGCACGCCAGCAAAGACGCGGGAACCACGCTCTCGTCGTCTCTAGCATTTCCTCTAAACAATACTGCGGGCAACTGGGTCGGCGTCATTATTCGTGCAGGCCACTCCGGGCAGGTTTTTGCTGTCAGCGACTCGCGCGGGAATACATATCGCCAAGCGCTGCAGTTCAATCAAACGCTGGACATGCCGAACGGAGAGACTGCCGCGATCTACTACGCGGAGAATATCGTCGGCGGGACTAACACGGTGACGGTATCGGAGTCGATTTCTAATAATACATTGCGCTTCGCGATTCTCGAATATTCCGGTTTGGCGGCATCGAATTCCCTGGATGCGACCATTGCGGCGCAAGGCACAGGGACAACTTTAAGCAGCGGTACAGCGGCGACGACGATCGGCGGAGACCTGGTATTGGCGTCGCTAGTCACCGCGAACGGAGCTACGTACACGGCGGGAAGCGGGTTCACGGTCGAAGAACGAGTTCCGGCCGCGCCAAACACCAAGTTGATGGTGGAGGATGGGATTCAGGCAGTGGCAGGCTCCATTTCCGCGAATGCGACGTTAGGGGCATCGGACAATTGGGGCGCAGGCCTGGCGGCGTTCAAAGCGGCGAGCGGAGTTCTACCACCGAGTATTTCGAGCCTCAATCCGACTTCGGGGCCGGTCGGAACATCGGTGACAATTACGGGGGCGAATTTTGGCGTGTCGCAAGGGACGAGCACGATCACGTTTAACGGCAGTGCTGCAGCACCGTTCGGCTGGAGTGCCACAAGCATTGTTGTCGCGGTGCCGACGGGCGCAACAACCGGCAACGTAGTAGTGACAGTCGGGGGAGTACCGAGCAACGGAGTAAACTTCAACGTCACGCTTGCACCGGTCGTCACTAACCTGAGTCCCTCCTCTGGAGGGGTAGCGACGACGGTGATTATAGGCGGTGCGGGTTTTGGCTTCCCTCAGGGTTCGAGCACCGTTTCATTTGCGGGTACGCCCGCAACACCAACGTCTTGGAGCCGGACTTCAATCACCGTAACCGTGCCGGCGGCAGCTACAAGCGGTAATGTTGTCGTGATTGTGGGAGGCCTTTCGAGCAACGGCGTAAATTTCACGGTGCTCCCCATCTCGGTCAGCCTCGCGCCCGCGACCGCCACGCTTGGTACCAATTCCTCCGTCGGATTTACAGCGACAGTTCAAGGTGATACCTCGGTCAAGGGTGTGTCTTGGTCCGCGACAGGGGCGGGCTGTTCCGGCAGTTCGTGCGGCACACTCACCCCTCCCTTGTCGCCCTACACGCTTGCATATGTCGCCCCATCAGTGGTGCCCAGCCCACCCACAGTGACGCTCACTGCCACGTCAGTTGCAGATCCCACGAAATCTGCTGCTGCCACGATCACCATCACGCAGTCTATCCCCAATATCACGGGGTTAAATCCGACCTCTGCGCGTGTGGGCTATGTCGTGACAATCTATGGAACAAACTTCGGCGCAACCCAGGGCTCCAGCATGGTGACATTCAATGGAACGCCGGCAGCGGCCGCGAGCAGTTGGAGTCCAGGGAGCATTACCGTACTCGTGCCGCCTGGCGCATCCTCCGGTAGCGTTATCGTAACTGTGGGATCTCTGTCGAGCAATGGCGTGACTTTCACGGTTCAGCCGACGCCGAACATCACAAATATCAATCCCAGCGCTGCCCGGGTGGGCACGTTGGTGACGATAACGGGCACCAATTTTGGCACGGCGCAAGGGACAAGCGCCGTCGTGTTCAATGGAACGACTGCAACGCCAACGAGTTGGAGCGCAACGAGCATTGTCGTTCCAGTGCCGGCGGGAGCGAGTACAGGAAGCGTCGTCGTTGGGGCGAGCGGAGTCCCCAGTAACCCCGTGGCTTTTACAGTAACGCCCACGATTACAGGTCTGAATACAAATTCTGGTGCCATCAGCAATTTGGTATTTATTGCCGGGTCAAACTTCGGCCCGACGCCCTTGGGGAGCACCGTGACGTTTAATGGGATCGTGGCATCGCCGATGAACTGGATCGACACCAACATCACGGTGCCGGTGCCAGTAGGGGCGATGACAGGACCTGTAGTAGTGACGGTAAATGGTTTCCCCAGCAACGGTGTGAGCTTTACAGTGACTCCTGTGACTATCATGAGCTTGAATCCGACATCCGGGCCAGTGGGTACAGCGGTAACGATCACGGGGACGAACTTTGGCTCCGCGCAGGGAACCAGTGTGGTCGCCTTCAGCGGGGTCGCAGCGACGCCCACAAGTTGGAGTCAGACAAGCATTGTTGTAACGGTGCCATTTGGGGCCGGCGGAACAGTGGATGTTAGCGTTGGTCCGGTGGTCAGCAACTCAGTCAGTTTCACCGTCATTGTGCCGCCACCAAATATCACGAACCTGAACCCGTCCTCTGGTGCATACGCCACGCCCGTAACGATTACAGGCACCAACTTGTTCGCTGGGCGGGGAGCTCCCACCGTTTCGTTCAATGGAGTGGGGGCGGCGGTGACAAGCTGGGCCCCGACAAGCGTTGGAACGATTGTGCCGGCCGGAGCAACGACGGGGCCCGTAGTAATAACAGTAGGGGGTGTGCCCAGCAACGGCTTAAGCTTTACGGTTACGCAACCGAACATCACCAACTTGAACCCGGCTTCGGGGCCCGCGGGCACGCCAGTAACGATCACAGGAACGACCTTCGGGACAACACAAGGAACGAGCACTGTCACATTCAACGGAGTGGCGGCAACACCGACAAGCTGGAGCGACACGAACATCATTGCACCAGTGCCAGCAGCGGCAACAACCGGATACGTTGTGGTCACTGTAGGCGGAGTGTCGAGCTTCGCGGTCGCCTTCACCGTTACGCCCCCGCCACCAAGCATCACGAGCATCAATCC
>WNFC01006287.1_pt1 | contig 13376 bp, 10 predicted proteins | sample 5400541 | NCBI WGS metagenome assembly WNFC01 (sample SAMN13153342, study PRJNA577476) | soil metagenome | isolation source: 120 cm saprolite under Douglas fir tree site 2 hole 2 replicate 1 | place: USA:California | collected 2015-04-18
CAAACCGTGCGGCATCCACCCGGCTCATCTGCCCTGCGCCAACCCCTACCGTCTGGCCGTGACCCTCGCTGAAGCGGGCATAGACGATCGCGTTCGATTTGACGTGCTTGCACACCCTCCAGGCGAAGAGCAGCGCACGCGTCTCCTCCACCGTGGGCTTGCGTTGGGTAACGATCCGAAGCTCGGCCTCGCTGATGCGCAGACGATCCGCGTCCTGCACCAGCAGCCCGCCGGACACCTGTTTGAGTATCCGTGGAGTCTCCGCCGGGGAGATCTCGATCAGTCGCAGATTCTTCTTGGCCGCGAAGCGCTCCAACGCCTCCGGCGTAAACGAGGGCGCCGCAATGGCCTCGACGAAGAGCTTTGCGATCTCCTCCGCGGCCGCGGCGTCAACCTCCCGATTAATGCCGATGACGCCCCCAATGACGCCCCCAAAGGCCGAGACCGGGTCCGACTCCAGCGCGCGCCGATAGGCCTCAACCACGGTTGCGCCGGTCGAAGCTCCGCACGGATTGGTGTGCTTGACAATGACCACAGCCGTCTCATCGAACTCGCTGACCAACTCCCAGCAGGCGTCCAGATCGACGATGTTGTTGTAACTCAATTCCTTACCCTGCAACTGCCGGGAGTTGGCGACGCCTTTGCCGCTGCCGTCCGTATACAAGGCAGCCTTCTGATGCGGATTCTCCCCATAACGCAGCGGCTGCAACAGGGGGTCTATGACGCGAATCGTCGGCGGCAGCCGTTCCCGCGAAAAAACCGCCTCACCGCTTGGCGCTTCGATGCTTTCGAGCGTCGTCGCAATACCCGCATCGTAAGCAGCGGTAATGGCGAACGCCGCTTTTGCCAGCCGCCACCGAGTGGCCCGGCTCAGGCTTCCTGAGTTCGCGGTCATCTCGTCCGCCAGCAAGGAATAGTCGGCCACTGAGGTCACGATCGCCACATCCGAGAAGTTTTTTGCCGCGGACCGCACCATCGAAGGGCCGCCGATATCGATATTTTCAATGACATCGGCAAAGGAGACGCCGGGGCGCTGTGCCGTCTTTTCGAAGGCATACAGATTCACCACCACCATGTCGATCGGCTCGATCGCATGCTCTTCGACCGAAGCCATGTGCTCGGCATTATCGCGAATGTGCAGGATGCCGCCGTGGACCTTGGGATGAAGCGTCTTCACACGTCCATCGAGCATCTCGGGAAATCCCGTCAGGTCGCTGATGTCGCGCACCGGCAGACCCGCCTCCCGCAACGTGCGGGATGTGCCACCGGTCGAAACCAGGTCCACACCGAAGGACGCAAGCACACGGGCAAAGTCGACCAAGCCTATCTTATCGGTAACGGAAAGTAGCGCGCGGCGAATGGGACGAAGGTCTGTGGGAGGGGCTGAGGCATCAATGCTGTGTTCAATCATCACTACTTATTCTAAGCCAGCAGAGCGACTCGAAAGCGCTCTCGTCCCCAGAGCAGTTCAGAGCAGCGCCGACCCGGTGAGCGAGCTGACCTGCGCCACATCGTGCGCTGCACACCACCGCTTCAACCCGTTTGCAATGTTCTCCACCGCCCGCGGATCGGCATAGCTCGCCGTCCCCACCTGCACCGCCGTCGCGCCCACCATCATGAACTCCGCCGCGTCCTCGGCCCGCAGAATTCCACCCATTCCGACAACGGGAATCTTCACCACCTTTGAAACCTCATGCACCATGCGCACAGCGATAGGCTTAATCGCCGGCCCGGAGAGCCCGCCAGTGATATTGGCGATGCGCGAGCGCCGCGTCTCCACGTCGATGGCCAGAGAGACGAAGGTGTTCACCAGCGAAACCGCATCCGCCCCGCCATCCTCTGCCACCCGTGCCATCAAACCAATATCCGTGACATTCGGCGAAAGCTTGACCATCAGAGGACGTCGTGCGGCTCCCTTGCAGCGAGCCACCAACTCCCAGAGCTGCGGCGGATCGGTCCCGAACACCATGCCCCCATGACTCGTATTGGGGCAACTCGCATTCAGCTCATACATGGCGATGCCCGCCGCATCGTTGAGTGCCTGGATCACCTCGAGGCAGTCCCCGATGGTGAAGCCAAAGACATTCGCAATCACCACCGTGCCGTTCAGTCCGTGGAGCTTCGGAAGCTTCTCCGCGATGAACGCATGGACGCCCATATTCTGCAACCCGATCGCATTGATCATCCCCGCAGCCGTCTCGATGATGCGCGGAGAAGGATTGCCCACCATCGGCTCACGCGAGAGCCCCTTGGTCACAAACCCGCCGATGCGATCGAGCGACACAACGTCCTCGAACTCGACCCCATAGCCAAAGGTTCCGCTGGCCGCAATCACAGGCGAGCGGAACTCGACGCCCGCAACCGTAACCCGCATGTCCGGGCCCTTACCGCCTGGGGTTTTTGTGTGTGCCTGCGCTTTCACTGTCCCGCTTTCCTTCTCATCCGTACAGTGTAGCGGCTCCTCAGTGCGTACCTGTTCCATTGGCCCGACGGACACAGCGCCGCAGTGAACAGTCCGCATTTCCCGGGGGAAGACGCTAAAATGCAAAGTAATGATCGATTTAGCATTTGTACGGGGCAATCTGGCCCTAGTTGAAGAAAAACTGCGCGCCCGGGGAGTAGACCCCACCACCGCGTTGGGTGACTTTGCCGCAGTGGACCGCGAACGGCGTGAGGCCATCACGCAGGTTGAGACCCTGAAGGCCCACCGCAACAAATTGACCGAAGAGATCGCGAAACTCCGCCGCGAAGGCGCAGACACGACCACGCAAACGGAGCAAACGCGCACACTCAAGACTCAAGTGGAATCGCTCGAAGCAGCGGCGGCCACAGCCGACGAGCGTCTGCGCGAGATCATGCAGACACTGCCCAACCTGCCGCAGGACAGCGTGCCCGTAGGCGAAGACGAACACGGCAACCGCGAAGAAAAAGTCTGGGGCGAACAACCAAAGTTCGACTTCACTCCCAAACCCCACTGGGAGCTGGGCGAAGCCCTGGGCATCCTCGACTTCAACCGTGCAGCAAAGATCTCCGGCTCGCGCTTCGTCGTGCACTTCGGCCAAGGAGCACGCCTCGAACGCGCCCTCGCCAACTTCATGCTCGACCTCCACACCCGTCCCGTGGAAGAGAAGGGTCACGGCTACACCGAGGTCCTCCCGCCCTACATGGTCAACTCGAAGTCCCTCTTCGGCACTGGCCAACTCCCCAAGTTCGCCGAAGATTTGTTCCACTGCGACGACAAAGGCCCTTACCAACCCGGCGTCTATCAGGACAGCGATCACTGGCTCATCCCCACCGCAGAGGTCCCCGTCACCAACCTCTTCCGCGATGAGACCCTCGACGAATCCCAGCTCCCCCTCTCCTACTGCGCCTACACTCCATGCTTCCGCTCCGAGGCCGGCTCCTATGGCAAAGACGTCCGCGGCATGATCCGCCAGCACCAGTTCCAGAAGGTCGAACTGGTCAAGTTCACCACACCCGAAGACTCAAACGCCGAACACGAAGCCCTAACCCGCCACGCCGAGAGAGTCCTCGAAAAACTTGGCCTCCCCTATCGCCGCATGCTCCTCTGCACCGGCGACATGGGCTTCGCCTCCGCCAAGACCTACGATCTCGAAGTCTGGCTGCCCGGTCAGCAACTCTACCGCGAGATATCCTCATGCTCGAACTTCGAGGCATTCCAGGCCCGCCGCGGCAACATCCGTTACCGCCCCGCAGGCGCCAAAAAATCCGAGTTTCTTCACACGCTCAACGGCAGCGGCCTCGCCGTTGGCCGCACCTATCTCGCAATATTAGAGAACTACCAGCAGGCCGACGGCACCATCAGAGTTCCAGACGTCCTGGTGCCGTACATGAACGGCGACACCATCATCGACAAGCAATCGGGCAGGAGCTAAAGCATGTTCAAACTACTTGGCAGTTACATCTTCTGGGCCTACGAACGCGGCAGCGTTCAGTACGACATCATGGTGACGGCGATCCTTCTCTTCATGTTCGTCTCGCCGCACATCATCGCCTACAAGGACAAGCCGGTCGAGACCGTAGCCCTGCACGCCAGCGAAGTTCTCGTGCGGGAGGCCGGCACCTTCGGCGGAGGCAGCCGCTTCATCTACCAGGTCCGCGCCGAAGACATGGGTCGACCGGCAACCGATGCGGAACGCCGCGCCGCCATCCTGCGCGTGGTGGAACCGATCTCCGGCGAGGTCACGATCGAGCACTACGAACCCGTCTACGACGCTCAGGGCAAGGTAATCGCGTACAACGCCTGGGTGCTCCGATGACACCGGCCTGACAACCAGCATCCAACCAACGGGAGCACTCGACTTTATGATCAACCTCCGCCGCATCGCTGCATCGCTTCTATTCTCAGCCGTAGCTTTGGTCACAACACCAGCCTGTTTGCCTGCGCAGCCCAAGCCCGGTCATCTTGACGAGGTGCTGCGCCAGATGGATGCGGCAAGCCTCAAATTTCAGTCCGCAGAAGCCGACTTCCGGTGGGATCTTTACGAGCGCGTCGTGAAGCAGACGACCACGCAGACAGGCACCATCTATTTCAAGAAACAGGGAGCGACCACGGTGATGGGCGCGAAGGTCGTGTCGCCCTCAAGCAAAATCATCGAGTTTCGGAATGGAGTAGTTCGCCTCTTTGACCCTGGCACCGATCATCTGACGATCATCGACGCCACGAAAAACAAGGCGCAATTTGAGAGCTTCCTGACAGTGGGCTTCGGTGGCAGCGGGAAGGACCTGGCGAAGGCGTGGACGATTTCGGACCTCGGCGATGAAATGATCGATGGCGTGCAGACGGCCAAGCTGGACCTGGTCGCGAAAGATCCTGCCGTTCGCAACAACTGCACGCACATGACAATCTGGGTGGATCCTGTACGCGGTGTACAACTGAAACAAAGTCTCTATATGCCCTCAGAGGACTATCGAACCGCCGTTTACGCCAACATCAAATACAACCAGAAGGTTGATGAGAAACCGTATCAGATCAACACAAACAGCAAGACAACGCGCGACGAGCACTAATCTCCGGAGCGAAATACAAAACTCCCCCACACGATCAGCAAGGGAAAAAACTCCAGCGTATAGCGTGGCTCCGAATTGTCGAGGGTCAGCAGCAGCGCGCAGCGCAGGGCGACAAAACCCATCATTGCTCCCGCCAGGGCAAGGTGCTGCCCCCAGCCGCTTCGTCGCCATCGCCACAAGCCAACGCCCCCCAGGACAAAATATCCAAGATTGAGCACGGCCAATCCCGCGGCGAGCAGGGTCATCTGCCGATGTTCGCGCCACCTCCACCATTCAAGCGGGACCTCCAGCATCTCCACCCGGGGACGGAAGACCATGTTCAACAGTCGGGCGACGGGCAGGGCGACATAGTAGCGGACCGGGTCGTCGTGAATGCGCTCCTCGGCCAGGGCTTCGAAGCGGGCATCAAGCGCCGGTGTTGCGCTGTAGTTCTCGTTGTAGGTTCTCAGGACCGCTTCGGTCCGCGTGTACTGATCGTCGGAGTCGAAGGCGCGGGCAGGCAGGTCGCCGATCCAGATGGGAGCGCTGTCGTAGTTCCAGTAGACCTCCTCGGTCGAGGCAAAGTCGATCGCCCAGGTGCGATACCAGCGCTGGAACCCGAGCGGGATCTCTTCACCGGGGTCGGTCGCATAGCGCGGCGCGAGCGGCTGGAGGACATGAAAGGTTCGCCAGTTCCGCACCGCCCAGGGCGCCAGCGGAAGCACCACGCAAAGCGCGGCGAGCCCGACCGGCAGAACGATCTTCAGCAAAGGGCGGCGCGGCTCCGGCGTATGCCAGACCATCCACAGCATCGCCGGGATGACCGTGGCGGCGAGCATTCCCTGCTCCGGCCGCAGCAGAACCGCGTAGGCCATCGCGATGGCCGTCACCCAGAGCCACCGGTTGAAGCCGAGCCCCGCACTTCGCCAGCGCTCCAGGCCATAGAAGGTAAGAGCGATGCACGTCAGGGTAAGGACTTCGGTGAGCGGCGCGGCGGTGTAGTTCGCCATAAACGGGCACAGCGCAGAGAGCCAGAGCGCGGCCATCGCGGCACGCCGCCCAAACAGCCTTCCCGCCAGCGCTGCGATCATCAGGCAGGTGCAAAGGTCGATCACGCACTGGACGTACATCACGGCGGTATAGTGCTCGACGCCGAAGATCCGGAAACATGCCATGAGGAAGAGCGGATAGCCAGGGAGACGGATCAGGGTAGGCACCGGAACGCCAGACGGCGAGGCGAAGCTGTAGACACCGTGCTGCATCCAGTTGCGCGCGATGTTTCCATAAACCAGCGTGTCGCCGCCGACGCGGGCGTGATGGGCGACAAACCAGAGACGCAGCGCGAGGCCGGCCGCGAGTGCGAGCGCGGCGTAGGTGCCTGTTTTCAACTGTCGTCCGGTCATGTCTTTGCATCATACTGCGGAGACAGCAAGGCTCTGGCGTCTCGCGTTGACTCTGACCAGTCGGCTGCATACGATGGGACATAGCCGCATGCGCCGAGTCGCCCGTATTTCCCGATGAACCAACAAGTCTTCTACGACCCACAACGCAAGCGCTGGAAGCGGCTGCGCCGCATCTTCGACCTGCTTGCCTTGCTTGGACTTTTGCTGGGCAGCGTCTTTGTTGTCGGTCTGGTTCGGATGAAGCCGCTGCCGGAGCTGTTCCTGAAGGCCCAGAAGCGAAACTACCGCGCGCTGGCAAATCAGTCGGCGGCCGCATTCAAGCTGCGCCGGTCTGCCCATCGCAGAACAGACGTAAAGCCGGGCGACGTTCCCCTGAACTCGGGTGAAGGTCTGCGCGCCGCGTACTACGTCGAAGACGATCCGGCGAGCTACTCGTCGTTGAAGCAGCACATCAGCCAGGTCGACCTGCTGTTTCCGGAGTGGCTGCACGTCATCACGCCGGACGGCAAAATAAAGGCCTACGCCACCGACAACACTCCCTATCCGCTCATCGACCATGGCACGGTCCATCAGGTCGATCGCGAGGCCAAGGTCGCCCGCACCGTCGCGGCCAGCCACGTCAACCTCGATATCTTTCCGCTGGTGGATAACCTTGACCCGAGGAAAGGTCTCTGGATACCCGAGATCGGGAACTTTCTCTCTGATCAAGCACTACGGACCAGCTTTATCCAACAGGTAGATACGTTTCTTGCCGCCAATCCCAGCTATCGCGGACTGACCATCCATTTCGAGGAGATTCCGTCAGAGGCGCAACCGGGCTTCAAGGCCTTGATCGCATCCCTGTACGACGATCTTCATCCCCGCGGTTTGCGCCTGTATGTGAACACGCCAGTGGGCGACCCAGACTGGGATCTGAAGTTCATCGCGGACCACTCCGACGGCTTGCTGCTGATGAACTACGACGAGCACAACGGTGACGAGCCGGGACCGGTCGCCTCGCAGGACTGGTTTGTGGACAATCTGAAGGAGGTGTTGAAGACCGTACCCAAAGAGAAGGTGATCTGCTCGCTGGGCAGCTACGGCTACGACTGGACGACGACTCTGCCGCCTGAACTTCCAGCCGGGAAGAAGCCGGCCAGGACGAGAAAGACGCCACCCGAAAAAGTATTGTCGTCGCAATATCTGTCGACCCAGGAGGCGTGGCAGGCGGCATCGGAATCCGAATCGCAGATCGACCTGGACGACGACTCCTTGAACGTTCATTTTGCGTACGACGACGTCGATGCCCACGAACGCCATCAGGTCTGGTTCCTTGACGCCGTTACGATTCTGAACCAGATGAGGGCGGCGCGCACACTGGGCATCCAGACCTATGCCCTGTGGAAGCTCGGCTCGGAAGACAATTCGATGTGGAAGATCTGGGACCACCCCATGACGTCGGACCCGGTAAAGGAACTGGCGCAGGTTGCGCCGGGGTACGACGTGGAAACCGAAGGCGAAGGGGACATCCTGCGAGTCACGCGCAATCCGCAGAACGGCAGACGCATCGTCACGATGGATGATGACGACTCCGTGCCGGTGGACTATCGCATGATCACGCAGGAGTCGATGGAATCCTATCCGCTCTCCTACACGGTCGAACAGTATGGCTACCATCCGAAGAAGGTGGCGCTGAGCTTCGACGACGGACCCGACCCGGAGTGGACGCCGCAGATTCTGGACATCCTGAAGAGATACAACGTCAAAGGCACGTTCTTCATGATCGGCGAACTAGCCGAAGAGAACATCGGGGTGTTGCGGCAGGTCTATCGCGAAGGCCACGAGGTCGGCAACCACACCTGGACCCATCCCGACATCAGCGATATCTCGAACCGGCAGGTGGACCTGGAGTTGAACCTGACGGAACGGCTATTTGCGTCCGAGCTTGGAGTGCAGCCGCTTTACTTCCGTCCCCCGTATTCGATCGACCAGGAACCTGATACGAACGATCAGGCCGCTCCGGTAGCGCGCATCCAGACTCTGGGTTACGTCATCATCGGCAACAAGATCGATACCAACGACTGGGATGAGCATCCGCGCAAAACTCCTAAGGAGATTACCGACAGCGTCTTTCAGCAGATCGCGGATATGCAGAGCCGTCCGTGGAATAAAGGCTCCATCATTCTTCTGCACGACGGAGGTGGGGACCGTTCGGCCACTGTTGCCGCGTTGCCTGTGCTGATTGAGGCGTTGCAATCACGCGGCTACGAGATCGTTCCCGTGTCGGAGCTGGTGGGCAAGACTCGCGCCGAGGTGATGCCGCCGCTGACGCCACGCCAGCGCTGGCAGGCACGCGCCGACTCGATCACCTTCTTCTTCTACAGCTTCTTCCACTACTTTGTGGTAGGCGTATTCTTTGTCGGCGACGTGCTGATGAGTGGGCGGCTGATCATCATCGGCATCTTCGCCATCATCGACCGGTTGCGCACGAGAAAGAACTACGCGACGCCGGAGTATCAGCCGAGGGTCGCAGTCCTGATTCCTGCGTACAACGAGGAGAAGGTGATTGTGCGGACGATCCGCTCCGTGATGATGTCGAACTACAAGAACATTCGCATCATCGTCATCGACGACGGATCGAAGGACCGGACGTATGAAGTGGCGCGCGAGGCCTACCCGGCCGATATCGCCTCCGGCAGGCTCACAGTGCTGACCAAGCCCAACGGAGGCAAGGCGGATGCGCTGAACTACGCGCTGGAGAGAATCGACGAGGAGCTGTATGTCGGGATCGATGCGGATGGTGTGATCGCGCACGATGCGATTACAAACCTGGTGCCGCACTTTGCAAACCCGAAGATCGGCGCGGTCGCTGGGAATGCTAAGGTCGGCAACCGGGTGAATCTGTGGACCCGCTGGCAGGCGCTCGAATACATCACGAGCCAGAATTTCGAACGGCGTGCTTTGGACCTCTTCGACGTGGTGATGGTGGTGCCAGGAGCGATTGGCGCGTGGCGGACGGCTGCGGTCAAGATCGGCGGAGGCTACCACTCGAACACAGTGGCCGAAGATGCCGACCTGACGATGAACCTGCTGGAGCAGGGCTATAGCGTGATCTACGAAGACCAGGCGCTCGCCTTTACCGAGGCGCCGGTCAATGCGGATGGCCTGATCCGGCAACGCTTCCGCTGGTCCTTCGGCATTCTGCAGGCGATCTTCAAACACAAGGGCGCCATCAGCAAACACCGCGCCATGGGCCTGTTTGCGCTGCCGAATATTCTGATCTTCCAGATATTGCTTCCACTGGTTTCGCCACTGATCGACGTGATGTTTGTCGCCGGCGTGATTCACTACGTGATCGATAAACATTTTCATCCCGAGACCGCATCGGCGGATAGTTTCTACAAGCTGCTGACCTTCTTCATTGCGTTTCTGGTGATCGACTTCGCCGCGTCTGCGCTGGCGTTTGCTCTCGAGCGGAAACACCCGGCAAGCAAAGGCGATGGCTGGCTCCTGTTCCACATCTGGATCCAGCGGTTCACCTACCGACAGCTGTTCTCGGTTGTCCTCTTCAAGACAGTCAAGCGCGCCGTTGACGGTAAGCCGTTCAATTGGGACAAGCTGGAACGCACCGCCACGATGTCGAAGGAGACGGAGAAGCTGACGGTAGGCGATTAGCCTCAGGAAGCCACACGCGTCAGAGCCTTAATCTCCTCCACAAACTCCGGCCATCCCGCACTCAACTCCGCCCTCTCGCCAGTCTCATAATCCTCAAACTCAAATCCAGGACTCACTGTGCATCCCAGCAACGCCCATCGCCCACCCTTCACCAATCGAGATCCCTGCCACACTCCGCGTTCTACCACCGCCTGCGGCCTTTGTCCCCGCAGCAGATCGTTCCCAATCACAATCGTCGCTCCCCTTCCACCCTCCTTCAACTGCACCATCTCCACCGCATCGCCCGCATAAAAATGAAACACCTCATCCGATTGCAGCCGATGCATCTCGCTGAACGTCTCCGGCTCCAGAAGATAATAGATCGCCGTCCCCGTCCGCCTCCCGCCCGCATAGCGCCCGTCCGCAAACGCCTCGGCAGCCACCAGCTCCGCGGCCTCATACGTCCGCACATACCATCCACCCTCGCGAGGATGCGGCTCCAACCCAAGTAATTTCTTCACATCCTCCGCAGTCATCAAAGCCCCCTCAAGCTATGCTGTACACACCCCACTCATTCTAGCCAAGCCAAAGGAGCCTGACCTGACACCTATCCGCACCCGCCCGAAGCAACGACTTGCCCAACGAGTTGACCAACGACTCGCCCACTACTTCGACTTCGCCGCTCATGCCACCAACTGGCGCACCGAAATCCTCGCCGGCCTCACCACCTTCATCACGATGGCCTACATCATCTTCGTCAACCCAGCCATCCTCTCCGAAACCGGCATGCCCCTCGCCGCCGTCACCGCCGCCACCTGTCTCTGCGCGGCCTTCGGCAGCATCCTCATGGGAGCACTCGCCAACTATCCGCTCGCCCTCGCCCCCGGCATGGGCCTCAACGCCTACTTCACCTACACCGTCGTCAAAGCCATGCACGTCCCCTGGCAGACCGCGTTAGGCGCCGTCTTCCTCTCCGGAGTAATCTTTCTCGCGCTGACCTTCTCCGGCATCCGCCAACGCCTCGTCGCCGCCATCCCCCACCAGCTTCATGCCGCAGTCGGCGGAGGCATCGGCCTCTTCATCGCCTTCATCGGCTTTCGCAACGCCGGCATCATCGTCCCCAGCCCCGCCACCACCGTTACCCTTGGCAACCTCCACGCCCCGCCAACCGCCCTCGCCCTCTTCGGCCTCCTCCTCATCGCAGTCTTACAAGTCCTCCGCATCCGCGCATCGATGTTAATCGGCGTCCTGACAACCACTCTCCTCGGCATCGTCTGCCATCAGGTCCACTGGCAACCCACACCCTACAATCTGTCGGCGATCAAAGCCACCGCCTTCCACCTCGACATCCCGGGCGCGCTCCATATCGGCGTCTTCGAGATCATCTTCGTCTTCCTCTTCGTCGATCTCTTCGACAACATCGGCACCCTCGTCGCCGTCACCCAACGCGCCGGTCTCATCGCCCCCGACCACACCATCCCCCGCCTCAACCGCATCTTCTTCGCCGACGCCACCTCCACCATCCTCGGCTCGCTCACCGGCACCAGCACCGTCACCAGCTACATCGAATCCTCCGCCGGGGTCGCCGCCGGAGGACGCACCGGCATCACCGCCATCGTCACCGGCATCTTGTTTTTCCTCTCCCTCTTCATCGCCCCGCTCGTAGGAGCCATCCCCAGCTTCGCCACCGCGCCTGCTCTCATCCTCGTCGGCGGCCTCATGCTCACCGGCCTCGGCCAAATCGAATGGGACGACCCCCAGATCGCCATCCCCGCCTTCCTCACCGTCGCCACCATTCCACTCACCTGGTCCATCGCCGACGGCCTCAGCTTCGGCCTAACCAGCTACGCTCTTCTCCAGTTGCTCACCGGCCGCGCCCGCGGCACATTCCGAAGAGACTGGATGCTCTATCTCCTCGCCAGTCTCTTTCTCTTTCGCTTCATTTACATCGTCAAAAAATAAAGCGCCCTTTATTGACATAATCTGTCATCCCGACCGGAGCCCAGCGGAGTGGAGGGATCTGCTGTTTGTCTGGGTCTGCACTCATGCTAAACATTGCGATGATGTCGCCAATATTAGAGACAGGCCCTTAGCGATGTCTCGCCTTCATGTGTTGCTCAGAGTCTTGCTCCACCCTGTGAAAGCGGAAGAACCGAGCATCGCAGTGTTCGCACCGGAACGGGTACAGGAAGATAAGTCTCAGCAATGGCTCGAAGGCGATCCGGTGCGAACGCCTTACAAAATCATTGCGCTGACATTCTGGGCAATTTGGCATCATGGTAGCTCCGTTCCGCGTGCCGCACCACTGCGCTAGAACGCTCTCTATGGTTAGAGCATACGCGCATGATGCCAACGACAAGGTGAATCCATACCTGTCTATTAATGTAATTTCTCACGTTCGAAGTATCGCGAACACAATCCAAAAGACTTACCCTCTCGCCTGCGCATCGAGGGCAGTATGGCAGGTTGAATATGAAAAGTTCGTGAGTGTCGGTTGCTTACATATACACAATCACAAGAGAAGAGTAGTGTTGAGTTCCCTCAGGAGGTTCCCCATGGCGTTTCAGACAGCTCCCTTCTTCCCCCACAGACGCAACAAGGACGGCTCGTTCAATTCAATCTGCCTTAAATGTTTTGCAACCGTCGCCTCCCACATGACAGAAGAGGAACTCAAGGAACAAGATAAGCATCATGTCTGCGTTAAATCTGTTCTCTCGGAACGAGGCAATCACGTATCTTTGACTCACAATGAAAATCAGACACGTGACCCTAGCTAGATGGATCCTGATCGCAATGCTCCTTTCAGCCTCTGCGAACGTATGGGCTGAAGACTGCCTCAGCGGACTGCCCGACACGTTAAGATCGGCTGTCGAGCAAGACCGTTGGAAGATCCTCTCGCCCTTCGATATCCCCTCAGACGACTGGAAGCTCTGGAAAAACGCGCATCAGGGCCAATGCCCCGGCGTAGCGGTCGGCAACTTCTTTCCAAAGACGGATTCCTCTTTCGTCGTGGCCCTCATCCAGGGCGACGATTCAAAAAATCTTCTCGAAAAGGTGGTGCTGCTAACCCAGAAGAAGGGCCAGACCATAACCGAGATCATCGTCAATCCAGTGCAGGTCGCCGGCCCCTCCCTGGTATGGAAGCTGCCCCCAGGCCATTACGCTGGGGTTGATGGAAAGAGAGCCTCGATCTCACGAGATTCGTTTGTCTTCGAAAAGGTCGCATCTTCGGCGACGCAGTTCTACTACCAGGGCAGCAAACTTCAGTCGTTCATAATCTCAAACTAAAAAATCGCACTAAAGCGGTATCACGCTCTAGTGCGATCCAAG
>WNFC01007469.1_pt1 | contig 13376 bp, 10 predicted proteins | sample 5400541 | NCBI WGS metagenome assembly WNFC01 (sample SAMN13153342, study PRJNA577476) | soil metagenome | isolation source: 120 cm saprolite under Douglas fir tree site 2 hole 2 replicate 1 | place: USA:California | collected 2015-04-18
GCGCCGTCTTCGCCGACGTATTGCAGGCCGAAGCGCGCGGGCAAATTGAAATCGAATTGCACGGTGGTGAGCTGCCAGGAACGGCCGATCGCGTCGATGAGCTTGACGTCGATTTTCGGGCCGTAGAACGCGCCTTCGCCTTCCATCTTCTTGTACGGAATGTTCATGCGCTTCATGGTGTCGGCGAGAGTGGCGGTAGCGCGGTGCCAGTCTTCGGGCTTGCCGGGGTAATTTTCCGGATGCGCGGGATCCCAGTCGGAAAGCTCGACTTCAAATTTGTCGAAGCCGAAGTTTTTCATCACGGCGAAAGCGAAATTGACGCAAGCCTCGACTTCGGATTCGATTTGCGAGGGCATGCAGAAAATGTGCGCGTCGTCCTGGGTGAAGCCGCGGACGCGCAGCAAGCCATGGAGCACGCCGCTGCGTTCGTAGCGATAGACCGTGCCGAGTTCGGCGAGGCGGACGGGCAGATCGCGGTAGCTGTGGAGCTTTGATTTGTAAATCAAAATGTGGCCGGGGCAATTCATGGGCTTGAGCTGGTAGTCGTTTTTTTCCACCTCGACCGCGCCGAACATGCTGTCTTTGTAAAAATCCGTGTGGCCGCTCGTTTTCCAGAGATCGAGCCGCATGATGTGCGGCGTGTAGACAAGGTCGTAGCCGCGCTTGAGCAACTCTTCGCGCAGCCAATCTTCGACGATCTTCCGAATCAAGCCGCCCTTGGGATGCCAGAAAATGAGGCCGGGGCCGGCTTCTTCCTGAATGCTAAAGAGGTCGAGTTCGACGCCAAGCTTGCGGTGATCGCGGCGCTTGGCTTCTTCGATGCGATGCAAATGCGCGTCCAGCTCTTTTTGCGTGAAGAAAGCTACCGCGTAAATACGCTGGAGCTGGGGATTGCCTTCCTGGCCCTTCCAGTAGGCGCCGGCGACGTTCATCAGCTTGAACGCCTGAATGCGCTTGGTTGAAGGAATGTGCGGGCCGCGGCAGAAGTCGATGAATTTTCCGGTGGTGTAAAAGGAAACCATCGGCTCGGTGGCTTTCTCTTCCACGAGTTCGCATTTGAAAATCTGGTTGCTCTTTTTGTAGAGCTCGAGTGCTTCAGGCTTGGGAATAAGCTTGCGCTCATTGGGCAGATCCTGTGCGGCAAGCTCGTGCATCTTCTTTTCGATTTTGGCGAGATCTTCCTGCGTGAACGGCTCGTCACGGAGGAATTCGTAGAAAAAGCCGGTGTCGATCGGGGGACCGATGCCGAGCTTCACGTTGGGATACAACTCCATCACCGCCGCTGCAAGCAGATGGGCCGCGGAATGCCGAAACACGAAGAGCGCATCGGGATCTTTTTCCGTCAGGATTTGCAGCTTCACGTCGTGATCCAGCGGGCGCCGCAAGTCGATCAGCTCGCCTTCGCCGTTTTTTTCCTGTGCGTCCTTACCGGACGCGGGCGCGGCGACGCGGGCCACAAGCGCCGCGTCCGCGAGCCTCGGCGAAATCTTGCGGGCAATGTCCGCCGGCGTGGTCCCTTTGGGGACGTCCTTAACGCTGCCATCCGGCAGCGTGATGTGAATCGGCTCCATGTGCGTGCTCACCTGCAAGGAGAAACACTAAGCTTATCGGCGGTCTTCCGTCGGGTCAAGGCGATGCCGGTTGTGGCAGTGGTTCGGTTTAAAAATTAAAGTCTCTAAATGCATTGAAGTGCGTCTATGGTTCGTACGAAGCATACGCACCGTTGATGGTTCCTACGCGAATCGCTTCTTCCACGGTAATTTTCTGCTTCGGTCCCCAAACGTTGCCCTTGATGTCCGTGCGCGTCACCTCCGATTGCAGCGCCATCATGGGGATAAATTCTCCGGGCGGATAATCGGAAGCTTGCGTCGCGCGAATGCCGGCATCGATGAAGCTGCGCAAAGCAAACATATGGTTCAAGCGCTCCGCGCCGTAGTAACGCATTTTTTCGCCGTGATAGTAAACGTAGGTCGAAAACGGCGTGGGAATGGCGCCCAGCGCTTTGATGCGCGCGATCAAGCTGTCGTTGATGACGGTGCAGTGTTCAAGGCGGAAGCGCGGATCGCGGCGCGGACTTTCGCGCTGCAAACGTTCGTAGACTCGCAGCGTCGTGTTAATGGCGACATCGCCGTTGGCGTGCGTGCCGATCTGCCAGCCGGCGAGATGGGCTTTGCGGCCGTGTGTGTACAGCTCTTCCTCCGTCATCACGAGAATGCCGAAGTCGTTGGGGCGGCCTTCGTAGGGAACAGAGAGGCGCGCGGTGCGCTCGGAAATCGAGCCGTCGCAAACCAGCTTCATGGCGCCGACACGAACCCATTCGTCGCCGAGGCCGGTGCGAACGCCCGCATCGAGCATCGCATCGATGTAGCGGAAATTGATGAAGCAGTAGGCGCGGTAGAGCAGGTCGCCGGAATCGCGGGCATCCTGATACGCGCGAAGGTCAACCGGAGTGCCCTGCGCTTCCGTTGCGGAAGTGATTCCCGTCCTGGCAAGCATTTTGGACATGAGCTTCACACCCTGGCGATGATCGTCGCGCGTGAAATCGTGAGGAAGAACTTTCTCGAAGAAGGCCTGAGCGCTCTCAGCGACACGGCCGCTCAGTTTTCCTGTGGCTGGGTCGTGATCGATTTTCCCGCCCGGAGGATCAGGGGTCTTCTCGTTGATTCCCGCTTTTTGAAACGCAAGGGAATTGGCGTAGACCGTGTGGCCGCCACGATGTTCTATGTGCACGGGATGATCTGGAACCGCGGCATCCAGATCGGCAATGCCGAGAGGGCGGCCGTCATCCGTTTTTGTGTCGTCATATTTGAAGCCGAGGACCCATTCACCAGCAGACGTTTTCGCAGCGCGCTCGCGCATTGCCGCCTGAATCGCGGAGATGGAACGGAGGTCGCAATCTACCATGCGCAGATGCGATAGCCCGGCTGCGGCGGGATGAGAGTGCGCGTCGACGAAGCCCGGCAGCACGGTCTTTCCACCGAGATCGATCTTTCGAACGCCGGATCCCGCGAGATTCATCACGTCCGCTTTTTTCCCAACGGCGAAAAATCTGCCACCCGATATAGCCACAGCTTCTGCAACCGGCTCGGCGGGATTCATCGTCATGATGTGGCCGTTATGCAGAATGAGTTCCGGTTTTTCCTGTTCGAAGGGAAAAAGTGAGAAGGCGGCAATCGAGCCTAAGAACTCACGGCGAGTCGTTCCGTCGGTCATGAAGTTCCTTCGTCCACTTGCTTCTCGTCGCGGGTTTTCCTGGCGGCTTCAGTGGCTGGGCCGAGCGGATCATCTGCTGCTGAAACAGACGCACGCGCCCCTGGAACAATGGAGAGTAATGAGACATAGATCCAAGCAAGAAGGCAGATATAAGCGGTCTTCGGCGAATGCATGGGCGAGTCCCTCTTCCCTCCTACGCATGGAACCCGGTGAAAATGACAGTGTCGCGAAGGCGCTTCGCGCCAACCGGAGCTTGCAAGAGCCTCGGCCGGCGCGCGTTGTGCCGTCTTTTCCGAACCCGCTACAGAGTCTTCAGGAAAGCGACAAGTTTCTTTCGTTCCCAAAGCGATCGCGCCCTTGCGGAAATGGGCTAAAGGACGCTCAAGAATGCGACTAGGTCTGACTCCTCCTGAGGCGTTAGAACCAGGCCAAAGCGGCTTTCATAAAAACGCACGGCATCCAACAAGGTCTGAGCGGAGCCGTTATGGAAATACGGGGCGCGGGCGGAGAGACCGCGGAGGATCGGTCCCTTGATCTTGCCAACATGGTCGAACCTGCCATCGATCAGGGCTTGGCCAAGATCGGTCGTGGTCTTGCAGTTGCTAGTCGGCAGACCCGTGGTCAAATCCGCCTTGCACACCGTGATGCTTGGCAGGTAGCTCACATCAAGGTCTCCCAAGTTGGCAGACGAGTTGGAAGGGCTGGGGTCACCCGTTCCGATGTTCAAGGGCGTGGGGAAGGAATGATTGCCCACGTTCGGAGTATCGTGGCAGGTGCCGCAGGTTCCCAGAAGCGAAGGAATGCCGCCGACAACCAGGCCGCCAGCCGACACATCGTCGTTGATGCCCGCCACTCCCGTGATGTTGATGGGCTTGGAATTGAAAATGGCCTGACCACGCGTAACCGCTGCCCGCGGGGACGTGTGAGGCAGTGCTGCCCAGGCGCCAAAGGGGCTGAAGATCGCGGGAGTGAACTGACGGTCACCCGGCGTTATCTGTCCACCTGGCAGCTCGAGCTGCGGGACCAAAAAATTGACGCTGGAGTTCATACTGATAAAGAACGGCTGCTTCGCGAGAGGCACGGGTCCGCCAGCGGCGTCATGCGCGTTCAATTGGCCCGTGACATTGCCGATGGTTTGCGCCGTGAACAGTGCCATCTCAAAATTCACGATCTGCTGCTGCTCGGCAGGGGTGGGCCTGGTCCCGTCGCCCTGCGCGTGGCCGGTCGTGGCATCCACGGATTGGTGCGCCAGATCGTTCAAAAGCGAAGTCGGATAGTTCGAGTACAGGATTTTCGTTGTGCCGGTGGCAGCTGATGATTCCCGCCCGTCAAACATTACTGTGCTCAAGAAACGGAGGTTGGTAGAAGGCAGAGGCCGGCGATACATCGAAATCACATCGGATTCGTTGCAGCCGTACGGATTGTTCACGCTAACAATCCGGTAGTCGGCTTTTGCGGGGACAGCGATGGCGATACGGATCAGACCGCGCGTGCGCAGCAGGCTGTAGGCAGCTTCCCTTCCCGCGAGCGTGGAGACATCGACGCTGTGGTTGCAGTTGGAGCCGTCGACCGTGCGGAAAATCGGGTCCTGGCCTTGGGTTAGCAAGAATCGCTGCTGGACATTGGCGGCGGCAATGGACATGCCGTCGCTGGGCTGATGGCATGTAGCACACGAACGGCCGTTGGTGCCCAAGCTTTGGAAAAACGGTCCAGTCTGGTCGATGCCGCCGCCGGTCGTGCTGTAAGTTTCGGACGCACCCCCGGGATTGGCGAAAAACGTTCCGTTGGGGATAAAAGTGATTTGCTGTCCATTTAGCGCCGCAATGACCACCAGTGTGGCGACGGCTAGAAAAACAGCGCTGATGATGCTTCGTCTGTACTGGCGAGTGGGCACAAATCCTTTGGTATGAAGGTGAGACAAGCAAAGTGCAAAGCGGGACTGCTGGGCTGGGAGAGTCTGCATCGAAGCACACCTCTTGTTGCGCCGCCGGCGCAAAATGTTTTCGTCTGTTCTCCGGGGAGAGTGGGACAGATTTTGATTGCAAAACTACGCAAGTAGTGACGTTATGGCAATGCACCGCGACTGATTTCTTGATGACCGGCTAAGCATAGGATACGATTCGGCTTAGGCTGTCAGGTGATTGCCGCCCTGGGGGTAACGCCTTCCTTACGGAGTCCTTCGCAATGGCGGAAAAGAGCCCACCGTCGTCCAGTCCCGTCTACCGCTTTGGCGTCTTCCAAGCGAATCTCGCGGCGCGAGAATTGCGCAAGCACGGAGTGCGTGTCAGATTGCCTGGCCAGCCCTTTTGCATCCTGTCGATGCTGCTCGAGAAACCCGGTGAAGTGGTTACGCGGGAAGAGATGCGGGAGAAGCTCTGGGCTGCCGACACGTTTGTTGACTTCGAGCATAGTCTCAACACGGCCGTAAAGAAACTGCGGGCCGCACTTGGGGACACGCCAGAGAATTCCCGGTATATCGAAACAGTTCCCCGCCTAGGTTATCGGTTTGTCGCTCCCGTGGAGCAAGTCCCGGCAACGCCGCCGCCCCCTGTGGACGTCTCAGTCGTCACGGATCGCTCCGGCTTACCGGCGGCCACTGTGGATGGGGCTGGCAAGCGCGAATGGAGGTTCCTTCTCGGGGTTGCCATTGTACTGATCGCGGTGCCAGGTGCCTACTTCGCGTGGCCTCGCTTCCGAAGTCGGCCTCAGCCACAAGGTAAGATCGCTGGCGAAATTCACGCTGCCCGTAACGGACGCGAATCGATTAAGTCTAACAACCAACCTGCGTTATCCCCCAAATCCGTCGAGGCCCATGACCTGTACCTCAAAGGTCTGTACTTCTGGAACAGAAGGACCGTGTCGGGATTTCAACAGGCGATCGAGTATTTTCAGCAAGCCACAACATTAGACCCCAATTACGCCCCTGCCTATGCTGGTCTGGCGAATTCCTATACGCTGCTGACCGCCTATACTTCTGCTTCTGCAACCCTCTACATGCCCCAAGCACGTGCGGCCGCCCTACGGGCCCTGGAGATTGACGAGGGCCTGGCGGAAGCGCACACGGCGCTGGCTTTAATTGTCCAGAATCAGGATTGGGACTGGCAAACTTCAGAAAAGGAATACCGGCGGGCCATCGAACTGAACCCCAACTACGCGACCGCCCACCAGTGGTATGCCGAGCATCTCATGTGGCTGGGGCGCTTCGACGAGGCGTTAAGCGAGAGCGAACGAGCACGCCAACTCGATCCACTTTCGCTCATCATTGCTACCGACCATGGCGCGATTCTGTACTACTCGCGGCAGTATGACCGCGCCATTGAGCAGTTTCGCACCGTGCTTCGGAAGGATCCGAAATTTCACCGGGCCGGCATTGTAACCTATGCGCATGTAGAAAAGGGGATGTTCGCCCAAGCGCTGGCCGACGCAGAGATATGGCGCCGTCTTTATGGTGAAGGACCCTGGCACTGGTCGGTGCACGCTTATATTTATGGCCGCGCGGGTCAGCCGGAGCGGGCTCGACGCGAGATGGAAAAAGTGGAAAAGGTGAGCCGGCATGAGCAGTTGGATCCCGTAACTATGCTTTGGGCACATCTGGGCGTGGGCGACAAGGAGGAGGCCCTGGCCGACCTGGAAAAGGCATACTCCGGGCACTTCAGCATTGTGACCACCCTCAAGGTCGAACCGGCCTTCGATCCGCTGCGCAGCGACCCGCGCTTCCAGGACTTATTGCGGCGCGTAGGCTTGGCCGATAGCAACACCACCGGAAAAAGTACCTCGAAGCCTTGACGCTTCATCGAATAGGAATCGAGAAGACGGCGCGGAGCAGCCACAACTCCTTTCCGTCTTTGTTCCATCTGTGAAACCGTTCACTCGAGGAATCCACATGCCACGATTCGCAAGGACGTCGCTGATCGTATCTCTGGCCACAAGTATGCTGTTGAGCAGAGCAGCGGCACAGGAGTCGAAGGCGCTGCCGTTGGCGGACGAGCGCTACAAAACAGACATTCTGCTTGTTGTGGCACATCCAGATGACGAAGGGGCGGCGACGCCATACCTCGCACGGGCACTTGACGAGCACAAGCGCGTTGCGGTCGTGTTTGGTACGCGCGGCAGTAGCGGCGCGAATGAAGCGGGAGCGGAGCAAGCGGCGGCGCTCGGCGCTGTCCGTGAGGTTGAAGCGCGAAATGCTTTGACGACGCTGGGGATCACTAACGTGTGGTTTCTTGACGGTAGGGATACGGCATCGCAGAACGTATTGCAGTCGCTGGCGAATTGGGATCACGGTGAATCGGTAGCACAAATCGTGCGCCTCGTTCGGCTGACTCGGCCGGAAGTGATTCTCACATTTCTTCCTGGAACATTTATTGGCGAAGACCACGGGGACCATCAAGCCTCCGGGGTGCTCGCAACAGAGGCATTCGATCTGGCAGGCGATCCCGCCTCTTTCCCGGAGCAGGTTGCCGGTCCGACCAAACGCCTCGAGCCCTTGTTGGAGAACCTGCGGCCGTGGCAGCCGAAAAAGATTTATTACTTTCCGGATGCGGACCGCGAAGATATTTTTCGCGGGAAGGGCCCGGAGTATTCGGTGAAGGACATTTCCAAGTCGAGCAAGCAGGCGTACTGGCGAATGGCGCTCGATTCTTTCCGTGCGCACCAGACGCAAGCGAAATCCTTTCTCGATAGGATCGCCCAAATGGACGAGGCACAAATTGAGAAGATGGCGACTTCCAATGGAGGCTGGACGGACGCTTTACATTTCGTGCTTGGCAAATCGCTGGTCGGCGGGAGCGTGACCGGAGATGTTTTTGATGGCATCACGCCCGGTTCGCTTCCCTTCGCCCGGCCCGAAGTTTCTCCTGAACTTGCACGGCCGGAACTTTCCGTGGAACTCGGCGGCCCGTTCAGTTTCTACGCGGAATTTCGGCGCGCTCATGGCCTCACCAATCTTCCGCACCCCGAACCCCCCGAGATCGCGCTCCAGGGGCACAGCACCCTGGTGATTCCATTGTGGGTGCGAAACCGAACGGTGAAGACGCAGGAAATTGCGCTGACGGCCACGCTGCCGGCTGGATGGACGTTGCAGAGCGGCACGGGAAAATTCGCCGTGGCGGCGAAACAAGTGGCGGCTGCGCGGATCGAAATCTTCTTGCCTGCGGTTCCCGAAAATGAAGTGAGGAAGGCCGAGCCGCAGGAAATCAGCGTTCATGCGGAATCGAACGGGCAACCGATCGGAGAGATCAAACTTCGCGTTGAACTTCGGAAACGGGCGCTGCCTCAGTAGGCGCTTCAGGATTTTTTCGCACGCGCGGCCTCCATCTTTTCCCAAGCGGCTTCGGGCAAGAGCAGCAGATCGTTGAATTCGCCGGCGCCGCGCAGCCATTGTGCTCCGTCGATCACCACGCATTCGCCGTTGATATACTCCGCCATGTCGCTGATGAGAAATGCCGCGAGATTTGCCAGCTCGAGGTGCTTCCCGAAGCGTTTCATCGGATGCTTGTCCCGGGCGTGTTCTTCAAATTGCTTTGAGGGCATCAGCCGCGACCACGCGCCTTCCGTCGGGAAGGGCCCCGGCGCAATGGCATTCAGGCGAATGTGATATTTCGCCCACTCTACGGCCAGCGACCGCGTCATTGCCAGCACACCCGCCTTGGCGCAAGCCGACGGCACGACAAACCCTGAGCCGCAGTTGGCGGCCGCGTACGTCGTCACGATATTGAGCACCTTGCCGCCGAGTTTTTGGGAAATCCAGCGTTTGCCAAATACCTGCGTGCAATGAAATGTTCCGTTCAAGACAATGCCGACGACGGCGTTGAAGGCATTGGGAGTCAGTTTTTCCGTGCGCGCCATGAAATTTCCGGCGGCGTTGTTTACAAGTGTGTTGATCTCGCCGAATTGTTCCTCGGCTTTCGCTGCTGCGGCTTCGACGGTGCCATAGTCGCGCACATCGCAAGTCGTGTAAGCGGCTGCACCGCCCACCCGATGAATCTCTTCGCAGGTTTCTCGCAGCGGCTCTTCTCGCCGGCCGACGAGAAATATCCGCGCACCCAACTCCGCGAATCGCAGAGCCATCGAACGTCCAAGTCCAGTCCCTCCTCCGGTAAGGAAAACTGCCTGGCCCTTCAATAAGCCCTGCTGGAACAAGTTTCACCGCCTTATGCTGATAGCTGACCGCGCATCAATCGCGCGAGCGCGATTCTAATCTATTCGAGAGAATGCCGATGATTTTTTCGAAAGGCGCCTGGCGGTTGGGGGCGACGGCGGCCTGCATGCCGTAGCTTCGCCAACGCATTCGAGGGCTGCTCTTCAGAAAAGTCCGGGCAAGAAGCGCGGCTTGCCGGTCATCGCCGCGCGATAGTCTGGATTGGCAAAGAGCACGCGCTCTTCCGTGGAGAGCCGCTGTGCCAGGACTCCAATGTGCGCAATGGCTCCCGCCGCCGCAGTGATCCAAGCCGTGTGTATCAGAGGAAGAGCCAGCATCTCCGCAAAGACAGCCGCATAGTTAGGGTGCCGAACGTAGCGAAAAGGTCCAGAAGTCACCACGCCAAGGCGCGTGGAATCCACGACCTGAACGTTCCAATGCTCCCCGAGCGAGTGTATGACCCACCAGCGCACGACATTGGCCGCCAGGAAGACTGCGAACATCGGCGCAGCAAGCCACAGAATAAAGGGACGCCGCAGGAGGACTACTTCCAGTGCGGCGCCAAGCAGCACCGCAGTGTGCAGCAACACCATCCAGCGAAATTTCGGTTCATCAATTTTCGCTGCCCCCCGCGCCACCATTTCCTTTTGGTGCCGCTTCGAGATGCGCAATTCGACCAGCCGCAGCAGCGCCACGGCAAGGAGCAAACCGAGAAATGCGATAACACTCAGGTCCATTGCAATAGCAAAAATTCCGCGCTGAAGCCTGGTCCAAACGCCGCCGCCAGGGCATATTCACCTGCCTGGAGCGGTCTTTTTTCCAGCCACTCCTGCAGAATGAAAAGGATCGTTGCGCTCGACAGATTTCCGACGTTTCCCAGAATGTCCCAGGACGGCTGCGTGTCGCACTTGCACAAGCCTAGCTGCGTCTCGATGTTTCCGAGCAGCCGTGCTCCACCGGGATGCAGTATCCAGCCTTTGATCTCTTCGCGCTTCCGCCCGTTGCGATCGAGGAAGCCTTGCACCAGCCCGCCAATCTTTCCGCCGATCATTTCCGGAACATCCTTTGCCAGCAGGATGTGGAATCCGGAGTCGCGCAGGTCAAATCCCATCGCGCCCAGCGAATCGGGGAATGTATATGTTTCCGTGGCAAGAATTTTCGGGCCCTGCGTCTTTTTCCCACTGACCACTACAGCCGCGGCGCCGTCACCAAACAATATCGAAGAAATCAGGTTGGCCTGTGAAATGTCCTTGCGCTGAAACGTGAGCGAGGGCAGCTCCACGGCGATAATCAGGACGTTTCCGCCAGGTTCGGCCTTCAGGAAATCAGCGGCACGTCCCAACGCCATCGCGCCTGCAGCACAGCCCAGTTCCGTGAACGGCATGCGGCGCACGTTCGAGCGGAATCCCATCAGATTGATGAGGTGGGCGTCCAGCGACGGAATCATGAAGCCCGTGCAGGACACCGTGATGATCATGTCGATCTCATCAGGCTTCAAAGACGCGCGCTCCAGGCACTTCTCCGCGGCTTCCCGGCCGAGCTTCACTGCGTGCTCTATATATTCGTTGTTCGTTTGCGAAAGCGGACGCGGCTCGATGGTGTAGTCGAGCGGAAAGATGGCATGCCGGTTGTGAACCTGGGCGTTGTCAACGATGCTCATCATGGCTTCGAGGCGCCGCTCGGGGATGTCAAAGACGCGTCCCATGTAAACTTTTACGTCCTCGCGTGTGATGGTATAGGGCGGCAGGGCGGTGGCCGTCGCAGCAATGGTGGGATACGAGGATGTGGCATCTTCTGCGGGTCGATTACTCGCGGATTCCATCAGTCTCCTTGGGCACAAAGCTTGCGCCGGCTCTTTCTCCGCTGCATAAGCCTTTTGGATGCAGCGCTTTTGGACCAGGCTGTATGCGAGCACATGACTCTACATCAATTCTTGGCCCAGAACTAGTTTGAAGGGGGGAAGGACCGATTTCAAGGCGTGAGAAAACCGTGATCGGAAACCTGCGCGAAGTCGCTGAGCGACTCGCACCCGGTCGCGCCTGCATATCCGTTGTTTCCGACCACGGCTTTGCAAAGACCGGCCAGCCATTGAATTTATTCCCGAGTGGCTGCGGTGCAAATAAGATTGGCCGAGCGTGTTAAATTCTTTGATTGGCGAGGTGCTTCATGCGCAGAACTACATTTCGTTTGTTTGTGCTGGCAGCGGCGGTCCCAGCCTTGATGAGTCTGCCAGCGCGGGGCCAGACAGCTAAGTGGCCCGGGACAACCGAAGGCGATTTCGTCACCATGAATTTCAAATTTCGGTCGGGCGAAACTCTGCCGGAACTACGCTTGCACTACACGACGTTGGGCAAGCCGGTGCGCGACGCGCAGGGCCGCGTCACGAACGCTGTTCTGATTCTTCACGGCACCGGTGGCACCGGCCATCAATTCCTCACGCCCATTTTTGCTGCCGAATTGTTCGGACCGGGGCAGCTTCTGGACGCCACGCGATACTTCATTATTCTTCCGGACGGCATCGGTCACGGGAAATCCTCGAAGCCCAGTGACGGGCTGCACGCGCATTTTCCGCAATACGACTACGACGACATGGTCGCGGCGCACCACCAGCTGCTCAGCGAGGGCCTCGGCGTGAATCACTTGCGCCTCATCCTCGGCACCTCCATGGGCTGCATGCATTCCTTTGTGTGGGGAGAAACCTATGCTGATTTCATGGACGCATTGATGCCGCTGGCTTGCCAGCCGGTGCAAATTGCGGGCCGCAACCGCGTTTGGCGCAAGATGGTGATGGACGCGATTCGCAACGATCCGGAATGGAAGGGAGGGGAGTATTCAGCGGAGCCGCAGCAAGGACTTCGCACGGCGCTTGACCTGCTGCTCATTGCCGGCAGCGCGCCCCTCTACATGCAGAAGACTTTGCCCACGCGCGACGCCTCTGACAAATATCTGGACGACTATTTCAAGACGCGGTTTGCCGGACTGGACGCCAACGATCTTCTGTATGCGGTGAACGCTTCGCGGAATTATGATCCGTCAAGCCAGCTCGACAAGATCAGGGCCCCGGTCACGTACATCAATTCCGCGGACGATTTCATCAACCCGCCCGAGCTTGGCAATGCCGAGCGCGAAATGAAAAAGGTGAAAAACGCGCGATTCGTCTTGATTCCCATTGGTGACGAAACGCGCGGCCACGGCACGCATACACGCGCTGTGTTGTGGAAGCAGTACCTGGAGGAACTGCTCGAAAAGTCTGCGTACTGAAAGGACTGTTCTGCTAGTTGGTGGTTGCCTGGCTGGCGCGGATTTCCTGCCAGCGGCGGGGGCGCTTATTGGCTTGCAAAACTTTCTTGCGCAGCCGGATTGATTTCGGGGTGATTTCCACGAACTCATCATCGGCGATGAATTCGATGGCTTGCTCGAGACTCAGTTCACGGTGAGGAATCAAGCGGATGGCTTCGTCCGCGCTGGACGAGCGCATATTTGTCTGCTTCTTTTCCTTGGTGACGTTGACGTCCATGTCCTGTTCGCGCGAATTTTCGCCCACAATCATCCCCTCGTACACTTCAATCGCCGGTCCGATGAACAGCTCGCCGCGCTCTTGAATGTTCCACAGCGCAAAGGCGGTGGATGGGCCGCCGCGGTCCGCCACAAGTGCTCCTGTTGGGCGCAGCGCCATCTCTCCGCCGTATTCCATCCAGCCTTCGAATATCGAATGAATCAGCGCCGTGCCGCGCGTGTCCGTCAGCAACTGGCTGCGCAGCCCGATCAATCCGCGCGAAGGAATCTTGAAGTCCATGCGCACGCGGCCTGAGCCGTGATTGCTCATCTTGATCATCTCGCCGCGCCAGCTGCCGATCGTCTCCATGATGATCCCGATGAAATTCTCGGGCACGTCGATCACCAGCCGCTCCAGCGGCTCGAGTTTCTTGCCGTTCTCCGTGCGAACGACTATCTCGGGTTTGCCCACCATCAACTCAAAGCCCTCGCGCCGCATCGTTTCGATCAAAATCGCCAGCTGCAATTC
>WNFC01005975.1_pt1 | contig 13375 bp, 10 predicted proteins | sample 5400541 | NCBI WGS metagenome assembly WNFC01 (sample SAMN13153342, study PRJNA577476) | soil metagenome | isolation source: 120 cm saprolite under Douglas fir tree site 2 hole 2 replicate 1 | place: USA:California | collected 2015-04-18
CTTTGGTCAATGGGAAAGAATCGTTGGAAGACTCTACTTCGGGAGAGGCCAATTGAAGCCGCCCAAAGCGGCAAAGCGGTAGAGGGCCCGCGAAAGAGCCCAAGAGGCTCAAAACTGAGCCACTCCTGCCTTGCGCAGTTACTTACGGCCCGAGCAGAAATTTCATGATCAATGTTGAAGTTTGATAACTTAGGCCCAATCGGAACGACGGTCTTTTGCCCACAACCAATTCGACCCTTCGAACAGCTCAACCTCTGAGATCCCGACGACGCGCACAACGAAGGGGCGCATGCGAATTCGTCCGCGGCAGATTGTGGTGGCGGGCGAAGGTGCAATCTTTGACCGTTGACCTCGCTTCGCGTTATCGGCTGAACGAGTCAATGAGTCTTTCCAGCACCCAGCAGATGGTGTCGATCATCCGCTAGTCCGGACTTGGGAGCTGGACAATCTCAGTTGCCAAACGATGCGGTGACTTAGGCGCTAAACCAGCACCGCAGAAGATCAGAGCCCCGAGAACGCCGTTTCTCCGATTCAACTGCAACCCTGCAACAGTAGCGCCACAATGCACGACTGTTGCACCTTACCGAACTTCTTTGCAGATGCGCGAAACTCTGCAATCACCGAACCTCAGCGCAACAACGCAGGACAAGAAACGCGCATTGGGGTCGACGGTGCCAATCCAAATTTAGGCCAACCGCGGTCTCTGCCAACCCTGAACGACTTTACGGACCAACGGGGAGCGTCGGGCGTGGGGCTGCCGGCGCCTTTTGGAGGTTCGCGACGCGCTCCTTCATGCTCTTGACCGCGCCGACGATGTCGAGCGCATGATTCCAGAAGGCGGATCCGCCGCTGGCCATCAGCCCCAGCAGAACGGCCGCGATCCATCGGGTCGGGTTGCTGTAATTACCCTCGGGTAACGATTTGACAAAAGCTTGTGGCCCGATGGTCAGCGCGATGATGGCACCAGCGACTGCGGCGATGATCTGCAGCACGACGCGCCGGCGAGCAGCGCCCTTGCCGTCCGGATCGGGTTTCGGATCCTCGCGTAGCTTCTTGGAGAAGCCCTTAATGATTTCGACGACGCGCTCCACGCCGACGCTGAGCGCAATCATCGAGCTGAGAAAAACAGTCAATGGCTCCATGTTTTCTAGCTCCCCTCCGTCTTGGCGCCAGTTGAATTCCGGCGCTGGCTTGATACTTGAAAGCGGATGCCTGTCAATGACGACCACCAAGCAATTTTTGGTCCCGACCATCGGGATTGGAGCTAGACTACCTCAAACCCTGAGTGGAGTTGACGATGATTGCTAAAGCAATCCGATTTTTTCCTCTGCGGTGCATCTCCGTCGCACTCATCTTGCCTGCCCTCGGCGTGTTTGCGGCCGGCTGCGCCACTTATGGTTACGCCGCGCGCGGCCCGAAACCTGATTTCAACACGCTGCCGGTGGACAGAATGACGCCGCAGGAAACCACCAGCTGGTCATTTCTTTGGGGCACCATCAGCCACCTTTGGTCCCCCCTCGTGTGCGCCGAGACCGATGCCACCGGGAAGTGCACTCGTTCGAGGGACCCGTGCGACGGGCATGGCGGCGGCGAAGTGCACCTAAGCCTCGCCTGGTACAGCGTTCCCCTGGCCGTGGTCACCCTCGGCACGGTGATTCCGGGCAAGATCACCGTGTATTGCTCAACCTTCGTTCCACCGAACCAGGGACCTTGAGGGGGACCCATGGCCAATCCCGTCATCGACGTTCAGGCCGGCCGCGTCTGGCAGAACTGGCATAGTTCCCAAGGGGTTGGCGGACCAGTGGCACGCTTTTACACCCCGCACAACGAGTGGAGCGATGGCTCTACCACGCCCGGCAAGGCCTTCGCGCCCGGCCTCGCTGCCCTGCAGAGCATCGTCCAGCAGGCGGAGCAGGACAAAAAGCGTTTGCGCGCGCTGGGCTCTGGGTGGTCGCTCTCATCGGCCGCGTTCGTCGACGACTACTTGATCAACACTTCGCGGTTGTCGAGTTGGTTCATCGGTTTCAGGACCCCAACGCTGGTCGACCCCTCGAAGCGCGGCGACTCGGACAAGCTCGTCTTTGCGCAGTGTGGAATTCAAATTAAGAATCTCAATTCCTTTCTCGAGGCGGCCGGCCTGGCCCTTCCAACCTCCGGGGCGAGCAACGGGCAGACCATCGCCGGCGCGATGTCCACCGGCACCCATGGCTCAGCGCACGACGTCGGCGGAATCCAGGACTACATCCTCGGGTTGCACATCGTGGCCGAGGGCGGCAAGCACTACTGGATAGAGCGCCCCTCGAACCCGACGATGACCCAGGCATTCGCCGATTGGCTCGGCGCCGAGTTCAAACGAGATGAGGACCTGTTTCTCTCGGCACTGGTAGGCTTCGGCAGTTTCGGGCTGATCCACGCGGTGATGTTCAAAGCCGAGCCGCTGTACTTGCTCGAACTCTTTATCAAACAGTTCGACTTCGACGCTGTGGTCAACGCGTGCAAGCGCGACCCGAGGAATCTCGGATTGCCCGACGGCGATGCGATGCCGTTTCACTTCGAGGTGGTGATCAATCCGTACCGCCGAAAGGCGGGAGAGGGCGGCGCGTTCATCCGCGCGATGTACAAGCGCGCCCTCACTGGACCCGTACCAACGCCGCCCCCCACCGACGGTTTCACCATTTTAAGCCGCGATCTGGTGAGCATCGCGGGCCATTTTTCCGACGCCATTCCCGGCGCGGTACCCGGCCTTTTGCAAAGCCAGTTGTCGCAGTCGGTCCGCCCGACGGCGCCCGGCACCATCGTCGCCACGCCCGGAGTGCAGTTTGGCGACTCACAGCCGACCAACGGCGGCACGAGCATCGAGATTGGCGTACCGGTGGACCGTGCGCTGGACGCCGTGAACGCCATATTCACGGTGACCGACAAGCACACCTTCGGTGCCCCGGTGGCGCTGAGGTTCGTGCGTGCCTCGGACGCGATCCTCGCCTTTACCTGTCATTCCCCCACCACCTGCACGATCGAGATGCCGGGCATCGACTCGCAGTTGGCACGCGATGCGCATTTGCTCATCTATGGCGCGCTCGCCCAACAGAACATTCCCGCCACGTACCATTGGGGCCAGTGCGGACCCTATGACAATGCATCGATTATGGCGGGATACGGAGAAAACCGGGTGAATCGCTGGCTCGCAGCGCGCCGAGCGTTCCTCAGCCCCGAGGGCCGCAGAATGTTCTCCAACGCCCTGCTCGATGGATGCGGGCTGGCCAAGTGAGCATGCAATACCGCGGTACGTTCTCCCGCCGCCAGCTTTTGCTCGCGGCAGCCGGAGCGGCAGCCTGCCGGACGACACCATCGTCACCCTTGAATTTGGGCCCGTACGAGCCAATCGTTACCAGCGGGCGTTCGACTGTGAAAATTCTCACCTGGAACATCTTCATGATGCCCAGTTGGATTCACCAGAGCCCCGACAACGACGAGCGCGCAGCAGCCATCGGCGCGGAGTTGCTTGCCCATGACTTCGACATTCTCTGTTTTCAGAAGGCGTTCGATCGATCGGCGCGATCCGTGCTCGAAAATGCGCTGGGGGTCCGCTATCCCCACCGATTCGGACCCGCCAACAACTCCTGTTCGCTGAGGATCAACAGCGGCGTATGGGTGCTCAGCCGATTGCCGCTGTCGGACTACCGGGAAATCCAATTTCGCAAATGCGGCGGAATCGAATGCTTTTCGCGCAAAGGAGCTATCCGACTAACCGGCTCCTGCGGTGGACAAAAATTCCACCTTGTCAGCACTCATTTGCAGGGCGAGGAGACTCCACACTTCACCGAGAAGAACCAGAGAATCCGCGACGCGCAGATGGAGGACATCCGTAACCGATTGGTAAATCCCGTCCTTGAGCCGGGCGTGCCCTTCATCATCTGCGGCGACTTTGGAACACCCCGATTCGATGATGCCATGAAGCGCGAGACATCCGAGTATCGCCGCATGCTGTCGACTTTCAGAGTCGAGAATGGGCGCGACGCTCGCATCACACTGGACGACTCGATTGCGGACAACGACCTGGCCGGCGACAACAGCGGCCGCAAGAACGAGCTGGACTATGTCCTGATTCGGCGCAACGGCTGCGAATTGAAAGTGGAGCGAGAGCGGCGCGTCTTCAGACGCGCCGGCTGGGACAAGTCCTCCAAGAATCGCCAGGACCTTTCCTACCGCTTTGCGGTGAGCGCGGCGATCGCGTTCCAGCCCACCCCGGCCGCAGAACATTGACCGCGGAGCTCGACCGACTTCTCGCGAAACATGCCAATCGCGGCAGGAAGTCCAGCGGGGCCATTGCACAGACTCGTCGCCTTGGTCCGATGATGGGTGATGACGTGCGGCTAGCCAAGCGCGAGTCGAATCGCTTCCTCCACTTCCGGGAAGTACTTTGCGTCCATGAAGCAATCCTCGTGGCCGACACCCTTCCAGACCGAGTAGAATTTCCGTGCGCTCGACAAGCGTTCGAACATCGACGTCCGCATACACTGGACATCGGCAAGCGAGTCGAATTCCATACCGACCACGGAAATGGGCAGATTGATGCGTGCATAATTTTCCGAGTAGTTCACCCTCTCGTCACGCGAAACCATCTGCCCGCGAAGGACGGTCCCCTGATACTGGTCCACCACGTCCCAAAATGTGCCGTCGATGGTGGCAAAAAAAAGATGCCGGCGCGCAGAACGCGTGACATTCGGCAAATGATACAAGAATTCCCAGAATCCCAGCTGCGCGACCAGCTCGAGCACCCCGTAGAGCGGCAAAAGGAGAACGCGCAGCGCTCGTCCTTGCGCGAGCGACTGGCGCAAGCGTAAGTCGACCGGGATGCCGAGAAAAGTGAAGCCACGAAGGAAGGCCAACAATTTTTGGACGGGAATGTGCAGTCGAGCACCGAATAAGGACAGCTCGACTCCGCCACGCACGAACCGCTGCAGGCCGGATTCCTTCGAGAAAGCGAAGTCGGGAAAGCTTCCCAGCGTCACGAGCGCTCTGAGACTTTTTTGCCTCTCGCCCGCGGCGACATCGGTCAGCCGTGTCGAGCCCGCGGGCAGCCGCTCCAAACCCATCATGCTGAGAAGTGCAGCGATGCCCCCCATGCTGTGCCCAACGAAAACAGGAGGAGCATCGACTCTCGCGGAGACGAATCGAATCGCGGCCGGGATATCAAATGCGGCGAAGTCATCCAGGCTGCAGCGCTGGCGGCGTCCATCCGAACCGCCGGTGCCTCGGGAGTGAAATACCCAGACATCGAATCCGCGCTGCCACAGATACTCCCCCAGGCTGCCCGGGCCCGGGAAGAGATCGTAGACGTAGCCGTTTTGGGTGAAGCCTGGCCACAAAATCAAGGTCTGCGCTCCGGACGTCCGCGGCATGCGGAACCCATTCAGCCGGATGCGGATTCCCTCCCAGATGGTTACTTCCGCCGAGAACGGCACTCGTTCGACGGCCGTGATTCCGAGATCCTGGACGAGCTCCGGGGGAAGACTGCTTCTCAGCAAGCTTTGACTCACTTCGCGCGCGATCGACTGACCGTAGGCGAGCAGCACGGCATAGCAGAGCCAGAAGACTACCGTGAACGCGAGCAGGCCCGCGCCCGGCAGCAACCCGATGCTCAAGCGGCCGACATACTGTTCAAACGAGCTCGCAAAAGTGGGCCGCAAAAGGTCGTAGAGCAGCCATGAGCCATCGAAACAGAGGAAAAGAATGAAATAGGCATCGCGCACCGCCAAAGCGGCACCGGCAAGCCACTTGCCCTTGATGCGCTCGGGTGGCAAGCCCCCGCTCACCGAGCGGAGCGCCCGCGAGAGCGCGAAGAGGCGCACCTGCTCCGCGCTTGCGAAAGCCTGCAACACGAAGAGCGGCAGCGCGGCGAAGAAGACCAGGTGCGAAGCCCGGGGAACGCCGTAGGCAACTGCGATGGTGATAAAGACGATGCAGGCGGCGAGGGCGCGGTTTTTTTGCAGGGCGGTCAGCGCGTTTTTCTGGCGCGCGGCGTAAGTCCGGGCGAGCACGGGGAATTGCGCCACTTTGAGACTCGCGGCATCCATTTAATACCGAGCCGCGCGACCGAGGTATTTCTCCTTGAGCCACAGCCAGACAATGAGGGCGATGTATGAACCCCAGACGGGTACCACCACGAGGAGGATGAGCCATCCTGGAACAAAGCCCAAGTCCGCCCGGTGCTGAAACTCGGTCCACGACGCCGCGGGCTTCGGGTCCACGTACAGCTTGGAGAACCAGCACGCGTCGAGGGCGATGAAGATGAGGAAATAGTTGCGCGACACCCTGGCCGCGAATGCCTCGATGAAGCTGACCTCCGGCCGAGGGGACGCAAGGCTTCGAGCAAGTCGCTCGCGCCACGAGGGCGCCGGCGCGACCCCGACGTCCAGCGCCGGCGCGAAGTAGCTTCGCTCGATTTCGCGGAGGCGCTGCTCCGACGTCTCAGCGAACTGGTGCATCCTCGATTCGAAGATGAGGAAGGCAAAGATGGACAGCGAACCGAGAAATAGGACCAGATGCGACGAGCCGTTCAGACCGAACGCAACGAAGGCCATCCCGGCGACAATCAGGACCGACAGGTTGCGGGTCCAATCCATCGCCCCTCGCCAGCTTAAGGCCCGGCGCATCTCCTCCGCATACAGCGTCTCGAGCGCGTTGTCAGGCATGGTCATAGGTAGCGCACGTGGCGCAGTAGGTACGCCTGTTGAATCTCGTCCGCGGTGCCGCGACCGAGATTCTTCGTTCTTCCCTCGAGCAGTTTGTTCGCGTACGGCGCGCGCTGGCCGGCCACGCCCGTGTAGAGCCCGAGCCGCGCAGCAGACAGAGCGGCGCGCTCGGCTTTGGCCTGCAGCTCCGGATTGTTCGGAGCGGTTCGGCGAGCAACCAGAAACCCCACCGCCGAGCTCGCGAAATCCGCGGCTTCACGCTCGTAGCTGGCGAATCGCTGCGCTTCCTGAAAGGCCAGCACGTCGCGAAGGTTGCTGCCCATCATTGCGCTGTACCTTCGCGCCCAAGCCACCCGCAACGGAGCGATCTGCGCGCGGAGCTCGGGCGATACTTTGGCATTGGAACCGGAGCCCAGGAGGGGCGGCAGCTCGCTCGTGTCCGGCTGGAGGTCGAACCACAGGGCCTGGGTGAGCACGGCGTCGTTCAGCTCGAACGCGGCGAGCACGGAGGGATTGCCGGCAAGCCACTCGTTGCCTTGAAGGCCTTCGTCGAAGCGGCGCCAGGCATTGATGACCTCGCGCGCGTGCTGGGCGCGGCGGGCGCGAGCGCCCACCGCAGCCACCTGCTCCGGGGCAAGTTTAGACTCGGGCGAGCCGGGTGCCGGCAGCGGTTTGCCGCTCAGGGCCCCGCGCGAGGCGAGGAAGTCCGCATGGGCTTCGACCATCGCGACGTACGCATTGGTGGAAGAGCGATCCAGCTCCTCGGCGAGGCGGTCATACGAAAATACGTGCTCCAGGGGAGGAAAGTCAGCCTGCGCGCTGGGCACAGTGGCCAGGGTAGCGCGCAGCTCATCGATGCTCGGTGCCGGCTCGCCCTGCTGCGCTCGAGCGGCGGGAGATGGGTTCTCGAGGAAGAGCGCCAAGTAGTGCCGCGCCAGCGGCCGTAGCAGAAACCGGCCCGGCCGATCCGGAGCCGGCATCTTCAGCGCCTCCATGCACAGCGCCGCTGACCTGTACTCGGCATCGCGGGTCGCTCCGACCTGCCAGAGGATGTACGCCTTAATCGTCTGCACGTCCGGATCGGGCTCATCCAGGGTCGCTTCGGCCTCGTTCACCGCGCGCACCAGCGCGCGCACTCCATCCAGCGTGCGCAAAAGCGTGGGCCGGGTGAGCGCCGCTCGCAGCAGCTCTGACTTGAGCGCGATGCCATGGTGGTTGCGCGCCACCTTCTCGTCCTGATCCAGCAGCTCGAGCTGCGATGCATGGTAGCGAACCCGAGTGAAGTTCAAAGCCGCCAAGCTGCTTTGGAGCGCCTTGTCATGAATCGCGAGTAGCTCTTGCTGCCGATGCCTTGGACCCAGAGTGAGCCGGTGCGACAGAAGATACAGCCCGCCGCCTGCCGCAAGAGCGAGCAGGACCTGGAGGCCGAAGCGCAGCGCCACCCGCCCGAAGACGTGCCGATATCGATTCGTCTCGAGCCCCAGCGCGGCGTCGAGCGCAGTCGTGATTTCGACCCATGCTCGCCAGAAGAGAAAGACCAGGAGGCCCACTGTCCCCAGTAGAGCGCCAATGCGCACCAGAGCTCCCTCCACGTTGAGGGCCTGCTTGGTGAGCACGACGTCGACGTTGCCGATTCGCCTGCCGAGAGCTTCGTCCGCTTGGTCTATTCGGTCCGCCACCACCTGGTCTACCTGCGCTACGGAGCGGGAAACGATTTGCTCCAGCTGGTCGCTTCGTCGCTTCAGCATCTCGTCGACTTGAGCCAAATCCTTGCGCACGTCCGCCTGGAGCTCGCGAATGAGCGAGTGGCCCGCTTGCGTGGCCTGCAAAATGCGCTTGCGCGAAATCTCGTCGATCTGCCCGAGGCTGCGGTCGACGAGTTCGTCGCCGGTGACCTGCACCTGGAGGATGCGAGCTGCAAGCTTGTCATCGACTTGATCTACCCGCGCAGCGACGACTGCGTTGGCCCGGTCCATCAAAACAGCAGTGGTCTTGCCGAGGCGCTCATCCAGATCCTGGATGAGTCGGTGACCGCTCCCCTCGACGCCCTGGATCGTCGGCGTCACCGCCGCTTCGATCGCGCCACCGAACGGCGCGCCGATGATGCTTCCGAAAAAATGCCCAAGGTCGGCAAGCGGGTTCCAGGCCGAAGTTGGCTTGGGAATGAGCAGCAGCACAACCACGAGCGGCCAAGCGTGCCGAAAGTTCGAAGATGCTATTCGGATTTGCATGAGACCGCCTCACTCACAGGACGAACGCGAATCTCAACCTAGACTGCCACTCTAGCGACGAGATGGATTCTCGAGCGTGCAACGTCATGCACTTTTGGTGCCTGTGTAATGACATCACTCCGTGTTCGTGTCCATAGCGAACTAGACCCCAGTCCCAATCTTGCAAAGGTACGCCCTTGGGAGCCGGCCGCGCTGGTAGTAGCCTGCGCTGAATAGGGAACAGCCCATGTTTTGAGGCCGAAACTTCACTGTTGCCGAGAACGCGGTTCGCTGCTAGTCGATGCGGATGCGGGTGCGCTGCCAGCGCTCGGAGGGTCATGAAGGGACCACTTCTGGAAAACTTTAACAACGGCTCCACGATGACCTGGACCGCTGACTTGCGCGGAGCAAAACGGATGACGACATGCGAAAGCCGCGGCGTCGAGACCTCCTGGGCTAAGACGAACCACGGAAGGCGATTCCCTCAACTTGGCCGATTCGCAATCTTGCGCAGTCCGCTTGAGCAAGCCAAGGAGTCGCCCATGGCGGTCCCCGTGAAGAATCTCTATCAGCGTCGCAACCTACCCGAACGCAGCAGAGTACCGGAGGAAGCCATGATCACAGAGGTCGAGAAGGGCCGAGACGAAAGTCTCGATGATGCGATGCGAGCCCTCGAAGCGTACCGCTCGTTGTGCATGGTTGAAGGGCATGGGGTAGAAAGCAACACGGTTCAGCGCTGCCAAGCCATCGTCCGCGCTCTCAAAGGTTGCCGACTAAAGCCGCGTAAGCCAGGCGCACTAGACGAGCCCGCGATTGGATTCGTCGCGACGGTGAGGATGTGATGACGGACGCCGAGACGAAGTAGCTTGAGACGATTGAGGTGGTAGTCGGCAGCCCCTAGCTCTGAACGACAGACATCAAGTGGCCACTGGAACGTGCGCCAGGAGGAGACAAGAATTCAGGAGCTGGACTCTCGGATCTCGACGCTGATCGTGCGTCAAGAGCTCGACCGCCGGAAGGATCAAGAACCTTTACAGCAAATTCAACCTGCTGAGCCGTCCGATCTTACAGGGGCAACGGCACGCTCGATACCAGAAGGAAGCGAAATGAGAGAGCAAGAAGGTAAGTTTATTCTCTTCGACGTGGCCGAATTTGCGATATGGCTCAACGCGCTTCAGGTGACGCGGACGATATCGCTGATTCAGAACCACCATACCTATATTCCTTCGTACCGGGATTTCAATGGAAACAATCAGTTTGAACGGCTCGCAGCCATGGAGACGGCACACCTCCAACGAGGCTTCAACGAGATTGCGCAGAACCTCACCACCTTTCCTGATGGCACCCTCGCGGCGTGCAGACCATTTGAGAGCGCCCCGGCCGGCATCAAGGGCGCGAATAACAACGGGATCTGCATGGAGAACCTAGGCAACTTTGATACTGGACATGACAGCATGACCTGACCGCAGAGAGACTGCATCATCCGTGTGAATGCTTTGTTGTGCCAGAAATTCAGTCTAACTCCCAGTTCCGACAGCATTGTCTACCATCACTGGTACGACCTCACCACGGGCACAAGAACGGATGGGAAGGGCAATACCAAAACATGTCCCGGAACCGGGTTCTTCGGTGGCAACGCTGTTAGCGTCGCGCAAGCCAATTTCATTCCGCTCATTGGCCAAGAACTGAGGAACCTACCAGTGGTTCCACCGCCCGCTGAATCTGCGACTCTGTTCACTGCGCAAGTTGTCGCCGATTCACTAAATGTGCGCAGTGAGCCTGATCCCTCCAGTGGCATGCTGGCAGCCCTAGCGCGCGGGACAAAAGTTCAGGTTTTCGAAGAGCGCAACGGCTGGGCCAGGATCGATCCCACTGAATCTCATTGGGTCAAGGGTAGCTTTTTACAGAAAATTGACCCGATCGGCTAACGCTCTTCTTTCGTAGATCGGGTCCTGATGACCTCTCCCCTGCGATCGGGGTCTCCCGGGCACGCTTCTAGCCTTGATGTCCCTGCAACAAGCGTGTATGGCTCACTAACTTGGAGTAATTGTGAAAAAACGATTTGGGGGAAGTAGCTGCAGTGGAGATGAGGCGCCCGGTCTCGCAAGTCGCCCGTTCAGCGCCCCGGTTGCTCAAGCGCAGGCTCCCAGGTTGGAGACGTAATCACCGTGCTCGTTCCGGAGTAGATTGACGCCATGGACCGCAACCCAATAGACGAAATCATTTCCTACAATAAGCCGCTTCTGCAGCACGTGGTGCCGCGAGAGGACGACGGCAAGGACCTCACGCAGGAGGCGCTGCGGCGCAAGATCGAGGCGCTGACGAACTCGACCTTCCAGTTCTTCCGCGGCACTTTCCACCTGATGGCGTGGGACCTCTTGCTCGACCGCGTGCCAGGGGCAAAGAGGGCGACGCCCGAAGGACTCATTGTTGGCGACCTCCACCTCGAGAACTTCGGCATCTACCGCGGCCAGAGCGGCGAGCTCTGTTTCGACGTGAACGACTTCGACGACGTCGGCTCGGGGCCGTTAGACCTCGATCTCAAACGCCTCTGCACCAGCGCGCTGCTTTTACCCGGTCTAACGCAAGGCGTGTGCGCCAACGCCGCCCGGACGATCGCGCTAGCTTGGGCCGAGGAAGTGGCGAAGCTGGGCGGTCGGTTTCCAGTACTTCCGTGGACACTGGAAAAGGCCGACGGCCGCGTGCGCGAGCTGCTAGAGGAGCACGGACACAAGACACGCGAGGAGCTGATAGCCAAGGTGGCGCCGGGAAGGGCGCACAAGCGCTTCGACGATCCGCAAAAGTTCGCACGGCCGGCGAAGCCGTGGATCCAGGTCGTAGAGAAGGCTTTCTCGGAATACCAGGAGAGCCTTAAGCAGCTCAAGGCGCCCGACGCGCCTAAAGGCTGCGATATCCTCGACGTCGCCTACCAGTTCAAAGGCACCGGCTCCCTCGGACGTCTGCGCTTTTCGGTGCTGGTTGGTGACGGCGAAGAGCGCCGCGTGTTCGAGCTGAAGGAAGCGCGCCCGAGCGTGATGGACGCCGCGCGCAATCGCTCGCCGCCGAGCGATCGGGGACGAGCGCAGACGGCATCTATTCGGCGGCTGCAGGGCGACCCGTGGCCGCGTGTCGCCGCCACCCATCTCGGCAAGCTGGCGGCGCTTGGGCGAGAGAACGAACCCGCCGAGGGGAAAATGGATTCTGACCGCTTCGCACGGGGTGACGCGCATCACGAGGAATTGCAAGCCTATGCGCGCCAATGCGGCCAGGTGCTGGCGCGGCTGCACTGTCGCCACAACGCCCCGGTGATGTTCGATAGTGCCTGGAGCGCCGCCGATGCGGCGCGTTCCGCCATCGCCTTCGCGCAAGAGTACGCCGGGCAAGTCGCCGCGGACCACAAAGTGTTCGTGCAGGCAAAGTGGCGGGTTGCCGAGGCACTGGGGCTCTAAATCCGCTCCACGACGGCTGTCGTACTGCCTACCTTCTGGAACCGCGCCGATCCTGCTCCCGGGGGCCTCCTACTTTTGATACTCTGCTGCAGTGCTCGGCGCTCTCGTGGGGTTGGTGGCGGGGCAGCGGTCGCTGAAGTTGACGATCGGCGACAAGGCGCCACAATGCTCCAGTGCACCTGAAGTACAAGATCGTGAAGATTGACGGCGCGAGGATGCGTGTTGATCTGCTGCTCGCCGATAAAAGCAAGGACCCACGAATGCCCCTCATTCGTGTGGGCCAGCTAGACGTCAAAGTCTCTGACTGGGCCGCGTTCAGAAGCAACCTACCGGATAAATCCATCGTCGAAGACTGAGCGGATCACCCCACACCGCGGAAGATCTCGGCGATCGAAACGTCAAGTGCAGACGCCAGCATTTCCAGCGTTTTGACGTGGGGAGTGCGCTCCGCACGCTCGATCATCGAGAGGAATGACACGCTGATTCCCGCGCGTTCGGCCAATTCTTCTTCTAGCAGCTGTCTTGGGGGTATGCCTCGAACGAGTCTCGCGGCCCTTCGGGACGCGGAAACGAGGAAGAATACGTGCTGAGCAGCACTGTATTGGAGGTCGCGATCGGCTTGGTGTTCTGCTACGCCTCCATCGCGCTTATTACCAGCTCGGTCTACGAGGCGGGGGCGTCCTTACTCAAGCTACGGGCAAGAGCCTTGTTGACCGGCGTTAAGGATCTGCTCAACGACCAGGCGTTCAACGGGCTGGCCAAGGACATCTACAATCACGCTCTGGTCAATCCTCGGGACGCAGGCACCACCGATGCTGGGAAGGTTCCCGCCGTGATCCCCTCCTACATAGAGCCAAAGCATTTCGCACTCGCTCTCATCGACTCGATTCAGAAAACCCCGGGAACCCTCGATGATCTCAAGCAGAAGATCGACGGGATAGGGAACGCCCAGCTCAAGCAGCTTCTTGAGGGCATGTATGCGCGCTCGGAAGGCAAAATCGAGAAGCTGCAAGCCGAACTG
>WNFC01021706.1_pt1 | contig 13374 bp, 12 predicted proteins | sample 5400541 | NCBI WGS metagenome assembly WNFC01 (sample SAMN13153342, study PRJNA577476) | soil metagenome | isolation source: 120 cm saprolite under Douglas fir tree site 2 hole 2 replicate 1 | place: USA:California | collected 2015-04-18
CCGCCATCGAAGGGGAGTCCGGGAAGGAAGCGATAACGGCTCACCGAGGAATAGCCACCCTGGCCAGTGCGCTACTGATTTCTTTCCTGCTGCTGATCTGTAGCAATCGCTGATTCCGCTAACTTCATGGGGCCTCCGTCAACGGCGCCAGTGAGCTCATTGGCCCCGCAGCGTGCCTGGCGGGATGCCATTGTGTCGTGCGAGGTCTTCGAGTTCATCGAGCTCACCTTGTATCTCGTGCACGCGCCGCTGCAAGATTTCCATGGCGGCTTCGGGAGTAATGCCTATATCGCCTTCATCGAGATGTATGCCGCCCGTTGTTTTCCTGAGACTTCGCGCATTGTCAAGCGCCTGCCGGTATTCACGGAGTTGAGCCCATCTGCGTTCAAGTTCATCACGCAGCTTCGCTGCCTGCACTGCATACCACTCCGGGTCCTCGGTTCTGACGTAGGATCCAGGCGCGGACGCCGACGTTGGCCTTTCTTCGTCAATTCGACCCACGATGGAAATCAGGCTAAGGTCGTGGAGTTTTTCGAGGTTATCGTTGGTCCAAACCACTGTGTTTTGGCTATCTGTCCCCGCGTGCGGCCTATTGGCCGCACGCAAAGGTATGGCTACCGAAAGGAGCACCAGACTGACCGAGGTACGCAGGTGGCTAGTCATGTTCGACACCGTTACTTCTTCGAAGAGCCTGGAGGGAATTTCTTGAACATTTTCTCCACGCCCTTATCCAGATTCTTTATGTTCTTGTCGGAGTTGTTGGAGAGGGTGTCGCTCGATGTGCCTCTCCACACCAGCTTCTTCGTCTTGGTGTCGAAGAGGTCGACGACCAACGTGCCCACCTTATAAGTTTCTGTTGTGGTTGTGGCCTCTCCAAAACCTCCGCCACCAAAGCGTCTCCAACCCCAGCCTCCTCCAAACCCGTCATAGAAGGTATTCAAGGTCTGCTGGTTGCGGGTGATCTCGATGGCCACGATGCAAACATCGGCGCCGGAATCCACCTGGGTCCAGCCCTTAGCTGCCAAGGCGGCGTTAACGGAATTCTTGATGCGGTCAACAACTAGTGGATCTTGCGTCTTAACGTGTTCCCACGAGTAGGTCTTGTATTGCCCGAAATTTGCGCTGCGATCGTAATCGGTCTTCACCTGCTGTGCCAATGACTTGCCTGCGAACAAAAACATCATTCCCATCAAAACCAACACGACTCTTTGCACTTTCATAGTTCCTCCTTTTTTGAGATTCCGAGACAAAACTCCTCGCGCGAGAGAGCGGCCACTCACGCTCAGGCAGTCTGCTGTTCCAGCGGGCCGCTAGTTTCTGTGTCGCCACGAAAACCTTCCGTGCCTCCAGCGACACAACTGGAATAAGCAACACGGCTGCCAAACATGTTGAGTTTGCAAGTGGTTGAAAGTAGAGGCCGACTACAGGCAATAGCGCAGTGTTTGATGCGATCGGCGTCGGCATTTGGACAGAGCTGTTAGCCGGCGAACATCGAGCTCCGCCAGCCTCTGGAGCGCCCTTACGAGATCCGTTATTGTTCACAACGGTGAGGTCGATTATGCTTGAGCAAGGCGGTAAGTATGGCTAAGCCTTCTTCAACCACCATACCGACCGAGCCAATTGGCAGTATCCCAAGACCCGTTGATCTGATCGAGATACGGCGCTGCCTTAAAAAGGGCGCGCATAGGGTTCAGGGCGGAATCGGAAACCTTGCGGCGCGGCACGGCGCGATGAGCGTACAATCGCCTTTGACAACCACAACAGCCGAGTCGCATGATGTGCCGTTTGCGGCGCCTTTGGCGCTCCGGTGCAGGCGACAGTTTCCGGCGATTCTTTTCGTGCCAGCTGGACCGTTGCGGCCGCCTGTCGAAGGAGGACCCCATGGTTCCCACTCATAATCGTGTGAAGTCCAGCGGAGGAACACCGAGTGAGGCCAGCCAACCCATTCGGTTCGCAGGCTCGGTGCTTGGCTCGCAACGTCATGTCTGCGCGTTCTTTCACGGCCCCGACGAAGAATACCGGGTACTTCTTCCGTTCGTCAAAGAGGGTTTCGAGCGGGGCGAGAAGGCGTTCCACATCGTTGATCCCAACCTGCGCGCGGAGCACCGCCTGCGGCTCGCGTCAGCCGGCATCGATGTGGAGACAGCGGAAAAGAGTGGTCAGTTCGAGCTACGCAACTGGGCTGACGCTTATCTGCGCGATGGTCACTTCGATCAGGACAGGATGCTCGCTCTGATCCAGGAGGTCCTCGACGGCGGCAGACAGCAGGGGTTCGCGCTCACTCGGCTGGTCGCCCACATGGAATGGGCCCTCGAAGATCGACCAGGGGTCGACGACTTGGTGGAGTACGAGACGAGGCTGAATTATGTTTTGCCTCGATATAAGGACCCGGTCATATGAATCTACGATCTCGCCAAGTTTGGCGGGCAGATCGTCGTCGACATCATGCGGACCCATCCGATGATCATCATCGGCGGCATCCTCCAGGAGAACCCTTTCTTCGTTCCGCCGGACGCATTCTTGCGTGAGCTGCGTGAACGACACACCACGCGCAACGCGTCGCGCTCATCAGCGGTCTGATCTGAAAGTGGGAAATGGAAAATACAGCCGATGAGATCAAGCGCCTTCAAAGCTGCATCAATGACCTGATCAGTGTTCTGGCCCTTCCCGCTATTTGGAGTGGCAGCGAGTCATCCCAAATCGTCGGCACTCTGCTCGACGCGCTGCTCGCCATGCTGCGCCTCGATTTCGCGTATGCCCGGCTGAGCGACTCGAGTGACGGTCCGCCAATCGAGGTGGTCCGGTTGGGTCACCGCCAGCATCCCTCTGTTCAGCTGCAGCAAGTCGGTCAAGCGCTCAGCCGCTGGTTGACGGGCGACCCAGCCGCTTCGCGTTTCTTGCTTCCAGATCCGGCCGGAGAGGGTGAGGTCTCGATCGCGTCGTTCTCCCTGGGCCTTCAGGAGGAAGTCGGCGTGTTGGTGGCTGGCTCTCGGCGGGCTGATTTCCCGACCGACATCGAACGGCTCCTCTTGCGTGTCGCGGCCAACCAGGCTGGAATTGGATTGCAAGAGGCTCGACGCTCGGGCGAGCAGAAGCGGGTCGCAGAGGCGCTCGAACAACGAGTCGCCGAGCGAACCAGACAACTGACGGCCGTCAACGAAGAACTGCGGCGCAGTGAGGCATATTTGGCTGAAGCACAAAGATTAAGTCTTACGGGGAGCTTCGGCTGGAGGGTTTCCACCGGCGAGATCCTCTGGTCAGAGGAAACCTTTCGAATCTTCCAATACGACCGAACGACGAAACCCACCGTGGGACTTATTCTGCAACGGGTTCATCCGGAAGACGCGGCCTTGGTGAAACAGACAATCGACCGCGCGTCGCAGGATGGGAAGGATTTTGATTATGAATGTCGCTTGGTGATGCCGGACGGTTCCGTCAAATATGTCCATGTGGTGGCTCATGGCTTAAGCGATGAATCGGGGGGCATCGAGTTTGTTGGGGCGGTGACGGACGCCACCGGACGCAAGCGGGCCGAGGAAGCGCTGCGTCAGGCGCAGGCGGATCTCGCACACGTCGACCTGGTGACCACCATGGGAGAGCTGACCGCCTCCCTGGCGCACGAAGTGAATCAACCGATTGCCGCTGCCGTCACCAACGCCAATACCTGCCTGCGCTGGCTTACGCGCGATCACCCCGATCTGGAAGAGGCGCGCGCGGCTGCGTCGAGAATCGTCAAAGATGCAACCCGTGCGGCCGACATCATCAGCCGGACCCGCCTGCTCTTCAAGAAAGGTACTCCACAACACGACTTGGTTGACGTAAACGAAGTCATCGGAGAGATGATCGTCCTGTTGCGCGGCGAGGCAACGCGATACTCCATATCAGTCCGGACGGAGCTGGCGGCAGATCTTCCGCAAGTCATGGGAGATCGGGTGCAATTGCAGCAGGTCATGATGAATCTCATCATGAACAGCATCGATGCAATGAAGGACGCGGATGGCACGCGCGAACTAGCTATCAAGTCGCAGCGAACGGAAAACGAGGAAGTTGCGGTGTCCGTCACTGATAGCGGCGTGGGGCTGCCCCCACAGCAGGCGGCGCAGATCTTCAATGCCTTCTTTACTACCAAGCCTCACGGCACCGGCATGGGACTTCGCATCAGCCGCTCCATCGTTGAATCGCATGGCGGCCGCTTGTGGGCTGCCGACAACTCTCCGCGCGGCGCAAGCTTTTGTTTCACTCTACCCACCAAAGTCGAGGCAAATGAATGATACCCACAGGCGCACCCACGGTGTTCGTCATTGATGACGATGCCGCTGTGCGCGCGTCCATCCAAGGGCTGCTGAAATCGGTGGACTTGCGGTCCGAGTCCTTCGGGACGGCGCATGAGTTCTTACGCAGCAAGCGGCCGGACGGGCCAAGTTGCCTTGTTCTGGACGTGAGACTTCCTGGTGTGAACGGTCTGGACTTTCAGCGCGAGTTGGCTGACGCGGGCGTCCGGATTCCCATCATCTTCATCACCGGGCATGGAGATATTCCGATGACGGTAAAGGCCATGAAATCCGGTGCGGTGGAGTTCCTAACGAAGCCCTTCCGGGACCAGGACTTGCTGGACGCGATCCACCAGGCTTTGGATCGCGACCGGGTGACTCGTCAACAGCAGAGTGAGCTTGCCGAGTTGCGAAAAGGCTACGAGGCGCTGACCGCACGCGAGCGCGAAGTCATGGGCCTAGTGGTTTCGGGCATGCTCAATAAGCAAATAGCTTCTGAGCTCGGGACCAGCGAAATCACCGTGAAGATCCATCGCGGGCACGTGATGCGGAAGATGCAGGCTGAATCACTGGCGGAATTGGTGAGAATGGCTGCGAAGCTTGGGCTTCCGCCCGGCAAGAAGTAGCTTAATGCCGCCGCTGTTCTATAAAACAGTTTGCCAGTTAGCAGTCCTTCCCGTTTTAAGTCGCTTTCGCGAGTATCATCTCTCAAGCACGACCCATGAAATTGGGTGTGCCACTCTGATCAGGGGGTATTAGAACCCTTATACCAAAGCATAATTGCGCCGCCTTTGGCGACGCTGCTAGATTCTTACTATGGCCATTCAGAGAAAAACCAAACTAGTAGCGATTGTCGATGATGATGATTCAATGCGCACCGCACTGCAGGGCCTGCTGAAAGCGGTTGGCTTGCCGGCACAAGGGTTTGCGTCGGCAGAGGAATTCCTGAAGTCCGGCCAACAGCACCACATCGCATGTCTGATCGCGGATATCCGTATGCCGGGAATGTCCGGTCTGGAATTGCAGGCCAAGCTGAACGCTGAGCGTTGCAGGATTCCGACCATCTTCATCACCGCACATGGCGACGCAAAAATGCGGATGCAGGCGTTGAGAGCAGGTGCGGTGGAGTTTCTGGCAAAACCGTTCGGCGATGAAGCCCTGCTCGAGAGTGTTCGAGCCGCTCTGGAGAGTTGAGCCCTGTAACGACGGCGCATCCGGCTACGCCAGGAGGTCCTCTGTGGGAGCTTTCGAAAGATTCGGGCCCGGTGACCAGGACCGTAATCCGCGCAGATTCGAGCAAATCATAGGCAAGAGTCCTGCTCTGGAAGCGGTGCTCGAACAGGTCGAACGCGTCGCGCCTACGGATTCCACCGTTCTTATCGAGGGAGAAACAGGCACCGGCAAGGAGCTGATCGCGCGTGCGATTCACAACATCAGCTCGCGGTGCGGCCGCCCGTTCATAAAGCTCAATTGCGCTGCCATTCCGTTCGATCTACTGGAAAGTGAGCTTTTTGGGCATGAGAAGGGTGCTTTTACAGGTGCTATCGCGCAAAAGGTCGGTCGCTTCGAAATGGCCGACACAGGGACACTGTTCTTAGACGAGCTGGGCGATGTTCCGTTGGCACTGCAACCCAAACTGCTGCGTGTACTGCAGGAACAGGAGTTCGAGCGCTTGGGAAGCACACGGACTCACCACGTGGATGTTCGGCTTGTGGCTGCGACCCACCGAAATTTGGCGGACATGGTGCAGCGGAGCGCATTTCGCAGCGACCTCTACTATCGTCTGAACGTGTTCCCTATCCTGCTGCCGCCGTTGCGGGCGCGCCCCGAAGACATTCCGGCCCTCGTGGCACATTTTGTCGAGATTTTTGGCCGCCGGATGAGTAAGCCAATCGAACATGTTCCCCCGGAAACGATGTCTGCGCTCAGATCGTACCAGTGGCCGGGGAATATCCGCGAGCTGCAGAACCTGATCGAACGTGCCGTGATCCTTTCCAACGATGGCGTGCTCCAACGATGGCGTGCTCCCCAATCCTTTGCCAACAGCAGGGACTCAGGGTGTCATCATCTCTCCAGCTGCAACTACTCTGAAAGACTCCGAACGCGCTCTGATTCTGCAGACACTGGTGACGGTGGGCTGGGTGATCGGCGGACCAGCCGGTGCAGCTGCCAAGCTGGGGCTGAAGCGCACCACGCTGATCCACAGGATGATGAAGCTGGGGATTTCCCGGCCTCTTCTCGCCAGAGCAGCCAGCGTGTGATATGGCCAGCATCGCAGCAGCCGCTGCCGCAATTTTAGTGGCGCCCATCGCATGCATCGAATCTTATGGGGTAATAGCGGTCGACCGGTTCTTTGAGGCCTCAATAGGAATTGCTGTCGGCCTAGCGGTTTACTGCACTATGGCCCGAGCGCGAGATTGATGCCATCGGCCGCGGCCTCGGATCCGAAGGCAAAGTGGAGGCCTCAATCCTGTACCTCAAGTGAGCGGACCACGCTCAATTCAACCTCCCGTAACTCCTCTTCTGATTCGTGATCCGGACCTGCAGGAACGAAGTGGGGTTCCCTGAGACATCTGACAGGCCTTCAAGTCCTAATCGAATATCGCGAAGCCCACGAGCGGCTGAGTCCAAGTGTCGATAGTTCGACGCATGTCGAAGCCGAAAGAAGTTTTCTCAGGCGGCTCTGGATTTCAGAATCCTCAACGCCCAATGCCTTCAATACCTTGAAGTAATCTGGGCCGAAAACGACTTTGGCATTTCAAATGCACTCTCTCGGCTAGAGATGTGGGAGCGCTGGCACCTTGTCAGGATTGCAAACCAGAGTCGGCGGACACCAAAGGTTCCACGCCTCATTATTCTTCTCAAAAACGGAGGTTTTTTCTATGGCGTTTGCTAAGACTCAAGAACGCGAACAACCTGAATTCTCTAATCGGCCTCAGCCGATCCGCGGCAAGATGGGCGCAACTATCCCAGGCCACACCAATAGCTTACTAAAACGTTGCCTTGGCTCTAGCGGACTCGAAATTACCACGGTGGGATTTGGGGCTTGGGCCCTCGGCGGTGGTGACTGGGCCTTCGGTTGGGGACCGCAGGATGACAACGCATCTGTTGCCACCATGCGGCGAGCACTGGAGTTGGGTGTCAATTGGATCGATACTGCAGCGATCTATGGCTTGGGTCATTCCGAGGAAGTCGTGGGACGCCTGCTGCGCGAGCTGCCGGCCTCCGAGCGTCCGCTGATTTTCACTAAATGTGGGCTGATTTGGGATGAGCATAACCGGATGGCAGAGCCACACCGTGTGCTCAAACCGGAATCAATCCGGCAAGAGTGCGAGGCTTCGCTGCGCCGGCTGGGAGTGGAGCGCATTGATCTTTACCAGTTTCATTGGCCCGATGAGGCGGGTATGCCAGTCGAGGATTCATGGAGCGCGATGGTGCGGCTGGTCGAGGAGGGAAAAGTCAGACTGGCGGGGGTCTCCAACTTCGATGTGTCATTGCTCGAACGATGCGAAGCCATCCGGCATGTGGATTCCCTGCAACCGCCGTTTTCGCTGATCCGCCGTGATGTCGCTGCACGCGAGATTCCCTGGTGCGCGGAGCACGGCACCGGCGTGATTTGCTACAGCCCGATGCAATCAGGATTGCTGACAGACACCTTCAGCCGCGAGCGTGTCGCTAGCTTCGCGCCCGATGACTGGCGGCGTCGCTCTCCCGAGTTCCAGGAGCCGAACGTCGGCCACAATCTAGCCTTGCGAGATGCACTCCGCCCGATCGCGCAGCGGCATGACACGACGGTATCTGCGGTTGCCATAGCGTGGACAATCGCCTGGCCTGGTGTGACGGGAGCTATCGTCGGCGCTCGTTCACCCCAGCAGGTTGACGGCTGGATCGGCGCTGCCTCCCTCGAGCTGACGTCCACCGACCTGGAGGAGATCGCAGCCGCCATCGAACGCACTGGAGCAGGCACCGGTCCCACGCTGCCCACCATTCAGAAAACAACGGAGGCCGCATGAAACGACTTACGGCAGATCAGGTGAGAATCGGATTCATTGGCCTGGGTAACATGGGAAGCCGGATCGCACGACGCCTGCTGGATCACGGATACCAACTCTCCGCATACGACAGGGATCTCGCTAAGGCGAAAGCCATCGCTGCACGGGGCGGTGTCGTTGCGAAGAACATTCTTGAACTGGCGCGCACTGCCGATGTGTTTCTCTCCTGCTTGACCAACGATGAAGCAGTTCGGAGCGTCTATACCGGGCCTGAGGGAGTCTTTGCTGGGGCACGGTCAGGAACCGCCGTGCTGGAGATGAGCACGATCTCTCCAGAAAGCTCACGCGAACTGTACAGGCTCGGCGCCAGAGGTGGCATCGAGGTACTGGATGTCGCCATCTCGGGCAGCACTCCTGCCGCCGAAGAAGGCATGCTCACGCTGCTGGCAGGCGGCAACCCGGAACTGTTCCGCGCTGCTGAGCCAATATTCCAGGCGATCGCAAAACAATACTTTCTTCTCGGCGGTCCTGGCTCTGGAACAGCCATGAAGCTGGTGGTCAACACGCTGCTGGGTGTTGGCATGCAGGCCATCGCTGAGGCGGTGGTGCTGGGGGAGAAAGCTGGCCTGGATCGTGCGCGCTTGCTCGAAGTCCTGTCAAAGACGGCTCTGATCGCTCCGGCCCATGTGGGCAAGCTGGCGCGGGCAGCGAGGAACGATTACAGTCCGCAATTTCCATTGCGCCTGATGAACAAAGATTTTCAGTTGATTCTGAAGGCGGCGGCACAAGAGCATGTTCCCATGCCTGCGACAGAAGCGGCGTTTCGCGTCAATGCAGAGGAACTGGCAAACAGTGATGAACAGGACTTCTCCGCTGTCTTGCGGCGAATGGAAAAAGTTGCAGGTATCGCAGCTATCGGAGCTGATGCAGCCGAAGTGTGATGTGGTCTTGAAGGCTGTGACTGTCGCTACCGCCCGTGAAAAATGAAGCCTTGGCAATGGTCCAGCTCCACAACGCCCTCGGTGGACGATGGGAGGATGCCCGGCGAGGGCTCGGTCATGCAATCGCGTGATAACGGAGGAGCGAAATGGCACTGCTTATGAAGGCGGGCGCAATCGTCAGAACGATCCTCTTTGGATTTGTGATGTACGGAGTGGCAGCGCAGGTGCCGCAGCAGAGTCCGTCATCTCCTGAACGGGGCGGGGCGGTACGGCAGAGTGGGCCATTACTAGCGCAATTGGCTGGGCCGAAACCGGCGGAACAAAGCGCAGGATCATCGCAAGCACAGCCAGAAGTGGAGTTGCGGCGATTTTCACTTTCGAGCGGGGCATCGATTGAAGTTTCCCCGGAATGGATCGAGCGCGAGCAGATGCCGCTGCCGCCTTCGCCAAGGCTGGCGCCGTTCGCACCGCAAGTGACGTTCCTGGAATTTACGGCGCTGGAAAATCCGAAAATGCATTCGGTGTTGCGGATTGCGACGACAACGAATCCGTTCCTGGGAGGCGATGAGGTCGCACTGGATGTACAGATGCATGGTGCCGCTGGTTCGGGCAACGGCCTGGCGGATTATCTATTCTACTTTTTCTTTTCGCCCCCGAGGGATTGTTTGGATGGAGGCTCGGAGGCTTACAGGAAGGCAAAGAGCCAGGCAGAATTGCCGGACCAGACGGTTTCGCCGGACCTGAGTATTCGCATGTACTGCAAACACGCACCCACGCTGGCGGATTTTTATTCGAGAGAGTTGAGTCCGGGTGTCGTTTATCAATTCACGAATGGAGTGGAGCGCGCGAGCGGCATTTATCCGGAGTTTTATCTGACGCCGATGGAAAAAGTGGAGGCGAACGGGCTGACATTTTACGTGTTTGAAGCGCAGGGCCGTATGCAGCTCGATCTGGCGACGGTGGACCACTTCAACTTGCCCGACGAGACGCAGGGCACGCAGCCGGATTTCTTCTGGGCGGTGGGGGCGCCGAGTCCGTTTCCTTTTTTCCGGGATCCGCAGAGGAAGAATGTTCAGGTCATCCAGATGGCGTATGCGGGGATCGGGCTGGGGCCGAATAAACGCGACATTTTCCTGAGGTTGCTGCGGCAAGTCCACTTGCCCTGAAGCAGGGCCGGGAGGGGGGATTGGTGGGACAGAGGCCGTTGGGCTTAGCGAGGAGCCGATTGGCACGCTCTCGGGTGAATTGCGAAGACGTAAAATGAACTGCACATGCGGGTGAATGACTCCAGCTATATGAGATTGTTGAATTGTTAGAGTGCGAGGTCCAATTCGATGATGCCGCAAACTTTTACGTTCGCTAATTCGCCGTTTTGGCCGGTCGCGATTGGCTTTTTCGGCCTCGGCGCGGGCTACTTCATCTGGGGCGGGCAGGCTCTTTTTGGCTATCCCAAGGCCGGCCCCGAAGTCGATCGCACGATGGGGATGTGGGGGTTCTGGATGCCGGGCTTTTGCCAATTCCTCACGGGCGTATATCTCATCGTCGGATTAACTTGGTTCAACGTCTTCGGAAACGCGGCACCGCTTTACATGGCGGGCGTGGCATTCACCGTGTACGGAATCCACTGGTTCGCGATGGCGCATCGCCGCTACGTCGGCTCGAGCGCGGCGCCGGACGGATGGATGGCTATCGCTTATCTCTTCGTTTCCGTCCTCGGGGCCTATGTGTTTGGAAAGGCCGGAGACGTTCCAGTGATGATTATCTTCATCGGTCTCACCTTGATTTATCTCGTGGAAGTTCCAACGCGGCTGGCGGGGTGGAACGGCGGCTCCCGACTGGTAGGGCTGCTGCAATGCCTGACCGGAATTTGGCTGATGTATTGTACGTGGGCGGTCACCGTGAATCTTGCGCTGGGTTACAAACTCTGGGTCTAGGCCGCAGCGGAGGAGGCATGTCGATAATAACAATAACAATCGATGGCGTACACCAGAAAGCGACAAGCGGTGAACGCTTGATCGATGTCATCAATCGAGTAGGGATGAAAATTTCTCAGGTCTGCTATCACCCGCAGCTTGGTCCGATCCAGACGTGTGACACATGCATGGTAGAGGCCAACGGGCAACTCGTGCGAGCGTGCGCGACCACCGCCTCCGCCGGCATGGAGATTTTTACAAAATCAGAGAAGGCCGGTGCCGCGCAGCGAGAGGCGTTTGATCGGATTCTGAGCAATCACGTTCTCTACTGCACCGTGTGTGACAACAACAACGGAAACTGCACCATTCACAACACGGAAAGATTGCTGGGCATCGAACATCAGCCGATTCCGTATCATTCCAAGCCTTATGAAGAGGATCATTCGAACCCCTTCTACCGCTACGACCCGCAGCAATGCATTCTTTGCGGCCGCTGTGTCGAAGCATGCCAGAACGTGCAGGTAAATGAGACCCTATCGATTAACTGGGAGGATCCTCATCCCCGCGTGCTGTGGGATGGCGGCTCAACAATCGGAGAATCGAGCTGTGTCTCCTGCGGCCACTGCATTTCTGTCTGTCCCTGCAACGCACTCATGGAAAAATCCATGCTTGGGCATGCGGGATTTCTAACGGCCCTCCCAAAGACGACCTTGAGCGGCATGATCGATGTGGTAAAGGGTGTCGAGCCGGAGACGGGTTATGGCGCGATTCTGAAGCTTTCGGACGCCGAGTCGCACATGCGGGAGTTACGCATCCGCCGTACGAAGACGGTCTGCACATATTGCGGTGTCGGATGCAGCTTTAACATTTGGACGAGAGATCGCCACATTCTGAAAGTTGAGCCTCTGGACGGGCCGACGAACGGCATCTCGACCTGCATCAAGGGAAAGTTCGGATGGGACTTTGTGAACAGTCCGGACCGGCTGACGAAACCCCTCATCCGCGAAGGCGGGAAGTTCCGCGAAGCCTCCTGGGACGAGGCTCTTGACCTCGTGGCTCGCAGGTTTGCTGAGATCAAGGCGAAGAGCGGACCGGATTCACTTGCGTTTGTCTCTTCTTCTAAATGCACCAACGAAGAAAGCTATCTCATGCAGAAGCTGGCGCGCGCCGTCATCGGCACCAACAACATGGACAACTGCTCACGCTATTGCCAGGCGCCCGCGACGCAAGGTTTGTTTCGAACCGTTGGCTATGGCGGAGACTCTGGCTCCATCCGGGACATTGAGAACGCTGGACTCGTCCTCATCATTGGCAGCAACACGGCAGAGAGCCACCCGGTCTTGGCCACTCGCGTAAAACGCGCTCACAAGCTGCACGGGCAAAAACTCATAGTTTCGGATTTGCGCGAGCACGAAATGGCGAGGCGGGCCGACCTCTTCCTGCACCCTAAGCCAGGAACAGACATCGTTTGGCTTTCAGCGGTCAGCCGCTATCTGCTGGAGAACGGCATGGCCAACACCAAGTTTCTGGATCAACGCGTGAATGGACTCGAGGAATACAAAAAAAGCCTCGCGCCGTTCACGATGGAGTTTGCCGCTCGGACTTGCGGCCTCTCCGAGGACACTCTGAAAAAAGTTGCGCACATGATCGCCGAGGCAAGCGGTGTGTGCATCCTGTGGGCGATGGGTGTCACGCAGCACAGCATGGGGTCTGACACCTCGACCTCGATATCAAACCTGCTGCTCATCACTGGCAATTACATGAAGACGGGTTCAGGTGCATACCCGCTGCGTGGGCACAATAACGTCCAGGGCGCCAGCGACCATGGGGCGATGCCCAATTTTCTTCCCGGCTACCAATCCGTCGATGATCCTGAAGTCCGTTCGCGTTTCGAAGCAGGTTGGAATGTGCAACTGCCTTCGACCAAGGGACTCGATAACCACGAAATGATCGAGGCGATCCATCAAGGTAAGCTCAAGGCGATGTATTTGTTTGGCGAAGAGATGAGTCTTGTGGATTCCAACGCAAACTTTGTCGGCGATGGGCTCTCAAAGTTGGCGTTTTTCGTGGTGCAGGACATCTTCTTCGGCGCCACGTGCCGTTTTGCCGACGTGGTGCTGCCTGCCAGCCCAAGTCTTGAAAAAGAGGGTACGTTCACGAGCACGGAAAGGCGAATCCAGCGGCTCTACCAAGTGTTCGAACCTTTGCAAGGCAGCCGCCCAGACTGGCGAATCATCCAGGACGTTGCCAATCGTCT
>WNFC01005978.1_pt1 | contig 13373 bp, 12 predicted proteins | sample 5400541 | NCBI WGS metagenome assembly WNFC01 (sample SAMN13153342, study PRJNA577476) | soil metagenome | isolation source: 120 cm saprolite under Douglas fir tree site 2 hole 2 replicate 1 | place: USA:California | collected 2015-04-18
ACGCTCGCTCGGTGCGCCAGCCGGGCGGATCATCGTGCAGCATCTGCTGCCGAACGCCGCCGGACCAATCATCGTCCGAGTGACGTACGGTGTGCCGCAGGCGATCTTCACCGAAGCCGTCTTGAGCTTCATCGGCCTTGGCGTGCGGCCGCCGATGGCCAGTTGGGGGACGATGATCGAACGCGGCAACCAGGCGATCTTTTCCGCGCCGCACATGGTCCTCTTTCCCGCCGTCACCATCGCCCTAACGATGCTCGCGTTCAACTTCCTGGGCGACGGCCTGCGCGACGCGCTCGACCCGCAGAATACCCGCTAAGCCGCGCTTGGCGGCGTTGATGCCTGGTCCGCGGGCGCGTTCTCGAACGAGGCCTCCTCCACCTGCTGCTCGACAACGTCGACACTTACCGTGGGCTGCGGACTTTCGACCGCTGAAATAGTCCGTTTCGGTTGCACTGTAGGCTGTGTGGCCGCGGACGTCGGTTTGGCCGTTGGCGTTGTGTTCGCCACGGGCTTCGCAGTTTTAGACGCAAGAAGCGCAGCGTGATTGGCCGCGTTGGCCTCGCCTTTGGCGCGCGCTCGGGCGAGCTTGGCGGCGTCGATTGCCGCCTGATTGCCCGCGTTCGCCGCGGCTTTGCTCTGCGGCGTCGCCGTGGCGGTGGCCGTAGCTTTGGCCGAGTCGCTGCCCTTGCCCGTCGGCGCAATGTTCGTCACGGTGGTGTTGGCAGGCGTCGCCGCGGCGCTGGCCGTGGCCGCGGGGCTGACCGTGGCCGATGCGTTCTGGCCGGTGGCCGTCGCGGTTGCAGCCGCTTTGTTGGCGGCGATCGCAGCGTTGTTCGCCGCATCTGCGTCAGCCTTGGCGCGCACCTGCGCAGCCCTGGCCGCATCGATCGCTGCCTGGTTTTCGGCATCGAGGCGCACCCTGGTCTGGAGCGGTGTCTCGATCGGCGCAGGCACCGGCAGTGCCTTGGGCGGATCGTGGCTGGCGATCTGCAGCCCCGTCGTCGGCGCAGGCAGGACGACGACGGGCTCCACGGGGTGCGGTGCGCTGACGTCGATCGGCTCCAGTCCAACAATCTCGTCCACAGCTTCGGGCGCAGGACTCTGGGCTTCGGCCAAAGGTGCCCGGATTCCCGACCGCGCGGCGACGACCGCCATCGGTTCGTCCGCGGGCATCGCCTCGACACTGTCCGCGATCGTCACGTCAAGGTTGACCGCATCAGAGAACCCCGACGTACGAGTCGGCGAGGCTACCGTCGCGGAGGCCTCAACGTGCATAGTCGGCGCACCGCCAAAGAAAACCGTGACCGCGTCGCTCGTCGGCTGGACCAGGTTGCTCATCGCCTGGCGGGCCGGTTCAGCAACCTGCTGAAGCGCGGGCCCGACGGGCACCAGCGCAACCGACACGACCAGCGCCAGCGCGAGCATTCCGCCAAGGCCCGTGTACGTCAGCCCAATCACGCGCAGAGGCGGCGTCGCCAAACCGGCGATGGTGCGCAGTTGACTGAGCACGGCGCCCCCTTGCATTAAACCAGCCTATCGACAAATGGAACCGGGACCTAAGTATTAACGGCCTGGTATAGGGGGCCCATCGGTACTTCCTTGGCCGCGCGTCGACCCCAAAGCCCGGTTACCTTAATCAGCATGCGCATCTCTCTGGGGGCACTTCTTCTCGCCGGGCTGATGGTCGGCACTGCACCATCACACGCGCAGACGTCGAAATCGATCACCGTTGCGCTCGCGCACGACCCCGATCGGCTGTACAACCCGACGACCCTGGCTGGACAACTCGCCGCAAACCTGGTGTTCGATCCGCTGGTTGGCCTTGACGACCAGATGAATCCGTACCCGGTGCTGGCGGCCGCCATCCCATCGCCAGACAACTCGTTGGTGCGGCTCAGCGGCGACGGCGCCGATCGGCGCCTGATCGTCACCATGCCGTTGCGCCAGGACGTGACCTGGAGCGACGGCGAGCCATTCACGGCTGACGACGTCGTCTTCACGTGGCAGTTGATGATGAATCCGCAATCAGGCTTCGACACGACCGTCGAAGACAAACTCAAAAACGTCGACAAGATCGACGACTTCACCGTCCGCTTCACCTACCTGTCGGGAAATGAGGCGCGTGTGGTCGATCCCGAGCGATACCGCGACCGAGCCGACCAGCCCGTGCTCGACCCGCTGTATCAGTTCGGCCTGTACGATGCGCCGGCGATCTACCCGAAGCACAAGCTACGCGATCTGGTCGGCGACGATCCCCATCACAGCCGCCAGGTCGGGTCGATTGAGACGTCCGAGTTCGCCCGCAACCCGGTCGGAACCGGCCCATACGTTCTGTCGAGCTGGGCGCCTGGCACTGCGCTCGCGTTCAGCTCACGCGGCCTGGCGCTGTCCCAGCGTCAGGGCCTGCCAGCTCTGGATTCGGTCGTGTTTCGGATCATGCCCGACAAGAACGACAGTCTGACCGCGCTCTCGCAGGACCAGGTTCAGGTGGTCGCCCAGGACAGTCTCGATGCGGGCGACGCGCCCGTACTCGACACATTACCGGGCGTGCGAGCACGATACACGCCGGGCAACGCCTGGGAGCACCTGACGTTCAATCTCGACAACCCTGTCCTGGCTGAGCCGAATATGCGCCAGGCCATTGCTCTGGGGATCAATCGTGCGAGTCTGAACGAGGCGATCATGTTCGACAAAGCCGAGGTGGCCGCCACCCAGGTGCCGTCGTGGTCGTGGGCGTTCGATCCGAGCATGCCCCGCCGCGACTTCGACCCCGTTCAGGCTGGTCAGCTTCTCGACCGGGCGGGTTGGACGCGGTCGGGCGCCGATGGCATCCGCTCCAAGGGCGGCCAACGGCTCAGCCTGAAGTTCTGGAGCACACCGGCCAGCTTTCGGCCCGGGCTGATGGCCATGATCAAGGACCAGCTGGCGCAGATCGGCGTCGAGCTCAGCATCGACTCGTTTCCGAGCGCGACCTTGTTCGACACCGCCGTCGGCGCCTCACCGCAAGCGCTGGTGAGTCGCCAGTTCGACATCGTCGAGTTCGCCTGGATCAGTAGCTACGACCCTGGCTCAGACGCGTTCTACAACATGCACTCCGCGAGTATTCCCACGCGAGCCAACGGGTATCGCGGTGGCAATTACGGCGACTACAAGAACCCGCGCAATGACCAGCTGCTCGACCAGCTGCAGCGCAGCCTCGAGCCGAGCTTTCGCGCGATTGCGCTGCACGAAGCGCAAGGCATCTGGCAGAGTGACCTACCCGTCCTCCCGCTGCTGCTGCGCCCCATCACAACGGCCACCAGCACCAGACTGACCAATTTCCGTCCCACCCCCGCCCTGGTCGGCGAAACGTGGAACATCGAACAGTGGGATCTGACCCCGCCACAGTGAGAAAGTTGCATGTCATCCTGAGGAACGAAGGATCCCTTGTCGCGACCCGAGGAGTACGGATCCTTCGCAGGCTCAGGATGACATTGACACTCTGAGGCCGCTGAGTCTGCGATGCGCCTCTTTTTCGCGGTCGAGCTGCCGCCAGACGTTCAGGCCGCATTGGGCCGACTTAATCCGAACGACGCGAGCCGTGATTATCGGTGGTCCGATCCCACGCTCATGCACGTCACCCTGGCGTTTTTGGGCCAGCAGCCCGAAGAGCGTCTGAACACCTTGCGCAGCGTAGGCGCAGCGGCCGCGGCGGTGAGTCGGCCGGGGGTCTTGAAGCTCGGTCAACCCGGCAGTTTCGGCTCACACAAAGCCCCGCGCGTCCTGTGGATCGGTCTCGACGGCGATCTCCCAGCTCTCCAGACGCTGCAATCCAGCCTGAACACAGGCCTGAGACAAGCCGGCTTCGAGGTCGAGGAGCGCGCCTTCAGTCCGCACATCACGCTCGCGCGCCGACGCGAAACAGCGCGTGGTGGTGCGCCGCCCGGCTGGCCGCCAACGCACAGTCAGCGCGCCGAGTTCCAGCTGCGCGAACTAACCTTGTTCGAAAGCCGCCTCAGCCCGCGCGGTCCCACGTACATTCCGCTGGCTGAGTTTGCTCTGCGCGTTGACGATGGTGGCGACGAGCCGTATAGTCCCGCGTACAAACAAAGACGCTGACCAGGACGAGTACGTGTCCGGGCGGGCTCAGAGAACCGGGTGAAGGTGTGAGCCGGTGCCTCGCCAGACGCTGAATGGACCTGCGAGTTGTCCACCGAACACTTCGGTAGAAGTCAGTAGGCTGGGCCGGAACGAGCCCCGTTAGCTGAGCTCAGGGCGTAACCTCGGACAGAGGTGGCGCCGGTTTCGAGGTCGCCAGTTTACTGGCGGCGAATGAGGGTGGCACCACGAAGGCTTGCTTTTGAAGGCCTTTCGTCCCTTGCGGGCGAGAGGCTTTTTTGTACCTACCACCGGAAGAAGGGAAAGCAGGCCATGCCAGCACAAACCAAGAACGGCGCCGTCCCTCGCAAAAAGCGGTTGCTGACCGGGCTGCGCCCGACTGGCAAGTTTCACCTCGGCAACTACGTCGGCACGTTCGAAAAGGACCTCGAGCTCCAGAACAGCGGCGAGTACGAATGCTTTTTCCTGATCGCCGACTACCACGTGCTGACGACCGGCTACGAAACGGCCGGCTTGATCGGCGCGGACATCCGCGAAGGCGTCCTCGACTTCCTCGCTGTGGGGATCGATCCGAACAAGAGCACGCTCTATCTGCAGTCGCTGATCCCCGAGGTCTCCGAGCTGTTTCTGCTGTTCACGATGCTGGTCAGCCTGCCCCGCGCCCAGCGGATTCCAACGCTCAAGGAGCAGGTGCGCGACCTGAAACTCGAGAGCGCCTCGCTCGGCTTGCTCAGCTATCCAGTCCTGCAGGCGGCCGACATCCTGATGGTCAGAGGCGAAGTCGTGCCGGTGGGCAAAGACCAGATGTCACACATTGAGCTGACGCGTGAGATCGCGCGCCGGTTCAACCAGCTCTACGGGCCGGTGTTTCCGGAGCCTGAGTATCTGGCCAGTCGGTTCCCCGTTTTGCCAGGCACCGACGGCAAACCCAAGATGAGCAAATCGCTGGGCAACACGATCATGCTGTCCGACGATGCCGAAACGGTGCGCCAGAGGGTCATGTCCATGTACACCGATCCGACGCGTCTGCGCGCCACCGACCCCGGCCACGTCAAGGGCAACCCGGTCTTTACGTACCACGATGCCTTCAACCCCAACGTCGACGAGGTCCACGATCTCAAGGCGCGCTACACCAAGGGCAAAGTGGGCGACGTCGAGGTCAAACAGAGGCTCGTCGCGGCGCTCAACAACTTCCTGGATCCGATCCGCGAGCGGCGTGCCGAGTACGAGCGCCAGCCGGGCGTGCTCGAAGACATCCTGGCCGAGGGCAGTCGCCGCGCCCGAGCCGAGGCACGCCAGACCCTCGAGCTGGCACGCGCGGCCATGGGCCTGAACTACTTTCCGCGTGCCCGCGAACGCGTCCTCAACGCGCCGCTGAGGACAGCCTGATGGCAGCGCACGTCGTACCCAGCCTGGCTGAGCTGGGCCGCATGTCAGCCACCGCGCACTACGCACCCATTTATCGCGAGGTGTTAGCGGATGTCGAAACGCCCGTTTCGGCGCTGCTCAAGCTGGGCGCCGGGCCAGGCAGTTTTCTCCTGGAGAGCGTCGAGGGCGGCGAATTCGTCGCCCGCTACTCCTTCGTGGCGGCCGGTTTGGAGCGCTCGCTGGCCATCTTCGACGACCACGCGACCTATCAAGGCAGCGAGGGTACCGCCGACCTGAGCTACACCGACCCCTTAGAGCTGATCGACCGCATGGTCGCCCGCGAAGGTGTCGCCAGGTTGCCCGGTCTACCGCGTTTCGGCGGTGGCGCGGTGGGCTATCTGGCCTACGAGCTGGCTCGGAAATTCGAGCCGCGGATCCCCGCGGCGGCGAACAACCCGCTGGATCTGCCGCTGGCACACTTGCTCATGGTCGACACGCTGCTGGTGTTCGACCACTTGCGGCGCACGATCAAGGCGGTCACCTATGTTCCGCTGACCGAGGATCTGCCGACCGACTACCGGCGCGGGATCGAACGCCTGGACGACTTGCTCGATCGGCTGCGGCAGGGCGCGCATGTCGCCGGACTCGAGGACGCGCCGGGACGAGCACATCCCGAAGGCGTCTACAGCAACACGTCGCAGCCAGAGTACGAGAGCATGGTGCGCCAGGCCAAAGAGGCCATCGCCGCCGGGGAGTGCTTTCAAATCGTGCCTTCGCAGCGTTTGTCGGTGCGCACGTCGGCCAGCCCGGTCAGCCTCTACCGAGCGCTGCGCTCGATCAATCCCAGCCCATATATGTACTTCCTCAACTTCGGCGATTACCAGATCGTCGGAGCCTCGCCCGAGCTGCTGGTGCTGGTCGAGGATGGGCACATCAGCGCCCGACCAATCGCCGGAACTATGCCGCGGGGTGAGACGCCAGAAGAGGATGAAGCCCTGGCCACGCGGCTTCTTTCGGACGAAAAGGAGCGCGCCGAGCACATCATGCTCGTCGACCTCGGCCGCAATGACGTCGGGCGCGTGGCCAGGCCAGGTACGGTCAGCGTGCCGCGGCTCATGGAGATCGAGCGCTACTCGCACGTGATGCATATCGTCTCCGACGTGGTCGGCCAGCTGCGCCCGGGCTTGCGCCCGATCGACGCCCTGCGCGCGTGTTTTCCAGCCGGCACGCTCACCGGCGCGCCCAAAATCCGGGCCATGGAGATCATCGCCGAGCTCGAGGCCGACCAGCGCGGGCCATACGGCGGCGCTATTGGTTTCTTCAATCGCGACGGCGACCTCGAGACGGCCATCACGATTCGCACGCTGGTCCTCAAAGAGGGGGTTGCCCACATTCAGGTCGGCGCGGGCATCGTGGCCGATTCGGACCCGCCGAGCGAATATCAGGAGACGCTCAACAAGGCCAATGCAGTCTTGTCGGCGGTGGCCGAGGCGGAGCGCATGGAAGGCCGACCACCGTCGGCCGTGAAGCTGGAGGTAGTGGCATGAGTCCGCCGCGGGTCTTGCTGATCGATAACTACGACAGCTTTACCTACAACCTGTACCAGTTCCTGTCCGAGTTACACGCAGATGTGACGGTTGTGCGCAATGATGCGATAACGGTCGATGAAGTCCGGCAGCTGAACCCCGATGCGATCGTGATTTCGCCTGGTCCAGGCGTGCCGCGCGATGCGGGCATCTCGGTCGACCTGGTACGCGCCCTCGGCCCGACGATACCGATCCTGGGCGTGTGCCTGGGGCATCAGGCCATCGCCGAGGCTTTCGGCGGCGTGATCACGCGCGCGCCCGAGCTCATGCACGGCAAAGCCTCGGACATCCACCACGATGGCAGCGGCGTCTTCGCTGGACTGCCGAGTCCCTTCTCGGCGATACGCTACCACTCCCTGTGCGCCGCGCCCGAGGCCGTACCCGACTCGCTCGAAGTGACCGCCAGAACCAAAACGGGCGTGATCATGGCGGTGCGCCACCGCCAATACCCCGTTCACGGCGTCCAGTTCCACCCCGAGAGCATCCTGTCGGAACACGGTAAGGACCTCTTAGCCAATTTCCTGCGCTTCGCTCGAGAGAATTCCTCTGACAGATCACGTGTCGATTTTGCACAGGCCGTCCGGCCATGACCATCCGTGAGGCTCTGAGCAAACTGGTCATGGGCCAGGATCTCTCGCGCGCTGAAGCCCATGCCGCGATGATGTCGCTCGTGGAGGGCGAGGCAACGCCGTCGCAGATCGCAGGCTTCGCGATCGCCCTGCGCATGAAGGGCGAAACGCCCGACGAGATCGCTGGTCTGGCCGAAGTCATGCGCGCCGCAGCCACCCATGTCGATGCGGGAGACGATGTCGTGGACGTCGTCGGTACCGGCGGAGACGGCGCCGGAACGTTCAACATCAGCACGCTGAGCGCGCTGGTCGTCGCCTCGGCCGGCGCCCGCGTGGCCAAGCACGGCAATCGCAGTATCACCAGCCAGTGCGGCGCAGCCGACTTTCTGGAAGCCATCGGCGTCGCCATTGATCTGCCTCCGGCGGGCGTCGCACAGTGCATCGCCGAGACCAGTTTCGGGTTCATGTTCGCGCCGCTGTATCACCCGGCCATGCGCCACGCTGGAGTGCCTCGGCGCGACATCGGCGTGCGTACGGTCTTCAATATCCTGGGCCCGCTGACCAATCCGGCCGGAGCGCGTCGGCAACTGACCGGGGTGGCCGTCTCCGGCCTGGGCGAAACTCTCGCCCGGGTACTCGCCCTGCTAGGCGCCGAGCACGCCATCGTCGTGCACGGCCAGGATGGCCTCGACGAGATCTCCGTCTGCGCGCCGACCGAGATTCATGAGGCCCGTAACGGACAGGTTCGGTCGTATACGATCGAGCCCGAGCAGTTCGGCATCCAGCGCTGGACAACTGACGCAGTGCGCGGCGGGACAGTGGCAGCCAACGTACGCCTGGCCAATTTCGTGCTGGAAGGCGAGCGCGGACCGTCGCGCGACGTGGTGCTGCTCAACACCGGCGCGGCGATGTACATGGCCGGCCTGGCGGAATCGATCCAGGCCGGGATTGGCCTGGCCGCGGACGAGCTAGATTCCGGTCGTGCGCGGAAAAAAGTTGATGATGTGGCGGCCGTCTCGCAGCGCATCAAAGCCGAGCTGGCCACCGAGGTCGAAGTGGCGTGATTCTCGACGAGATCCTGGCCCACAAGCGGCTCGAAGTGGCCGAGCGCAAGCGCGTTCGGCCGATGCCACCGCTACCGACGACGCTCGAACAACCCCGCTCTTTTGCGCGCGCGTTACGTCAACCCGGTGTGGCATTCATCGCCGAGATCAAACGCAAGTCACCATCAGGCGGGGAGCTTCGCCCGGGCGCCTCAGCCGCCGATCTGGCGGCCACCTACGAATCCGCCGGCGCCGCCGCCCTGTCAGTGCTGACCGATGCCGCGTACTTCGGCGGGACAGACGACGATCTCGTCACCGCCCGCCACGTCAGTGGCTTGCCTGCCCTGCGCAAAGATTTCGTGGTCGATCCCTACCAGCTCTACGAGGCGCGCGCGCTAGGCGCCGACGCTGTGTTGCTCATCGTGCGCGCGCTGGGCGATGCGCAGCTCGGCGACTTGCTCGAGCTGACGCACCGGCTGGGCATGGAGGCACTGGTCGAGACGCATTCGGCTCATGAAGTGGAGCGCGCCGTTGCGTGTGGAGCACGGATCGTCGGCGTCAACAACCGCGATCTCGACACGCTGGTTACCGACGTCTCGCTTGCGCCACGGCTGCGACCGATGGTGCCGCCCGAGTGTGTCTTCGTCGCCGAAAGCGGTATCTCTCAACCGGAGCAGGTCGCCTTGCTACTGGCCGCGGGCGTGGACGCCGTCCTGATCGGCGAATCGCTCCTGCGTTCGCCGGATCCGGGTGCGAAGCTGCGCGCGCTGATCGAAGCGGGCATGCCCGTGCCTGCCTCTGGGGCGTCGGTGTGACGCTCGTCAAAGTCTGCGGCCTGCGCTCGCTGCCCGAAGCGCGCGCCGCCGTCCAGGCTGGCGCGAATTGGCTCGGCTTCATCTTCTGGAAGCCCGGCAAGCGTTTTGTGCCACCCGAGCAGGCGGCCGAGATCATCCACACGCTGCGACAAGAGTCGTCGGGTTGGTCGGCGGTCGGCGTCTTCGTCGATCCGATTGTCGAGGACGTCGCAGAAGCAGCGGCTCTGTGCGGCCTCGACTATGTCCAACTCTCGGGCGACGAGTCCGCCGCCTTAGTGGACGCCATGCCGCTGCCGACGATCAAGGCCATCCACGTACGCGCTGGCTACGAAGCTGCCGCGGCCGACGTGGTCGCCACCAACGCCCTGCGCGCGCATCTCTACCTGTTGGATACGCATGCCGACGGGCTCCACGGCGGCACGGGCACGGCCTTCGATTGGGCTGCGCTGCAAGGGGTCGGGCCACGCTGCATGGTCGCTGGCGGTCTGCGCCCGGACAACGTCGCGGCGGCATTGGCGGCACTGGCGCCACTGGGTGTCGACGTCAGCAGCGGCGTCGAATTTCCAGAGACGCCCCGTTCTGATCTCACGACTCACGACTCACGACTCACGACCCCGACCAACGGCGGCGGCAAAGACCCGCGGCTGATCCAAGCGTTCCTGGAGGCAGTCCGAACTTATGACGTACGCGCCCAGTAGCCTCTCCAGCCTCGTCGTCAATGGTCGATTCGGCGCGTACGGCGGCCAGTACGTCCCCGAGACCATCATGCCGGCGCTGGCGGAGCTCGAAACGGGCTTCCGCGGGTGCCTGGCCGATCACGTCTTCCAGACAGAGCTGCAGCGGCTGTTGCGCACCTATGTCGGCCGGCCGACGCCGCTGTATGACGCCAGCCGTTTCGCCGAACGGATCGCTTCGGGGCCCGTCTGGCTCAAGCGCGAGGACCTGGCCCATACCGGCGCGCACAAGATCAACAACGCCGTCGGCCAGGGCTTGCTGGCGCAGCGCATGGGCAAGCGGCGGATCATCGCCGAAACCGGCGCGGGCCAGCACGGCGTGGCCACCGCCACCATCTGCGCCAAGCTCGGCCTCGAGTGTGTGGTCTACATGGGCGAAGAGGACATGCAGCGCCAGGCGGTCAACGTGTACCGCATGCGTCTGCTGGGTGCCGAGGTACGGCCGGTGACCGCGGGCACGCGCACCCTCAAAGATGCGATCAGCGAAGCCTTCCGCGACTGGGTAACGACCATCGAAACCAGCTACTACCTGATTGGTTCGGTCGTCGGCCCGCACCCGTATCCAGAGATCGTGCGCACCTTTCAGGCCATTATCAGCCAGGAAGCCCGAGCTCAGTCGCTCGAAGCCTTCGGCCGCCTGCCGGACCGCGTAGTCGCCTGCGTTGGCGGCGGTTCGAACGCCATCGGCTCGTTCGCGGCGTTCATCGACGATGCCTCAGTGGCGTTGATCGGAGTCGAGGCGGGTGGGCGTGGGCCCGGCCTGGGCGACAACGCCGCAACGCTGGAAACTGGTCGCCCGGGCATTCTGCACGGCGCCTATTCGTATGTCCTGCAGGACGCGCAGGGTCAGATCGCCAACACGCACAGTGTCTCGGCGGGGCTTGACTACCCCGGCGTGGGTCCCGAGCACGCCTTCCTGAAAGACCGCGGCCGGGTGCGCTACACGTCGGTAGGCGATGCCGAGGCCCTGGACGCCTTTTTCCTGCTGACCCGCAGCGAGGGCATCATGCCGGCGCTAGAGCCGGCGCACGCGCTGGCCTGGGTCCACGCCAATCCGCACCCAGGTATCACCCTGGTCACCCTATCTGGCCGCGGCGACAAGGACATCCACACCGTCGCCACCGCCTCGGGCCACCAGGAGTACCTGGCGTGAGCCGTTTTGCGCGCACGTTCAGTCGGTTGCGCGGCGAGGGCGCGTGCGGCCTTTTTCCGTACCTGATGGCCGGCTTTCCCGACGTGCCAACCAGCCACGCGCTGGCCGTCGCCGCCCTGGAAGCCGGCGCCGACGGATTCGAAATCGGCGTGCCCTTCTCGGATCCGCTCGCCGACGGCGCCACGCAGCAGCGCGTCAATTCCCGCGCGCTGGCCGGCGGCGCCGGTCTCGATACTGCGCTTGACCTGGCGCGGGTCATCCGCCAGCACTCGCCCGAGACACCCGTGGCGGTGATGTCGTACTACAACCCGCTCCGCCAGCGCGGCGACCAGCGCGTGGCCGCCGACCTCGCCGCGGCCAGCGCCGACGCCGCGATCGTCCCCGACCTCCCTCTCGAAGAGTCGACCGAGCTGTACGCGGCCTTGAACGCGCATGGTCTGGGTCTGGTGCCGTTCCTGGCACCAACGAGTCCGCCCGCGCGGATCCGCGTGGTCGCCGCGCGCAAACCGACGTTCATCTACTGCGTCGCGCTCGTCGGCGTGACCGGCGCGCGGCAGGATCTCTCGTCAACGCTGGGCGAGTTTCTCGGTCAGGTACGGGCGGAAACCCCCGCGCCGCTAATCGTCGGCTTCGGCATCTCGCAGCCCGACCACATCCGCCGCGTCGCCGCCCTGGGCGCCGACGGGGTCATCGTGGCCAGCGCCCTGGTCGACGTGATCGAGCGAGCCAACGACCCCGTCGCCGCCGTGCGCGCCTATCTGGCCGAGCTCAAACAGGCGGCCACGGCCGTCACTCCGTGATTTGCCACGTCGGCCACCGCGGCATCTTTCCTCCCCGAAGCGGTTCGCCGCCTGCATCCGCAGTGTCAACGCTCGTTCCCTTCGGGAGAGGCTTCGCGTTGTACCGGCGCGGCCGTCACGCGGTGAGCCCAGCATGACCTCTTCAGCGCGCTCGATGAGGAATGCACCCGTTCAGCTCGAGCTGCACCTGGACAGCTTCGACGGCCCGCTCGAGTTGCTGCTGCTGCTCATCGAGCAGCACCGTCTGCCGATCACTCAGGTGAGTTTGGCCCAGGTCGCCGATCAGTACCTGGCGCAGGTCCGCGCCCAGCCGGCGCTCGATGCCGACCTGCTGGCCGACTTTCTGGTCATTGGCGGCAAGTTGCTCCTGCTCAAGTCGCGCGCCCTGCTGCTGACCGAGGAGCCCGACCCCGAAGTGGAGGAGGTCGCCTCGGACCTGGCCGAGCGCCTGGCGACCTATCGCGTCTTCCGCGCGGCCGCCGAGGTTTTACGCGAGCTGGAGCAGCGCGGCGAGCGCATGTACCCCACCCAGCGTGAACCGCTGATCAGTACGCAGTCCGCGCCGCTCTCGCCGTTACACCCCGATGCCCTGCTGACTGTGTGGCGTCGATTCGCGACGAGCTCGACGCCCAGCGAGATCGACTTTCCGGGCGTGACCCGCGCCAGCGTCGACGAACGGCGGATCCGTATCCTCGATGCGCTACGCAGCGGGGCACGGGTGTCGTTCCGTGCCCTGGCCGGCGAGACCGTCGACCAGGTGGTCGCGACGTTCCTGGCCCTCCTCGAGCTGTTCCGCCGCGGCCAGGTCAGCGTTGACCAGCAGGTTCCCTTTGGCGACCTGGTGCTCAGCTTGAGCGGCAGCGAGAGCGGCGCCGCGTCGCCCGCTCATTGAGCGGTGCTCAGGATCGTGAGCAATTCGCGGGGCGTGGCCGCCAGGTGCACGCGGCCTGGGTGCGCGGCGCCGACTGCCTCGGCCGAGACGCCGTCCAGGGTCGTGCTGCCGTCAAACCCGAACGGCCCGCGCGGCAGAACGATGTCTTCAACATCGGCGGGCAACGTGTGCAAGGCCTCGATCAGGTCGCGCCCGCTGAGCAGTCCCGAGACCGTCACACCCTCGCCAAAGAAGTGGTTCGTTACCGTCACCACCTCGGGCCGCCAGCCTACGTGTGCCTGCCAGGCGTCGGCCATGCGTTCGAGCGCCGGCGCG
>WNFC01006603.1_pt1 | contig 13373 bp, 17 predicted proteins | sample 5400541 | NCBI WGS metagenome assembly WNFC01 (sample SAMN13153342, study PRJNA577476) | soil metagenome | isolation source: 120 cm saprolite under Douglas fir tree site 2 hole 2 replicate 1 | place: USA:California | collected 2015-04-18
CAGACATGGTCCGTCAATCCCGCCGCCATGGCCAGCGTACAGTGCTGCCACTGTTTGGCCGAGCCGCTGCCGTTGGTGGGCTCGGGCTGCGGCAGGGGCAGGCGTAAGCTCGTGTGGGGCAAGCAGAAATTGTCATAACAATGGTACAGGGCGAGCTGCTGCCGCAACCCCTCCTCACCCTTGCACAGCGTGGCGACGCGCCGCCCCACCGCGGCCACATGTTGGCGGATGGTGAGGTTCAGCCGCTCTATGAAAGCGGTGTTGATCTGCCAGCCGTACGCGGCCAGCACGTGCTCGATGGCGGCCAGTGTGCCAAACACGACCCGGTGCCGCACCCGGATCAGGCGCCGACGCCGCACGGTCTTCACCACTTGCGCATAGAGCAGCTGCGGCACAGGCATCCAACGCGGCTTCGGCGCAGGGCCTTGGGCCTGGCGGCGGGGCGGCTGCACCCAGGACCCAAAATGGGTCAGCAGGGCCGTCGCATAATCCTTGAGCCCGTCGGTGAGAAACAACGGCACACAGCCCGGTGCGAACACCTGGGCCACCTGATGGACCAGCCGCTGTGCCATGGCCAGCGTCCGGTCGCCGACGTCGATGGTCAGCAGCAGCTTGGTGACCGGATCGATCGCCGCCCAGACCCAGTGGGGTGAGCGCGACAGACGCTGGATGGCCTCGGCGTCGCTGACCTCCCCGGTCTTCACGGCGCTGAGCAGCGCAAAGAGTTGGCGCTGAGCAGCGCAAAGAGTTCATCCAGCTGGACCTGCGTGACCCGCACGTCGTGGAGGAAATACTGCGAGAAGGCTGCCGCATGATCCGCTACCTCGACCAACCAGGCCAGGACCGTGTTGGGATCGACTTCGAACACGCGGGCGACGGCACGAATGCCCAGCCCTTCCGCCAGGGCGCCCACCGCCCATCCCAGCCGCTCGGGCACCACACGCTTGCCATGCAACGGCGTGCCGTGGGTCTCCTGGAAGTAGCCGCCACAGCTGGTGCAATGCAGCTGGCGCCAGGGACCGCCGTTGGGGTGACCGTTGGCGCAGAGATTGCCGAGCCCCACCCAGCCCTGATACGCACAGGCCGGATACGGGCAGAAATGCTGCGAGGTCTCCACCTGGCGCGGCCGTCCCCGCGCGGGGACTCTGCGGGGTGGCGGGCAACCGGGCGGTTGGGGGGCGTATGCGTGGGCCTGCTCACAGGCGGCACAGGGGGGCTTGCGGGTGAGACCAGGAAACGGCTTCGGGTCGCTGGAGCGCTTGCGCGGTGGCGGCAGAGGCTTGGATGGCCTCTGATCCCCTCCGGTACACTCGTTTGGCCAGGCATAATACAGCATGACGCAGAACCAGAGGAGTCCCAGGAACATCAGCTGGTAGAAAAAGAGGTGTGATACCACGGCAAAGCCCCCTCACACAGGTGGTGAAATGGGGGTATTTTACCTGATTTGCTGGCGACGGAATTACCCGCAGGATAGAGGGACACGACCCCTTCCGCTTCCCAGAGTCGCCCATCCCACAGCACGCGTGCGGTGAGCGGGAGAGCGTGGCGCCCCTGTGCGGCTAGCCGTGATGCGGCACGTGCCTCGGCGGCGCTCTGATACAAAAAGACCTGATCCCAGCGCATCAGGTCGGCGGCGGCGAGATCCGTAAAGATCTGTTGCGACGTGACCAGAGCCCACACGACATCAACAGGCAAGTGAGGGTGCGCGTCCAGCAAGGCGGCCACACTCACACCAGGATAGGCCGAGAGTGCTTCGAGAACCTGGGCTTCCTGCCCGGCGTCAACATGGAACGAGTGGGTCCAAAAATCCTGGAGAAACTTGAGGTTTTGGATGTAGAACGGATGATATTCTGCGGAAGTCCGCACGCGGTAGTACAAGCCAAGAGGGTTCGCTGCAGCCTCCCCAGGAGGACACTGCCACCCGCCGGCGCCATGGCGCTGATACCGCGCTGGCATCCGCCTCCCCAGTTGCTCGAGCGAGGCGGCGGGTTTCCATTCTTCAAATCCGGCTCCATCGCGTCGCACCACAAAGAAATCTGGGGTATGCCACGGCGACGTCTTGCGCCCGGAGCGCGCCTGGTAGTGGAGCTGGATACGGGTGGGCTGATCAAAATATTCCAGCACGTCATCGTCGCGCTCCATCGTGTACATCCCCCACAGCTCAACGTACTGGCTTTCAAATTGAATGGAGCAACCCATTTTCACGCTGGGGTACCGTCCGGTCACATTGGAGACGCCGCTGCGCACCTTCCGTACCGGCTGAGAGGCGCGAATGCGTTGAATGTAGGTTCCTGTCTCCCGCGTAATCTGGTTGCGCTGGCACCAGGCGCGAAATGTTTCCTCTGTGAGCATGGCTTGGGCCGTGTTTCCTTGTTGGCAGCGCGCGGGGTGAGTAGGCACCTGGCGCCTACTCACCAGAAGAAGCCAAAGACAAGTAGGCGCAAGATGGAGAAAAGAGACAAGTTTCCGCCCCATATCTTTGCGTTTTTGACAAATATTACTTCGCCATCCTGCAAAAGGGGATGTGCAACAAGCGCGAGATTGTTTGTAAACGGTGCGAGAGGATGCAGAGAAAAGATATGCGTCAGAGCGTGCCTGTTGTCTACCCTCAACTGCTCCAATTCCCGTGAAAATTTATGAGTCAAACACGAAAAGTTATTGGACAAACGACAGTATTCCCCCTTATGAAAACTCCTGTTGTCCCGAAAGCCAGTCCAGACACGCTGCCGGAACTCGCCATCTACCTGGAGCCTTTCGCGCCGCTCTTCCGCCGCTCGACCAGCCGGGAGAGCCTGGAGCGCTATATCACGGGGTTGCTGACCGATCTGGCGCACAAGAACTGCGACACCATCGCCGCGGCCGTGGCGGGGACCTCGACCGAACGGCTGCAACATCTGTTAACCGATGCGGTCTGGGAACCCCAGACCCTCGACCAGCAACGTGTGCGTGCCCTGGTGGCCCAGAGTCCTCCCGATGGCATGCTGGTGCTGGACGACACCGGACTGCCCAAGCAAGGGCGCGGCTCGGTCGGGGTGGCCCGCCAGTATGCCGGGACCCTGGGCAAGGTCGCCCATGGCCAGGTCGTCGTCAGCGCGCACTACGTGGCTGATGAGCCGACCAGCCGCGCCCCCGTGCATTGGCCACTCACCGCGCGGCTCTATCTGCCGGAGGCCTGGGCCACCGATAGGGCGCGCCGTGCCAAGGTCCGCGTCCCGCCAGAGGTCACTTTTCAGACGAAGCCCGAACTCGCGCTCGCCCTGGTAGATCAAGCGCGGGCGTGGGGCGCCCCATTCGCCACGGTGGTCACTGACGCCGGCTATGGCGACAACCCCACCTTCCTGAAGGGCCTCGACGACCGGCAGGTCGCCTACGTCGTGGGGGTGAGCAGCACCTTCGGGGTGCGCCTGCCGGACGAGGGGCGCGCAACAGCGCTCGTGCCCCCGCCCCGCCCGCGACGGCGCGGCCAGCCACAGAAGCCGCGTCCCGCCCCCCTCTATGCGGCCAAGGCCGTGCTCGATGCCCTGCCGGCCGAGCGCTGGCAGACGATCACCTGGCGCGAGGCTGCGGACACCAGCCTGCGCAAACAGTTTGCGGCCGTGCGGGTGCATTGGGCCACGGGCGGTGCGCAGTTGTCCACCAGCCATCATCGGGTCACCACCGGGCCGGAGGGCTGGCTGCTCGGCGAGTGCCCCATGCCGGGCGCACGCGGCGAGGTGAAGTGGTACTTCAGCAATCTGCCCGAGGACACGCCGCTGCACCGGCTGGTCGAGCTGGCGCACAGCCGCTGGCCGATTGAGCAGTTCTACGAGGACGCCAAGGGCGAATGCGGCCTAGACCACTACCAGGGTCGGCGCTGGGATGGGCTGCATCGGCACCTCGCGCTGGTCATGCTGGCGTATAGCTTTCTAGCGCGCCAGCGCTGGATGCCCGCCACGACGGCGGGCTTTCCCCCCCTCTGGGGAGCGCCCGTCCTTCCCGGCGGTCCATCGCCAGGTGCTGCTGTGGCTCTTCCAAGACGTGGTGTTGTGGCTCTTCGCCACTAACCAGATCGCCCATTTCCGCCCCAGGCGGATCTAACAAAGTAGTACTAGTATCTGTCCACACTTCGATTGACACGTACGGCGGGATCGGTTCTCCTTGGTGAAACTCGGCAGGAGTATGCCAAGGAAAGGAGTCCCCCGTGGTGAAGTATAGGGTCACGCTGACGGAACAGGAACGGGCTGGTTTGAAAAAGATGGTTTCCGCAGGTAAGGGAGCAGCGCGCAAGCTGTGGCACGCTCGCATTCTGCTGTTAACTGATGTGGGTGAACGCGGACGATGTTGTTCGGATGATGAGATCACGGATGCACTGGAGGTCAGTCGGTCCACTATCTATCGAGTTCGGGAACGCTTTGTGGAGGACAGCTTGGAAGCGGCGTTGTCACCTCGCAAGATGCCACGACGGCCTGACAAGATCAAGATTCAAGGAGAGGCCGAGAAGAGGTTGATCGCTTTGGCGTGCAGCGATCCTCCCGAAGGTCGCTGCCGTTGGACCATGGAATTGCTGGCGGATCGAATCGTGCAACTGGGCTATGTGGACAACGTCTCGCAAGAGACCGTTCGACGGGCGCTAAAAAAAATGACATCGACCTGGAGCAAGTGAAAACCTGGTGCATTCCTCCCAAAGCCAACGCGGATTTCGTTTGGCACATGGAGGACGTGCTGCAAACATACCACCTGCCGTACAACCCGCGCATTCCCGTGGTTTGTATGGATGAGGCGAGCAAGCAACTGATCGGCGAAGTGCAAGAGCCGCTGCCGGTGCAGCCCGGCAAGCCAAGGTGCGCAGATTACGAATACGAGCGAAAAGGCGTGTGCAACGAGTTTGTCTGCTGTGAACCGCTTCGGGGTTGGCGTCACGTGAAGGTCACCGACCGGCGGACCAAGCGAGACTGGGCGGAATGCATTCGGGAGTTGTTGGAGGTACATTTCCCCAAGGCACCCCTCATTCGCTTGGTACTGGATAACCTCAATACCCACACGGGAGCATCGCTTTACGAGGCTTTTTCCCCGCGCCGCGCCCGGCAATTGTTGGATCGTCTGGAGTTTCATCACACACCGAAACATGCCAGTTGGCTCAACATGGCCGAGATCGAGATTGGCATCATGAATCGGCAATGCTTGAACCGCCGCATCGACGACGGCGAGGTTTTGCGTCGTGAAATCGCTGTATGGGAAGACAAACGCAACCAAGCGGCCGCGAAGATCCACTGGACGTTCACGATTGCAGTGGCGCGCACCAAACTCAAAAAGCTCTATCCGGACTGGAAGGGTGTGCAAGAAACCAACGAATAACACGTGGAATAGGTAAATTCCACGTGTCAATCAAAGTGTGGAAGACTACTAGGGTACGGCATCCCCGGGCGAGAGCCGTGGGTTGAGGATGTTCAGGAAGATCTGCATGCCCCGCGCATGCCCCGCGGGATTGTCGAGGAGATACGTCAGCGCGCAGAGCACCTGCCCGAGCCACGCATCCGGTCCGCGTTGCGCCGTGAGATCGAGGGTCAGGCGCTCCACGGCGACCGTGAGCCCGACGCCCTCGAGGTGGGCGGGAGCCAGGTCCAGCGTGAGCTGCGTACAGCCGGCAGGCCCCTCCTCCCCATGGCTGAAGTGGTCGGCCATCGCGGTGACCGTCTCCTGCATCCTCTGGGGTCCCGCGGTGCCCGTGAGCGTCCCCGTCATGACCAGGTGGCCGGTCGCAGTGAGTGCCAACCGGCTGACCGTGAGGACCCCGTGCAACGCCCCATCCCCGACGACCGTTCCGACGACCGCGAGCTGGCGGAGCGGATGGCTCTGCGCCGCGCCGGCCAGGGACAGCCAGCTCCCCAGGGCGAGCAGCGCCGCGAGCCCGAGACGCATGATGGGTGTCATCGCTTCCTCCCCCTCTGCGAGGCTGCACCACAAAGCGGCGCCATGACTGCAAGGCTGCAGGGTGCGTGCGGTCGCTTCTTGGCAGGCACGCCGCACGCGCCCTCTCCACCACGAGGACGTATATCCTCAGAAGGACATAGCCTCATGATGCCTATTTACTCTACATTCGTGCAAAATGCAATATGAATTTACTATCAATGAGAGTATGATAATGAAATTTAGAGGACATACATAAAGACACAATAGGAAGCTGGAACCACATTGGATACTAATATTAAAGGCTAAATCTCAGACATGAAAATACGAAACAAGGTCTAGAAGACAGAGTGGCCCTAGAGGATGTAGGGGCTGTGGCTGGCATCCGTGTGACATCGCGTATGGTCAAAAAACTCAAACCCGGCTTGACAGGAGAGGTTACGCGGTAGTGTACGGATGATTTCGCGGAATTGAAAAAACTCGGGACATCCCGTAAAACCAGGATATTGCACAACCTGATTCGACGGAGGGGTGCCCCGATGAGCCATGCCAAGCAACTCCATCACCAGGGCTACTTTGATGACTACATGAAGATTATCAATCGTAGCGGCCTCCCAGGCCATGTCAAAAGTGCGCTGAGCCAGCAAGTCCACCACGCGGTCATCGCGACGGTCCAAAGCGGTATTGAACCAGCCCTGGAGGAAGAATGCCCCACGTATCTGGGCTGCGCACGCTATGAACACTTGCCCTGGGGACGTGCCCCAGAACAGACGCGCAGTGGCAGCTACCACCGGGAGTTGTTCACCCAGCATGGGTGCATCCCAGCCCTGCGGGTCCCCAAACTGCGGCGGGGCAACAGTGCGTTGACGTGGCAAACGATCGAGCGCTACGAACGCTGCTGGGGCCCGCTGCTCGATCAGCAAGTGATGGGGTACTGCCTTGGACTCAGTCTACGTGACCTCCACGAAAGCATGCGCTTGACGCTTGGAGAGGTGCTGTCGGTGTCGTCGTGCAATCGCATCGTGCTGGGCATGGCCAAGCAGGTGGATGCCTTCAAGACGCCCCCCCTGGAGGACCCCCCTCCCATCCTTTTGGTTGATGGTATATGGGTCAAAATTGCCTACCCTACAGGGGAGATTGTGGAGGACGCCCAGGGCCGGCGGTGGGCGGCGACGCGTCAGCAGAAGCGCGTCGTGCTCAGCGCCCTGGGCGGGTGGCCTGATGGCCACTGGGAGATCGTATACTGGCAGGTGGCCTCTGGCGAGAACCAGCCCGCCTGGGCAGCCTTCTTCCAAGCACTCGCTGCCAAAGGGATGACAGAAAAAACGACCAAGTTGGTGGCCAGCGATGGAGCCACTGGGCTTGAAAATGCCCTTGCTGAGCATCTGCGTGGGGTGCCTCACCAGCGTTGTGTCTTCCACAAGATCAAAAATATCGCTGATCACCTGGTGTTTCACGAGCTGGAGGTGGATGACGACCTGGACGATGCCAAAGCGGTGCGGAAGGCCAAACAGGCCCGCAAAAAAGCCATGTTGGCCGATGCGGGTCAGCTGTATGCCAGTGATGGAGAGGGCGACATCCGTGCTCAGGCAGCCGCCTTTCGTCAGAAATGGGAAGTGCGAGAGCCCAAGGCCGTCGCCAACTTCTTCACCGACTTTGACAAGACCTTATCGTACGTGCAGGTGGACTTTCCCAGGGCGCTTCTGCCGTTGATCCGCACGACGAACCTCCTGGAGCGATGTCACAAGGAGGTCCGACGCAACCAGTTCATTGCATGCCCGTGTAGAGCACCCATAAGATGAGGTTGAAGAGGCGATGATAGCCGAGTTTGCACCTGGGTCCGCGCTTGGGCATGGAGAGGTGCGGTAAGATAAATTCATGGAACTCAGTTGCTGAAAGTTGGACGGGAATCGGCGTCGTTGCGGGCCTTTTGGCTGGTGTGGGCATGATAGAATGGCCTTATTTGAAGATGGCTCAACCTGGCTCCTATAGAAGCTATCTTCAAATATTAGAATATGTTAGAAAAATTGGCAAAACTTGCAACCGGTTCTTTGTGAGACCCTACCACGGCGGACGGGAGCGTGTACCCCATCGACCAAACCGTAACAGGTGGACTCCGATTTGCCCAAGCCCGCACCGAGAGGACGCCTCTCTGTCGTCGTCCCTAGGGGCGTCTGCGCCCTTGTCCCCGGTCGCTCGATGCCTTTCTGCCCCAGAGTCGGACCACCGCGGCGGCTGGGGTGAGAATCTGGGGCCGCGGGCGACTTGGCAGCGGGGGGAAATCCCGCACATTGTCGGTCACAATGGCCTCGGCCTGCCCCGCGATGGCACAGTGATAGAACGGATCGTCCTGAGGATCGGGGGAGAACGCGCCCAGATCGCGTACGGGCACTGCGATCCCCACCTGGCCTAGGAGGTTGAGGAAGCGGCCCGCCGCATGGGCTGGTACCTTCAGTCGGCGCAGGATGGTGCGGTATTCTTCGAGAATCGGCGGGCTATACAGCCAGTCAAACAGCGTCTCGTCGTCGACCCAGCCCAGGAGGAGCCGCAATTCCGGTGTCGCGGGCGCCGGCGGGTGCTGGCGAAACGCCCGCGCGCCACGGATGACGACCATCGTGTCGATCACCCACCGCCCGCGCCGCCGGCGGGCCATTAGGGGCGCGTACCCTGCGGTGCCCGGGCCCGCCGGGTGGCCCGGTAGGCCGCAATGGCGTGCTCGATCTGGGCGTCACTGACTTGTTGCAGTGGCTCCGAGACGTCTGCCAGGGCTTGGCGCATCTGGTGCGACCAACCGGCGGGCCGGCCCCGCTTTTTCTCCTGGTACTTGTGCAGGACGTCACCAATGCGGTGTGCGGTGGCCTCGCGGATCGCGCCGAGGGGGAGGCACAGCGGTGCCAGGGCAATCCCCGCACTGCTCGGCGTGCCCATCGGGGGAAGCACCAGACTCTGGCTGTGCTTCGTGAGGCGCCGGGGCCAGACCTGCGCGAGCCTGGCGGCGGCGCGCTGCCGCTCCAGGCCATAGGCCTGGACGAGAATCTCCAGGACCGTGAGGTACACGACATCGTCAACGCTATAGAGGCGCACGCTCCCTCGACCTTGCCCAGCCACGGTCGGGCGTACATAGCCAGCGTCGACGTCGTTTTGCAACTGTTTGGGTGTGATCCCGAGAACCGCTGCTACCTGTCCGGTTTTCAGTCGTAGACGCGTCATAGAGCGACTCACAAGTGAAATTGAAACTCTTTGTTAGCTTCAAATAGTATACGCGTGCTGAGATGCCATCGCAAGACGGGGGGTGGTCGTAGGAGGTAAGATTGAACATCTTTAGACCTACTTAAACCTACTGTATGTCTTGACGTAATTTCTTTGGCGGCAAGCAGTTGTGGGTACGGTAGTGGTACAATCAGGCCAATGCATTGCGCATAAATTGGCGGGGCACGTGGCGGTCGTGTACCTGCACCCTGCGGAGAAATACCGCAGGCTCACTCCTCGACTGTCACAAGAACAAAAAGGCCTAGACGAGAGGGTTCTCATGGCCTCCCAGCGGCCTTCTGAGCCCTGGTGACGCCCTCTCAGCGAGCTGTGTGAACGCATCTTGCCCGCTTAGGTCCCCTCCCGTTGCGGTTTCCCACCACCGCGGCGTGCTCACACCCCCGCTGGTTGCGGCCACGGTGGCACCCGAAAGAGCAGCACCTCGCGCAGGGTCCACACCTTCCAAACCATCTCCTGGCTCAGGGGCGTGAGCTTGTCCTTTTCAGACGCAAGCTTGCCGACCACGGCTTGACGGAATTTCGACACCCCTTTGGGCATCACCATCCCCTACTCGTGCATCAGCCCGTGCCCTGCATGCACCAAGGCTGTCCGCTCGCCTCTGAGCCGCTCGCGCACGCGATGGAGCGCTTGGATATCGTGCTGCTCGACGTCCTTGGCCGGCACCAAGCGCATGGTTGGACGCGTCACCGCTGCCGCGATGGCCTCGGCATCGCGGCTCTCGTTTGTATGCGACTTGCCGTACGGCTTGACGCATGGCGGTGCCATGCGCTGCACCTCGTGGCCCTACGCACCGAAGCGTCTCGCCCAATCATGTGCGCCGCCACAGGCTTCGATGCCGAGGCGTACCGGGGGCAGCTTCGCGAGAAAGGGCATCAGGTCATGTCGGGACACGCGCTTGCGATACACGACGTTGCCCCTGTCATCCATCCCCACCGCGTGCAACACGCGCTTGGCGATATCGTTCCCGAGGACGTTCAGCTCTTGCTTCATTGGACGGGCCTCCTGTGGCTCCATGGGTTCACTGATCTGGAACTCATTGTGGCTCATTACAGTCGATCCGCACAGGGGCGGGTCCATTTCATTACGACCATAATCAGGGCTTGGCCGGAGTGTGACCAGTGGGAACCGGAGGCCGAGCGTCGCCGGAGGCGAAAGGTGCTAGGGCTGGCCATGTGACGTGCTTCGTTATCATGGCAAAAGGTGCCGGAACTTGCTGACCTGATGCCATCACGATTATAGTGTCTGCATCGCATACGCATGATGCGTCAGCCATATGATCCCGCTACCCCATTTCTCGGAGCACTTGCATGCGAGGACCCAGGCCGTTTCGCCTTTTTCTCATGGTCATCCTGGCGCTCACGCCCCTGGCCCAGTCTTTCTGGTTTGGCCAGGCGTGGCGCGTGATCGACGCCGTGGCCTGGCCAGGGCCGCACGCCCTGTTGCAGGGTCTCTGGATCGTGGCCGCGCTCGTCGTACTGGCTGCGGCCCTCGACATGCTGCGGGTCCGTGTCCTCCCTCATCGGGCGTTCGGGCCGTGGGGGCGGGCAGTCGCCCGACTCTGGTTGATCACGTCGTGTCTCAGTTTTCTGGCAATGACTGCAGTGGGGAGCCTCGAATGGTTCTCGCGGCCTGCGATGGCAGCCCTGCCGGTGGCGCAGTGGGCGCGTGTCGAGCCGGCGCGGCACACCGTCTTCCGCTACATCGCGTATCTGGCGGGCAGTCTGCCCTTCCTGGCGGCGGTGTATGGCGCTACAGCGGGACGGCTCCGGTATCGCCTCGTCACCGTCGAGGTGCCGATCACGAATTTACCTCCAAATTTGGATGGGCTGCGCATCGTCCACGTGAGCGATCTCCACATCGGGGACTTCATGCCCCGCACGGCGATCCGGCGTGCCGTCGACATGATCAATGCGGTGCAGCCCGATCTGGCCGTACTCACCGGCGATTTGATCTCGCACGAGCGGGACCCCCTCGAGGACGGCATCGCGGAGCTGAGCCGGTTACGGGTGCCCCTGGGCGTCTGGGGATGCCACGGCAACCACGAGCGGTGGGCCGGAGTGGAAGCACGAACGCAGGAACTCTTTGCGCGCGACGGCATGCACGTGCTGCGACAGCAGTGTGTGGAACTGTCCTGGTGCGGCGGCCGTTTCAATCTGATCGGCGTCGACGACCAACGTGAACGCGCCCGCCCGGGCGAACCGTCCTCCATGCTGCGCAGCATCGAAGCCTGGGTCCGACGAGACATCCCCAACATCCTGCTCTCGCACAACCCCGATACGTTCCCGCGGGCCGCGGCATTGGGCATCGAGCTCAGCCTTGCGGGCCACACGCATGGCGGTCAGATACGCTTCGCGCTCGGCAAGCGCCAGTGGAGCCCGGCCAGTCTCATCACACCATTCGTGGCGGGCCTGTACCGCCTGCCCTTAGGCCACGCGGGGCAGGCCTCGAGCGAGGAGACAGCAGCATGCCCTCGGAAATCTGCCTTCCTGTATGTCAATCCAGGGCTGGGCACGCTCGGTCTCCCCGTGCGCCTGGGGGTGCCACCGGAGATTACGGTGCTCACGCTGCGGGCGGCGGGGTGAGCGCTGAGGATCGCTTCCCTTCATGCTTTGTCATACGTGGGTCCGTAACCACTCAGGTCCGCCGTGTGCTATGTAGACAGCAGCGGCCACGTGCGCGAAGCCCATAAAGATGTCGAGGTCGATGGGGCCATAGGTGTGCCGAGCCTGCGCTGCGGTGATGATCTGCCCGAGCATCTGACCCCGCCAGACCATCGGTCCAAAAAGCGCCGAGCCCATGCGCGCCGTCTTGAGAATCTGCCGGAAATCGGGGACCTCGTCCGTGTTCGTGAGGACCAGGGGGCGCTGGTGCTGCGCCACCCACCCCGGATGGCCCAGGTCGATGGGGATGGGCCGTGTACCTGTACTCTGCGGATAAATACCACAGGTTCACCAGGCCGACCTTCACAGGGCCACAAAGTCCTAGACGAGAGGGCTCTCATGGCCCCTCAGCGGCTCTCTCACCCCTGATGACGCCTCGAAGCCGGCCGTGTGGACGCACATCGCCTGCTCAGGCCCCCTCCTCTGAGGCGATCCCCACAGTGGATTTGAGCGCCACATATCTTGGATGAGGTCGCGGACTTCTTTGGCAATGGCGGGACGGCCAGGCTTGCCGCTCTGGCTGAGGTGTCGCCAGTAATCCCGGAACCGTTTCTGCTGCCAGGCCATCATGGTGCGAGGCTGCACGAACGCCAGCGCTTGTTGCCAGCCTGGCCACAGGCGGGACAACCAGGACCAGAAAAGCCGATCAGCCGGCCTGAGTGTGGGCCGCTTGACGGTGTGTTGGTAGACGGCCAGCTGATGGCGTAAGGCCATGTTTTCGAGACGCAGAGCATCGTGAGACCGCAAGCGCGATACGACGTAAGCCATCAGGGCTGAGAAGACGGATCGCAGAGGAAAGCCCCTGAGGAGATGAGGCCAGGAAAAGAGCAACATGGTTTGATGGCAGGATGCAGGGGAGAGGCTCAAAAGTCAAGCATTCCAACGGCTATGAATATTCGGGAACCACAAGGGTGGCGTGCAGGCCGGCCGCTTTGAGCAACGCGGGTTGGACCCGGCTGACCTCAGCCCCCATCAGCTCGCAGAAAAACGTCAGGCGCTCGCGGCTCAGGAGCAACGCCAGCGCGTCCTCCTGGTCCTCGCGGGTGGGGTGCGTGTGCCCCTGCGTCCCGTGCCGAATGCTCAAGCGGGTATCCGCCAGCGCCTGGCGCAGAATCGCCCCGATCAGGGCGACGTAGCCCTGGATGGCGTCGGGGACCTCGTGATGCGGATCAGACGGCATGGACGGCATGGACCCCTCCTGATTCCTCGCTGATGCGCCGCCCGCGGACCGGCGGGCCGGTCGCAGGCGGCCACACGGCGCGGACCCGCCGCCCGCGCGCTGTGCCGGAGGACGCGTCACACCAAGGGTGCGAGGCCATGCGCACCCTGCGGGCGGACGAGGCTGCTCCTTCGGCAGGCAAAATGCCCACGCCCCACTCACAGCAGCAGTTGGCCTGCAGGTGTGGGCTGTTTTCCCCAGCACGTGTGGACAACTTGTTGGAGCAAGCACCGGTGCCTGCGCGGTCATCGCCGCCGTGGTCTGCCCAGGCAGCGGCACAGAGCAGCCCTCGCCGGAGGCTGTGGCGCGCGCCCGAGCGGTGTCCCAGGGACCCCAGG
>WNFC01028681.1_pt1 | contig 13373 bp, 10 predicted proteins | sample 5400541 | NCBI WGS metagenome assembly WNFC01 (sample SAMN13153342, study PRJNA577476) | soil metagenome | isolation source: 120 cm saprolite under Douglas fir tree site 2 hole 2 replicate 1 | place: USA:California | collected 2015-04-18
TGATAGTGCAGGCCTGCGACGAGATCCTAGCCGGGCAGCATCACGAGATGTTCCCCCTCCACGTGTGGATGACGGGCAGCGGCACGCAATTCAACATGAACATGAACGAGGTGATTTCCAACCGCTGCTGCCAACTCGCGGGCACGGCGCTCGGAAGCAAGACGCCGGTGCATCCTAACGACCATGTGAACATGTCGCAGTCGTCCAACGACTCGTTTCCTTCGGCGATGTACATCGCTGCCGCGGTGAACGTGACGGGAAGATTGTTGCCGGCGGTTGCTGGCCTGCGCTTCGCCATCGCGGCGAAGGCCGAGGAGTGGAAGGACATCGTCAAGATCGGCCGCACCCATATGCAGGACGCGACGCCGATTACGCTGGGACAGGAATGGTCCGGATACGCCGGGATGCTCAGCGACAATCTCGAGCGAATGGCGGACGCGCTGAAGGGCGTGTACCGGCTGGCGCTCGGCGGCACCGCGGTCGGCACTGGAATCAACGCGGCTCCTGGCTTCGCCGAAGCGGCGGCGGCGGAAATAGCGAAGCTCACCGGGTTGCCGTTTGTGAGCGCGCCGAACAAGTTCACAGTGCAAGGAGCGCATGATGCGCTGGTGCAGCTGTCCGGTACATTCCGCACGCTGGCGGTATCGCTTTACAAGATCGGCAACGACATCCGCCTGATGTCCTGCGGTCCGCGGGCCGGCTTCGAGGAGTTGGAGATCCCCGAGAACGAGCCCGGCTCCTCAATCATGCCCGGTAAGGTGAACCCCACCCAGGCCGAGGCGCTAACTATGATCGCCGTGCAGGTGATGGCCAACGATGTGGCGATGGGCTTCGGCGGCGCCGGCGGTTACCTCGAAATGAACGTTTACAAGCCTCTGATGATTTTTAACCTTACCCACTCAATCACGATCATGACCGACGGTTGCACAAACTTCCGCAAGTTCCTGATCGAAGACACCAAGCCGAATTTAAAGAAGATCAAAGAGAATGTGGATCGCTCACTGATGTTGGTGACCGCGCTATCGCCGGTCATCGGTTATGACAAGGCGTCGAAAATTGCGCACTACGCGATGGATAACGATCTCACGCTCAGAGCCGCCGCGCTAAAGCTCGGCTTCGTGACAGAGGAGCTGTTCGACCGCGTCGTCGATCCGGCGAAGATGGTCAATCCCTACGTAGGCAGAGAATAAGCACTAAGTAGCTGGAGAAGTCTGAGACACGAGATTTCGCGATGGCAACTAAGAACAAATATAAAAGAAGCTTTAGTCATGGCCTTGTATCGGATCGGATACCGGAAGCGACCAGGGGTCTGAAGATAGCTGCTATCCCCAAGGTAGCCACGGGTATCCCTGCGATAGTTCATTCGCTTGGATACGGGCTCAGCGAGATGGGCCCAATTCGGATGACTCGCGCGTGGCTCGCGGTTAATCAGAAGACTGGGTTCGATTGTCCGAGCTGTGCGTGGGCGGATCCGGATGACGACCGGCATCCGTTTGAGTTCTGCGAGAATGGCGCCAAGGCGATGGCCGACGAGGCGACCACTCAGCGTGTCACGCCGGATTTCTTTGCCCGTTATAGTATCGCGGAGTTGAGCCAACAGTCGGATTACTGGCTGAACAAGCAAGGGCGACTGACTTGTCCGGTAATACTTCGACCGGGCTACAGTCATTACCAGGCGATCTCATGGGATGACGCGTTTCAGACTATCGCCAAGGAGTTGAAGCAGCTTGCGAGCCCCGATGAGGCGGTCTTCTATACCTCAGGCAAGGCGACCAACGAGGCGGCGTTCCTATACCAGCTATTCGCGCGCTTATACGGCACCAACAATCTGCCCGATTGTTCGAACATGTGTCACGAGTCGAGTGGCTGGGCGCTGCAGCAGACTCTAGGTGTCGGCAAGAGCACGGTGACACTGAGCGATCTCGAGCACGCCGACCTTATCTTCTCGATCGGGCAGAATCCGGGAACGAATCATCCGCGGATGCTTACCTCGCTGCTCGCGGCGAAGCGAAATGGAGCGACTATAATCGATGTCAACCCTTTGCCCGAAGTTGGGTTGCTACGATTCAAGCATCCGCAGGAACCGATGCATCTGTTGGGCTCCGGGACGCGGCTTTCGGATCGCTTGTTACAGGTTCGTATCAACGGCGATGTCGCGCTGCTGAAGGGAATAATCAAGGCGATGCTCGAGGCGGAGGAACGTTGGCCGGGCGCGGTGCTCGACTGGGATTTCATTCGCACCTACACCAGCGGCTTCGAGGAACTTCTCGAGCACATAAGAGCTAGCGAGTGGCGGCAGATCGAGGAACAGAGCGGAATCGCGCGGGAGCAGATCGTCGAGGTCGGCGAGATTGCGGCGCAGGCGCGGACTGACGCAGCATCGCAACGGAGTTGAAAATATCCGCGAACTGGTCAACCTGCTCCTTCTCCGCGGCAATATCGGACGCGCAAACGCGGGGGTCCTATGCGTACGCGGACATAGCAACGTTCAGGGCGATCGGACGATGGGTATCTGGGAGCAGATGGACGAAGGATTTCTTAACCGCCTTGGATCCGAATTCAAGTTCGAGCCTCCGCGCCATCACGGCTACGACACGGTAGAGACTATCCGCGCGATGGAGGCGGGCCGGCTCAAGGCGTTCCTAAGTCTCGGCGGCAATTTTCTTTCAGCAAGTCCCGACACCGATGTAGTCGCACGCGGACTCGGCAAGTGCAGGCTCACTGCTTTCATTTCGACCAAGTTGAATCGAGGTCACCTGGTTACGGGAGAGACGTCGCTGATTCTGCCGTGTCTCGGACGCACCGAAGTTGATGCGCAAGCTTCGGGACCGCAGTTCACGACTGTTGAGGATACGCTCGGGGTAGTGAGTTCGTCGCGCGGTGTGCTTGCGCCGTTGTCGGAGAATATCAGGAGCGAAGTCGCGATAGTCGCGGGTATCGCGGAGGCAACCGTAAGCGGCAAGGGCGACGTGGCGTGGACAGACTTCCTTGATTACGATCGGATTCGCGACCGCGCCGCGAGAGTGGTGGCGGGATTTGAAAATTTCAATGAACGCGCGCGCGTTCCTGGTGGGTTCTACGCACCGGTCGCAGCGAAAGAGCGCCGCTTCAACACCGCCACGGGCAAGGCGAATTTTACAGTCAACCCAATTCGGCCGATTCAACTTGGCGCCGATCAATACCTGATGATGACAATTCGATCGCACGATCAATTCAACACGACCATTTATGGTTTGGATGATCGTTATCGGGGAGTACACGGCGGCCGCCGGGTGATTTTCATGAATCGCGAGGACATTGCGGAAGCCGGGCTGAGCGATCGGCAACTGGTGAATTTGACCAGCCACTTTGAGGGCGAGCGCCGCACGATTCGCGACTTCAGCGTGATCCCATACGACATCCCGCGGCGATGCACGGCGACTTACTACCCGGAGACAAATCCGCTGGTCGCGCTGGGAAGCGTTGCGGAAGTCAGCAACACGCCAGCGTCGAAGTCGGTGGTGATCAGTATCGAAGCCGCGTCAGATCATTAGTTGTAAGCACAAAAATAGGCTGGCCGACTCGGTGCGAGTGTCCTAGGATGAGCGCGTGAGCGAGGACTCTCATCGCGAGCGAATAGTGCCACATGCCGGGACCTACCATCGCGAGCTGCCGGTGACTCTTGAGCGGCTGTACGAAAATGCGATCGACTGGGAGCATCTTCCGTATCTGCATCGTAGCAGCTTTTCGCGAATCGAATGCGTTGAGGCGGGCGATTGGGGCTTTCGGGCGCGCACGTGGGCGCAACCTTACGACGAACGACGAGGCTTCGTGATCGAGCTTCGGCTGGATCGCGAGCTGCGGCGATGGATCACGACGACGCTTGATGGTCCGGGAGCAGGGACCGAGATCTGGACGCATGCGTTTGCGCTCGGGGAAAAGCGGACGCAGGTGATCGTGGACTTCTTCGTGCCGGGACTCGACGCGACGCGGAGGGCAGAAGTCGGCCGCTACTATGTCGATCTATACGCGCACCTTTATGACGAGGACGTCTGGATGATGTCCGGGCGACAGGCGCAACTCGATGTGGCTGTGCGTCGCGGCGCGGAGGATGCGGCGTCGATGGTTCTCGGATCGTTGAGCGAGGTGCGGGCGCGGCTTCCAATTACGATCCAAAGCGGCGCGCGAACGTTTCGCATCGTGGAGAGCGGCGGAGAGCTGATCGCCTACTCGACCGTGTGCCCGCATCTGCTTGGCCCGCTCGGAGAATCCGAGGTACGCGATGGTATCGTCGAGTGTCCGTGGCATGGCTATCGCTACGACATCCGCACACAAAGATGCGTCAGCGGTGCGAACATCAGGCTCGCGCCGGCGCCGAAGGTGACCGTAAGCGCCGAGTCCGAAGTGGTGCTCGAATTTCACTGAGTCGCGCTCAGATCGCAGCTAGTACTGCTGATCGAATCGTTAACCAAACAGAATCGCTCGGGTGTATATTTCGCGAAGCGTACGGAGGAGCTTCGCGATGAAGACTATTTATCGCGCCGAAGTGATCGGGTCGTTGTTGCGTCCGGCCTACCTTTGGGACGCTCGGCGTTCGTTGCGATCGAAAGAGATAACCACCGCGCAGTTCAAGACGATCGAGGATTGCGCGGTCGATGAGATGATCGCGCTCCAGGAGGCGGCGGGGCTGGATGTAGTTACCGATGGAGAGATGCGGCGGATAAGCTTTATCGGACCGCTCAGCGACGTAGTCGCCGGTCTCGAACCGATGACGGTCAATCGGCAGTGGCACGAAGGCGAACAACTCGTCGACTTCAAGATGGGGTTGGCGGTGACCGGAAAAGTGCGGCGGCGCCGCTCGCTGGTGACCGAGGAGTTTGCGTACGCGCGACGGCAGGCGAAGAAACCGCTCAAGGTCACGATGCCGAGTCCGTTGATGCTGAATATGTTCTGGTCGCCCGAGCACTCACGGCAGGCATACAGCGATCCGTTCCAGATGTTCGCCGACACGACCGACATTCTGCGCGAGGAGGTTCGCGACCTGGCTGCACTTGGTTGCGAGTACATCCAAATTGACGCGCCGGAACTTGCAGTGCTGGTCGATCCGGTGGCGCAGGCTGCGATGTACGATAAGAACGGCATCTCCTCGAAACGGTTGCTCAGCGAAGGCGTCGATATGGTCAACGCGGTCGCCGAAGCGCCGGGCGTGACGTTCGCGCTGCATACATGCCGCGGCAACAACGATGGCCGCTGGCTCGCCGAAGGAGGGTACGACGCGATCCTGAAGGAGATCGTCAAGCGCGCGACGAATTTCCAGGTGTTTCTGCTGGAGTACGATGATCCGCGCTCGGGTTCCTTTGCGCCGCTCGCCGATATTCCCAAGGACAAGACGGTCGTGCTGGGTCTGGTATCGTCGAAGAGAGCGGAGTTGGAGCCGGCTGACAGCCTCGTCAAACGGATCGACGAGGCGGCGCGCTATTTCCCGCGTGAGCAGATGGCGCTCTCGACGCAGTGCGGATTCAATTCGGGGGTCAGAGGAAATCCAATTGGCGAACAGGCGCAGGAAAAGAAGCTGCGCCTGGTCGCGGAAGTGGCGCATCGCGTGTGGCATTAGCCCGAGGCGCGCACCAACCAAACTCGGACATCAGTCTTTCGTGAAACTCATCAGCAGATGAAGAAGGCCGCCGTCGAGGAGCCCGCGCCGCATCAGAGAGTGAACGATTAACGATTCGCGCGCCCGCAAACTTTCGTGGGGACTTGGGTTGGCGTTCTGGGCTTCAAGACGGATGAGCGCCATGGTGGTCGCCCAGAAATTAGCGACGAGAGTTGAGACGTCCTCGCGCCGCTCGAGCAGCAGTCCGGCTTCGCGAGCCGCAGCGAGGTACTCGTCGGGCGCGCCGATTCGCGCACACCAATAGCGGTCGAATGGTGCTCGGTATGCATCCTGCTCGACAAAGCAGTCTGCAATGAACAGTCGGCCACCGGGGCGTAAAAGCTCGCGCACGCGCAGGAACCACGCACGACGGTCAAGATGGCATGAACTGTCGATGGCTACGATCGCATCGAAGCGACCCTCGCCCCTGACCTCCAACGCTTCACAGAGAAGGGGATGTACCTGCGATCCGACCCCTGCCTCGGCAGCGAAGGTCGCGACCAAATTTACATGGGATGGCGCGATCGTAATCGCGGTAACATCGGAGCCGAATTCGTGCGCCCAGAAGATCGCACCGCCACCCAAACCACAGCCGACATCAAGTACGTCTCGACCGGGCCATAACGATGTAGAATGGCCTGGGTTTTGGATTCGTAGTAGGCGGTTAAGTCCTCGATTGAGGTTTCGGAAATCACAGAGCCGCTCGAAGAACCGGATCGATGGTTCGCAGCAGCGCGTCCAGACAGCGGAGCTGTTCCTCGCGAAGAGCCTCAGCGGCTGAAACCGCCCAATCGACGATCTCCCGCTTGTGCTTTTTGGACAGGGTGCCGTATCTGCGGTCCCGCGCCTGAATGTCTTCGATGACGATCGTGGCTATACCTGCCTTGGTACCGATGCGCGCGGCGCGCGAGGCCAAAGCCGTCCCGCACCATAAGATTTGAAGATAAGCGGACCACTGACGGCCGCCGATACCGCGCGCAACCTGGCGAAACACTCGGGCCGTCCATTGTTTGGTACGCAGTTCGACGTGCTGCGGGCCTACGGCGGCGATCAACTCCCGTGCTACCGAAGCTAGAGTTGTGCTCGGCAGACTCGCCTTAACGAGCGCATCGAGGAAAAGGGTTTGCAGGATCGCCTGTGTACAGGGGCCAAGTCGGTAAGGTTCGGCAAGATAGGTACAGTCGCCATCGCTGAGATCGTCGCTTAGAGCCCCGGCGCAAAAGTTGAAATATACTGCCGCTCCGCGACTTACTATATCTTGATGCGGCAGGTTTGCCTCGACCCCGGCCTCGTATAGAAACTCGAGCGGTTCCCGATGGCCAGCTTCCAGAACGGCCATGATGTCGCGCCGACTCACCACAGGCAGAGACTGACTGGCCACGATCCGCAGTGCCTCCTGAAAGATCGCTCCAGCACTCATCGGCTGAACGGTGGGCGAGAATCCGAATAGCTACAGACGATAACTATGAGCATTGCTGAAAGTAATCGCTGTCAACCGGTCATCATCTTGAGCTTAACCGGGCCGCCCGCACTATTGAGCGCCGTAAGGTAGGCGGCGCCCAGGCGGTTGAAGTCATTCACCTTTGTGTCGATACCTGGAGTAACAGTTAGAGTTCCCGGCACGGTTCCGGTAACGGCGCCCCCGGCAAGAACCTCGTAGATAGCCTCGGTCAGCATGAGCACCCCGTCATCGAGCGTCATGTCTCCGGCCGGGCCGCGCAAATAACCAGCGTCGATCAGCGTTCTCCAGTACGCCCCGGCGGCCTTTATTACTGCAGCACGAAGTGCGCGTTGCTTCCCCGGCGCTTTGGACTTGACGCCGCTTCTGCCCGATTTTTTCTTCGGTGGGGTTTTGCGGGTGCTTCTGCCGGATTTTTTTTTCGGTGGCATACAATCCCTCCCTATGAACGATATGCGCGCGCGTCTTACGCTTAATCGACCATCTCGAGCCGAAGACGGAGCACGTAGGCTTTCCCTGTCACTGCATAGTGGGAACTTTTTCTCAGTTAATGGAAGAAGTAAGGCTTACCAGAAAGCAGGACGTCCAGGCGTCTTCAACTCAGCGCATCTCATTCATAAGCGCTTCTGCCTCCTTCATGTCTTTACTATCAAACCCCTCGGTAAAGAACCCGCGAATTTCGGATAGAAGCACGCGCGCCTTGTCAGTCTTGCCGCGACCAAGCCACAGGCGACTGAGGCTCGTCGCGGCGCGCAACTCCAACGATTTGGCATTCTGGCCGCGCGCCACGGTAATTGCCTGATGCAGACAGCGCTCCGCTTCATGCACGGTAGATTCTGAAAGCGAGGAACGCGATTTCAATAGCAACTCACCTTTCAAGCGATGCAACTCTGCCTCATAGGAACGCTCTTCGGTCCGCTCCACCGCCCCTGCCATTTGGACCAGCAGCGCAAGACCCCGCTCCACCTGTCCCATTTTTCCATACGCTTCGGCAAGCAGAGCAAGGAAGTACGGCTGATGGGTATAGGTATTCTCGCTCCCGATGGTTCCCCAGGACGCCAACCCTTCAGTCATGTGCGCGGTTCCTTCCGAGTGTCCCTGCTCGGACAATGCCCAGCCGCGCAAAATCTTGCCTGCCACAGCCCACAATGGAAATCCCTGGTCGTTCGCTAACTCGATGGCAGACTCCGCATACTCCTGAACTGCTCGATGATTCCTGCAGAACTGATTCAGAACGGCGGCAAACACATGGACGTACGCGAGAGTAAAAGGATGGCCGAGTTCGCGCGCGAGAGTGAGCGCTTCTTGATTCCTCAAGAGCGCCTGATCGGGATAGCCAAGAAACCACAAGACGTGAGATGCACGCGCTCGGGCCGACACTCCGAAGTCCTGCCCATGGAAGGAAGAGTGGATTCGATGGGCCTGTGGCTCGTGAAGAGCGATTGCGCGCTCCAGATGTGTGCGCGCTTCGGCGTAATTCCCCAAGCAGAACAAAGTTGCACCTAACTCCATGTGGGAGCCGAGGATGAGAAGCGGATCGTTCAGACGTTTGGCCAGAGACAGGCACTGCTCCGCCAGTTGGAACGCCGTCTTGTGATCCGCACGCACTGAATAGTAGCCGGCCAGCCCACGCAAGATTCGAAACAGCTGAGGGCTCTCGCCGACGTGCTGGCAGAGCTCGCGCGCGCGAGCATAGGCGCGTTGAACGTCGAGAGAGCTGTACCCCTTTGCGAAGGTGAGAGTCATTCCGAGGCGGACTTGCAACTCAAGTTCCTGTTCATCGCGCTGTGGAGTCTCCGGCAGGCTGCGCAAGCGATCGAGCGCCCTGGACAGGTAGCCGATCGCTTCCAGGCCCGCCGACCGCGTAATCGCCTGACTCGCCGCCATCGCGAGACAGCGAATGGTCCTGGCCGCATCCGCTATTGAGCCTGCTTGCCACAGGTGATGGGCAAGGTCCTCAGCATGGTCTTCCAGGGTGGAGGAATAAATTCGTTCGATGGCGTCGGCGGCGTCGAGATGAAGCCGTTGGCGCCTGACCGCCGATAGCTCGCTGATCACGGCCTGGCGGATCAGTTCGTGCGAAAAATGGAAGCGGGCGTCGGGATAATCCAGGCTCGAGTTGATAAGCTCAGCTCTTTCTGCTTCTTCGATCTGATCGAGCAGCCGGTCAGGATCGATGCGGGTCGAAGCTTCGAGCAGTTCGAAGGTGAACGAGCGGCCAATCACTGCGGCTGCGCCGAGGATTTTCTGCGTTTCCGCGCTGACCCGCGCGAGCCGCCTCCCGATAACCAGCCGCAAGCTCCGCGGCACGTCAACATCCTCGATCAATAAGTCACGGCGAAACTCTCCCGCCGAATCGAGAAGCTTGCCTTGCTCGACCAGATGGTGAAACAGCTCTTCAACGAAGAATGGATTACCGCCGGTCTCGGAATAAATGAGACCGACCAGCCCGATGGGGGGCTCTCGTCCACTAAGCGCGCGGAGCATCCCGGCGACCGCGTTCTGCGGAAGGCCGCCGAGGCTTAAGCGTTCAACGACGCGGAGGCGGATCAGCTCGTCGAGGGTCTTAGCCAGCGGCCGGGTAGGATCAAACTCGGAGTCGCGATAAGTTCCAACGATCAGGACCGGCAACTTGGCGATCAACGGTGCGAGGTAGCTGAGCAGCGATGAGGTCCCCTCGTCGACCCATTGCAGATCGTCGAAGAGGAGGAGCACGGGCCGGTTGCGCGCGGTACGGTCGAGAAATTCGGCGGCCGCATGGAACAGAAGCCGGCGCGATTGCTCGGGCGGAATTTCGAGCGGGGGCGGAATGTCGGGGAACATCCGTCTTAGCTGCGGCAACAGCCGCGCAATTTCGCTGGCGTCGTTGCCAAGTAGATCGCGGAACGCTTGCGGGCTTGGCGCGTGTGCCAGCGCTTGTTCCAGAATTTCGACGAACGGGATGAACGGGACCGAATCACCGCGATCGTAGCAACTGCCCGCTCGGACCACGAAGCCTTTCTGCGAGGCCTCGATGCCGAATTCCTCGGCGATGCGAGTCTTGCCTACGCCGGCCGCGCCGCTGATCATCACTACTCTTCCTGCTCCGCCCAGCGCCTGGTTCAGGAGCCGGCGCAGCATCGCACTCTCGGCTTCTCTGCCGATGAATGCAGTCCGCTCACTGAGCGAGCGCAGAAGGCTCGTCTCGCGGGGCGAGATGAGCGGTACTGAAGAGGCGAGCGCGCGTGAGGCCTCGGGGGTTCCTATCGAAAATTGCCAGGTCACCTGGTCTTGCGGATCGGGTGCGTAGGAGCAGAACGAACCGGTCCTGATCGAGCGATCGAGCAACTCGCCCATCGAAGGCTGTTGTTCGGAGATCTTCTGCAACGCGCCGGTGATTGCGCGCTTTACATTGAGGCGGGCGCGCTCCGAGGCCGACCCGGCGCGCCGGTCGCGCCCACCGAGTCCGACCGCGCGCGCTATTTCGCGATTGATGAACTCGATCTCGGACTTGACCTGCTCGGCGCGATCGTGATTGCCGCGCTCGCGCTCCTCTTCGAGCTCCACGTTAAGTTCGCGCAGCCTGCGCTTGTATGCCTGCTTCGCTTGCGCATCGAGCATCTCGCCGGAATCGCCAAGTCCCCCGACCGTGTCGGTGCCCTCGGTGCGCGCTGAAGTTCTGGGGCCGCTCTCTGCGTAAAGCGTCGATCCGCTCAACAGATCGAGCGAATGGAATTCTTCGCCGGGATGCTGCAGCAAACGCTGGATGTAGCTGAGACCCTTGACGTCCTTGAGCGGAAAGGACGGACCGCCGCAGCCGAGCGACCAGTAGTCGCCGCGCACGGCAAAAGTGCCGGTCTGGGCAGCGGGCTTACCCGAGGATTCGAAACCTCTCCTGCCTACACCCGACCCTTCTCCGGTGGTCGCCAAGGATACCTCTTATGAATAGAGCCAAGCGCGGCCGGCTCGGCTTAAGGTCAAATTCGTGCGAGCCGCTCCGATTGGTTAGTCTTTTCGATATTTCCGTCGTGAGCGCGACGCTACCACTCGTTCATACTTATGTAAATCTTAATTCCGCGCGCATAAACGCAACGTATTTGGGCAAGACCCAGCCCTCAGCTCAAGGTCCGTAACCTCTTGGATTACAAGCCTTTTTCGTTGTGAGCGAGACCTGGCGCCAGCCGGCTGTATCGATGCCGGTTGATAAAATCTGGACGAACCACCTTGAATAGCAGGAGTATATATTCCGCCAAGAGCAAGAGGAGGTTTTACCATCATGGCTACTGACTACAGCGATTATGAATTCCTCAAGGTTGAAGTGACTGACCGGGTCGCGACGATCACAATCAACCGGCCCGATTCGCTCAACGCCGTCAACAACGTGGTGCATCATGAGCTGGAGCAAATCTGGGTAGACGTGCGCGCCGATCACGAGGTCAACGCAATCATCCTGACTGGCGCGGGGCGCGCCTTTTGCGCGGGTGGCGACGTGAAGGGAATGGCGGGCGGAAACCTGGTCAACGCGGGCGGCCAGAAAGGAAAGGGGCGCGGACGCGGTCCGATTGCGGCCTCCAATGGGCGGCGACTGGTTGACAATTTTCTCGACGTGGAACAGCCCGTAATCGGCGCGATCAATGGCGACGCGATCGGACTCGGCGCGACGCTCGCGCTGCTTTGCGATATCACCGTGGTATCGGAGAAGGCGCGCTTTGCCGATACTCACGTCAAAGTCGGGATCGTCGCGGGTGACGGCGGCGCGGTTATCTGGCCGCTGCTGATAGGGCCGCATCGCGCCAAGGAATTCCTGATGCGCGGCAATTTCATCAGCGGCGCCGAGGCGGGGCGAATCGGGATGGTAAACTACGCGGTCGCGCCGGAGCAGGTGATGCCCAAGGCGCGCGAGCTTGCGCAGGAACTCGCCGACGGTCCGACCTGGGCGATTCGATGGAGCAAGCTTGCGGTGAACAAGTGGCTCAAGCAGCAATCCAATCTGATCATGGACGCGTCGCTCGCATACGAGATGATGACCTTCAACACCAAGGATCATCAGGAGGCGGTCAAGGCCTTCATCGAAAAGCGCAAGCCCGATTTCGTGGGGCAGAAGTAGTAAATGGCAGATATGCGATGGCGCTTGGTGAAATTTTCGAGAACGCGGCGCAACGCCGCTGTACCATTGGGCGTCCCAACCACGAACGGATGGATTCCGATCGCGACGACAGTTGCGTCACGGTCGGGATGAGTCTCAGCCTCGCGGGCAAGTTCGGTTATGTAATCGATCCACAACCGCTCCATGTCGCCCGGTTCTTTGAAGCGCGACAGGTATTGCCCCATGTCAACTGTAGTCGATGGATATGGAATGAGCACCAATGGTCCTGACTTGGTGATGAGCCGAGAGAGGACATCGGAGTCCATGCCGTCTAGGCTATAGGTGATACCTTCGGCAGCGCTCGCCCTGAAGGTATCGGCATTGGGATACACGCTTGGGCTGGACCATCCACGTGGCCTCACGCCGGTATTCTTTTCGAGCTGGCTGAGGGTTCGGCGAATGTATGCTTGCTGCTCGTCCAGGCCGCGTCCGAGCGGTAGCTGGTCGGTGGAGTTGTTAACCCCGTGCGCGATAATCGGAGCCTTCGGCACACTGGAACGAAGTGTCTTCCAGACCTCGGAATACTTCTAGGGAAAGGCTGCATTCAAGACAATGCTCACGGGCATCCCTTCTTCGTTGAAGAGCCTGCCAACCCTAGGGACACCCCATTCAATCGCGTATTGACGAAAGCCCTCGTCGACAACGTCGGGATCTCGCGCAGTCATATCCGGGCGAAAATTTGGTCCGTGTCCGAAACCCCACACCTCGACATCGAAGACGAAGCAGACCGCGACCTTTTTGCCGCCCGGCCACGCTTTTACATGAATGGGTTCTCGCGGCGATCCCGTTACCCAGTCGCTTGTATTTTCAGCGCCTGACATGCCCGGTGAAAAAGCCAAGCCGGCGAGTGCCACAAATATGATGGCGGCTCGGCTGAACTCTTTGCGGGTGTTCTTTAGCGCGTGCTCTCGCCTTGCTGTGTTCAACGATGCGGCTACTCCCATATCGGCGCTTTGTAACATCACCGACAAGGGCTTGCTACCTCCGCAATATTTGGCGAAGCACTCTATGAGGCTGAACTCGATATGCCGTTAGTTGGAATGGCGAGAAGTGATTCAGGCGAGTCGTTCGCCGAGAGCCTCGTCGAAGCCGGATTCCTCGTCAGAGTCATCCGCCGATGGCGCTCTTGCGATATAGCTAAGCTGACCCAGGTCGGA
>WNFC01015863.1_pt1 | contig 13372 bp, 10 predicted proteins | sample 5400541 | NCBI WGS metagenome assembly WNFC01 (sample SAMN13153342, study PRJNA577476) | soil metagenome | isolation source: 120 cm saprolite under Douglas fir tree site 2 hole 2 replicate 1 | place: USA:California | collected 2015-04-18
CGGGCCCACGTCACTGCGAGATCAACCTCTCGTTGTTCCGCGAGTGGTCTCGCCATTCGCGGCTCTCCGAGATACCCCGCCTCGACGTCAACTACGGCGTGGGCCGGCGCCTCCAGCTCAAGGTCGAGGCGCCCTATCTTGCGAAGGAGGATGACGGGGCCCGTGGCGTGGCCGGCCCGGGCGACATGGTGGCCGGCGTGAAGTGGCGGTTCCTGGGCCAGGAAGGGCAGCATGTCGCCTGGTCCGTCTACCCCCAGTACGAGTTCCACACCGCCCAGGCGTCGGTGGCCAAAGGCCTCGTCGAGGACGGCCACGCGCTGCTGCTGCCTACCGAGCTGACGCTGGAAGTTCACCCCATCGAGCTCGGCTTCGAAGTCGGCCGCAACTTCTCATCCGGCGGTCCCGACGAATGGCTCTACGGCGTGGCCACCGAGGCCGGCGTCACCCGCCGGCTCGAGCTCCTGGGCGAGATCCACGGGGAAAAGGGGGACGGCGCGACCGAGCTGATCGTGAACGGCGGAGCCCGCTATCAGGCGACTTCGCGCCTGACCGTCATGCTGGCCGTGGGCCACGCCGTCCATGGTTCGCCCGCCGACCGGCCGCGGCTCCTCGTGTACGCGGGCCTCCAGGTCAACGCTCCCGATCGTTTCGATTTCTCGCCCCCGCATCGGCAAGCGCGCTGAACGAAAACGGCCGCGGAACCCGAGAGAAGGTTCCGCGACCGCTCATCCCGCCCTCCGTCGCTACTGGACGCGGTAGCGGTACTCGTCGCTGGAGCGCAGCGCGCGCACGATGTCGCGCTGGGTCCATCCGTCGCGGACCACGCGGGCGGTGTATTCGCGGAGGCCGACCTCGTCGGGCTCGCGGCCCAGGACGCTCAGATACGCCTGCCGGACCATGGCCGCGGCCTGGCCGTCGTAGGAGCCCCAGGAGCTGCGGCGGATGTCACGGTTGTCGTACCGGCGGTACGCCCCATACGTCCCGTACCGGCCGTTGTTCCCGTACCCAAGGCCTCGCTGCGCGTACTCCTGGCTGCTCCGCAGCGAGCGCCGGACGTCGGCCTCGGTCCAGTGGTCGTAGAGCATGCTCCGGGTGTACTGGGCCAGACCGGAGGCATCCGGCTCGCGGCCCAGGATGTCGCGGTACGCCTGGCGGACGATCCGCTCCGCCTGCCACTGATTCGAGACGGCGTAGCCCCGCGACGCCGCGGGATAATAACCACTCTGAGCGAATACGGCGCCACCCAGACCCACGTTGAGGATGAAGCCGGCGACGACGGCCGTCTTGATATTCATGCCTTCTCCTTCCGTTCGTGCATCGATCCGCGGCTCGATGCAGGCCTCACGGATAGGAGATACAAGATGCATTCCAGGGACTCGACGGCAGGCGCAGGCATCTTTTTACAAATCGCGGGCGGTCAGCGGTTCCATGTATACGCGACCTTCACCAGGACGATGTTGTCCCCGCGGGCGTCGAAGAGGCGCGACACCGAGCGGCGGAACGCGAACTCGCCGACGCCGTCCTGCTGGTCGGAGCGGCTCTGCGTCCACACGGCGTACGCCGTGGACCCCGGCCGGAACTCCCACCTCAGAACGAGATTGCCGCGAAGGGATTTGAAGTTGAAGTCGGGGGTCCCGATGTTGAAGGCCGGCGCCGGTCCGGGGCCGTCGGGATCGACGTCTCCGGTGGCGGCGTCGTAGGTCGACCCGTCCGCACCATACGTCCGGAAGGAATAGGTGCGCGGGGCGGACAGCTCCCCCGGCGCCGCGTAGTCGCCGGAAGAGAGCAGCGGCTGCGCGTACAGCTCGAGGCTCAGCCGCGGCGTGAACGTCCAGTTCAGCCGAAGGCCGCCCACGAACGTCGTCTGGTCGAGGGGCGCGAACACGTAGCGATGGCCGTAGGTCGCAGTGGCCAGCGGATCGTCGAACGTGTTCAGGTACTGCGCGCCGTTGTGGGTCCAGCTCATCTCCGGCTCGAAGCTCACGAGGATGTTCGAGCGCGGCCGGACGGTCAGACCCGCGAACAGCCAGCGGCCGTTCTCGCTGCGCTCCGCGTAGTCCGATCCGTGCAGCCCGAAACGCGCGGAGACCTTGCGCCGGTCGTCGGAGCGGATGCTGCTGTCCCACTCGATGCCGTGCGGGTTGCGGGACAGGGGTCCGCCGCGCGTGCGCGTGCTGCTCAGGGTGTCCGGGTTGTAGGCCACGAAGCCGAACAAGCGCAGCTCGTTCTTGAGGCGGGCAGAGCCGTGGGCGAACAGGCCCTGCCAGGTGACGTTGCCGCCGAAGTCGTAGCTGCGGAAGTAGGCCAGCCCCACGTCCGCCTCGCGCGTGAGCCGTCCGGCCTTGGTCCAGCGGTAGCCGGTCCAGAGGTGGCTGTTGATGACGTCCGTCCGCCATTGGAAGCCGACATCGCTCACGTCGAAGCCGGGATCGATCGCACCCACGGCGGCGTTGAGGAGGAAGTTGCCTTTCTCCTTGTTCACGGTGGCGCGGCCGGCGAAGCCGCGCAGCGACGTCCGAGTGGGATCGAGCCGGACGTGCGTGGCGTCCGGACGCTGGAAGTAATGCTGCGCGTCCTGCTGCAGGTCGGCGATGCGCGCGGCCGTTCCCGCGACGTCGGTGGCCGCGGCCCAGCCCGTGACCACCCAGGTCTTGTTCGCGCCCAGGAAGGCCCAGCCGTCGAGGCCGAGGGTGAAGGCGTGCGCGTTGAGCTCGTCGCGCAGGCGGCCGTCGCCCAGGCTGCGCACGACGCCGGTGGCCATCACCCCCAGCCCGCGCCGGTTGTCCGGCGACTCGCGCAGCGCGCGCGCCACCACGTATTGCGAGGTGGGCTCCACCTGGGCGCGGAAGCGGCGACCGCCCTGCGCGAGGTCCGCGGTCTCGGAGGCGGTGACGGCGTGGAGGGCACCAAGGCTCCAGCCGTGGCCCAGGCGGCCGGTCAGCTTCGAGGCCATGACGATGCGCGTGCCCGCCGGCGAGTCGGAGAAGTCCGCGTCCGGCAATGAGCCCTCGGGCGCGCGGCCGATGCGGCGGCTGTAGAACAGGTCGGGCCCGCCCCAGTTGAAGCCCCACCAGTTCGTCGCCCCGCCCTGGCCGAACCGGAAGTTGTTGGCCCCTTCCACGAAGAAGGGCCGCTTCTCGGGGAAGAACGTCTCCACGTCGCTGAGGTTCACGACCGCGGGATCGACCTCGACCTGGCCGAAGTGAACTCGGCCTTCGTCGTCGTGTAGGGCGTGACCGCGATGCGCCGCGGAGGCACGATGCCCTGGAGCCCGCTCAGCTTCGGGAAGCGCGACACGAAGCCGCTGGCGTTCTTGGGCGTGTAGGCGACGTAGTCTTCTTCCTTCGTCCGGCACACGTAGCGCCGGAAGTTCACGCCCCAAGCATTGCTGTCCTCGCGGCGGAAGCGGAGCTGCGAGTACGGGATGCGCATCTCCACCGTCCAGCCCTCGCCGTCCACGTGCGCGCGCCCCTCCCAGATGCCGTCCCAGCTGTCGTCGTTCCAGTCGTCGTTGTAGAGCACGCCGTCGCGCAACGTGCCCGCGGCGTTGACGGCGAAGTAGTAGCCGCTCCGCCCGTCGTGGTAGGGGTCCACGTAGAAGGTCAGCTCGTCCGCTCCCAGGTTGGAATCGCGGCGGCCGAGGCGGCCGACGATCGTGCGCGGCTGGGAGTCGAGCAGGCGGGCGCCGACGTAGATCGCCTCGTCGTCGTAGGCGATCCGCACCTCCGTCTTCTCCGAAGGGGCCGCCCCCTCCGTGGGGTCACGCTGGGTGAACGTCGTCACCGCGGGCGCGGTGGCCCACACCTCTTCGCTGAGGAGGCCGTCCACCACGATGGGGGTGGTCGTCCGCACGGCGTAGACGGGCGGCGTCTGCGATTCAATCGGTTGGACGTTCTGGCTCGCTCCCGCCAAGGCGAGCAGCAGGGCGGCGGCGTTCATCTAGGCACCCACTCGCAATGGATCACGCGTTTCCCATGAGACGCTGCGCGGGACCGATTGGTTTGGCCGGACCGTTAGAGCCGTCCCGACACGGCGCGCGCGGCCAGGGCCAGGTAGGCCATCGACGTCCGCAGGGTCTTCATCTTGCTCTTCCCCACCCGCCGGCTGCCGTCGAGCACCATGGGGACCTCGGAGATGCGAAGGCCCAGCCGCGCCGCCCGGTAGAGGATCTCGACCATGCACTCGAACCCGCGCGTGGTGATGAAGGCGTCGCCATGGCGCGCGCGGAGCGCCATCAGCGCCGACGCCTGGTACACGCGATAGAAGCTGCTCAGGGTGGCCAGGCCGCTCAGGCCGAGGGCCTTCTTCATGAGGCCGTTCGCGACGTGGCTCAGGCCCACGCGATGCAGGCTCGTGCCCTTGATGCCGCCGCCATACAGATAGCAGGAGGCCAGCGCGATGTGGTCGCCCTCCTCCCACACGCGATGGACGAGCCGCGGGAGGACGGAAGCGTCGCTGGTCTGGTCCCCCTCGAGCGTGATCACGAGGTCGAGGGGATGCGCGGTCTCCAGGACGTGGAGGAATCCCGTGCGGAAGGCCGCGCCGGGGCCCCGGTTGCGATCGTGCCGCACGACTTCCACGGGCAGGCCGGCCGCGGCCGCGCGCGCGCACGCTTCCCCCGTGCCGTCGGTGGACCCGTCGTCGACCACCACGATGCGATGGCGCTGGGCGAGAGGCTCGAGCCGCTCGACGATGGACGCAAGCAGGGCGGGCACGTTGCCCGCCTCGTTGAAGGCGGGCACCACGACGTGGATCACAGCTGGCCGGCGCGCGCCATGGCCTCGCGCTGCCACGCGATCGTGCGCGGCAGCCCTTCCTCGAGCGTCACCGCCGGCGTGTAGCCGAGGATACGCGTGGCGCGGCGGTTGTCCGGGATCCGGCGCTGCACGTCCTCGTACTTCCCGAACGTCGCCAGCGGCACCATCTCGAGACGCGGCTCGTCGTCGCGCACCATCTTCCAGACCATGCGCGCCAGCGCGCGCACGAACCCTTCGACCATGTCCGCGACGTAGGTGAAGCTCCGCGTCTGCTGGCCCGTGCCGTGGACCTCGAGCGGCTCGCCCTTGAGGGCGGCACCGATGAAGACGGACTGCGGCCCGCCCCACCACGTCATGTTCTGCCGCGGCCCGTAGCCCCCGAAGAGGCGCAGGATGACGCCCTCGAGCTCGTGCCGCTCGCGGAAGGCGAGCAGGGCCTGCTCCTCGAACATCTTCGAGATGGCGTAGCTCCACCGGCGGACGTGCGGACCGCCGATGACGGACGCGCTCTCTTCCGAGAACGGGACGTCGGGGTTGCGCCCGTAGCAATCCGAGGTGGAGGCCAGCACCATGCGCCGCACGCCGTGATCGCGGCACGCGCGCAGCACCTCGAGGCCGCCCGCGCCATTGATGACGAGAGTGTCGAGCGCATCGCCGTAGCGCGGGATCTTGCCCGCCGCCAGGTGGACGAGGGCGTCCGCGCCCTTGGCGATCGCGGCGAGGTCGGGGGCGGCGAGGATGGTGCCGCGATGGAAGTGAAAGCGGGGATGGGTGGTGAGGCTCCCGAGGTTCTCCAGGGAGCCGTGCGAGAGGTCGTCCAGGCCTGCGACCTCGTCGCCGCGCGCGATCAGCCGCTCGGCCAGGTTCGAGCCGATGAAGCCGGCAACGCCCGTGACGGCGACTCTCAGTCCGACCTCCTCTGGTGAACCTCGTCGACTGGCAAAAGAGCGTGATTATAGCCGCAGCGTCACAATCCTGGTCCGCCCCGGCCCCTCGCGCGGGGGCGCGTGCTAAGGTGTCTGCAGGTGGACGCGGCGCTGCACTTGCCGCTGGATTCTGCTACAGTCCGTCGGCCCCGGCTGCCGCGCCCCGGGGTTCGTATCTGGTCGCCGCGACGGCGACAACGGGCGGTCGGGAAGTTGATTCTGGAGAGACGGCCATTTCGAACAAGGTCTTTGTCGGAAACCTGAGCTTCGACGTCACGCGCGACGAGCTGATCCAGGCCTTCAGCGCGGCGGGCAAGGTGGTGGACGCGAAAGTCCCCACCGACCGTGAGACCGGACGTCCCCGAGGGTTCGCCTTCGTGGAGTTCGAGGACGACGAGGCGGCACAGAAGTCGATCGGCCTGATGAACGGGAAGGACCTCAAGGGCCGTCCCCTGCGGGTCAATGAAGCGGAGAATCGGCCGCCGCGTCCGCCTGGAATGGGCGGCGGTCCCGGCGGAGGATACCGACCGGCCGGCCCCGGCGGCTACCGTCCGGGTGCGGGCGGGCCGCCGTCGTTCGGCGCGGCACCCACCGGCGACTTCGATCCTTCCTTCCAGCGTGGCCGGCCCTTCAAGACGAAGGGCAGCCGGCGGAACATCCGCCGTCGCAAGCGCGGCTTCGATTAGGACGTCGGCCCCGCCTCCCCCGACCCGCACCGACGACGTCGTGGACGTGCGGCACGGCGTCGAGGTGCGCGATCCGTACCGCTGGCTGGAAGACGGCGAGGCGGACGAGGTGCGCCGGTGGTCGGAGGCGCAAGGCCGCCACACGCGCGCCGCCCTCGACGCGGTCCCCTTCGCCTCCGCCATCCGCGAGCGCCTGCGCGCGCTGTTCTCCATCGGTCTCGTGTCCGCGCCCATCGTCCGCGGCGAACGGTACTTCCATCAGCGACGGGCGGGCGACCAGGAGCAGCCGGTGCTCTACGTACGGCACGGCCGCGAGGGCGCGGACCGCGTCCTCCTCGATCCCGCGACCCTCGCCGCGGACCGGACGTCCGCTCTCGACTGGTACTACCCGAGCGACGACGGAAGCCTCGTCGCCTACGGCGTCTCGGAGGGCGGCAGCGAGATGAGCGTGCTGCGCCTGCGCCAGACGGAGTCGGGCCGTGACCTCCCCGACCTGATCCCGCACGCGCGCGCCTGCTCCCTGGAATGGCGGCCGGACGGGTCGGGGTTCTTCTATACGCGTTACCCGGAGCCGGGCACGGTGCCCGCGGGCGAGGAGAACTATCACCGGCGCGTCTACGAGCACACGCTCGGCCGCGACTGGCGCGAGGATCCGCTCGTCTTCGGCGGCGACCGCCCGCCCGAGGATTGGCCCAACGTGCACCTCTCGCCGGACGGCCGCTGGCTCGCCGTCTCCGTCTCGCGAGGCTGGACGCGCACCGACGTGTACCTGCGCGACCTCTCTTCGCGCGCGAGCGTCTTCAAGACCGTGGTCGAAGGCGTGGACGCGATCTTCGGCGTGGAGCCGCGCAACGACCGGCTCTACCTGCAGACCAACCTCGATGCACCGCGCTCCCGCCTGGTCGCGGCGGACCTGGATCGCCCCGGCCCGGAGTCCTGGCTCGACGTCCTGCCGGAAGGGCCGGACGTCCTGGAGGCGGCGGCGCTCATCGGCGACTGGATCGTCGCCGTGTGGCTGCGCGACGCCTCGTCCCGGGTCACCATCCACACCCTTCGCGGCCAGCGGATGCATGACGTGCCCCTGCCCGTCATCGGCAGCGTGGCCGGCCTCACCGGCGAATGGGACGGCCGGGAGGCGTTCTTCGGGTTCACGTCGTACGCCGTCCCTCCGACCGTCTATCGCCTCGCCCTGCCCGAGCCCGCGCTGGAGCGGTGGGCGCGCGCGCCCGGCGACGTGGACCGAGGCCGCTTCCGCGTGCGCCTGGTGCGCTATCCCTCGCGCGACGGCACGCCCGTATCGATGTTCCTCGTGGACGCGCGCGACCGTCCCACGGACGGACGGGGGGCGGCGCTGCTCACCGGCTACGGGGGCTTCAGCGTGAGCCACACGCCGGCCTTCGGCCGCGGGGTGATCCTCTTCCTCGAACGTGGCGGCCTCTATGCCGTGGCCCATCTCCGGGGGGGAGGCGAGTACGGCGAGGACTGGCATCGCCAGGGCATGCTCGCGCACAAGCAGAACGTGTTCGACGATTTCCTCGCCGCCGCCGACTTCCTGGTCCAGGAGGGGCACGCGGCGCGCGACCGCCTCGCCATCATGGGCGGCAGCAACGGCGGCCTCCTCGTGGGCGCGGCGGTGACGCAGCGGCCCTCTCTCTTCCGGGCCGCCGTCTGCCAGGTGCCGCTCCTCGACATGGTCCGCTACCACCTCTTCCGGATCGCGCGCCTCTGGATCCCGGAGTACGGCTCGGCCGAGGATCCGGAGGCGCTGCGCTGGCTCTACGCGTACTCGCCGTACCATCACGTGCGCGACGGCACGCCCTATCCGGCGGTCCTCCTCACCACTGGCGAGTCGGACAGCCGCGTGGACCCCCTCCATGCGCGCAAGATGGCGGCGAGGCTGCAAGCGGCCACGTCGTCGTCCCACCCGGTCCTGTTGCGCATCGAAGCGCGCGCCGGGCACGGACAGGGCAAGCCCCTCTCGAAGGCCCTCGAAGAATGGGCCGACGTGTGGACGTTCGTCTTCGCCGAGCTGGGCCTGGAGGCCTGACCTCTCGGTCAGACCCGAAGCGGAACGCCGATGCATTAACATCGGCCGCGATGGGATCCCTCCTCGGCCTGCTGCTCCTGGCCGCGACCCCGGTCCGTCCCTTCGCCGAAGAACGACTGCTGCTGGACCGGCGCCTGGAGACGCTGAGGCGCATGCTGCCGGACGGGGCCACGCCGGCCAACGACGTCGCCCTCCTGAACGACCTCGCGCGCGCGGCGGGCGTCGGCTTCGACATCCGCGCGCGGGCGCCCCTGGAGAAGGGGAATGAGGGCGACGTGCCCGTCGACGTCGTGGGCAGCGCGCGCTTCGCGGAAATCGATCGCTTCTTCCGCCAGGTCGCCTTGTCGGCACGCCTCATCGACGTCGAGAGCCTCGCCCTCTCCGCGGGGCCCGGCGACAGCGTGCGCCTGACCGCGCTCCTCCACTTCCCGTACCGCCCGCCGCGCACCCCCCTGCCCTCGCCCCCGGAGGGGCTGCGCACGCGGCTGTCCGAGGTGACGCGGCCGGTGGCGGATCAGTTCTTGCGCGATCAGGCCCTGGCCCTGGCGAAGTCGGACGCCGTGGCCAGCCTGCGGCGCAGCCGGCGGAATCCCCGCCTGTTCCTCTCCGAGCTGGCCGCGATCGTCCGCGACCGGCCGGTCGTGCTCAAGGAGGCGACGCTGGGCGACGAGTTCGTGATCCGCGGCCTCACCGTCGGCGAAGGGCCCATGCGCGCGCTGGAGCTGCGGCTCGAGCGCGGCTTCTTCCGCGTGGCGGAGATCCTCATGACGCGCGCGGGCGGGTGCCATCGCTTCGAGGTCCGCGGCCGCAGTCCCGTGGTCGGCATCGAGGCGGAGCTGCCCCTGCCCGCGGTCGACGATCCCTTTCGCCAGGACGATGCGCCCTGCGTCGTCGACCGCGACGGCGGCGGGGTCACCATGCTCCGATTCGCGGCCGTCAAGCCGGGCGCGCGCACGCGCCAGCCCGCCCCGCGGGGCACGCTCTCGCTGCGCCTGCGCGACATGGACCTCACCGACGTGTTCTTCGTCCTCCACCTGCTCACCGGGCAGGGATTCCTGGTCGACGAGGACGTGCGCGGGCGCGTCAGCGTCGACGTGAGCCAGGTCGCGCTCGACGACGTGCTGGCGCTGCTGGCCAAGGACGGCGTCGCCGTCTCTCCGCCGGGGCCGCTGCGCCGCGTCTCACGGACGGCGGCGCGGGCGCTGCCCGCGGCGACGGGAGAGGGCACGCCCATCACGTTTGCGCTCAAGCGGGCCGCGGTCGCGGACGTCCTGGCCGTCATCGGGGAGGCCGACCCCACGGGACCGCCGCCGCCGCGCGTCGCCGGAGGAAGGCTCAGCCTCTGGGCCAGCGAGGCCCGACTGGCCGACGTGCGTGCGGCCGTCCTCCAGGTCGCGCGTCCCGCGGGGGCGGCCAGCGGCGACGGCGATGCCCCGCCTCCCCCGCCTTCGACCGAGCGACGGCTGCTCGTGCGCACGGACGAGCTCTCCGTGAGCGAGTTCCAACTCGCCGGGGTCGCCTCGGCCGGACAAGGCTGGACCGCCTTCGCGTACTCGCCCACCGGTGTCCTCAACGCCTATCGGCGCGGGGACCGGCTGGCCGACGGCACGACGACGGAGGTGCAGTCGACGGACGTGATGATCACGACGGAGGAGGGCCCCTTGCGCCTCCTCCTCCCCGATCCGGGGCGCTGAAAAAAGAGGCCCGGGGAGAACCCCGGGCCTCACGTCTCTTCAATGGGCACGATTGGCCCGACGCACCATTGCGGTGCGCCCTTCTCTCAATTGGAATGGGGCCTTGTTACAAGCCCCCTTCGGAGTCCGGTGGACCGTCTTCCATCGGCACCTCCGTCCATTCGTACGGCACGTTCACGGCGGTTACGGCTGCTTCACGCCACGACACGCCGATACGCGACGACACGTCACGTCACGACACGACAACGAACTCGCGAACGGCCCGACGACGACTACGGCCACGGCAACGTTCGCGCGACCGGCACGCGATCGTCCGAGAGAGCGGTACGTCCCTCTCAGGGCCAATATCGGCCCCGACCACGGGACTGTCAAGACGAAACTCTCCCGATCCGGGAGGCGTCGAGCGGTGCATTCGCTTCATGAGGTGAGGCTTCTCTTGACCTCGGAGCACGCATGAGGCGTTGCCGTCGACACCTATGGCCCATAATCGGGCCGATGGAGGATCGGACCTGACCCGCGGGCGTGCCCTGGCCGCACTCATCGTGCTCGGTCCCGTCCTTCTCGCCCTCGCCGTCACCGCGGTTGCGCACCGGCAGGCCCTGCTGGAAGTCGCCTGGCCGGACGAGGTCATCTACCTCGTGGGCGCGCGCAACGTGCTCGAGCGTGGAACTCTCGACACGAACTTCTACCTGACCTACAGCCTGCTGCGCCGCGGCTATCCGCACCGCGACGTGCACATGCCCGGTTACCTGCTGGCCCTCACGCCCGCGGTGGCCGCCCTCGGTCCGACCCTGCGCGCGGCCGCCGCCGTCAACGCCATCCTCTTCGCGGCCTCGACGGCGCTCGTGTATGCGATCGGGCGCGCGCTGCTTCCCCACCGCGCCCAGGCCGTGTGCGCGGCGGCGCTCTTCGCGGTGCTGCCCCCGTTCCCGGGCTATCTCTTCGTGGCCTACCCCGAGATCGTCGTCTCGTTCGTGTTCCTGGCCGGCCTGGCCGTGCTCGTCCACGCACGCGGCTGGGCGGGGGCGGCGGCGGCGGGAGCGCTCTTCGGGGCGGGGGCGCTCTTCCGCGAGACCCTGCTCCTCGCCCTGCCCCTCTACCTCGTCCGCGTGCCGCCCCGCACGCGATGGCGTGCCTTCGCTCCGGCGGCGGCGGCCACCTTCGTCCTCGTCGTCGTGCCCTTCGCGCGCGATCGCGCCGTGCATCCGAACGCGCTCTACCCGAGCGTGCTGGAGGAGGCGCGCGCGTCCGCGCACCCGTTCTCCGCGCTCGTGCAGGCCCTCACCGCGAACACGGCCACCAACCTGCGCGACATCGCGCGCATGGATCCGGACACGAGCGCGGAGGACGCGGTGCTGGCCCTCGTCGTGCTGCTGGCGCTGACGGCCGCGCTGGGGGCGCGCCGCCTTGGCCCCGAATCGCGGCGCCTGGCCGGGGCGACCCTGGTTTCGCTCGCGCTCCTCACCGCCGCCGTGTTGACCCTCTACGTCGTACGCGAGCGTGGCGGGGTATGGGGAGGCGTCCGCGCCTACATGGCCTGGATGCCGCTCCTCGTCATCTTCGCGACTCCGCTCCTCTTCGCGCCGCGCCGGCGCGCCGTCACCCTCGTCCTCGCCCTCGTGGTCGCGGCAGGCGCGCTGGCCCTCGACCGTTGGCAGGTGCGGTTCTTCAACCGCTACAAGGGCTCCGACCTGGAGGACCAGGCGCGCAACGCGACGTACCTGTCGCGTTATCTCGATGCCTACCATCCCCACCGCATCGTCGCGCGGTCGTTCCTCTACGGCTTCCAGCATTACCCGGTGGAGGTCATCTGGTCCCTCCCGCGCGACGGCCGCGAGCTGGCCGCGCTGAACCAGGCGATCTCCTACGAGTTCCTCGCCATCCACGAGAAGAGCCCTCTCCTCGGCGTCCTCCGGGACAATCCGCGCTTCCTGCGCGTCAACCGGGAGGATCGCGGCGCGGAGCTGCTGATCTGGCGCCGCTTGTACTGAGGGCGCACCGTGCTACGCTCTGCCCCCCATGCCCAAGCTCGTCTTCACCACGAACGACCTCCGCGAGTTCCAGCCGGAGCTGGCCGCCCGCCTGGAGACCGAAGTGCGGGACGGCGCCGCCGACGAGCCCGCGGACAGCGCGCTCGAGTGCCGCATCGTCGAGCGCCAGGCGGAACGGCCGCAGATCGCCGTGCACATCGAGGGCAAGGACTGGGTCGTTTCGTTCACGGTGACGACCCCGGCCGCAGCGGGTGAGCTGCGGATGGCGACCAAGGTGGCCCTGCGCGACCGCGGCCGCCGCGTCCCCTACCAGCGCGGAACCAGACGCTAGGAAGGGTCGACCTGACCCATCAGGAATGTGTCCCACCGTGGTGGGGACACATTCCTCAGCGGACTTCCCAGATGTCGCCCGCCTGCAGCAGCTTCGTGATCTCGCCCTTGCCCCGCTTGGCGATGACCTGCTTGAGCTGCTCGTTCATCGACCGCTCGTAGGCGGGCGCGTCCACCGCGCGCAGGACGCCCATGGGGGTCGGGAACCCGGGGGTCGCGTCCATGCGCGAGAGGAGGAACGCGTAGGCGGGATTGGGATGGCGCTCGTCGTGCACGATGAGGTCGGCTTCGGTCACTCCGTCGCCGAGCATCACCACCTCGAGGTTGATCCCGTTCATGCGGATCCCCCGATCACGGTTGCGGCCGAAGACCAGCGGCTGGCCGTGCTCGAGCAGGATCGTCTTGTCGTCGCGCACGTCGCGCTCGGTCAGCGTCTCCCAGGCGCGGTCGTTGAAGATGTTGCAGTTCTGCAGGATCTCGATGAAGGCCGTGCCCCGGTGGGCGGCCGCGCGCTTGAGCGTGGTCTTGAGGTGCGCCTGGAACACGTCGACCGAGCGCGCGACGAAAGTCGCCTCCGCGCCCAGCGCGAGGGAGAGGGGATTGAAGGGACGGTCCACCGATCCGAAGGGGGTGGACTTCGCCTTCTTGCCCAGCTCGGAGGTCGGCGAGTACTGGCCCTTGGTCAGCCCGTAGATGCGGTTGTTGAAGAGCAGCACCTTCACGCCGATGTTCCGGCGCAGCATGTGGATCGTGTGGTTGCCGCCGATGGAGAGGGCATCACCGTCGCCGGTGGCGATCCAGACGTCGAGGTCGGGCCGCGAGATCTTGAGACCCGTGGCCACCGCGGGCGCGCGGCCGTGGATGGTGTGGAATCCGAAGGTGTTCATGTAGTACGGGAAGCGGCTCGAGCAGCCGATGCCGGAGACGACCACGAACTTCTC
>WNFC01005980.1_pt1 | contig 13371 bp, 8 predicted proteins | sample 5400541 | NCBI WGS metagenome assembly WNFC01 (sample SAMN13153342, study PRJNA577476) | soil metagenome | isolation source: 120 cm saprolite under Douglas fir tree site 2 hole 2 replicate 1 | place: USA:California | collected 2015-04-18
CGAGCAGACGCGCGCGGTCTACCGCGACGCGGTCACGGTTGAACGCTCGGCTGCCCGCTGACCAGCTGGCCAACCACGAAGCCCGCCCGCCGGCTGAATCGGGTGGCGATTTCGGCGTCCGCCGGAGTGAGCGGCTTCATTAGAAACAGCCCCACCGCAAAGATGGCGACGTAGAGGGCGGCCACGAGCACGGCGCCGACGACGCTTCCCGGATGGAGCAGTACGCCGGGGACCGACGCCAAGGCGGCCGCCACCGCGAGCCGGAGCGCAAACGACCACGGATAGCGGGCCCGTATCCCGTGCGCCGCGACCAGGTAATCGCTGAGATGAGCGATCACGTTCGCCGTTCCGGTCGCGATGATTGCGCCCAGCGCGCCGAGCGGAGGAATCAAGAGGATGTCGAGGACGACATTGAGCGCGCCCGTCGATGCGCGGATCACCAGTGCCTGGCGCTGCGATCCAAGGGCGAGCATTGATGAGAGTGGAATCCCCGCGGCGAGGAAGCTGGAGACCAGCCAGAAGCCACCGTAGATCGCCATCAGCTGGATGGCGGGAGCATACCCGGGTCCGAACACGCGTCGGGTGATCACCCCGGCCAGCAGGATAAGCGGTGGGTAGACGATCAGCGCCAGGAGCAGGTGGACGCGAATGTATACGGTGAAGTACCGCCGGACGCCTTCCGGTCCGCGGCGAGCCTGCAGCTCGGCGAAGCTGGAGGTCGCGGTCCCGGTCCAACCGCTCAACAGGAGACCGAGCTTCACGAAAATCAGCGTGGCAACGGCGTAATAAGCGATCTGCGCCGGATCGCGGCGCAGGGCACCGAGCAGGATCACGTCGATCTGGCCCGCCAGCCCGAGGTTGAACAGGCTGGCCCCCCAGGCGGCCACCGCGAAGCCGGCGATCGGCGCAAGCGCGGCCTTCGCTGACGGCCCGCTGATGAGAACCCGGCCGAGACCCCGGAACAAGAGGAAGATGGTCGCCGCCAGATACGAGATCACGACAGTGAGGCTGGCGGTGACTGGACTGCTCAGACCCATGGCGACGATAACGACGAAGAATCCAATCGCCACCACCTGGCCGAGGGTACGGGCGATCGCGACATCGCGCGACCTCAAGCGCGCGTATGCGAAGGACGTCGTGAACTCGACGGCCCCCTGGCTGACGAGGAGCGCCGCGATCGCCGTCCAGTAGCGGTCAACCAGTGGAAGGTGGAGGAAGCTGGCCAGCGGGCCATGAAAGAGACCAAGCGCGACGACGGCGCCTCCATAGAGGATGAGTCGGACGATCACCAACCGGCGGACGAGATAGGCCACCTTGTCGAGCGAGCCTTGCGCGATGAGGGACGAAACAAAGCGCATCACCGTGTCGGGAAACCCGAGGCTGAGGGCGATGGCGGCGAAGGTGGCGACGTTGACCAGGAACGAGTACTGGCCAAAGCTGTCCGGGCCGAGGGCGCGGACCAGGATAAGACTCAGGGCAAACGACGCGATCACCTCGGCAATCCGCGACACCTGGGCCCAGCCCGCACCGGCCGCCACCCGGCGGGCCAGCTCCAGTGGCCGCGGGTCCGGGATCAGCGTGTCGTCTGCCACGGTGTTGCCGCCCTCAGGCGGCGCCCGAGGTGGCCCCGCGCACGGTCGAACCAGTCAAGCCGGAAAGCAGCAGCTCGTACTCGTCGGTAATGCGATCCCAGGAGTACGCCTGCGCGCGGCCGCGCGCGCGCTCGCGCATGCGCTCGACCAGCTGCGGGTCGCGAAGGACCGATTCGATGGCGCCCGGCAGCTCAGCTTCCGGGTCGCGGAACATGATCGCCGCATCTCCTGCCACCTCGGCATTGCTCTCGGTCCAGCGCGCGATGACGCAGTTGCCGTGTGCCAGCTGCTCGACCAGCACCGGATGGGTGCCGCCCACCTCGGCGCCGAAGAGATAGGCAAAGGCGTTCGCGCTCAGCTCGTGGTAGGCGGCGCCGAACTGGTACCCGGTGAAGATCACGCTGGGCGGAGCGATCCTGCGAAGCTCCCGCTTGTAGTTCTCGCTATAGGGCGCATCGCCGACGACGACGAGGGGAAGCGACGGGGCGACCCGGGCATAGGCGGCGATCAGATGGTGCAGGCCGTTTTCGGGGACGAATCGGCCGACCGCCAGGAAATAGCCACGAGGCTTGAGGCCGAAAGCCCGAAGAGTCTCCGTGCCGAGTGCGGACGGCACCTCGGCGCCGTACGGGATGAACGTCGATGGCGTCCCGTATTCGCGTTGGTAATAGGCGGCGACCGCGTTCGAATCGGCGATGACCGCATTGCCCAGCCTGGAAGCGGCGCTTTCCGACCAGCGAAGGTAGCGGCGTCCCAACCCGCCCCACTTGCGTCGCGCCCAATCCGCCCCATCGACGTTGATCGCGACCGGGATATGGGCCAGGCGAAAGGCCCGAGCGAAGGCGGAGTTGCCGACGCCGAAGATTATGACGGCATCGGGGCGGTCGCGAATCAGCGCGTGCGCCGTCGACAGGGCCGAGTGAGTCAGGGTCTCGAGCCCTTTGGTCTTCACCGCAGGCAGCACGACGCGCTCCATCCCGAGATACTGACTGCCGGCGGCGCCGGGCTGTCCGGTTCGGCAATAGACGAGCACCCGGTGACCGCGCGCCGCGAGCCGCTTCCCGACCTGTTCCACGCAGGTCTCGAAGCCGCTATAGGACGCCGGCACCCCGCGAGTGCCCAGCATGGTCAGGCGCACTTGGCAAGGATAGTAGGTACCCGTGGCCGCCACGACTGGCGCGCGCCGTGGGGATCTACCTCGGCTGACGGACTTCCGTCCTGATGCGGCGCTGCTGGGGACGTGCGACGGACCCTCCGTAGAATGGCAGCGAGATGCCAACCTACCAGGCCGATGCCATCGTGCTGCACCGGCTGGACTACGGCGAAGCCGATCGGATCCTGACGCTGCTGACGCGCGAGCACGGTAAGCTGGCGGCCATCGCCAAGGGATCGCGGCGCGCCAGGGCGAGGAGCGGCAGCGGCCTCGACCTCTTCACCCGCTGGCAGATGATGCTGGCCAAGGGCCGCAACCTCGACGTCGTGGCGCAATCGGAGCGCCGGGGCGACACGCGCAACATCAGTGGCGACCTGCGGCGCACCGCCTATGCCTGCCTGGTCGCGGAGGTCACCGACAAGGTCCTGGAGGACCGGCATCCGGTGGACGAGGTCTTCGAGCTGGTGGCGATCACCTTCGACCGGCTCAATGCGCCCGAGCGCGCGGCGCGCGCGGATACCGCCTGGTTCCTGATGCGGATCTTGGACCTGCTCGGCTATCAACCCCAATTGACCGACTGCGCCGGCTGCAACGAGGCGCTGCCTGAGGCGGCCGCCTGGTTCTCGCCGCTGCTCGGTGGCCTGTTATGCCGGAAATGCGGCGCGCACGATCAGGCCGGGTCGCCAATCTCGGTCAACGGGTTGAAAGTCCTGCGGGTGATGGCGGCCGGCGACGGCGCGCTGTACGATCGCCTGCGCCTCTCCGCCGACCTGTTCAATGAAATCGAGCCGGCCCTGGAGGCGCAGCTCGAGTATCACCTCGACCGGCACCTGAAGAGCATCGAGTTCATCAGAACGATTCGCTAAGGCCGTCTATGGCCTGGCGTGCCACTGGGCCCAGGTCGTCCCGTCCCATGTCCAGGTGGCGTTCGAGGCCAGGCTCGTGGCGCCGGCGCCGCCGAACACCACCATCAAACGTGCGTCGGCATCGTAGGCCATGGCGGCGTGGGGCCCTCTGCTGCTCAGCATTGGCGGCGTGGCAGCCGGACAGCGTTGCGTCCAGGCCGCGCCATCCCAGGTCCAGGTGGCTCCCACACCGCCGTCGGCAAAGAGGACCATTGACCGGGTTGCGGCGTCGTACGCCATCGTCGGGAGCGATGCCTGCGACGGTCCCAGGGCCGTGGCCTTGGACCAGCCGGCTGCCGCACCGAAGGTCCAGGTTGCCTGATCGAAATGATCAAAGAGGACCAGCCTTTTCGCCACCGGGTCATACGCCATCGCCGTGCTGTGGTTGCGCGGACTCTGTGCCGTAGGGATCTGATGCCACGTCGCGCCGTCCCAGGCCCAGGTCTGCGGCCCCGGGCCGGTCCCGCGTGCCACCAGCACCACCTGCCCGAGTGCCGCGTCATAATCCATCGCCGATCCGGCGGCGACCGGCGGTCGTACGGCCGGATTTTGCTCGGTCCAATTGCTTCCATCCCAGGTCCAGGTATCGTCCAGACCGGCGCCTCCGCCTCCTCCGAAGAGAACCACCACACCGTGTTTCGCGTCGAACGTCATCTGCGCATACGCGCGCGCAGGCGGGCTGATGACTGGGTTTTGCTGCCGCCAGCTTGATCCGTTCCAGACCCAGGTATCCCCCAGAAGATCGCCTATACCGGCATCCCCGCCAAAGAGGACGACTTCATGGCGCAGCGCGTCGTACGCCATCGCGGCACTGTTACGCGGGAGCGGGTCGTTCGGATTCGGTGGGCTTGCCTGCAGGACGGTCGAGAGCGGACATGCGATCGGCACCGTCGGACGAGCGGTGTTACTCGGACTCGAGGAGGCGCTGGGTCCTGCCGCGAATGTTGTCGAGGTCACCTGGGGTCGGAGGTTGACCACGACAGCCCAGGCTCCGGCGCCGATGAGAACCCCGACGAGGGTTGCCCCACCGGACTCAAGGAGGCGCCTTCGCGACAACATCAATACGTAGAACGCCACGAACTATCCAAGGTTTCGTGCGAGAGGCCCTCCGTACAATGCAGCCATGGCCGACAATCCGCAGGTAGCCGTGCCCGAGAAGCCGGCGTCTCAACCGAAGCCGTTGATGGAAAAGCTCGTCTCGCTGGCGAAACAGCGTGGCTTTATTTATCAATCCAGCGAGATCTACGGCGGCATCCAGGGCGTCTACGATTTCGGCCCTCTCGGCGTGGCGCTGCGGAACAACATCAAGCGCGCCTGGTGGCGCAACATGGTCGAGCTCCGCGACGACGTCGTCGGCATCGACGCCGGCATCCTTATGAATCCGAAAGTGTGGGTGGCATCCGGGCACGTCCAGAATTTCACCGATCCGCTCGTCGAGTGCAAGAAATGTCATCAGCGGTTCCGCGCCGACCAGGTGAACGGGCCGCGCCACGAGACGGACGGCGGTGAGTTCACCGAGGCCCGGCAGTTCAACCTGATGTTCAAGACGTTCATGGGTCCGGCCGAAGACTCGAGCACGCAGATCTACCTGCGTCCGGAGACGGCGCAAGGCATCTTCGTCAACTTCGCGAACATCCTGAATTCGACCCACATGCGGCCGCCATTCGGTATCGCGCAGATCGGCAAGGCCTTTCGCAACGAGATCACTCCGGGAAACTCGATCTTCCGGCTGCGCGAGTTCGAGCAGATGGAGCTGGAGTACTTCGTGCCACCGGCGGATGAGATGAAGTGGCTCGAATACTGGAAGGAACAGCGTCTCAACTTCTACCTGGCCCTCGGCATCCGCCGGGATCGCCTCCGCTTGCGCGCCCACGCCAAGGACGAGCTGGCGCACTACGCGCGCGGCGCGTTCGACGTCGAGTACCAGTTCCCCTTCGGCTGGTCCGAACTGGAGGGGATCGCCGCCCGCGGTGATTACGACCTGACCGCTCATCAACAGGCATCAGGCAAAGACCTGACCTACTTCGACGACCTCATTCGCGAGCGCTATGTGCCCCATGTCGTCGAGCCATCCGCCGGCGTGGACCGGACGATGCTGACGTTGATGATCGATGCCTATCATGAAGAACAGGTGCGGGACGAGCAGCGTGTCGTCTTGCGCTTCCATCCGTCGATCGCGCCGGTCCAGGTGGCCATCCTGCCGCTCTCCAGGAAAGAGCCCCTGCTGGCGACGGCGCAACGGGTCGAGCACGAGCTGCGGCCGCACTTTCGCACCGAGTACGACGACACCCAGTCGATCGGAAAACGTTACCGGCGCCAGGACGAAATCGGAACGCCCTTCGCGGTGACCATCGACTTCGAGACCGGCAACGACCAGGCCGCCACGATCCGCTCGCGCGACGAGATGAGCCAGGTGCGCGTGCCGCTTGCGGACCTCCGACAGGCCCTCGAGGAGCGGCTCCGCTGAAGGCACTGATCTTGAGCGGGGGGAGAGGGACTCGTCTGCGGCCGATCACGCATACGAGCGCGAAGCAGCTGGTGCCGATCGCGAACAAGCCCATCCTTTTTTATGCGCTGGAATGCGTCGTGGCCGCGGGGATCACGGACGTCGGCATGATCGTCGGCGACACGGAAGCCGAGATCAGGGCGGCCGTCGGCGATGGTGGCCGCTGGGGCGCGCGCGTCACCTATATCCGCCAGACCGCACCGCTCGGGCTCGCCCACGCGGTTAAGGAGGCGCAGGCCTTCCTGAAAGACGATCCCTTCGTCATGTTCCTCGGTGACAACCTGGTGCCCGACGGCATCGCGGCCTTCGTCGACCGCTTCCACTCCAGCCGGCCGGAGGCGCTCATCCTGCTGGCCCGCGTCCAGGCGCCCGAGCGCTTCGGCGTGGCCGAGCTGCGGGACGGCCAGGTGGTGAGCCTGGAGGAGAAGCCCAAAAAGCCCAAGTCGGACCTCGCCCTCGTCGGCGTCTACCTGTTCACCTCCCGGATCTTCGAGGCGGTGCACGCGATCAAGCCCTCCGCGCGTGGCGAGCTCGAGATCACCGACGCCATCCAGTGGCTGATGGACAACAAGGCGCGGGTCGAGCCCCACGTCATCGCAGGCTGGTGGAAGGACACCGGCCGGCTCGAAGACATGCTGGAGGCCAACCGCATCGTGCTGGACGGGCTCGAGGCGCGCAACGAGGGGCACGTGTCCAGCGACTCACAGGTGATCGGCAAGGTCGTGATCGAGGCGGGGGCGCAGATCCTCAACAGCGTGGTCCGCGGCCCGGCCATCATCGGAGAGCGGACCCGGATCGAGAACTCCTACATCGGCCCCTTCACATCTATCTATTACGGCGTCGAGATCCGCAACAGCGAGATCGAGCACTCGATCGTGCTCGAGAACAGCAAGATCCTGGATGCCCCGGTCCGGATCGAGGACAGCCTGATCGGCAAAGAGGTCTTGATTCACCGGACGCCGGCGATGCCCAGGGCCCTGCGCCTGATGCTGGGCGACCATTCGGAGGTGGACCTCGTCTGACGTTATATAGATAGGTTGAAACGCTTCCTCGCCGCCAGCGCCATCGCCGCGACGATCTTGCTGAGTTCGGCCATCTCGGGCGCGGCGGCAGGAATCCCCATGCCTGCCTCGTCCGACTATGTCCTCGGGTCTTTCGTTGCGCAGTGCGGGCCGCCAGCCACGTCGAGCTGCCCCCTCTACGTCGATGGCGCGAACCAGACCGCGCCGTCGGGCGGCGCCTTCACGGTGCTCGCCTTTGGTGCGCCGTGCCTCGACGCGATGGGCGTCTACGGAACCCAGCTCTTCAACACCTCGATCTGCACCACTGACGACAAGCTCGTCCCGCTTGCCCAGGCCTGGCTTCGCGGCTACCAGAGCGCGCACGGGAGCGGCACGCCTCTGGCCATCCTCGTGCTGGGAACGAGCAACAGCTTGACGGCCGCGCCCGATGTCCTGAACGGCGCGCTGACGGATGCGCAAATGCAGGCCTCGGCCCAGGCCTGGTTCGCCAACGTCGTGCAACCCGTTGCTGCCGGACTTTCCGGGCCGGCGCCAGTCGCAGTCTGGGCCGGTAGCGACATCGAGCAGAGCAGCTCCGGTGCCTGGTATGGAGCCGCTCAATCGAGGATATGGGTCGATGCCTACGGCGCCGCCGCCGCCGGATCACTGTCGCCATCGCGACACTGCTCCGGGAACGATCCTTACCGCCTTGCCGACTACGGCGACAACGTGCTCACCGGCGGCTGGACCAACGACGATATCTACCACGTGGCCTGGGGCGCGCCAGTGGCGTGCGCCCTTCCCCAGATCTATTTCCCGTTCATGGCGCAGAGGTGGGCCGCGCTCAACCAGTGGGCGCAGACCAACGCCCGGCCACCGATCATCTTCACCGGCCCGATGTCACGAGGTGGGGCCGGGGGAACACTGAGCGCGTCCGACAGCTGGACCCAGCTAGCGGCGGCGGCTGGACAGTCACCGCCATACGTCACCGTGATCGGCGCGCTGAACGCGGCCCCGCCTGATGCGCCGGCCCCGCCAGTTGCGATCGCATCCGACGCTTCCGCGACGCTGTATTGGTCGGCGCCCGCGTCAGACGGCGGCAGTCCGGTGACAGGTTACACGCTGACCGCATCGGCCGGGAGTGTCACCGGTCCGTCGAAAACTGTCAGCGGACTTCCGCCGGTGACCAGCGCAACCATCGGCGGCCTGACGAATGCGACCGCCTATACATTTTCGGTCACGGCGACGAATGCCGCCGGCAGCGGGACCGCCTCGCCTGGCTCGAACACCGTCGTGCCGGGGCGGGGCGTCTTCCATCCGCTGACCCCCGCGCGCATTCTCGACACGCGCCAGGGATCCGGTCCGCTCGCCGGCGGAAGCACGATCACCGTGCCGGTCGCCGGCGCCGGCGGTGTCCCTGCGGATGGCGTCTACGCCGCCGTGATCAACGTCACGGTGACCAACACGACGGCGCCCAGCTACTTGACGATCTATCCGGCCGGGATCCCACAACCGCTCGCGTCCAGCCTCAACTGGACCGCGGGGCAGACGGTACCGAACCTGGTCGAGGTCGCGGTCGGTCCTCAAGGGCAGGTGAATGTCTTCAATGCGGCCGGATCGACCGATGTGATCTTCGACGTTGAAGGCTATGTGGCGACCCCGGCGGCGACACCGGGTCCCAGCGGCCTGTTCAACGCGGTCACGCCGTCGCGTATCCTCGATACCCGCTCGACGGCGCCGGTCGGGCCAAACTCGATCATCACCTTGCGGGTGGCCGGCAACAACGGTGTCGTTCCGCCGAGCGGCGCCGCCGCGGTCGTTCTCAACGTGACCGTGACCCGACCGTCGGCGGCGAGCTACCTGACGGTGTTCCCAACCGGCACCCAGCCGCTCGCCTCCAATCTGAACTTCACGGCCGGCCAGACAGTGCCGAACCGCGTCGTCGTGCCGCTGGGTGCAAATGGATCGATCAGTTTCTACAACGCGTTCGGTTCGGTCGACGTGATCGCCGATGTCAGCGGATGGTTTACCGACGCGAGCAATCCCAGCGCCACCGGGAGCCGCTTCGCCCCGGTCGCACCGGCCAGGATCCTCGATACCCGCAGCGCACAAAAGCTTGGACCCAACCAATCGATGGCGGTCGCGATCGCCGGTAACGGGCCCATCCCCGATGCCGGGGTGCTCGCCGTCGTCGTGAACGTAACCGTCACCGGCCCGACGGGGAGCAGCTATCTCACCGCGTGGCCGGATGGCGAAGCGCGGCCATTGGCGTCCGACCTCAATTTCACAGCCGGGCAAACGGTTCCCAACATGGTGGTGGTCAAGCTGGGCTCAGACGGCAAGATCGATCTCTACAATGCCGCCGGCTCGACCGATGTCGTGATCGACGTGATGGGCTGGTACGGGTAGACAGTTACAGTCGTAACGCTCCTGTGAGGCGCGGCGCGTCTTCATGACGGGCGCAAACTGGTCCTCGCCGGCCACGTTGTATTTGCGTGAGGAGGCTCCTCGCGGTCTGCGCCGCCCTGATGCTGGGTATCGGGCTTTGGCCCTCGAGCCGGCCCGCGCTCGCCGCCACCACCGACGTCTCGGTGCAGCAAACCCTGATCAACCAGGACCGGGCCGCGGCCCAGCTGGCGCCGCTGGCATGGAGCTCGTGCCTGGCCGCGGTGGCGGTGCAGAACGCGGAGCGGATCATGGCGCAGGGTTACCTGTCGCACACCAACGGGCCAACGCTCGACCTCGGCTGCGGGCAGGGCGCCATGCAAGGTGGAGAGAACATCGCCTACATCTCGTCGGGCATCGACGACGTCACGGCGAATTCGCTCTTCATGAACAGCCCGCCGCACAAGGCCAACATCCTCGGGCCCTACCAGTACGTCGCGACCGCCTGGTCGGTAGCTCCGAACGGGTACGCGTACATCGCGGAAGAATTCCTCGGGGCAGCCGCGACCGTGGTGCCCAGCGGCTACCATCCCCTGCCTCCGGCGCGCGTTCTCGACACGCGGAATGGGACCGGCGGCGTGCCGGTCGCGCCGCTCGGACCGAACAGCACCCTCACCGTGCAGGTCACAGGGCGGGGCGGCGTACCGAACGCCGGGGTGGGCGCGGTCGTGATGAACGTGACGGTGACCACCACCACCGCCCCCAGCTACTTGACGGTCTACCCATCGGAGGATCCGCGGCCGACCGCTTCGAACCTCAACTGGGTGGCCGGCCAAACCACCCCAAACCTGGTGCAGGTCGCCGTCCGCGACTCCGGACAGCTGACGATTTACAACGCGGGCGGCTCCGCCAACGTCATCTTCGACGTCGCCGGATACGTGCCGCTGATCACGGGGACCCCCGGGCCTGACGGCCTCTACAATCCGCTCGTTCCCGCGCGCCTGCTCGACACGCGAAATGGGACCGGCGCCCCGGCCGGGCCGCTGCTCGGCGGCTCGACGCTGACCCTGCAGGTGACCGGACACGGCAGCGTGCCGCTGACCGGTGTCGCGGCCGTCGTCCTCAACGTCACGGTGACCGCGCCCACCACCGCCGGCTACCTGACGGTCTTTCCGGCCGGGACCAGCCTGCCGCTGGCATCGAACTTGAATTTCGTCGCGGGGCAGACGGTGCCCAACCGGGTCATCGTCATGCTCGGCAGCGGCGGCCGGGTGACGTTCTTCAACTCGAGTGGCAGCGCGCACATCATCGCCGACGTGAGCGGCTGGTTCACGGATTCGAGTCTCCCGGCGGCGACGGGCAGCGTCTTCACCGGGGTGACGCCCTACCGCATCCTCGATACTCGCAACGGAACCGGTGGATTCTCGTCGCCCGTTGGACCTGCCGGCAAGATCGCGCTCACGGTCGCCGGATGGGGTGGCGTACCGCTCATGACCTCGACGTCGCCCGTTCCGCCGACGGCCGTCGTCCTCAACGTCACCGTCACGAATCCAACGGCGGGCGGTTACCTCACGCTGTTCCCGGACGGCGCGCCGCAACCGACCACGTCGGACCTGAACTTCGTGGCCGGGCAGACCATCCCGAACCTGGTCGTGGTGCGCCTGGGTGTCAACGGCAAGCTCGACATCTTCAACGCCGCGGGCACCACCGATGTGATCGCTGACGTCGTCGGCTGGTACGGCTGATACGATTGCCGGAGATTGGCTCGACGCCTGTTCGGCGTGCTCATGGCAGCCCTCTTGTTCGCCGGCGCGTCGCTGCCGGCGGCCGCGGCCGATTGGCCCACCTACCATCGCAGTAACCTTCGCGACGGCAACGACTCGGCCACACCACCCTTCAGCGCGATCGGCCAGCAATGGATCTCGCCCACCCTCGACGGCCACATCTACGCCGAGCCACTGGTGGTGGGCACGCAGGTCATCGTCGCCACGGAAAACAACACGATCTACTCGCTCGACGCCACCACAGGCTCCCCGACCTGGCCGGCCCCGGCGCACGTCGGGCCGCCCGTCAACAAGACGAACCCTCCGTTCCCGTGCGGCAACATCAACCCCCTGGGGATCACCAGTACGCCGGTCGTGGACCCCGTTGCCGCTGTGATCTACGCCGTCGCCTTCGTGTCGCCGAGCGACATCTACGAGCTGGTCACCTACAACCTGAGCGACGGGACGCAAAAGTTCGCGCCGATCCCGATCGCCCCGACAGGGTTCGACGTGCACGTCCAGCAACAGCGCGGTGCGCTGGCGCTGGCCAACGGCTACGTGTATGTGCCGTTCGGCGGGTATTGGGGCGACTGTGGCACCTACCACGGCTGGGTGGTGGGGATCAAGGCGGACGGGAGCAGCACGACGCTCAACGTCTTCCAGGACCAGGCGCAGGCCGTCTGCCCGGCGGGGGCCACGGGAAGGGAAGCCGGGATCTGGGGGGCCTCCGGGCCGGCGGTCGATGCGACGGGCAACGTCTACGTCGCCACCGGTAACGGTGGCGACACGACGGCCTACGACTGCGGCGAGACCGTCTTCAAGCTCAATTCGACCTTGGGTTACCTCGACTCCTGGGCACCGAGCGTGTGGGCGTCGCTGAACGGCAGCGACACCGATCTCGGATCGATTGGCCCCGCGATCGTCGGAACTTCCGGCAACCTCGTCTTCCAGACCGGCAAGAACGGTTGGGGCTATCTGCTGAACGCGACCGCCCTGTCGGGCAACACGAATCATGTCGGTGCGGAAGCGTTCAGCGGACAGGTCTGCAACGCGGCGACCAATCAGACCGCCGCGAACGACCAGGTGTTCGGCGGCGTCGCCTACGCCGATCCCTACATCTATGTCCCCTGCCCGGAAGGGATCAAGGCCCTCAAACTGGCCGCAGGCCCAACATTCTCGGTCGCGTGGAGCAGCGGCACGGGCTTCCACCCTGGGCCACCCATTGTTTCCGGTGGCATCGTCTGGGCGGTCGATACCAACACCAACACGCTATACGGCTTCGACGCGACGACCGGGCAGTTCCGTTTCAGCACCAGCGTTGGAAGCCAGACGAGTTTCTCGACGCCCGCAGCGGGACAGAATCGGGTGTTCCTCGCGGACGGTCCCGCGGACGTCGTCCGCGCCTTCGGCCAGAGCGCCGGCCGATACCATCCGCTCGCCCCCAGCCGGATCTATGACAGCCGCGGCGGCGGCGGGCTACTGGGACCGAACACGAGCCGCGACATCCAGGTCACCGGGCAGGGTGGCGTGCCCGCGACTGGCGTGTCCGCCGTCATCGTGAACGCCACCGTCACGAACACGACGTCGCCGAGCTACCTGACGGTCTTTCCAACCGGGTTCACCCGACCGACCACCTCCAACCTGAACTGGACGGCGGGCAAGACGATCGCCAACCTGGTGGAAGTCGCGGTCGGGGATTCCGGAATGGACTCCGTCTATAACGCGTTCGGCAACACCGACGTCGTCCTCGACGTCGCCGGCTGGGTCGCGATCCCGGGAGGGGCGGCCACGCCCGACGGCCTGTACAACCCGCTCGTGCCGGCGCGGATTCTCGACACGAGGACGGGGACCGGTGGATTCAACACGCCGATCGGTCCCGGGCAAACGATCGACGTCCAGGTCACCACGCAAGGCATGGTGCCGGCCAGCGGCGTCGCGGCGGCGGTGTTCAACGTGACCGCGACCAACAGCACGACTGGGGGCTACCTGACGATCTTCCCTACGGGTGGCAGTCCGCCCCTGGTATCGAACGTCAACTTCACCGCGAATTCGACCGTCCCCAACCG
>WNFC01005981.1_pt1 | contig 13371 bp, 12 predicted proteins | sample 5400541 | NCBI WGS metagenome assembly WNFC01 (sample SAMN13153342, study PRJNA577476) | soil metagenome | isolation source: 120 cm saprolite under Douglas fir tree site 2 hole 2 replicate 1 | place: USA:California | collected 2015-04-18
TGGCGATAATCCTCTGCCTCGGCGCCGTTGAGCCGCTTCAGATCGTCGGGATCCCGCCAATCGCCGATGGCGTCGACCAGCGCGGCCGCTTCGCGCTCGCCCACCCCTTGCGCCCGGAACAGGTCGTGGAGCAGCGTGTCGGAAGCGGCATTGAGGTCGATCTTGCCGAGCTCGTCCTCGATCGCGATTTCGACCGCGGCGCCGGCGAAGGACCAGCGCCATGGCGTCCCGTCGATCGGGACGGCGCGGGCGGGATCGCGGTCGAGGAGCGCCGCGATGCCGACCGGTTCAATTGATTTGTAGCCCCCACCTTGATTTCTCTCCCATAACAGTCCATATAGGATATAACAAGATATCCGTAGCGGATTTGGCGATCGGCAGGAGATGCAATGGCGAGCGATTTCAGAGGATGCCCAGGGGCGGATAAGTCGGTGGCTGAGTTTCTATCATATAGAGAGTCAAAAACGCTGGGTACACTCGTGCTCCTGTATTTTTCCTGTTATTTACAGGCGCGAGGCACGATGCTTGCACCTTTCGGCCATGCCCCCGGGTCGCGTGACTGCCCGGAGGCTCCCCCGCTTTCATCGGGGCAAACCGGCATATCGAAGGCAGCGCCAAGCGTCGAAGCGGAGGGCAAATAGAGGATGACCGCAGCGAAGATCCCGTTTCTACTGACCCCTGGCCCGTTGACCACGGCCGCGGCGACGCGCGAGGCGATGCTGCGCGATTGGGGCTCGCGCGACGGCGCCTTCATCGCGCTGAACCGCCGCATCCGTGAGCGGCTGGTCCGCCTGGCGGGCGGCGAGCGCAGCCATGTCTGCGTGCCGCTGCAGGGCAGCGGCACGTTCGCCGTCGAGGCCATGCTCGGCACCTTCGTTCCGCGCGACGGCAAGCTGCTGATCGTCATCAACGGCGCCTACGGCCATCGCATGGTGCGGATGTGCCGCGCCATGGGCCGCGCCTTCGCCGCCTACGAGACCGCCGAGGACACGCCGCCCGACCCGGCGCGCATCGATGCCTTGCTCGCGGCGGATCCCGCGATCACCCATGTCGCCGCCGTCCATTGCGAGACGACGTCGGGGATCCTCAACCCGCTGGCCGAGATCGCAGCCGTGGTGGCGCAGCGCGGCCGGCGGCTGCTCGTCGACAGCATGAGCGGCTTCGGCGCCCTGCCGGTCGATGCGCGCAGGATCGCCTTCGACGCGCTGGCGGCCTCGGCCAACAAATGCCTAGAAGGGGTGCCCGGCGTCGCCTTCGTCGTCGCGCGCAAGGATGCGCTCGAGCGATGCGCCGGCAATGCGCCGACCCTCAGCTTCGATCTCCTCGATCAGTTCCAGGCGATGGAGAAGACGGCGCAGTGGCGGTTCACGCCGCCGACGCATGTCATCGCCGCGCTCGGCGCCGCTCTCGACGCGCACGAGGCGGAGGGCGGCGTCGCCGGGCGCGGCGCCCGCTATCGCGCCAACTGCAAGATCCTGGTCGACGGCATGCGCAAGCTCGGCTTCGAGACGCTGCTGCCCGATGCGCTGCAGGCGCCGATCATCGTCACCTTCCACATGCCCGCCGATCCGCGCTTCCACTTCGAGACGTTCTATGACGGGCTGCGCGACAAGGGTTACGTCATCTACCCGGGCAAGCTCACCGTCGCCGATAGTTTCCGCATCGGCTGCATCGGCCAGCTTCACGAAGCCGAGATGAAGGGCGCCCTGGCGGCGATCAAGGAAACGCTCGGCGAGATGGGCGTCAGCCAATGCGGACGCGCGAGGGCGGCGTGAGGCTAGGTCGTTCGATCGGCGCTCAGCCTGTGCAGCTTGAGCCAGGAGATCAGCGCCATCACCGGTGCGCCGATACTGGCGCCGACGAGGATCGGCGCGAGCCAGCCGAGCCAGGCCGCCGGACCGAGGAGATAGAGCAGGTCGTCGAAGTCGAAGCCGCCGCCGCCGTTGTAGATTCGCTTGCCGGAGGCAAGCCGACGCTCGAACGCCTCGGAGAGGATGTTGCTGACGACGATCCCGCCGCCGCCGAGCACGCCCAGCACGATCGCGTAATCGCCCAGCCCGCCGTCGCGCAAGCCGATGCCGACTGCGATGAAGAAGAGCGCGTTGACCAGCGTGTCGCAGGCGTAGTCGTAGGCATGACCCCAGCTCGTGGTCTTGCCGCCGATGCGCGCGAGCTCGCCGTCGGCGCGATCGAGGAACGCCGAGACAACCCACAGGATACCGCCCCAGAAATCGGCGGCATAGTCGCCGAAGGTGAAGAGAGCGCAGGCCATGAGCCCGGTCACCAGGCGCAGCGTCGTCAGGTGGTTGGGGGTAACCGGCGTGCCGAGCAGCGGGCGCACCGCGCGACGGGCGAGGCGATGCGTCCACGAGCCATGCTCGCCGTTCGGCGCTGCCTCCGTCGCGGTTTTCACGTCGGCGGCGGCTTCTCGCTCAGACGCGGAAGACATAGTTCTTTCCCGGTTCGCGCTCGATGTCGGGCGGGAAGTTGCGGCGCTTCTCGGCGAAGTAACGCTCGCGGTGATCGCCTTCGCGCGACCGGTTATAGGTGACGTAGAGGACGCGACGCGGCCGGTCGCTGAGGTTCGGCTGCGAACCGTGCGGAACATAGCTGTCGAAAAAGACCACGTCGCCCGCGCGCGTCGAGAGCGGCGTGAGCTCGAAGCCCGCCATATCGCGCGCCGTCAGCGGCTTCCATTCCGGCCCGAGCATGCCGCGCCGGTGCTGTCCGGGAGCGATCTCGAGACAACCATTCTCGGCGGCCGCGTCGTCGACCGCGACCATCACGGTGATGAACAGCGAGGCATAAGCCGTCCAACCCGCCTGCTGGTCCTGATGCGGTTTGAATCCGTCGCCGCCTGGCAGCTTGAAATTGATCTTGTCCTTGAACATCACGGCGGGCTCGTCGAAGAGCTGCGCGGTGCCGGCGAGGAGCGGACCATTCAGCAGCCCATCGAACTCGGCATGAAACGGGCAGAAATTCTCGATCCGCTGGACGAGCCGGGAATTCTCGTCACGCAGGCTCGGCTCGCCATAGACCATGTGGCGACCGGGAACCTCCGGCGCGTCCAGCAGTTCGGTCGTCCAGCGCGCCAGGTCGGCGACGGCACTCTCGTCGAACAGGCGGCGCAGGACGACGTAGCCGTCGCGATCGAAGAGTGCGCGTTGTTCGGCCGACAGCAGGCTCACCCGGCGCCTCCGGCAGCGAGAACGGGGGACGCTTCGATGTCGATGAGTTGCGGCAAGATGACCGTCTGGGCGCGCCGCACATCCTCGGCGAAATCGATCTCGGTCCACGGCAGGCCCGTCACCTCGGCGAAGCCGAATGTCCCCGGTGCGGCCGCGAGCACCATGTCGCGCATGGGTTCCTCGTACTCGAATTGCGAGCGGCCCGCCCTTACATACGCGTCGGTTCGCCCGGCAAGCTCGGCGGCGACAGCAGGGGTCAGGCGAAAGAAGCCGACCGATTCGCCGTGCCAGTCATGCGCGATCTGAGGCCGCTTGTGGAAATCGACGATGTGGCCGTCGCGGATGCAGAGCTTGACCGGCTCCTCGCCCGGCGCAATGGCGCGGTCGAGCAGGAAGCAATTGGCCGGGTGGCCGGTCAGCAACCGCGCCATCAGGCGCGAATCGTAGAGCACGTCGGCGTCCATCAGCAAGACCGGCTCACCGCTCATCAGCACATCGCGTCCGCTCCACAGCGACACGACGCTGCCTTCGCGGTAACGAGGATTGTCGATCGTGCGAACTTGGCCCGTCAGGCCGAGGCGATCGATCTCCTCGCGGATCGTGCCGGCCAAGTGACCGACGGTGACCGAGATATCGGTGATCGCAAAGGATTGCAGGATTTCAAAATGGCGTTGCAGAAGCGACTTTTCGCCGAAGGGCAGCAGCGCCTTCGGCAGTTGCCGGGTCGGATCGCCGAGCCGGCGTCCGACTCCAGCCGCGAGCAGCAGCACTTTCATTCGCGTTCCACCCTGGCTCCATCCTACTTGCGGTGGACGACGAAGACCGGCCGCATAGCCCACCCGTTGGGTCTCACAATAGGCATAAACACCCTATTGTGGGAATCAGCGCAACAGAAACTTCACTGTACTTTGCAGAGAACGCTCAGCGAGTCTCGTATCTTCCGGCCCGCTGTCACGCGGTTGGGCGTGGCGACACACGGGCGACGAGGCCGCCGGGCCCAAGATGAAGATGGCTAAGCGTCCGCTCCTCATGGCTCATCCGCCAGGACAGCATCTTTTGTGCGTAGGCGAGGACGAGCGCCAAGCAGGCGGGGTCATCGGCCCGATTGTCCATCTCGTCAGGATCCGTCTCAAGATCGAAGAAGAGCGGCGGCAGAGCGGCGAAATGGACGTATTTGTAGCGCTTCCCCCGGATGACCGTCAGGCTGCATTGCTCCGAGTCAAGGCCTAAGGCTGTCTCGGGGCCGAGACCCCGCGGATCGCGGAAATCATATTCCCAATGAACCTCTCGTCGCCAGTCGGAGGGCAGCTTGCTGGCGAGCAGCGGCAGGAGCGACCGGCCGTCGAGCTGTGGCGGCGCCGCAAGGCCCAGCCAATCGAGGATCGTCGGCATGATGTCGACCGCTTCGGTGAAGGCGTCGACCCAGAGGCTCCGGACCGGTTGGGCGGCGCGTGGGTCACGCACGAGAAGCGGTATGTGGAAGGCAGTGTCGAAGTAACCATCCTTGCCGACCATCCAGTGATCGCCGAGCTGCTCGCCGTGGTCGGCGGTGACGATGATCAGCGTGCCGTCATAGGCGCCGCTCTCGCGCAAGGCGTCGAAGAGGCGACCGAGCTCGTCGTCGACTTGGCTGATCATCCCGTAATAGGTCGCCCGCAACTGGCGCAGCGCCGCATCGTCGAGCGTGCCGAGAATGGGTCGCTCCTGCTCCGGCAGCGGTGCGGCGTGAATCTTGGCAAGATGATAGGCAAGCCAAGGGTGCTGTGCCGCCTCTTGTGCCGCGCTCGGGGCGCGGCGGAATGACGGTACGCCGGCCGGGTCGTACAGCGCGTTGTAGGGCTCCGGCGCTATGAACGGCGGATGTGGGCGCAGGTAGGAAAGATGGAGGAACCAGCCCGGGGCGCTGCCGGCGAGACGGGCCAGCACCGCATCGGTGAGAAAGCGCGTTTCGCTGTCTTCGGCTTTGTAGCGCGGCGGCGCGAAGGTGGGGCCTCGTCCAGCCCCGCCATCCTCGCGCGGCAGCCAGATATCCTTGGGCTTCGCCGGGATCGCATAGCCCCTGCGCGCGAGATCGGCCAGCCAGGGCTCGAGCCGCATCGACAGAACCAGCCCGGGTGTGAACCCCGGCAGCACGCCCTCGTACGTATCGAGCGCGGGATCACCGCGCGGATAGAGGCGAGGGTCGACCGCGGTGTCCGTGTAGCCGAACAGCACCGGATCGTAACCCGCCCTGCGAAGCTCGCGCGCTAGGTTGCTGTGGCGGTCATCGAGCGGGATGCCGTTGCGCACCGAGCGATGGTTATGGGCGTAGAGACCGGTAAGCAGCGAGGCGCGGGCGGGACCGCAGGGCGAGGCTTGCGTGTAATGTCGGCGGAACAGCACCCCATCGGCGGCGAGCCGGTCGAGATGCGGCGTCCGCAAGCAGGGATGCCCCATCGCCGAGAGGCAATCGGCACGCCATTGGTCGAGCGTAATGAGAAGAACGTTGGGACGCGATGATTTCATCGCGCCTTATTATCGCAAGGCAGGTGACAGGTACATAGGTAAGTCTTTGATTCGGCTGGCTGCCGCTGGTTGCGGAGCGCGCTATCCGGCGCTTCGCCTGAGCGCCGCTGCGGCGCTCGATTGGGCGTCTCCGCGCGATTCCGGCGGCACCTCGATGACAAGATTCGTGCTTGGGTCGATTAAGTGCATATGACGGAGATCGGCGGTGAAGCGCATCGTTTCACCGGGCTGTTGAGCGTCTGCGGGGTTGACCCGGGCAGAGATCTCAGTGCCATTGATCGAGAAAAACACCATAGTCTCCATCCCCATCGGCTCGACCACCTCGATGGGAACGGCAAATTCGGCCGTTCCGGGTTCGCGCTGGCTGCGCGCTTCGGTGATGTGCTCGGGACGCAATCCGAGGATGAGGTCCTTTTGCGCATGCGGTCGGTAGCAGATAGTGCGCGCGACCGGCACGGGCAGAGCGAGCGTTTCGCTGAGGCGCACCGACAATCCCCCGGCATTCTCCTCGATACGGCAGGGCAGGAAGTTCATCGCCGGGGAACCGATGAAGCCGGCGACGAAGCGTGTGCGTGGGCTGTGATAAAGGTCGTTGGGGGTGCCGACCTGATCGATCGTCCCAGCATTCATGACGACAACGCGGTCGGCGAGGGTCATCGCCTCGACCTGGTCGTGGGTGACATAGACGGTCGTGGTCCTGACCTTCTGGTGCACCTTCTTGATTTCGGTGCGCATCTGCACGCGTAGCTTGGCATCGAGGTTCGACAGCGGCTCGTCGAAGAGAAAGACTTTCGGGTTGCGCACGATGGCGCGGCCCATGGCGACGCGTTGGCGCTGTCCACCCGAGAGCTGGCGCGGTTTGCGGTCGAGAAGCTCGGTGATGTCGAGAATGCGGGCCGCATGATCGACGCGCTGCTTGATCTCGGCCTTGGGAAATTTTTTCAGACGGAGCCCGAACGACATGTTCTCGAAAACCGTCATGTGCGGGTAGAGCGCGTAGTTCTGGAACACCATCGCGATGTCCCTGTCCTTCGGCGGCAGATCGTTGACGACGTCGCCGCCGATCAGGATCTCGCCGTCAGTGATCTCCTCGAGGCCGGCTATCATGCGCAGCGTGGTGCTCTTGCCGCAGCCCGATGGGCCGACGAGGACGACGAACTCCTTATCGAAGATATCGAGATCGATGCCGCGCACGGCCAGCGTGTCGTCATATTTCTTGACCACCTTGTTGAGCGTCACCTGAGCCATGTTCGCGGTCTCCAGCATCTCGGATCGATTGAGAGGAGGACGCCACCACTTAATGGCGCCAGCTCCCTCGTGGGCTTATCCCTTGGTGGCGCCTGCGGTCAGACCGGCGATATAATAGTCCATCAGGAAGGCGTAGATGATCAGCGGCGGCGCGGCGCAGAGCAGCGAGCCGGTCATGATCTGCCCCCAATTGTAGACGTCGCCCTTGATCAACGTCGTGATGATGCCGACCGGCAGCACCAGCTGGTCGGTCGAGGTCGTAAAGGCGAGCGGGTAAAGGAAATCCGCCCAGGAAACAGTGAATGCGAAAATGGTGGCTGCGATAATACCGGGCAGCGCCACCGGGATAAAAATCCGAGTCAGCATCTGAATGTAGCCGGCGCCGTCGATCAGCGCCGCCTCGTCGAGCTCTTTTGGGATGCTGGCGAAATAACCGATCATGATCCAGGTGCAGAACGGCACGCTGAGCGTCGGATAGAGGATGATGAGCACCCACCAGTGATTGATCAGCTGAACCCCGGTGACGTCGTGGATGAGCGCGAAGATCTTGAAGAGCGGTATGAACAGGAGTGTTTCCGGAATGAGATAGGTCAGGAAGACGCCGGTCGCCAGCATTCCTGATCCCCAGAACTTCATGCGCGCCAACGCGAAGGCGGCCGGCACGCTGATCAGCATAGTAATCGCGACGACGCTCAGCGAAACCACCGCCGAGTTGCGGAAGAAGACCAGGAAGACGTTCTGCGAGAGCAGCGCGACGTAATTGTCCAAGGAGGGGTGGAAGACGAACCAGGGATTGGTCGCCCCGGCTATCTCCCCGCTCGACTTGAGCGAGGTGATCAACATGTAAAGCGGCGGCGTCAAAAAGAAGATGACGAAGACGATGAGGAAGACGTAGGACCAGATGAGCGCCTTGCGGCGAGAGCGCGTGATGCTGCCGAGCCGCGCGACACCGGCGCGATCACGCGAAACTTCTGCCGTGGCTGCCATTGTCAGGCCTCGTTTCCGCGCTTGCGCACGCCACGCAGAATGAAGATCGCCGCGATGCCAAGGATCGGGAACATGAAGAGCGACACCGAGGCGCCGAGAGGGATGTCATTGCCCTGGATGCCGAGCTGGAACGCCCAGGTCGCGAAGACATGGGTCTGATCGATCGGTCCGCCATTGGTCAGGATGCGGACGATGTCGAAATTGGCGAAGGTGACGATCAGAGAGAACAGCACGGTGATCGAGATGATATTTCGCATCATCGGCAGGGTGACGTACCACAGACGCTGCCACCAGCTGGCGCCGTCGATCGCCGCCGCCTCGTAGAGTTGCTCGGGGACTGATTTGAGGGCTGCCAGATACATGATCATGAAGAAGGGGGCACCATACCAGACGTTGACTAGGATCACGCAAAACCGCGCCCAGTTCGGATTGCTCAGCCACGGAATTCCGGTCAAGCCAAACATCTTCAGCAGGTAATTGAGGGCGCTGTAATCCGGGTCGAACAGCCAGAACCAGGTGACCGTGCTCATCGCCGTTGGGATGACCCAGGGAACCATCAGCATGCCGCGCCACTTGCGCTGCCCCTTCGCCGGAAGGTTGTTCACGAAGTTGGCGACGAAGAAGCCGATCATGGCTTTGAAGAAGACGGCGCTGAGCGCGAAGATGCACGATTGTTGGACGACCATCCAGAAGGTGGTGCGCCCCATGAGAAACTGGAAATTTCCCAAACCGACGAAGCGGACCATCGATTTGTTGAGTGTCGCGAGATGGATCGAATAGAAGGCGGGATAGATGACCAGCGCAAGGATCAGCAGGATCAGGGGTAGGGCCAGGAAAAAGGCGACCATCGAACGGCGTCGCGCGAATTTCCGCAACGTCATTCGCTTGCCGACGGCAGAGGCACTCATGCCGCGAATCGCGGTATCAGCCATCACGTCTTCTCCCTCGCACCCCGCGCCGACCGCTCATCATTGCGGCCGCCACGGTCCATTCCCTGTTTGGCGCGGGCTTGTCCCGGGACCGAGGAGAACCGCCTCAAAGCGGTTCTCGGTCCGGGATTGCCCGATCGTTTATGTCCGCATGAAGCCTTCGAGCTCTGCGGAAGCCCAATCGATCGCCTGATCGATCGATTTGCCGGCTTGAGTCACTTGGGCGATCATCTTTGGCATCGTCGCCTGGACATAAATCTGAGTAGCGATCTTCGGGGGTGCCGGCGCGGCGGCGACCGACACGATGGTGTCGCCGCGCGGCGGGTAGTTGTAAACCGTTCCCTTCGGCGGCTCGACTTCCAGCCACGTCTTGAAATCGAGGCAGTTGGCGTAGGCGGGAATGTCGTAACCGTTGCTTGCCGCCACCATCGGCTCGATCGACGAGCGTTGCGACAGGAAGGTAAGCAGGCTCTTGGCGGCCGGCTTGTTCGGCGAGAAGCCCCAGATGCCCCAAAAAAATGGCTGACCGGGCGTGTAGCGGCCCTTTGGCCCTTTCGGCGCCTGGAAGGTCCAGCAATCCGCCGCCACCGTCGGGTTGTCGCGCTTGGCAACCGACCACGCGGAGGGTGGGTTCATGATGAGCGCGCTCTTACCGGCAATCAGGATCTTGTTGTTCGACGCGTCGTCGTAAGCATAGGTGTCGGGCGGCAGGAACGGGGCGAGCTTCTTGTACCACTCCAGCACCTGCTTCACCGCGTCGGATTTGACGGTGATGTTGCCTTCCTGGTCGACCAGCGTAGCGCCATAGCTGGCGAATACCGCGCCGCACACATCGACGGTATCACTGGTCTGACCGAGCCCAAGGCCGAAGGGGGAACCGCCCTTGTGACATTTCTCGGCGATGGCCAGGAACGTGTCCCAGGTCCACTTGTCGGCGAGTTCCTTGTCCGGCGGGCCGCCGGCCGGATACATCTTGGTGATATCGAGGCCGCCGAATTCCTTGAATTGGCTGATGCGCGCGCAGGGTGGCTTGACTTGGCTGCCGTTCGTCGCCGGAACGGCGACCCATTGACCTTTCAGCTTCCCGAGATATTCGACGGCGCCGCTCGCCTTGCCGTTCTCGGCGATGACCTTTTCGACGATGTCGGTTACCGGCTCGAGGCTTTCGGCCTTGTCGAGCGGCTGCCACGCCCGCATCTGCAGGACGTCGTGCCCCGACCGCGCCTGCTGCTCGGCGGCGGCGGTGAGGATGTCCTTGTCGCCTTGGGAGGTGATGTAGTCGATGGTGATCTCGACCTTCTCCTTGGCCGCCCAATCGTTACAGAGCTTGGTCAAGGTGTCGTTGGCGCCGGGTACCCAGTGGTCCCAGAAACCCACGCTGAGCTTGCCGGCGGCGAAGGCTCCCCGCACGTAGGGCGCGGCAACCAGTGCACCCGTGGCGAGAGCGGTCTGACCGAGAAATTTGCGACGCGATAGATACTTGGTCCCCATCGAAGCGTTCTCCCTTTGGCTGTTCTGGTGGGTTGTTCCGATTGCCGTGCCGCCTGGCCGCATGCGACTGGCGCATGAACCCCGAGGAGGACAGAACCCTTGTTATTATAAGAAAGTATCTCCGCTTGCCTTATCCGGTCTAGCGGAATGTTCCGCGATCACGGCTTTTTAACCATGGTGGATCGGGGGTTATTCCACGTTAGCCGTTCCCTTAACCGGTGATTGATGGTTCGATCACGCCATCGCTGAAGCCATGGAGGGGGACAATGCAAGCAAGGGACGTCAAGAATGCCGGAGATGCCCGGCGTATCGTCGAGGCGCGCGGCCTCAGCCACGTCAAGCTGGGCGTGGTCGACATCGACGGCGTCATGCGCGGCAAGTACGTCTCGCGCGACAAGTTCTTCTCGGCTCTCGACAGCGGTTTTGGCTTCTGCGACGTCGTCCTCGGCTGGGACTCGAACGATCAACTCGTCGACAATCTCGCCTACACGGGGTGGCATACCGCCTATCCGGACGCACCGGCGCGCATCGTTCCCGAGAGCTGCCGCGAGATCCCCTTCGAGCCAGAGACCCTATTCTTCCTCGCCGAGTTCGCGCCGCCGGCCGAGAGCCTATGTCCACGCGGCCTTCTGCGCCGTGTCATCGAACGCGCCCGCGATATGGGGTTCGAGCCTTATAGCGCCCTCGAATACGAGTTCTTCGTCTTTGAGGAGACACCGCATTCCGTGCGCGAGAAGAACTACCGCAATCTAAAGCCGATCTCGCCCGGCTTCTTCGGCTATTCGATCCTGCGCAACTCGGTGTTCGCCGCGTTCTACAACGAGCTCCTGGCGATGTGTGAGGCGATGGACATGCCGATCGAGGGGCTTCATACCGAGACCGGCGCGGGGGTCCTCGAGGCGGCGATCACGGTCGACAAGTCGCTCAACTCTGCCGACAAGGCGGCGCTCTTCAAGACCTTCACCAAGGTGCTGGCGCAGCGCCGCGGCTGGATGGCGACCTTCATGGCGAAATGGTCGAAGGACTGGCCCGGCCAGAGCGGCCATCTCCACCTCTCGCTCAAGGACAAGAACGGCAAGGGGGTGTTCCACGATCCCAAGGCGCCGCATTTCATGAGCGACACGATGCGCCACTTCCTCGCCGGCCAGCAGGCGCTGATGCCGCAGGTGCTGGCGATGATCTCGCCGACGGTGAATTCCTACACCCGGCTGATCCCCGGTTTTTGGGCGCCGACCCATGCCACCTGGGGCGTTGAGAACCGCACCTGCGCCCTCCGCGTCATTCCTGGATCGGCGAAGTCGCAGCGCATCGAGTACCGCATCGGCGCGGCCGACGGGAACCCCTATCTGGTCGTCGCCGCGGCGCTCGCCGCCGGGCTCTGGGGCATCGAGAACAAGCTCGAGCCGACGGCGCCGATCGAGGGCAATTCCTACGCGGTGAAGCATCCGGAAAAGCTGAGCCTGCCAGCGACGCTGTGGGATGCGGCCCAGCGCCTCAAGGCGTCCAAGCCGGCGCGGGCGCTTTTTGGCGACGCCTTCGTCGAGCACTACGCGGCGACCCGCGAATGGGAGGAGCGCGAGAATCGCAAGCATATCTCGGACTGGCAGCTGCAGCGCTATTTCGAGATCATTTGATCGCCCTTGCATCGGCCGTCGCACCCGCTCTAGATAGTCGGGCCGCTCGGGCACCCGTCCGCGCGGCGTACGTTCTCGGGGCGGGGTGAAAGTCCCCACCGGCGGTGATGGCGAGAAATCGCATAAGCCCGCGAGCGCTTGCCGACTCAAATTCGGCAAGGTCAGCAGATTCGGTGCGATGCCGAAGCCGACGGTGACAGTCCGGACGGAAGAGAGCGCGGTATCGTTCGATGGAGAAGCGCATGGCGTTTCGACATCGCCAGCCCGTGCGCCCTGATTCTGGTCCTCTGCGTGAAAGGAATCGCCATGAATCAGCGCAACCAAGACCACATTGCCGCAATGAAATCCGCTGCCGGCGCCGGACGCATCGCCTTCATCCAATCGTGCTGGCACAAGGACATCGTCGACCAGTGCCGGGTCGCTTTCGTTACCGAGATCGGCAAGCTCGGCATCGGTGAAGACGGTATCGATTTCTTTGCGGTGCCCGGCAGCTTCGAGATCCCGCTGCAGGCGCAGCTCCTTGCCAGGAGCGGACGCTATGCCGCCATCGTCGCCGCCGGCTTCATCGTCGATGGCGGCATCTACCGCCACGAGTTCGTCGCCGAGACGGTGATCTCCGCGCTGATGCGTGTGCAGCTCGAGACCGAGGTGCCGGTCATCTCGGCGGTGCTGACGCCGCAGCGTTTTCACGATCACGACGATCACCGCCGCTTCTTCCGCGAGCATTTCCTCGTCAAGGGCGCCGAGGCGGCCGCCGCCTGTGTCGCCACCATCGACAACATGAAGCGCTTGAAGAGACTCAGCGCTTAGGCGTAAGCACTGGGACGCTCCTCATTCGGAAGAAACAAATGAGCAAGACCCTGAAGACGATCGCGCCCGCCGACGGTCGCGTCTATGTCGAGCGCGAATTGGCATCAGGCGCGGCGATCGATCGCGCTATCGCCCTCGCGCGGCGCGCGCAACAGGGCTGGAAGGCGGTTCCGGTCGCCGAGCGTGCCGCGCTGGTCGAGCGTTTCGTCGCCGCATTCGAAGCCGACGCCGCCGCCATCGCCGAGGAGATTTCCTGGCAGATGGGGCGGCCCGTCAAATACAGCCCGGGCGAGGTGAGGGGGCTGGCCGAGCGCGCGCGCTACATGGCTGGCGTCGCTCGCGAGGCGCTCGCCGATGTCGCGGTCGAGCCGAAGCCCGGCTTCACCCGCTTCATCCGCCACGAGCCGCTCGGTGTGGTCTTCATCGTGGCGCCGTGGAACTATCCCTATCTGACCGCAGTCAATGCGGTCGTGCCGGCGCTTCTCGCCGGCAACGCCGTGATCCTCAAGCACTCGCACCAGACGCCGCTCTGCGCGGAGCGTTTCGCGGCTGCTTTCGCAACCGCTGGCCTGCCGAATG
>WNFC01006410.1_pt1 | contig 13369 bp, 9 predicted proteins | sample 5400541 | NCBI WGS metagenome assembly WNFC01 (sample SAMN13153342, study PRJNA577476) | soil metagenome | isolation source: 120 cm saprolite under Douglas fir tree site 2 hole 2 replicate 1 | place: USA:California | collected 2015-04-18
TTGGCGCGGCTGTAGCTTGCTAGCCGCGCTTCCTTCGGCCTGGTCATCTTCGTCGAGGAGCCGCTGCAGGGCGGACTCGGCTTCCGCGTGACTCAGCACGCCGCCGGCGCTCTTGAAGACCTCAATCTCCACGTGCCCGTCGGCGAAGAACTCCACCTCCCATCGGGCCCCCGGAACGTCGACCTCGACCATGACGGCTTCGCGGACGCTGGCGAGCCGTCGGTGGATGCGACGTCGGTCCAATTCGTTGACGAATGCCAGCAGCTTCTGCATGGCGTTGCTTGAAACGTCTGGCATCGCGTGTCTTCGATTACGCGGAAGCCGCCGATGGTTGGCGTAGTGGCCGGAGTCCAGCGCGACGAACTCCGGCCTCAACATCGAACTCGTACTTTCCGTAGATGTTGACGTGCGACCACAGCGTTGGCGGGACGTGGGCGAGATCGTCGTCATCGACGACGAAGCCGTCAGCTCGGAGCACGTTGAGGGCTTCGGCCATGTAGACGGTGTTCCAGGCAATGATCGCGTTGGCCGCGAGGTTCAGACAGAGCACCTGCGTCGTCTGGTCTTCGTGCTGAGACCGGCGAATTTCGCCTTCGTTGGCGAAAAACAGGAAGCGGCGCAGATGTGCAGCGCTTCCCCGACGGATGACGGAATAATGGCGTCGTTTGTCCCGTGCACGATCAGCACCGGACAGCGCACGTTGGCAACAAACTCTGCCATTTGTGGTGTGGCAGCCTCGACTTCCGTGGCGATGAGGACCTCCGGTGTCGTCTCAAGCCCCCACTTGATCTGGTCCTCGATCTGTTTCGTCGAATGAGGCTGGCTGATCACCTGGCTGCAGAAGAATTCCAGAAAACCACGATAATCTCGCTGCCAGTACACGGCGTTGTACTTGTTCCAGCCATCGCGGTCGACCGGTTCTGAGAAGAAGCTCTGCAAATCCTTCCGTTGCGATCCGGACAGTCTGGCACTGGGACCAATCAGCACGAGGTCCGACACACGGTCAGGATGCTCGGCTGCCATCTGGATCCCCCACTTGGCGCCATCCGAAATCCCGACCAACACAGCCGTCTTGATGCCCACGGCATCCAGAACACTCAGTGTGTCCTGCACAAAATCATCGGTTCGATAGCCGGTAGCCGGCCGCCCAGAGCGGCCGTTGCCGCGACCATCGAAGACCAAAACCCGGAAGCCGTGTCGGGCAAAGTACGGCACCTGCGCCTTCCAGAATGCGACTGTGGACAATGCTCCACGTCGGCAGGAACACGAGACTCCGCCCGGCTGAGCGTGGTCCGAAGACCTCGTAGAAGATGCCGACGCCGTCCAACAGGGTTGACGGCGTAGTCAGCGGTATGTGGCTCGAGGGCGTGCGTGGCCATGTTCGCTCGCGGCGGATGCAATTATCGGGCGGCCAGTCAAGGTGCCGTGCGAGGGCTCGGTCGATTGTCGCTGGCGCGATCGGGCGGGACTGCGATCCGTATGGAGCCGACCTTGGCGACTGCCGGGGCTTCGCATCCAGGAACCGATCGTCGAACTGAGGAATGTCCGTGTTCACGACAGGCGTAGTCGGAACTATCCGAGGGCGTTCGAAGTAGCTGACTGCGACAGAGTTCATCATCTGAGCCAGCACGATTGTCGTCGCGAGGAGTGGCGCCCATTGTAGAAAGCCGCGGAGATTCGACATGCCGCCAGACCAGGTGCGTGCACGTGGACACCGAATCAGCGGGACCCCCTGGTCTTTTGGTGCGGTGCACCCTGGCGTCTATGGCTGCTCCTCCGCCATCAGCTGCGACAGGGCCGACCGGCTGCGAACGCCAAGCTTGTCATAGGCATTGCGGAGATGAAACTCGACAGTCTTTGGACTCAAGTACAGCTTGGCGGCCACCTCGCGTGTCGTCCCGCCGCGGGCGAGTAGCTGGGCTACCTGGAATTCCTGTGGAGTCAGTTCCTCGAGCGCCGGTCCCCGGCGATGGCGCGCAGTTTGGCCCGTCGCCAGGAGCTCGAGGCGTGCTCGCTCGGCCCATGGCGCGGCGCCAAGCCGATCGAAGATGTCGAATGCTTGACGCAACTCACGCCGCGCTTCGACGCGCCGGCGCACTCGGCGCAGTCGCTCGCCAAAGCACAGCTGGCTCCGGCCGAGCTCGAACGAGTCGCTGTTCAGGTGTCCGAAGCGCAACGCGTCAAGGAAGTGCTCTTCGAATGAGGCAGCATCGGCGAGCAGACCACGGCAGCGGGCGGCTCTCGCCATCGCCCATGGCAGACCCTTTTTGTCGGCGAGTTCGCAATACGCCTCGGCTGCAGTTTCGGCTTCGGCGCGCCTGCCAAGTCGCAGATAGATCTCCACCAACTCGGGCGCAGGCCAGATATCGACATCGGCTATCCCGAGCTCAGTGATGACCGCGGCCGCGGCTTGTCCATGGTGTGCGCTCGAGTCGAGGTGGCCGAGACCGAGCTCCAGCTGCATTAGCGCCAGGTGGCCCCAGATGCGGTAGAGGTTCATCCCGAACTCACTAGCCAACGCCAAAGCCTCGGCGGCGTGCTCGCGGCAGCTGGCCTCGCGGCCCTGGCGCGCCTCGAGGCGGCACAGGCCCGCCACGCAGTGGCAGAGCTCACTGCGCTGCCCCAGCTCGCGGGCCAGGCGTACGCCTTCGACGTATTCCGCGGATGCCTCCGCCCACCGGTCGCTGACCGCGCTGTCGACCGCCAGCTGATTCAGGGCGACCGGCAGCATGCTGATCGCTCCCTGTTCCCGGGCAATGTCGACTGCACGCTGAATGAGCACACCACCGGCCGTACCCTCGCGCAAAAACAGCCGGCCTCTACCTGCCCATGCCACAAGCCGCGGATCACGCCATAAGGCGGGCGATGATTCCATCACGGCCAGACCTTCTCGGATCAAGCTGGCGCCTTGGGCGCCTTCGCCCGCGAAGATCAGCGCCTGACCGAGCGCAATTCTGGTGAGGACCGCGACTTCAGGATCGTGTTCGACGACGCCATGGGCGAGCTCCCATGCCCACCGCGCGGTTTCAATCATGGGCTGAACGGTGGCCGCGTACATGAGCGCGTCGCCAGCCGCCTCCGCCAGTAAGCGTGCGGCTTTGGACGGATCGACCGCCGCGATGTCCTCGGCGGCCCGCACCAGAATGTCGTAGCTCACCCGGACAGGCTCGCGACGCAGCGCAATCCGGGCGCGCATGTGCTCGATCTCGACGCTGGTGTCGCGATCACTCGCACGCTGCCGAGCATCATCGAGGAAACGGAGTGCCTGGTCGCCTACCCCCGACAACCAGGCGGCGTCGGCGGCGGCCACCAGCCGCTCAGCGCGCACGGCGTCTACAGGTGTGAGCTGGGCCGACCTGGCAAAAGCGGCCGCCGCAACCGCGTAGGCGCTTCGCTCCATCGCCCGGTGCGCAACGTCGACCAACGCCGTTGCCGCGGGCTCGGAGGCGCCCAGCGCGGCGGCGCCTAGATGCCATGCGCGTTGGTCGACGAACTGGGGGGCGGTGAAGACGTCCGCCAGCAGGCGATGCGCTGCGCGACGTTCGGCTGGGGTGGCCGCGTGATACGCGGCTGAACGCATGAGCGGGTGGCGAAACTCGATCTTCCCGTCTGCGATGCGCACGATGTCGCCGGATTCCGCCTCTTCCAGGGAGCCTGCGTCGAGGCCTGCCGCCTCCACTGCGCGAATAATCGGCTGGACCTCCACGGCTCCGGCCGCCGCGGCAATCAGCAGCGCGCGCCGGCCTGGTGCCGACAGCCGGTCAATCTGGCGAGCGAACGCACGCTCCACGCGTGTCTCGACAGCGAGTGGCAGGTCGAATGGCTCCAGCCCAAGGTGCGGTGCTTCGGCCGCAAGCTCAATCAGCGCCAGAGGGTTGCCGGCGGTCGAGCGGTAGAGCCACGTGGACGTTTCTTCTGGAATCGCCTGACTGGCGTGTTGCATCAGCAAAGCTCGGGCAGCATCCTCATGCAGGCCGCGAAGCTCGAGCGTTGGCAGGCCGGCCGAGTCGAGGGCCGACGGTTCCTCCGTGCGCGCCGTGATGACGACCGCAATGGCCTCGGCGAGCAGGCGACGCGCCGCGAACGCCAGCGCATCGGCCGAGGAAGCGTCGATCCACTGCGCGTCGTCCACCAGCACCAGCAGCGGCCGCTGCTCGGCATACGCCGCCAGCAGACTCAAGCAGGCGGCGCCTATCGCAAACCGGGTGGTGCGAACTGACGGGCCGAGATTGAACGCACTCCGTAGCGAAGCGGCTTGTTGACCGGGAATCCGATCGAGGCACGCCAGGGTCGGTCGGAGCAGGTCGAACAGTCCTGAGAACGGGATTTCGGCCTCGGACTCGATGCCACGCGCGCGGAGCACGAGCATGCCAGTGCCGAGCTCGGCGGCGTGCTCCAGCAGCGCGGTTTTGCCGATGCCAGGGCCGCCGCGCAGAAGGACAATTCGGCTCATCCCAGCTCGTGCGTCATCCAACGCCTGCTGGATAAACGCGCACTCTGTCTCGCGCCCGAGAAGCACCGCTGTCTGCCAGCCTTCGGCCGAGGCGATGATAACTTGCCCCGAGTAGCTGCGCGGCCGAGCGACGAAAACCTAGGGGCCTCCCCTGATGCGAGCCGGCGAGCTTGGGAATAGTGTCGCGACGTGGCAGTTGGTGTCGGCGTTCCTTCGAACGGTGCGGGTTTCACGCGGGCGCGCGCCGCGTGCACGTCGCACTGGATGCGAGCATCGCCAGCAACCCACAGCTACCTCTATTAGTCACTTCTCAGGGAGGAGGCTGCCATGACGCGTTGGCGTCCGATCGTCACAGCGATCATTACCAGCATCGCGCTCAGCGGGTTCGCGACCGCGCCACTCGTCGCTCGTCAAGCGGACCAGGATGTTGTGACCATCGATCACTACCTGTCACACACGTCCAAGGCGCCGGCTATCCGCGGTCAACAAGTCACGCTCTATCTGCGCGAGCGCATGCTGGCTGACAGCTCGCAGCAGACCGCTTCACCGTCCGCGCCGGTGGTCATGTTCGTGCACGGTGCGGCATTGGGGTCCACCGGTGCGTTCGACGCTGGCTATCAGGACTACAGCTGGATGGCGTACCTGGCGCGCGGCGGCTTCGACACATTTGCGTTGGACCTGACTGGCTACGGCTTCTCCACGCGGCCGATGGCGATGAACGATCCGTGTAACCTCGATCCGCAGCAGCAAGCAACGCTGGTCCCAGCGCTGGCTGTCGAGACGTGTCCGCCTGCCAAGCCTCAGCAAATCGACACGCTCCGCTCTGACTGGGACGATATTGACGCGGCCGTCAACTTCATCCGTAGTGTGCGTCATGTCGATCGGGTGAACCTCGTCGGCTGGTCGTACGGCGGGTCGATCGTTGGGGGATACGCTGTCGCTCACCCGGATAACATCGACCGCCTCGTGATGCTGAGCCCGGCGTACGATCGCGACCACGCGGAAGCGCCAGTGCCTGACACCGCGGCCAGCGTTCCTCCAATGTCGTTACAAACTCCGGAGACGCTGCCTTCGTTCTGGGACCATCAAGTCCAGTGCGCCGACCAGTTGGATCCTGCCATTCGACAGGTGATCTGGCAGGAGGGTTTGGTGGCGGACGGAGTCAGTTGGGCGCCGGGCCTTCGGCGCGTGCCGACATTCCCAACCTTCCTGTGGAATCGCAATCTGGCAGCCAGGCTTCAGAAGCCAACTCTCATCGTTGAAGGTGAAAACGACCAGATGACGCCTGCCAGTATGCCTGATGCGATTCGCGCGGCGTTCGCCGATCTTGGCTCACCCACGAAAGTCTACGCAGAGCTGCCCTGTTCCTCGCACTTCGCCATGTGGGAAACGCGCCACCTTGCGATGTTCGAAGCGTCACTCGAATGGCTACGCGACGGAACCGTCAATGGGATCGCCGTCGGCGAGGTTCGGCTCGGCGATTGACCGCGTACGATGACGCCCAGCCCTACCGACGGGGAGGTCGAACCGATGCGCGCGCTCGAACCGCACACACAGGGATACGCGATCAATCCGGTCGATGGCGTGCGCGTCTTCTATGAGGTATTTGGACCACCCAACGCCGAACGCAACCTGGTGTTCCTCACGCCCTGGGGCATCGTCCACAGCCGCATCTGGAAGGCGCAGGTGGCGTACTTCGCACGCCACGGCTTTCGCGTCATCACCTTCGACGCGCGTGGCAACGGGCAGTCGGACCGACCCGCGACCGGCTATCGCACCAACGAGTTTGCCCAGGACACGTTGAGCGTCATGGATGCAGCGGGTGTACACACGGCGGCATTGGTGGGCTTGTCCGCCAGCGCGCGCTGGGCGATCCAGCTCGCGGCCGAGCATCCACAACGCGTGACGCACCTGGCCCTGGTCGACCCCGCGGTGGACCTTTCCGGAGCCGGCGGTGGTCCGGGCGGTGTGGACCTGGAGACGTTCCACGCGGAGCCCATCGGCAGCGAAGGATTGAGGAACAGATTCAACGCAAATTACTGGCGACGCAACTATCGCGAGTTCCTCGAGTATTTCTTCGGCCAGGTCACGAACGACCCGCATTCAACCAAGCAGATCGAGGACAGCGTGGGTTGGGGGCTCGAAACCACCCCCGAGGTCCTGATCGCCACCATCGACGAGAGTCCCACGCCGCGCATCGCCGAATTCGCTCGCGCGGTGCGTTGCCCGGTGTTGATCGTGCATGGCACCAATGACGCGCTGATTCCGGTCGCAGTGAGCGAGGCGCTGCAAGCTGCCATGCCTGGCTCGCAGCTTGTGCGGTTCGAGGGCATCGGGCACGGCCTGGTTGGCCGCAAGCCCGTCAAATTCAACTTGCTGCTCCACGAGTTCCTTGGTGGCGCCCAGCCTCGCCCTGCGGCGCCTCGCAACGGCAGCGGGCGCCAGAGCAAGCGCGCGCTGTTCGTCTCGAGCCCGATTGGCCTTGGTCACGCGTGGCGCGACGTGGCCATCGCCGATGCGCTGCGCGACCTTGTGCCCAACCTCGAGATCGAGTGGCTTGCCCAGGATCCAGTCACCCGCGTGCTCGAGACGCGCGGCGAGCGGATCCACCCGATGAGCGCGGCGCTTGCCAACGAGTCCCGTCACCTAGAGAGCGAATGCGGTGAACACGACCTGCATGCGTTCCAGGCGTACCGCCGCATGGACGAAATTCTCGTTGCGAACTTCCTCGTTTTCCACGACGCGGTCAAGGATGCCCGCTACGACCTCTGGATCGCGGATGAGGGCTGGGACATCGACTACTTCCTGCACGAGCACCCGAATTTGAAGGCAGCGCCGTATGTGTGGCTCACCGATTTTGTTGGATGGCTGCCCATGCGGCCTGACGAAGAAGGGCTCACGGCGGACTACAACGCGCAAATGCTGGAGCACATCGAACAGCATCCCCGCGTGCGCGATCGCGCGCTGCTGGTGGGAAACGCGCGCGACATCCTGCCTGATAGCTTCGGCCCAGGTCTCCCCGGCATTCGGGAGTGGACGGCCGCGCACTACGCTTTCACCGGCTATATCCAGCACTTTGACCCACTCCGGATCACCGCTCAGCGTGACGCACTCCGCGACGAGCTCGGCATCGACAAGGATGCGCAGGTGGTTGTTGCATCCGTGGGCGGCACGGCGGTTGGACGCGCGCTGCTGCAACGCGTCGTCGATAGCTACGCCGAAGCCAAGCGTGTCCTCCCGCGCCTGCGCATGGTGGTAGTCGCGGGACCGCGCATCGACCCCGCCTCACTCAGACACGATGGCACGGTTGACGTCCGCGGCTATGTGCCCAACCTCTACAAACACCTGGCCGCCTGCGACCTGGCACTGGTCCAGGGCGGCCTGTCCACCACGATGGAGCTGGTCGCAACCGGTCGCCCATTCCTGTACTTCCCGCTCCGCAACCACTTCGAACAGAGCTTTCACGTGCCGCACCGACTCACCAATTACGGAGTCCGACCAAATGCGCGTCTCGATTTCGCAGCGGCGACACCGGACCGATTGGCGGAGCAGATTGTCCAAGAGCTCACCCAGGTATGCGCGTATCAGCCCGTCGAGACTGACGGAGCCGCCAACGCCGCACGGATGATCGCTGAGCTGTTGTGATGTTCGGCTGTGAGCCAACTTGTCAGTAACTTGTGGCTGAGATCCAACTCCCCAATTTGTTCGGTTTGCTATACCGGGTTATGCCGATATGCGGCCGAAAATAGGAAATAGCCCGCGGAGCTAGCCGGTATTCGCGTGTGGCGCATTACTGGCTTGGACCGAGCGGGTAGCTCGATACCACCAGATGCTGTTGACTCTCCCCGGCTATCCGCGGAGGGATCGGCCATATCTACTCCAACTGGCCAACACACAGCGGCAGCACTCCGACCTTTGGCCCCGACGAGGACCTCTCAAACGGGTGACGCGAGCAGGTCCTTGAGATGGCGGTCGATCTGCTCCATGAAGGCAGGTTCCAGCCCAAACAGGCCGAGGTGTCCGCAGACGCTGTCAATCACTCGTAACTCGCCGTTGGGAATGAGTTCCTGCTCGCTGGCGCAGTCACGCACCGGGAAGACCATGTCCTCGGAAATCGGAAGGGCGAAGGTTCTGGCAGTTATAAGCCCGAGCGCCGCCGCCAGGTCGCCATTGGTGTGCCGGCTGACGTCGCCCCGTTGCCATTTCCAAGCCATACACAGCAGGTCGTTGGGGTCCATCACGCTGAAGTACGCCTCCATGAACCCGACCTGGAAGTCGTCGACGCAGCTGAAGCCGAAGCATTTCCAGATTGCGCGCTTCCAGAACTCGGTGGAGTAGCCCATCACTGACCACAGGCGAGCCTGTCGGGCTAGACCTGCGCGGACGTCCGAGGCCGCGCTGTACCAGCCGTCGCGAAAGCCGGGGTCCGACGTGATGGCTTCATTGAGGGTCTCGGTAAAGAGAAAGTCGTGGGCGGTGTTCTTTGCGGTGCCAGCGATGGGTGCCGCCCGCTTGACCTTCGTCGGAAACCGCACGGCCCATTCATAGGTTTGCTGGGCGCCCATGGAGCCGCCCACGACCAGTTCCAGCCGTTCGATCCCGAAGTGTTCGCGCAGCAACCGCTCCTGAGCCACGACGTCATCCCCGATTCGCACGTTGGGAAAGCGTGCCATGGCGAATGGCCCGTAGACGTTATGTGGCGACGTGGACAGGCCACCGCCAATCTGGTTGACCACGATGATGAAGTACTTGGTTGGATCCAGCGCGTGGTCTGGGCCGATATACGTCTGAGCGAAGATCTGGTGCGTGCCCGTGTACCAAGTGGGGATCAGGATGGCGTTGTCTTTGGCTTGGCTGAGCGTACCGAACGTGGCGACCGCCAGTTGGCACTTGCGTAGAGTCTGGCCCTCTTCAAGCACAAGATCGCCGATATCGATGATCTCGAACGGGCCTTGCACTTCCGTGGTGTAAAAGGGATTGTGAATCATTGGGTTAAACCCCTCGGTTTTGGCTTGCAATCAGCCATGGTATCGCTGTTAGTGGTTGGCCGGCGGAGTGGTCGCGATCGTAAGCAGGTCCTGTCCCGCGCCACCAGCTGCACGCGAATAGCTGGATCGTCGCCTCATTTCCAAGAGGGCGCCCAACATCTGGCAATTTCGCTGCGACTGTTGAACGTGTCGCCGAGTCGCCTTCCGCAGTCGCACGCCAGCCGCGGCGACGAGCGCCGCACCCAGCCAGATTGCAACCGAGGTCATGGGTCCGTCAGCGGGGGCTTTCGCAAGCAAGGGCACCGGGCCGATTCGCATGACTGCGTCAGGATTGCGACTGGCGACCCAGAGGCTTCCTTCGCCGGCCACCAGGCTTACTGGAGCGACATCTGCGAAAGTCCTCATTTCGACAACCGTGTTCGTGCTGGGGTCGACGCGCGAGACCGAGGGCTGTGAGAGAAGTGGGGAGCCACGGCTCGCGATCCAGACGGCATCGTCGCCGGTGACCGCGCCGACTGGCTGATGGACGACCGGTATCGTTGCGGCTACCGTGTTGGTGTGCGCGTCGATGCGCGAGAGCGTGTGGTCCGCCTCGTTGGCGACCCAGACGTCCGCGTCAGACACGGCGAGCGCGCCCGGATCGAGCCCGACCGGGATGGTCGCAAGCACCACGTTCGTACGCGGATCGATGCGGACGAGCTGACCTTTTGAGCCCAGGTTGCGGGCGGTCACCCAGATTGCCTCCTGGCCAGCAATGATGCCCTGCGGCGAGTGGACGGCCGTACGCGAAACCGCACCGACCACGCGCGGATCTACACGTATAACGGTGTTTTCGAGCGTGGCGGTGAGCCATAGCGCTCCGCCCTCGCCGACAGCGAGCGCGGACGGGAGCACGCCAACCTCGACCGTCTGGGCGACGTCATTCGAGGCCGGGTCAATGCGGATAACGACGGCGCCGGCTGCGTCCATGGCGACCCAGACGCCGTCGCCGCAGGCTGCGACTGCCGCCCCGCAGCGATCGCACGTGGGCGACGGCTCTGCGACGCGGATGGTCGCCACAACCTCATTGAGTTCCGGGTCGATCCGTGACACGGTGCCCGCTCGCGCGTTCGCCACCCACACCGCGCCAGCGCCGATCGCCAGGCTCGCCACCTGGGCGCCGACTGGCAGCGGCACCACCGTGGTGCTCGCTTCGCCAGACGCAAGCGCCGGAGCCGGCGTCTCACAGACCAGAGTGGCCCATAGCGCCACGAGTGCCAATCGCCGGGCAAGGACGTTTGCCAGCTGCATAGGGTCTGGCCTGTAGCCACTTCAACCCTTCTCGCAGCCTGGCCCCCGCTCTAATCCTGCGCTCCGCTTGGGCCATCGCCTTCATCGAACCAGCGGTCGACCACATGTCTCTGGGTAGATGCATCCGTCACCGGCGGGTCATCTGCTTCGAGGAACCAGCGGTCGGCTACGTGGGTGGTGGTCGCGACCGGCGTCGATGGCGATCCGAGTTCGGCGGCGTGAGCGGCTGGAGCGAGGAGCGCGCCAGCAAGCACGATGACCAGCGGGAATGGACGAAGCGACTGGAACATCGGGAGATCGGGTATTAGGCACATTCGCCCGAAAACCTCCGTTTAGCGGTCGGCGCCTCGTCGCCTCACGCAGACGGCACGGGGATCGGCCCCTGATGCAGCCGCATCGCGTCCTCGGCCGTGTGGGCATACAGCGTGACGCCGCTGCCGTGCTTGCAGAGCAGGGGGCCGCCGGCCGCTCGAAAGGGGAGGTGTTGGTCGCGAACGCCGCTGCACCGAAGATACCTCCAGCAACTCGTAGTCGCGGCTCCATGCCGTGTCGGGATCAGTCGCGCAAATGCGCAGCAGGCCAGCCGCGTGGATAGGGCTCCGAGATCAAGCCGAGGAGCAAGTGCTCTGTCCCGACTTCAGGATGCTCGAGTCTACTCGCCTCCTCCTGTGCCCTCTGGAGCGCCGCCCGCAGCTGGGTCGTGAATCCCTGGAGGCTCCCACCCAGGACTCCCCGGTGAACGTGGACGAGGGTGCTGCATCGACTGCGGCTGTTATGAGGCGATCGCGGCCGCCAAGCCTGCCTGACCAGCACGGTCGGCGAGAGTGACTTTTCGAACGGCATTGCCGATGATGACGCGCAACACGCAATCGCGCCGAAACAACTTTCCAGCCGCACGCAGTCCTGCCGCTAACATACCCTGGCGCGCGGGAGTTGTTATCCATGCGTCATTCCCGCGCGACACCCCGTGCCAGGATTGGCAGACTCGCTTGGGACCTCGGTGCGTTGAGCGACGGACGGAAGCGCTTGCTTTGGTGACCGTTCCTTAGCAGGTCCTTGCGCCGGTGGGACGGCGTCGCCAGCCCGTCAGGGGCGGCGCGGCGGAGCCCCTGTCACTGGCCAGGGGCTCCGCATTTACTGCGCATAAGGCAAAGCCCGCATGGGCTTCGCTCCTACTTGGGTGGTCCGTTCGAAGGGCAGACCTCCGCTACGATCGGGCCTGTCCCCTCGTTGCCCACACCCGGGGCATACTCGTCACTGGGGAGGTTGGTCTGGATCACCACAATCTCCACGGTGTTGCCGGTGATTACCGACCCATCGGCTCCGACAGTGCTCGCGACGATGGTGGCCATGTAGGCCGGCACCGTAGCAGGCGGATTCGAGCTGTTGCCGGGATCGCTCGTCCAAGCCGTGCCGCACGTAGGCGGGAAGCTGGCCGGGGTCTCGATAAAGCCCTTCATCTGGTTCGGTTCAGTGGTCTCTCCGGCCGGAAGAGCGCTATACGAGTTTGTCTTCCAGTGGGAGGGGCCCCACCAGTTAACCAGGGCTCCCGTTGGCGAAGCGCTGTCCTCCGTCACATCCCCGATTTCGAAGCTGCCGTGATCGGGGAAGGCGGCGACCAGAGCCTTCTGGGTGTTTGTGGCCGACGCGAAGTGGTTCGTTGAATCCGTAAAGCTATCGGTAATCGTCAAAAAGCCGTTGCCGACCGATGACGATACCGTGAACGAGCACGTCGCCACGCCGCTCGCATTCGTTGGCGCAGTGCAGCTCTGACTGCCGGCACCACTGCCCAAGGTCATCGTGATATTGGTGGGCACGGGCCCCGTGTCCGACGATACTGGATTCGCAATCGGCACGGCCGACGCCTCACCCTCGGCCGAGTTGGCAGGGTCGACCAGGGTGGAAGACAGCGTGGCAGTCGCACCGACAATAAAGACCTGGAGGCTCGTCTGCGAGCTGAGGTTCGTGTCCTCCTTGGTCACGACGAATGGGGCGTTGACGTCGGCGGCCTGGTAGAAGGCGTCGCCGGCGAAATGGGCATTGAGCGTGTAGGTACCGGCGGCCTCCTTGGGCGTAATGTTGCAGGAGGCCACGCCTGTGGCATCAGTCGTGCCGGTGCACGACTCCGTGCCATTGAGGCTGAACGTGACCGTCTTGCCCGCAATCGGGCTCGGCGAGCTCTCACCCTCGGCCGCGTTGGCGGCATCCACCAGGGTGGCCGACACCGTGACTGCGTCGTTGAAGTGACCAGTCGTTGCGCTGGTGGTCGTGAAAGTGAGCGCGTCGTCCTCCTTTGTCACGGTGAAGCTGGCTGTAGCACTGCTGAACAGGAGCGAGGAACTACCGGCGAAGCTCACCGTCAGCGTGTAGGTGCCTGCGGCCTCAGTGGGTGTGATAGTGGCAGAGGCATTGCCAGAAGCGTCGGTCGTAGCCGTGACACCTGGCTGGCCATCCAGCGTGAAGGTGAGCGTGGCGCCCGCAACCGCCGCACCGGTGCAGGAGTTCGTCAAGTGCGCCGTGAAAGTGACCGGGTCGTTGAAGTGTCCGCTCGTCGGTTCGGTCGCTGATAGGGTGACTTTGCCCGTCGGAATACATAAGCTCGTGGACGGCGGGCCTTCTAGGGTGAACCATCTGGACT
>WNFC01006695.1_pt1 | contig 13366 bp, 11 predicted proteins | sample 5400541 | NCBI WGS metagenome assembly WNFC01 (sample SAMN13153342, study PRJNA577476) | soil metagenome | isolation source: 120 cm saprolite under Douglas fir tree site 2 hole 2 replicate 1 | place: USA:California | collected 2015-04-18
CTTACTGTGCGGCGGAGAGGTGGCCGATGATCATCGCCCTCTCGCGATTCGGAACGTTCTCCGGCCTCAAGACCACGTCCTCCTCATCGAGCGACGTCTACCCCAACACGCCGACGTTCACATTCCACGGCGCCACCTATGTGAGCCAGTACGTGGACTTCGTTTCTGTCGAGACGACCGACCGCAGTCAGAATCCGCTCGAGTCGCCGACATCAGCTGAGCAGGCGCTGGTGACTCAGTACGACACCTCCGGCTCGATACCGTTCGTCGACTTCGGCAACCACTACGCCTTTTCCGGCGCCATGTACCTGCCCGACGTCCTGAGCGGGATGAGCTGGCAAGCGGTCGCCGACTCGCTCCTGCAGCCTAGCTCGACACAGGCGAAACCGATCCTGGGGTCCGCCAACCTCATCACCGCGGCCGTCTGCAAGCTGACCGCGGACCAACCCGCGGCCGTTTGCTCTTCGTCGACGATCCAGGGCATCGAAAAGACGCTGGGCTAGATGCGCTGGCAGCGGCTGGCGCTGGCGGCCAGCGTGGCAGGCCTGGGCGTCTCGATCTACCTGACCGCGGTGCACTTCGCCGGCGTGCCGCTGGCCTGCCCCGCCAACGGGACCATCAGCTGCGAGGCGGTGCTCTCGAGCCAGTACGCGGTCATCGCCGGCACGGCCATACCGACCTCGGCCGCCGGCATCGTGTGGTTCGCCATCAGCGCGCTGCTCTGGACGCGCCGCGCCGGCCGGATTCAGCTCGCCTGGTCGGCGCTCGGCCTGGTCACGGTGTTGTTCCTGGTCTACGTGGAGATCGTCCAGGTGGGCGCGGTCTGCATCTGGTGCTCGGCGGCCCACGTGCTGGTGCTGCTGATCTTTCTCGTCGCCATCACCGAAGCGAACAGAGGTAGGGTGAGGTCGTGACCGGGTGGCCAGTCGACCTGAGCGTCTACGCAGGCCTCGTGGTTCTCTTTCTGGGGCACGCCTGGCTGGCCGGCCAGGTGATTGACGCGCAGCGGAAGCACACCCTCTATTTCGGTCTCGGGCTGATCACCATGTGGATCGCGCTCGAGACGCCGCTCGACACGATCAGCGACTACTACCTGGACAGCGTGCACATGCTGCAGCACGTGCTGCTCGGCTTCGTCGCGCCTCCGCTGCTGCTGCTCGGCCTTTCGCCCCAGATGGTCGGGCGGATCGTGCAGGTGCCGGGAGTCCGCGCTCTCACCGAGCCCGTGCCGGCCCAGGTCATCGCAGGGCTCGTGATGATCGGGTGGCACCTTCCGCCTCTCTACGACGCGACGCTTTACTCCGGTGGACTCCACGTGGTCGAGCACGTGATGTTCATCGCCGCCGGCGTGGTTCTGTTCTGGCCCATGCTGGCCGCGACGTCGGCGCAAGCCCGCTGGCAGATGTCGCCCGGGGCCAAGCTCCTCTACATGCTGGTCGCGACGCTGCCGCAGGATGGCGTGGCGCTCGCCCTGATCTTCTCGCGGGTGCCGTTTTACGAGTACTACACGCACGCGCCGCGACTGGTGTCGTCGCTCACGCCGCTGATCGACCAGACCGTGGCCGGCGCGGTCTTGATGATCCTAGGCAAGGCAACCATGGCGGTGGCGGCGATCGCGGTCTTCGTCGGGTGGTTTGGCAGCGAGCAGCGGGCCGACCAGGCCGCGACGTACCTGCAGAGCAACTAGATCGGGGGTTCCGTACACATCAGCTGCGGTGAAGCGCAGCAAGCGGAGGCCGGCGCCGACGAGGCCGTTTTGCCGGCGATTGTCATCGACCATCCGGTCACGATGGCTGCCGCCGTCGTATTCGATCGCCAGGCGCTGCCTGGAGTACAGGAGGTCTGGACGGCCTAAGAAATGGCCTTGATCGTCACGGATCGAAACTTGAACTTCTGGCCGCGGGAGTCCGGCCAGCACCAGAAGCATCCGCAGCCGAGTCTCCATTGCAGACTCGGCCTTCGGCTCTGCCAGGTCGACGACACGCCGAAGCCGAGCAATGCCCTTGACTCCAGGATGGTCAGCGACATACGAGCGCGGCTTGTGCACGGAAACCAGCCCCGCATGAAGGAACATGTCCGCTGCGACGACACCTTCTGTCAACGGATCTCTGCCTGCGAGGTCGACGACCGTACGGAGTGGAGACGTGGCTGGCAGACCGCGGCGCCGCACTATTTCCTCGCGAGCGAGGGCGCCGCGGCGAACGGAGAGCCCGGCCCGGTGGCCGCTGCCAATTGGTTCCGGGATCGTGACTTCGATCGGGTCGCAGGGCGCTAGATCGAGTCCATGCAGCCACGCAGCCGTGCGGCCGGAGAGGGCGGCACCCGGCGGCAACCGCCTTGCGACGGCGCCAAGCAACACTTGAGGACTTTCCGTCAAACCCACCCAGCGATAGAGACCTGAGCCCAATCGACGATAGGCCGCTCCTCGCAACTGGCGGCGGCTGACGCCGAGCGTTCTGGCTTCTGAATAAGTGAATGGCCCGGTCCTGAGCGCCGTCGGCACGGAGGGCGTTATTGGCATCGAAAGAGCATCGCCAGGCCAACGGAAAAGAACAACGCAGGTGGTTAACGCGGGCCAAATGGCCCCGAATGTCCCGCTGTAGGCGAGGGATCGGACCATTCGTGGCCGGATGGCCCAATCTCCGGGGGATAGAATCCCCTGGGGTGCCTTGAAGTACTACGAGAGCATTCTCGACATCGTCGGGAACACGCCCTTGGTGCGCCTTCATAAGGTCGCCAAAGGCCTCAAACCCATCGTTCTCGCCAAGCTCGAGCAGCTGAACCCGGGCGGCAGCGTCAAAGACCGGATCGGGCTGACGATGATCGAGGAGGCCGAGCGCACCGGCCAGCTGCGCCCCGGCGGCACCATCGTCGAACCGACCTCCGGCAACACCGGCCACGGCCTCGCCATGGTCGCTGCGATCAAGGGCTACAAGATGATCTTCGTGATGCCGGACAAGATGTCAGCGGAGAAGATCAGCCTGCTCAAAGCCTACGGCGCCGACGTCGTGGTCTGCCCGACCAACGTCGAGCGCTCCTCGCCCCAGTCCTACTACTCGGTCGCCGACCGGCTCGCTCGCGAGGTCCCCGGCGCCTTTCAACCCAACCAGTACTTCAACCCGCGCAACCCCGAGGCGCACTACGCGACGACAGGGCCGGAGATCTGGGACCAAACAGAAGGCCGGGTCGACGTCTTCGTCTCCGGCATGGGGACAGGCGGCACCATCAGCGGAGTCGCCAAATTCCTCAAAGAGCGCAAGCCTTCGGTGCACGTGGTCGGCGCGGACCCCGAGGGCTCGCTCTACTCCGGGCCGATCGCGCCATATAAGGTCGAGGGCGTCGGCGAGGACTTCATGCCCGGGACGATGGACATCAAGATCGTCGACCAGATCGTCCAGGTGACCGACAAGCAGTCGTTCGTCGCGGCGCGCCGCCTGGCGCGTGAGGAGGGCATCCTGGTCGGCGGCAGCTCGGGGCTTGCGCTGCACGCGGCGCTGGAGGTCGCGCTCGACCGAGGCCCCGACGAGGTCATCGTCGTGCTGTTTCCCGACACCGGGCGCAACTACCTGAGCAAGTTCTTCAGCGACGAGTGGATGCGGCAGAACGGCTACCTCGCGCGCCTCGGCGCGGTACGGATAAGAGAAGTGCTGCTGGCGCATCCCAAGGGACTGCCGAAGCTCGTCACGGTCGAGGCTCGGCGGCTGGTCGGCGAGGCGATCGACCTGATGCAGCAATACGGCATCTCGCAGCTGCCTGTGGTCGATGACTCGAATGGCCATGGAGTGATCGGAACGCTCCAGGAACGCAGCCTGCTGGATCGCGTCTATCGCGATCCAGCGGTCGTGACCACCGCGGTGTCTTCGGCGATGGATGCACCGCTGAGCCAGATCGGCGTCGACTCGTCGCTCGACGACGCCTTCGAGCCGCTGCTCCGGGGCGAGCAGGCGGTGCTGGTCATCGAAGCGGGCAACCCGATCGCGATGATCACGCGGGCGGACCTGCTCGAGTTCGTCGCGCACCGCGGCCAGGGCTGACGGTTGGCCAAAGAAGAAGCAGAGAGCTGGGGTTTCGCCACCCGCGCGCTTCACATCGGCCAGGGTCCCGACCCCGCAACCGGCGCCGTCGTGCAGCCCATCCACCTTGCGACGACGTTCGCGCAGCAGGGCGTCGGAAAGCACAAAGGATTCGAGTATTCGCGCTCCGGCAACCCGACCCGAGCCGCGCTGGAGGAGTGCCTGGCCGGCCTCGAAGGCGCAAAGCACGCCCTGGCCTTCGCCTCGGGGCTCGGCGCCGAGACCACGCTCATGCTTCTCCTCAATCCGGGCGACCACGTCGTCTATATGGAAGACGTCTACGGCGGGACATACCGCCTCTTCGACAAGGTGCTCAAGCGCTACGGGCTGAGCTTCAGCGCCGTCGACGCGAGTGACCTGGACGCGGTCGAGCGCTCGATCACGTCCGCGACCAAGCTCGTGTGGCTGGAGTCACCGACCAACCCGCTCCTGCGCGTTGTTGACATCGACGCTGTCAGCGAGGTGGCGCACAGCCGCGGCGCGATGGTGTGCGTCGACAACACCTTCGCGACTCCCTACCTTCAACAGCCGCTTCGCCTCGGCGCGGACCTCGTCGTCCACAGCTCGACGAAGTACATCGGCGGCCACAGCGACGTGGTGGGCGGCGCGATCATGACGAACAACGACGAGCTGGAGAAGCAGCTGCGATTCCACCAGAACGCGGTCGGCGCCGTGCCCTCGCCATTCGACTGCTGGCTTTTGCTGCGCGGCATCAAGACCCTCGCGCTGCGCGTCGAGCGCCACTGCTCGAACGCGATGGAGGTGGCCGCGGCGCTGGAAAAGAACAAGGCCGTTGCGCGCGTCCACTACCCAGGGCTTGCGTCGCACCCCGGCCACGCCATCGCCGCGCGGCAGATGCGGATGTTCGGCGGCATGGTGAGCTTCGAGGTCGCCGACGAGGCCACAGCCCTGCGCACGCTCGAGCGCCTCAAGCTGTTCGCACTCGCCGAATCGCTCGGAGCGGTCGAGTCGCTGGCCGAGCATCCCGCGCGCATGACACACGCCTCGATGCCTCTCTCGGAGCGCGAACGGGCGGGAGTGGGGAATGGCTTGATCCGCTTGTCGGTCGGCGTGGAGGACGTGGCGGACCTGATCGCCGACCTGGAGTCAGCGCTGGCTTAGGGCCATAGACTTGCCTCGGTGAACGCGCTTGCCGGCGCCGAGCGCTGGTTGCTTCGCGCGGGCCTTTTCCTCCTGCCGCTGGCTTACGCGTGGAACACGTACGACCAGTTCGTCTTGCCCAAGCTCCTGGTTGCCCGTCTTCTCCTGCTGAGCTTGCTGGTCCTCTTCGTGGCGCGGACCGTGCGCAGCGGGATCCTGATGTGGAAACGGACGTCGCTTGATCTCCCGCTGGCGGCGTTTCTGGGCTCGGCCGCCCTTTCCACAATCTTCGCGGTCAACACGAACGTCGGAATCTTCGGCACCTACTCTCGTTATGACGGCCTCCTCACGCTTCTCACGTACGCCGGCCTCTTCTGGATGTCGACTCAGGTGATCGCGAACGCTGCAGAAGCGCGCACCTTGTTGCGGACGCTGATCGCAAGCGGGTACGTGGTCGCGGTGATCGCGATCGTCCAGTCCCTCCACGACTCGATACAGGACACGTTCGTCACCGCTGCTTTCGGGTCACTCGGTAATCCCAACGTGCTCGGCGCATTCCTGGGTTTGGTGCTGGCTCTGGCGATCGATGAGCTGATCGCCGCGCGCACGCTGAGCGCGCGGATCATCGCCGCGAATGTCATGGCCGTGGTCGGATTTGCGCTTCTGCTCACCTTCAGCCGCAGCGCCTGGCTTGGAGCGACGATCAGCATCGTCGTGCTCCTCACCGGCCGGCGTGGTGAGCTGTCGAGATGGATTCCGATCGCCGGCGGCGGACTGGCCATCGCCATCGTGCTTGTCGCCGCCTGGACGTTGGTCGGCGGGCTCGATCTGGAGCGCCTTTTCGCGGCTCGGGCGGCCACGCTGCTAGACGCCGGCACATACAGCAACTCACGCGTGCACATCTGGCAAGACTCCGTCCACGTCATCGCCGGCCGCCCCATCCTCGGGTACGGCCCCGATAACTTCGGTCTCGTTTATCCAAAGTTCGAAACTGGTGATTGGGGCGCCGGCCTTCACGGACTTCGCCAGCCGGTCGACAAGGCTCACGCGGAGGTGCTGCAGGTCGCGTCGACGCAGGGCATCGTTGGACTGGCCGCTTACCTGTTCATCCTGGTGGCGTTCGTGCGCGCATTCTGGCGCGGACGCCGCAACCAGGCCGCCGTGGGAGCGTTTGCCGCGTGGGTCGCTTACGAGGTCGCGGTGCAGCTGAACTTCACTGCCCTGGCTTCGGCCCTTCCCTTCTGGATCTTCGCCGCCGCCGCCATGGTGACCTGGGGCGCGGCGAGCCCGGCGCGCGCGGTCGAGCTACACGCCAGGCGCCTGGCCGCATCAATCCCAGTCGCCGCCGCGGTAGGAGCCGTGGCGCTGGCGGCCGTCTTGGTGGCGGCCCCGTTCTACGCGGACGCGCAGGAACGGGCGGCGGTCGACGCCGACTTCGGCGGCCAGGTCGATGGAGCCCGCGTGCTGGCCGCGCAAGCCAGGAGTTTCGGTCCTCGGGAGAGCGTCTACGCGGTTGAGGTCGCCAACATCGCGTTTCAACGCTCGGACTGGACCGCGGCCCGCGAGGCATATCAGGAGGCCGCCGCACTGGGCACCTACAACTCCCTCGTCTACCGCAACCTGGCGCTCGCCGACGGCTACCTCGGACTGCGGGCGGAGGGGTTGGCGGAGGCCCGGAAAGCACTCGAGCTGGATCGCTTCGATGTGGCCAACCAGGCTGTGCTGGCGGAGTTTGAGCAATCCCCGTAACCAATGCGCGTAAAGCGCGTATCTAGTGGCATATGGGCAACGTGCAGGCCACCGCGAGGAGACTGATCGCGTCGCTGCGGGAGCGAAGGTTCGTGGCTGCGACCGTGCTCACCGTCGTAACGCTGGGTCTCGTCGCGACCGTCACCCTGACCACGACGTCTCTTGGGTGCAGGGTCGGCGTCAAATCGACCTACCGGTGCGCCACCTCGGTCGCGGCGAGGGCCAACGTCTCTCCTTTCCCGACGCCTACCTTCAGCATTCCGACCCCACAGCCGACTTTTGTTCCCAATCCAAACCCGCCTCCCGCTTCCAATCCCTATCCCGCGCCGGCATCCAACCCGTTTCCATATCCCGCCACAGGCGCCAATCCACCCTTCTACCCGGGGGCATCGGGCGCAAACGCATACGTTCCCCCGGATTCGGCCTCCGTCCCGCCATTCAACGGCGGGGCGTCCAGCTCGGGACCCGCCCTGGCTCTCAGCTGCCGCCTGCCCGTCTACGCCGGGGGGCCTGGCAGCGGAGGATTCGTGATCTTCCCCGGCAGCACGTTCGTCCCCGACCCGAACAGCGCGGTCACCGCTCCATCCCCAAGTCCAGGCTCGGCCTCGCCGGCGCCACTGCCGGGCTACTACGGCTATCCACAGGGCTGGTGGGGCACGACCTACGACGGCGCGTACTCCCGCTGGCTGCCCGTGCCGCGCAATTGGGTTACGCCCGACGGCACGCGCTACGCCTACCCCGGAGGCAGCGGAGTGTACGTCCAGGACATCGTCAAGGGCACTAACGTCGAGCTTGGCGAGGGACAGGCGTGGTCCGTGCTCGGTGTCGAATCCGAAGGGGTCTATGCCACCTCACCGCCGGGCGCGGGCCTGTGGCTGCTGCCCTTCTCCGGCGCCCCGACGCAGATCACGGCCGTCGGGTTCTGGCAGGGCGTTGCCGCCGGCGCCGCTTACGGCACCGAGACCTCGGCCGTGCCCCAGGGAGCCACGAACTCGATCATCAGGCTCGACATCAAGAGCCGCTCGACCACAACGTGGTTCACCCGGACCGGCGCGCAGAGCAGGGTCCTTGGGTTTGACGGGCAGGGTGATCCGATCATCGTGGTCAGCGGGAGCGTCAATGGATACGGCGCAACCGAGACGTGGATCACGACAGGCGTCAACACAGGCATACCGATCGCGGTCAGCACGTACGCGCCGTACCAGCAGCAGAGCGGCTTCAGTCCGGGCGGAACCGTCATCGCCGACAGCCACGGTCTGTGGTTCAACGGCAATGGCGGCATCGCCCTGTACGTCGCCGGCAGCGGCTGGTACTGGATGTCCAGCCTGGGAGCGCAGATCGCGGGCACCTGCGCGTAGCGCTTGACGCGCCGCGTGACACATCCCTAGAGTGGCCGCTGCACTCGTTCCAGCAAATGTCCCGACAGCGAACCCGCCACTTCGCCGTCGCTCTCGTCTCGAGCGTCGCCTTGCTCGCAGCCAGCGCCATTCCGGCGGCGGCCAGCTTCGGCGCGCCCTCAGATAATCCCCCTCCCCCCTTCGGGGGGAGGGTCGGGGAGAGGGGCCAAAACTCCGCGGTTACCGCACATACGAGCCGTGAGGTTTTCGGCTTCGCGCTCGCGAGCAGCCTCTCCGACCCCACCGTCGGATATCCGAGCTGGAACTTCGGCCTGCTGTCGACGGTCGCGTACTTCGGCCTCCACGTCAACACCGCGGGCCATTTCGCGGGCGACAACGGCTGGACGGTGTGGAACTCATCGGCGCTGAGCAATCTCGTCTCGACCGCCCACCAGCACGGCACGAGAGTCGTGCTCACGGTCATCCTCCAGGACTTCAGCGACAACACCCCAAACATGTGCGCGGGATTGGCGCACGCCGACATTACGGTCGTCCAGGCGGTCAGCGAAGTGAGGGCGAAGGGGGTGGACGGCGTGAACATCGACTACGAGGGTCTCGACGGCGCCTGCGGAACGGCCGATCCGTACTGGGCGCAGCACGCCATGACGGGCTTCGCGCAGAAGATGCGGGACGGACTCGGCTCGTCCTCTTATCTGTCGGTCGATACCTACGCGGGGGCCGCTGCCGACGGCTACGGCTTCTTCGACGTCGCCGGCCTTGCGAACTACGTCGACTCGATGTTCGTCATGGCCTACGACATGGAGTACTCGAACTACCGAGGTGCGCCCCTTTACTGCTCTTCCTTCTGCCTCGGACCGACGTCGCCGCTCACCGGCTATCGCTACAACGACACCAGCGTCCTTGGCCAGTACATTGCCGTCGTGCCCGCGAGCAAGGTCATCCTCGGGGTGCCGTATTACGGCCGCAAGGCATGCGTGGGCAGCGCAAGCAGCCCCAACCAGATACCACTCTCAACTGTGGTCGCCGATTCGTACCTCGACGCCTCCGGCGAGGCCGCGTTTTACGAGGTCAAGCCTGGAACCTACGCCGTCCACCGCGAGTCCAACTCGGCGGGCATGGAGAGATGGGACACGTGGTACAACACCACGCTCAACTGCACACGAGAGCTGTACTGGGACGACGCTGTGTCGCTCGCCAAGAAGTACGACCTGGTCAACGCCAAAGCCATTCGGGGGGTGGGCTTGTGGAACCTCAATTACGGAGGGGGCGCGCCCGAGCTGTGGACTGCGCTCGCCACGCACTTCGCCACCTGCTCCGGAGTCAGCACCGGCATCAGCCCGGTCGCACCGGCCAGCATCGGCACCCAGGTGACCATCAGCGGAAGTGCCTCGGGCTGTCCCAACCCGCAGTACGAGTTCTGGATGCGACCCGCGGCGTCTAGCTCCTGGCAGTTAGTCCAGGGCTACTCCAACAGTTCGACCTACCGCTGGAACACCAACGGCGCGACCGCCGGGGTCGTGTACTTCGGGATCTGGGTTCGCGACGCGGGCAGCGCCCTGGCCAACGACGCCCTCGCCTCGGTTCCGTACACGCTGTTCTCGACCTGCGCGTCGGTGGGCGAATCGTTCGCGCCGGCCTCCCCGCTGGCGCGCGGCTCCGGCGCCATGGTCACCGTCACCGGCAGCGCCGCGGGCTGCTCGAGCCCGCAGTACGAGTTCTGGATGCGTCCCGCCGCGTCGAGCGTCTGGCAGCTGGTCCAGGGCTACTCCACCACTCCGACCTACCGCTGGAACACCTCTGGCGCGCCCGCCGGGACTGTGTATTTCGGGGTCTGGGTCCGCGATGCGGGCAGCACCGCGGCCCACGACGCCCTCGCCTCGGTTCCGTACACGCTGTTCTCGCCGTGCGCGTCAGCGAGCGAATCGTTCTCGCCGGCCTCCCCGCTGGCGCGCGGCTCGGGAGCCATCGTGACGATCACCGGCACCGCGGCCGGCTGCTCCAACCCGCAGTACGAGTTCTGGATGCGGCCTTCCACCTCAGGTGTCTGGCAGCTGGTCCAGGGCTACTCCACCAGCCCTACTTACCACTGGAACACCACCGGCGCGCCCGCCGGGGCCGTGTTCTTCGGGGTGTGGGTTCGCGATGCGGGCAGCACCGCTGCCAGCGACGCCCTCGCGTCGGCTCCGTTCACGCTGTTCTCGCCCTGCGCGTCGGCGACCGAATCGTTCTCGCCCGCCTCCCCGGTTCCCCACGGCTCGGGCGCCACGGTGACGATCACCGGCAGCGCCTCGGGCTGTGCTAATCCGCTCTACGAGTTCTGGGTGCGGCCCTCCGGGTCGAGCTCCTGGCAGCTGGTCCAAGGCTACTCACCCAGTCCGACCTACCACTGGAACACCACGGGCGCGCCGGCCGGCAGCGATTATTTCGGCGTTTGGGTGCGCGACGCGGCCAGCACCCGAAACGAGGACGCCTACACCTCCGCGCAGTTCACCTTGACCTGAGGAACTCTCAACATCCCTGGCGTGGCAGGGGCGACCGGGCTATGCCCGGTCGCAACTTTGTCTCTAGATCTCCTGGCGATGACGGGCTTCAGACTCTTAGAAAAGTCCTATCGATATACCGGAATGGGAGCAGGCCCGCCGGCGACGCCGGCCGGCCGATGAGGGAAAACCATCCGGGTTTTCCCTCATATCTTTCGGGGTCTGGGTCCGGGACGCGGCCAGCTCAGCGGCCAACGACGCCTACACCTCCGCGTCGTTCACCCTGAGTTGATCTCCTCTTCGACACGAGCATCGCGACCGCGACATATCCGATCAGCACCACGAACGCCAGGACGATGGTGTTGTAGATGAAGACGTCGACGACGAAGCTCCAGAGCGTCGCGGCATAAAAGGCCGCGAGCAGCCCCATGAACATGAGGTCGCCTGACCGGACCTTGCGGTAGGCGAGCTCGGCGCCGAAACCCACCAGCGCGAGAAACAACAGCGCGCCGGGGACTGTGAAGTCCTCGATGAACCCGCGAAACGCCGTATAGATGTTGTAGCCCGCCCCGTTCACGATCACCTGGTCCGTGTACAGGCCCGCCACGCGAGAGTGAATGTGCAGCAGCTCGAACACTCCGGCGAACGTGTACTGGCCCAGGGTGGGGTGGAGGCTGGCCGAAAGGGCGTTGCCCTGGAACCAGATCGAGAACGCTCCGAGATAAGGAAAGACGTCCGCCCACAGCAGCTGGATTACCGCGAGGGGCCGGCCCTGGGACCATCCGGCGTAGCGAGCCATCTGGATCAGGACGAACGCCCCTGCCAGGACGACCACGACGCCCGCCAGCCACGCCGCGCGCTTCAGCGTGAAGCGCGGCGGATTGCCGGCGGCGATGGACGTGGCCAGGTAAGCGCTGACCCCCAGGGCCATGGGCAGCAAGATCGATGACTTCGTGGTCAGGATGGCCGTGACCATTAGGGAGGGTACGAAGACCACAAGCGAGAGCCAGCGCGCCGATCCGGTCTTGCGCGCGCCGATCATCAACCCGCTCAACATCGGCCCGAGGTAGAGGGCCGAGGTCAGGACTCGAGCCGCCGCCGGCTCCTGCCAGGTCCCGCCGTTTCTGGCGATAGCCAGCTGGTGGATGGTGTCCACGATCGCGTGGAAAGAGGTCAGTCGAGGAGCGCCGCTGAGGGACTCGACGCTCAAAAGGATGAGCACCACGACCGCCAGTCCCATCAGCGTGCAAGCCGCGATGAGCCAGCCGAGCAGCGGCGGCTCTTGGAGCGGAACCTGCGCCGGCGCAGCCGTCGAGTGGCGTCGCTGGGCCGCCCAGGAGCCAACGAAGACCGCGGCGCAAGCGGCTGCCACGAACAGCATCCCGGCCGGGCCGACGCTGATCTGGCCGGCGATGAGAGGCAGACCTCCGAAGACGGTCCAGAAGGCGGCAAAGAAGGCCGCCGGCGCGTACCAGCTGCCACCCGATCTGCGAGAGGCCCAGGCAATCGCAGGGATCAGAAGGAAGATGGCCGCCGAGAGCCAGTTCACCTAGAAGTAGTTTTTGACGAGGTAGCGCGAGGCCTGCTTCCGGTAGCGGGAGGCGTCCCGGTTCCAAAGACCAGCCGCGGTGCTGCGTTCTGTGTGCTCGATGGCGATCGCGGGTTCGTACAGCACGGTCAAGCCGAGCTTGCGCGCGGTCTCGGCGATGAAGATCTCCTCGCCGAACAAGAAGGCTCCGTAGTCAAGCGTGCCGCCGTGCTCGAAGTAGCTGCGGTGCAGGGCGATGAAGGAACCATGCGGGGCGTAGATCTTCTCGGTCGTGGAGGCGGCCGCGGCCGGTCGATCTTTCGAGACAAGCTCAAGGGTTCGATGTTTGACCCAGCTCAGGCTCTCGTAGACCACGTCCACGGGGTAGACGCTGAAGAGCCAGCCGTGCGGATCGAAGGCGCGATCACGCCCGGCTCTTCGCCTCTGTGCGAGTCGCACAGGCGCTGCAGCACCTCGCCATCTGAGAAGTAGACGTCGGGATTGGAGACGATCACCCAGTCCGGCAGGGGGTGCGACTTCAGGTGGTCGGCCAAGGCAGCCGCGGCACCACCGAAGTAGCCCAGGTTCTCGCCGGTCGCGAATGTCTTGACCAGCGTGTTTTTCTGCACGGAATCAGGCAAGCCTCCTGGGCTGTTGTCAACCACGACCAGCCGCATGGTCGAGCTCAGCGACTGTTCCAGCGCGGTGGTCACGAAGTGCTGGGTCTCGGCCGGCTTGCGGTAGTTGACGCAGATGAGGAGGACGGCGTCGCTCGCCGTCATCGGGAGGGGCTCAGAGTCAAGCTTCGACTCTTTCTCTACGGCTTCAGGCGCGCGCTCAAGCAACCGGTTCGCTCAGCATGAAGCACGCCATCCAACCCTGCTTGCGAAGGCCCGGCAGGCGAAGTGCGGCGCGGTCGAATGCATCGAGCGCCGCGCGCACCGGCTTGAAGATCGGAGTCTTGCGCAGCGGCACCGCCGCCAGCACCGCGAGGTGAAAGGTCTTGACCTCGACGCGGCCGAAGTACCGGCGCATCTTCACGGTGTCCTCGAATCTCAGGATGTGGTCCGTCTCCCA
>WNFC01007864.1_pt1 | contig 13366 bp, 12 predicted proteins | sample 5400541 | NCBI WGS metagenome assembly WNFC01 (sample SAMN13153342, study PRJNA577476) | soil metagenome | isolation source: 120 cm saprolite under Douglas fir tree site 2 hole 2 replicate 1 | place: USA:California | collected 2015-04-18
CCAGCCTTAGCGAGGGCGATCGAAAGCGGTGTGCCTCCCTGGCCGGAGCCAATCACAATTGCATCATAAGGTCTAGGTTCCATGTCCAAAATCACTACATCAACCGCACATTAAGCGCGAAGCTTCGAGAGCATACGACAAATAGCTAATACTTTTGGCCGGACATTATACTTGTTTGTTCGCAAGATACGTCCTTCATGAAACACGCTACATCTGGAGCTACGGACCAAGCCAGCCACCCGTGAATCCCGCGCGCCGCAGCCCATCAACTATATAAGGGCAGGAACGCATTAAGCGCCACAGCAATTCTGAGCGATGGTTTTCGATCATCAGGACAATCGGGCCTTGATTGATTCCGAAGTGCCAGGGCGATAGCCAACCACACTCGCGGCACTTTTCATCAGGGAACGTCGTGTTGAAGGTTGCCTCTAAACCGTAAGGATGTTTTCCAACTTCCGTTGCTTGGAAGTGTTCGAGGGCAGGCAGCACAATCTCCGGAGCAAACGGTAGCGACGCGACTACAGACCAGGGGGCCACGGTGCCATCGTCCGGACCATCAGGCACTCCGCGCGCTACGTAATCGAAGAACACGCGCTTAGCACCATCAATCGTCAGCTCTGCTGGGCCAGGACCCTCGCACGCAGTCAGTCCCCAGCAAACTTCGCTGAAGCCTTCCCAGCCATTTGGGTTACGGCGTGCATATTCCTGCTGCGCATAGGTGGCGCGGCGGCTGTTCTCGAAATAATCCAGACCGTGTTCGCGCATGAACGCGTCTTGCATTCCACGGAAATCGAGCCATAGATGCGAAAGCTGATGCGTGAAGAGCGGACCCGAGTAAAGGTATTCGTAGTCGTAAATCTCTTTCCATTCATAACTCGCCGTGTGAGCCTGATAACTTTCAGCGGGCAACGGAAAGGCCGGCTCGCCCAACCCGAGGACATACGCAAGCGTTGATTCATCATATCGCTCCCAGCGGTGAGGCAAAAAACCCCTTCTCAGGTTTCCATCCGTGGGTCAGAGTCGCGCCGCCACTGGTCGGCCGAGTGAGACTGCAGATAAAATGTCCGCTCCTGATGTGACTTTGAAAACGGAATCCAAGCGCGTTATTTCCAGGATCCCTCCTACAAGTCTCGTGACGTTTATGAGCCTGAACTCTATTCCTTTTGACTGAATCTGTTCGCGCAGCTCCAACATCACACCCAAACCGCCGGCATCGATTGTGCTTACCCTTGCTAAATCGAGCACGACCGCGCTGACCTCAGGTTGTGAATGCACGGCATTGCGAAGCGCTGCGGTTTCACCCCTCACCACTCTCCCTTGCAGGCACAGGATGGCGACAGTCCCCAAATTCTTAGCGTGTATCTTCAGCATAAGTACCTCCTTCACTCATTTGTGAACATCGGACCCGTTCACGATGGCTTGTCCTGTCAAGCACGACAACAATTCGTCCGGAGTTGTTTAGTTCTCACCACCCACCGCCCAACGCTTTGTACAGAGCGACGAGATTGATGCTCACCGCTGCCTCACTTTGCGCTAACTCGTTTTCGCTGTTGTAAAGTTCTTTCTCAGCTTCCAGCACCGAGAGAAAATCAGACAGCCCGGCGGTGTAAAGCTCCTTCGCTAGCTCGACTGACCGCCGGTTTCTGGCTACCGCCTTCGCCAGGGTGGTTCGCTGCTCGCGCTCCCGCTCGTACAAGGTCAATGAACTCTTCTCGACGTCTTCCAGCGAATGTCTCCACGTGTCTTCATACACCAGTATTGCTTGATCGAGCCGCGCATCTTCAGCCTTGATATTCGAACGGATGCGCCCGTGGTTGAAGATCGGCAATTTGATACTTGGTCCGATCGAGAAGAAGTTGCCAAGACCAAGCGTGAGCCCGCCGAGCGACGTTGCAGACCGGCCCAACAATCCGGTCAACTGAAACTTGGGGTACAACTCAGATTTGGCGACTCCGAGTTTTGCGGTCTGCGCGATTATCTCAGCTTCTGCTCGCCGGACATCGGGACGCCGGCGCAAAAGTTCCGATGGCAGTCCGACGGGAACTTCGCGCGGCGTCGCCGGAATCGGTTCGACAGCTTGCAAGTCCGAAAGCAGTGCCCCCGGTTGCTTTCCGAGCAGCACTCCAAGGCGATGAGCGTTGTTGGCGATCAGAGATTCAAGTTCCGGCACTACTGCTTCGGTCAAAGCGAGTTGTGCCTCGGCGCGCGACACATCAAGCTCGGTCGCGAGACCGGCCTTCGCTCTGACAGCAGTCAGGTCGCTGGTATCACGCTGCGTGGCGATGTTGCTGCGCGCCACTTCCAGTTGTCGTTGATAACCGCGGAGCGCGATGTAATTGCGCGCGACTTCGGCGATTACCGTAATCATCACATCGCGGCGAGATTCTTCAGCGGCTATGACCTCAGCAGTAGCAGCCTTGACTGAGTTCCGCACACCCCCGAAAAAATCGAGTTCCCAGTTAGCATCGAATCCGATTTGAAACAGACCGCCTCCGACGGCGCCGATGGACTTGGGAGTCTGAACCACGGTGCGCCGGCGAGCAATCACATTGCTCTGTTCGATTGTGGGATAACGGGCCGAGTCAGCGATGCCGCGCATGGCCCGCACTTCGTTCATTCTCGCGTCGGCAATCCTGAGGTCGGCATTTGCGGTAAGTGCCTGTTCGACTAGCCGATCGAGTTGCGGGTCCTGAAAGTTCTTCCACCACTCCTTTAGTTGAGCTGCCTGGTCGGTTACGCCTTCGGTCGGAGAGGTGCTCCAAGTTTCGGGAACCTCAACTCGAGGCTTCTTAATCTGCTTCTGCTTTTTCGATTGGGCAGCCAGCGATTGAGCACTGGTGCTCGCCACCAGAACAAGCAACACAACAGAAAAAAGGATCTTCAGCGATCTCATCGTCCACCACCTTTGGCTACTACGGCATTGTCTAAGCCGTCAGTGGAAATGAACACATCCATCTGTTGCCCAACGCGAAAAGGAACTTTCGTTTCCTTGAATCGATAAATCACCTGGAGTACCCGCGTATCCACACGTTCAGTGCTTTCGCCAGTGAGCGACTTCTTCGGCACGACGTATGGCTCAAAGCGGACAAATTCCAGCGCGACTCTCTGATTGCTGTTGCCGCGCTCCGCTGCCTGGGCAGGGGCGTCAGCGCTCACCTTCCAGCTTTCGTTTTCATCTACGTCAACACGAACGTTAAGCCGTCTGGTGTCACCCATCACAATCAACGGCTTGGCGAGCGCTCCGACTTGCGCGTACTCACCAGATCGAACGTTCACTTGCAGAATTTCTCCTGCCGCCGGCGCGCGCATCGTCAACCTCTCAATGTCCGTCTCCAGGCGTTTGGCTTGAGCTTCAGCCGTAGCGACGTCCGCTCGCGCGATTTTCAAATCCGGCGCCCATGAGCCTGCCTTCGTCAACGCAAGTGCAGCCTTCGCCTCATCCAACCTGGCGGCGGCAGCGTTTGCGGCGAGTCGGCGGCGCTGCAAGTCTTCTTCTCGGATGGCGCGACGATCCGTCACACTCTCGATCAGCTTTTGCTGCACGAGCGCGTCGGCAAGCGCAGCCTCGGCTTCGCGCACGCGCGCCTCGACCGGCGGAATTTCTTCCGGTCGCGGTGATTGTTCCAGTTTCGCCACCCGACTCCGCGCCGCCTCAACAGACGCCTGGCGGGACACAAGCTCCGCCTTCAGATCACGATCATCGAGCGAGAACAAGGGCTGACCGGCGGTCACACGATCGCCCGCTTTGACGTACACGTGTACGATCAGACCAGAGACCGCCGTGCTGATCGAGATGTTCTCCGAGCTCGCTTCGACGAGGCCGACTGCTCCAACCGAATGCTGAAAGCCAGCCGTTGGTGGCGCTTTTGGCGGCGTTGTTGAACTCTTTACCGTCCGCCATTTCCATGCTGCTGAGACGGCAAAGATCAAAGCCACAACTGCCAACGCGGGCACAATAAACCTTTTCATGCGAACACCTCCTCCCGAACTCTTTGCTGAGGAACGAACTCAACGCTGAGTTCACTACGAGACTCTGAGTCCACGCTCAGGATGCGTCCGTCGTCCATGCGCGCAATGGTGTCGGCAAAACTGAAGATGCGATTGTCATGAGTGACCACGATGACTGCACGCTCCGGCCGCACAGCTTCTGCGGCCAACAACTCCATCACGGAGTGGCCGGTGTCAGCATCGAGCGCAGCCGTAGGCTCGTCGCATACAAGCAAACGTGGCTTGTGAATTAGCGCGCGCGTCAGAGCAACTCGCTGCTGCTCTCCGCCGGACAACTTCTTCGGCAGGGCGTTCAACCGGTTTCCCATTCCCAGCGTCGTCAGCAGACGTTCAGCTTCCCTGACCGCTTTGCGCCTTGGCACTCCAGCGGCGAGCAAAGGTACTGCGCCGTTCTCGGCTGCGGTTAAAGCCGGCAGCAGATTGTATTGCTGGAAAACAAAGCCAAGATTCTTGCGGCGGAAGAGAATCTGCTGCCGGCCCGGCAGAAGGCGAATTTCTTCGCCCAACACTCTTACTTCACCGCTGGTGCTGTTCAGCAGACCCGCAATGACTGAAAGCAAGGTCGTTTTTCCACACCCGCTTGGTCCCACCAGCAAGGTCATTGCGCCGTAATGCACATCCAAATCTACGCCCCGCAAGGCCAGGACTTTCCCGGCGCCACTTCCGAACTCCTTCGCTACCCCGCGGCATTGAACTGCGATTTCTAAACTCATTTCTTCTTAACCTCGAAAGACTTCCGCTGGCTCTAATACCAGGACGCGCCGGACGCTGAGCAAGCTGGCGAGAATAACGACCAGGAGAATAGCCACGCCGACGCCCATCATGTTCTGCCATATCAAGACCAGGCCGCGCGTAGCCGGGTTGTTAAGCGTGATCGCGAAGAACAAGGCACATAGCCCAGAGCCCACCGAAAAACCAAACACCCCGACCGTCAATGCCTGCAACACGATCATTCCCGTGATGCGCCAGTTGGTAACGCCAATCGCCTTGAGCGCGCCGAACTGCTTCAGGTTTTCGATCGTGAAGATGTAGAAGGTCTGGCCGGCCACAACGATCCCGACGATGAGCGCGATGGCGATCGTGATCCCGAAGTTCACTGGAATGCCGGTGTGCTTAAGGTAGTAAACAACGCAATCCCACTGAAACTGTTCGCTGGTCCGCGCGCGCAGTCCGGTTTGCGCCTCGATACGGCGGCAAAGCTCGGCGACATCCACTCCCGGCTGCGGTCGCACGAGTACGTAGGAGAGTTGTGTCCGCTCGCGCCCGACGAAGTTCACCGCCTGGCTGTAGCGCGTGTGCATGACGGGCCAACTTACAAAGGGTGCGGAAGCGTCAGAGATGCCGACAATCGTCGCCCTGTGATCGTTTACTTCAAGCGTGCGGTCAAGCTGTAGCGGCTCTCCGGGAAACAGCAGCTCATAGCCTGCTTTGTCGATCACTACGGCATCGGGCTCGCGCAGGCGTTCCCACGATCCGAGCAGCATCTTGCGGGGCGCACCCGTGAGCGTGGCATCGTCGAGACCGAGGCAGAAACTTACCGCGAACTTACCATCGAGAGTGCGGGCGACGGGACTGCCTTTGTAGAGCTTCACTGCCCACTGCACGCCGTCTACGCCGCGCACGCGATTGAGGTCGGTGTCTTTGAGCGCCTTGGTTTGTTCAAAATACTCGGTCTTCGCATCCATGACCCAAATCTCTGCGTCGGTAACATCTCTGATCTGGCTGCCGGTACGTTTGAGAATCCCCGCGAAGATCGATGTTTGGTTCTCGAGTAGGAAGGTGCAAAAGGCGATGGTGAAGATCAGGCCGAGGTACTTGGCCCGATCACCGGTGAGCATCTTTAGCGCAACAAAGTTCATTTTGTCCTCACAGACCGCTGTTCAATAGCCTTCCAACCCTACGACGAATAAAAGAGCCTCAAATCGACAACTTGAATCGTAATTACTTGTCAAAGTGCACTACATTTTGTTTGGGATGATTATTGTCATCCTAAAAAGTCAAAAAAGAGCGTTGTCTCAACCTGCTGCCAATCCGAACTGCTTGCGAAGACCTTTGTCCAGAAATCTCTGAGGGGCAAACTTCTTCAAGAGCGTAAGCAACTTCGCTTCCCTCCCACCTGGGTAACGTAATCGCGGTGTGCGACTAGTGATCGCGGCTACGATTACGGATGCCACAGTGTCGGGCTGAGCGCCGTTCGCGATGTTCTTTGCCACGGCAGACAGTAGGCGACCGCGTTCATTGGAATAATCCTTCAATGCCTGATAAACCAATTGACCATTTTGATTAAGATTTGTCCGCGTAAATCCAGGTTCGACTACCGAGACGCGAATTCCAAATTGCCTCACCTCATGGTCCATCGATTCGGAGTAACCTTCGATCGCATGTTTGGTCGCCGCGTAGATCCCCATGTACGGCGCCGGCAGAAATCCCAACACAGAACTGATGTTGACGATGCGCCCCTGCCTTTGCTGCCGCATGCTCGGCAGCACTGCCTGACACATTCGCAGAACACCAAAAAAGTTCGTCTCGAACAATTCCTTGGCTTCGTCGATGCTCGTCTCTTCGAGAGAGCCAACAAGGACTGCCCCGGCATTGTTGATAAGAGCATCGATTCGACCAGCCCGGTCGATAACGGTTTGCACGCCCGCAACCACTGATTCCTCGTCGCGCACGTCCAGACGAATTAATTCCAAATCCGCAGGAAGCTCGGTCACTCGACTCGTTTCCCGAATTGTGCCGAAGGTACGAAAGCCTTCCTCCAATAGCCTTGTGGCCGTCGCCAAGCCAATGCCGGATGAGACTCCGGTTACTAGAGCTACCTTCTGTTCCGCCATCTCTTCAGCTCCTTTCGTTCCACTCTCCGCTTAGGATGATATCTATCATCCTATAACGCCAAAAAAAGGAGGAGAGTTTCAATTACAGAATGCCTTGATATAAAACTCCTTCGACGCAGCAAGAATGTTCTTGCGCGATACCGGGTCGACTGCCGCCCGAGCCAGATTCACGGCGCCCATCATTCCTGAAATTAGAACCAGCCAATTGCGTTCTCGTTCCTTCACTGTCGCTCCGGGCATGAATTGTGCCATACGCTTGACTCGCTTCTGCATGGCCCGATCGATTTCAAGTCGTACGACGCGGGGATATCGCGCGATTTCCGAAGCCAAAGCCGCCGCCGGACAACCATCCGCTGGATTAGCGCAGTGTTCAAGGCTTAGGTAATGCTCAATAATCAGTTTGAGTTCAGTGCCAGGCTTGGCCTTACTGAGAGCGTCCTTAAACCCGGATTCCGTTTCGTCGAAACCTTTGGAAATCGCCTCAGCCAGTAACTGCTGCTTACTGTCGAAATGTTTATAGAAACCACCATGTGTCAAGTTAAGTTCGCGCATCAGGTCCGCGATTGCCAAGCCATTTCCCCCGCGACGGCGAAACTGCCGCGACGCAGCCCGGACGATTCGATCACGCGTCTCTTGTTTGTGCTCAGCCGAATATCGCATTTGTTGGATGATATACATCATCCCTTCGCTATTTGTCAACTCGGCGCACTACTGGCGGAAGCGGCTGTCGTATTGCGGTAGATGGTTAGAGAGGAGGTCAACCTGAATAGGAAGGCAGTTTTACGTGTAAGTCTCTAAATAGATCGGCTCTTTCTCCATGTGTTGTCATATTAACTCCATTATTACGTCTGAATGTCTAGTGAGAGATGCTCTTGGCTGAGTGAATTCAAAAAATTCTGAGTGTCGAATAGTCCTCCCGCGGCGAAGACTCCGGTCTTTCCGTCCGTATGATTGACTATACGCGTCGCGGCCTCAACAACGATTGGTGCGGTGATCGCCTAGATGTCTCGTCCGCTTGCGGTCGCTCGACGCTCCTCACTTCCCCTGTGGGCGATCACGTCCATAACAAAGACCTGTGTCGAGCGCCCGCTATCATCTGCCGCGGTTGGCGAGGGCATGGCGTGGTCGCGGATGTCCTTGAGCGGCGCTAGATTCATGTAAGGGTGAATCTCGGATGTCCGCAAATGGCTCGAAATAGTGACAATCTCCGCCAAAGCCAGACCCACGACTTCTTGAGTCCCAAAAGGCTCCGGAAAATTCCACATGCGTGTCGGTGGTGGATCGGCGAGAAACTCCAATCTGTTATTCGAAAAAACGAAACGCCGGGCGGTATTACGCTGGCCCGTTAAATCCGCCATCCCCTCGGGCCCCGGTAGTGTCTTAATTTGCGCACTCACTTTATTCTTGCTTAATTGGGATATCGTCAGGGCAAATGGCCACCCTCTCCGCTATGTCTTTGTTGTAGCTGTAACAGAACGGCATTGGATATCTCCGCCCGAGCGTGTCAGTGTATTCGCCTCTCGCGTAGATAAAGAGAAGTCTATTTCCCGCATCAAGCGCCTCAACCTGTTCCTTGGTTGGGATAAACGTAGTGCTGAAAGTCATGGTATTGGTGGCATGGGATGCGAGGGAAAAGGTGACCTTAGTTCCGCGTGCATTGTATTCAAGTCCTCCTATAAACGGCACGGGCGTAGTGCGCCAGGTTATGTCCCAAAATTGCCCTTTAGCTGCCATGCTGCCACCGTTCGTGAGTACAAATTGAACAACTGGCGCTTGACCGACAGTCAAGGGCTCACGCAATTTAACCAAAACAAAGAAAAGTTCAGGTCGTTGTCCGAATTCAAAGGATCGTCTCGCCGTCTTGGCACTTTCCTTGGCGGCTTCGGCAGTTACCTTAGAAGTATTAGCTTGACTCATAGAGGCGTTGGCCTGCGTTTCGATGGCGCGCGTCGTGCGGTCAGCTCTATCGGCGGTTTCTTTGTTAACCCGTTTAGCTTCCTCCAAAGTGCTCTTAGTCGTTTCAGCCAATCGCTCAGAAGCAGCAACCAGCCGATCAGTCTGTTCGGCGGTCTGCCTCGCGTTCTCTTTCATGAACTTAACTTGCGACCGATATATGAGCGTATAGAGAATGGTCGCCATAGCCAAGATCGCGGTCATGTAAATCATCAATTTGTTATTGATGGATACCTTTTTCCATCGTTCCCAAAGGCTCATAAGGTTCTGACTGTTCTTGCTCTGATTGGCACAGCAATTAGCGCATTCTGGCTATCATTAGTCTTAGTTCTATTCAACGGATCGTTTCGCGGGTTTGTCATACGGGCGAACGTCCTACCAAAAGATAAACAGATAACGGTTATCGCGGCTCTGGCCGAAGGATCGAGTATTCGGTCTATTGAGAGAATGACTGGGATTAACCGCAATACAATTATGAATCTAGGCGTCCGCGTAGGGCAAGGTTGCGCCGCGCTGCTAGACGCTAAGATGCGTGGTTTATCGTGTCATTTCCTGCAATTTGACGAAGTGTGGGGCTTCATTGGCAAGAAGCAAAAGCATCTTACGATTGACGATGATCTGACTAAGGGCGATGTCTGGACATTCTGTGCCATTGATGCCGAAACCAAACTCGTTCCCGCGTTCAAAGTCGGCAAGCGTGACCACATAACCGCACATGCCTTTGTCAGCGACGTAGCCAGCCGCCTAGAGAATCGTCCGCAGATTTCGACTGATGGTTTAAGCGTCTACGCCGATGCCATTGATGAAGCATTCGGAATGGACGTTGACCATGGAATGATCATCAAGAACTACGGCACGGATCAAGGCGAGCATCATCAAGAGCGCCGCTATAGTGCTCCTGCGATAACCTTCTGCGAGAAGCGAGAAATTGCAGGCCATCCTAACGTTGATTCGATTTGCACCAGCCATGTTGAACGCGACACCCCCGCTGGCCACAAGATTCTTAGCGACCGCCCTCCACCGGGGCGGCATTGCGTCCGCTCAGGAAGACCGTGGCGCCTTCGCGGGCGAAAGGCCCTCGCGACCGCGCCCCCGCTGGCGCCGCCTGCGCCATAAATGATTGCGTTTCTATTTTCAAGTCGCATCTACAATTACCTCCTTAAACTCAAAGATCGTTCGTACATTTTCCACGCCCGCTGGTCCCTTGCGAATTTCGTTCATGATGGCCATCGCCAAAATCTGATTGGGTCTTTTATTGACCTTTCTCTTTTGGCAAACACCAGATATCTTTGATTTTGCAAAGTCTTGCAAGCATCTCTTCGTACTCTTTATTAATTGCTGCTCTTTCCGTCACGCCGAAAGGCTGGATCATGTATCCATGGTGGCCGTGAAGGATAACGAATGGCTCCATGCCACCGGGCTTCCCGCCGCCGATGTCTTCATTGGAAATATCAGGGGCGTAGTACATGACGTGTGGCAGGTTAATGGTGACGACGCCGTCGCTTTCTTCCGGGTTAAAGTACGTTCTCAGCACTGGAGACAGCATGTATGAGATGCCGGCTCGTTCCGGCGCTTTATAGAATCCTGTTTTGTAACGGTCTTGGATGATTTTCTTTAGTTCGCCGGGAGGAGTACCCTTGGCTTGCATCTCTGCTGCGTCAAAGAAGACCCGCATCTGCGCCTTGGAGCCCGCTTTATCAAAGGAAACCGGGTAGAGAATATCATCTCTATATTCCGTTAAAGGCCAGGATCCCTTGAACGTATCATCGCCGGTGCGAGCAACGAAGGCGTGGAATTCATTCGTACCCTTGCGGGCAACTTCGAAGCCCTTGAACGGCGAGTGCCAAGATCGACACCTCGCCGGAAAATTTTATTATCGAACGTTAAACCCGCCCGCATTCAATCCGGTGTGTCGGCGACCGCGTGCATCACCTATATGGCCGGTCCGCGCACTTGAGAAGTCATGACCACCTCCTTCTCCCCTCGCACAGTATCTTCTTGTTGGGATTCGATATTCGATCACAAACGGAATCCCAAAGCGCGCTGTTTGCATTGTCTCAACCAGGGTCGCCAGGTCTGCATTCATCTTCATGAACGGCAAACCATACGTGGCCACGGTAGAGCGCAGTTCCTTAGCGATTTCATCGATCGCTGTCGACTCCATAAAGAGGAAGGGAATGTAGTGGTCGGCCGGCGAAATATAGCCAACGTTCCCTGCGATCAAACGGGATAGCCTAAAAGCTGAATAGGCTGACTGTGTCGTGGCACAACATCTACCTGTCATAATCTCAACTACGGCAGAACCAATGGCTTCACCTGCCACAGCCTCCGGCACACACTCGTCACCGACATGATGGAGGCAAGCGGAAACAACGTGGCACTCGTGATGTCGTATAGTGGCCACAAGTCACTTGAGTCGTTCAAATTCTACCTGCATGCCCCAGAACAAGGATGTATACTTACTGATCATCGAATCGCAAGCGTTGGCCTGTTCGTGGCCTCTTTTTTGGGAATGTCAGGAACATCGGGAACATCGGGAACGGCTGATGAAGCAGTTAAGCCATTGGTCAATTCAGCAAGTTGCGTTGTGAGTTCAACTTAATTAAAAATTCTGCCCGCTTGGCTCAGGAAGTGAACACTCCTTCACAAACTTCCGATCTAATAGACTTGTAGGCACGTCGAAGATGCGTTGGTCAGTTTTTGGCCGCCGATTTTTGAAATCTCTATTTTGCGCAATCCAGTAACATTTCGGCTCAGGGTTTAGGCGGTCTTAGAACTTGTTGACTTTTTTCGCCGCCTTGCATAATGTTCCGTCCGTTATCTGGCAAGAATGCGCATCTCACGAGTTCGCTTCCTCAGAATCCAGGGTAAACCCGAAGGACAGCACCGGATAAATCGGAAGTGAGTGAGTGTTTTATCATCGGCACTCGTCAATGCCATGGGTGATCGGTCGCATCGTCCTTTGTCTTGCCAATTCTCACCGACATTATTGGAGAGTGATACTGAATAGCTGCGAACCAAGTTCACACGGTACCATCCCTTTCCAGCGCCGCCTCTGATACCGTTGTTCGCTCGCTAAAAAAGTTGAGAAGCGATATGCGGTCCAACATCCTCATTCTTGCTGCAAAAGACAGTCGACCGCTGGGCTTTCAAATCAAAGACCTACTTCAGCGCGAAAGTGCCCTTAATGTCCAGATGCTTGACGGGCCCAGCGACGCTGGGAAGTGCCAGGGGGCGCCACCTCAAGTTGTGATTGCGGTTGTACCAAAGGTTAAGGGAGAAGTTGCTGGATTCCTACAGGAACTTCGTTCCCTTGACGTCCGCGCTTCCCTTCTCACGGTATTAAGTCCTGATGCGCTAAACAGCGGTCTCACAGAAGAGCTCGGATTTTGTCATGACATCCTGGTTACGCCCTTGAGAGAGTCGGAAGTGCTCCTACGGGTAAGGCGTCTGGCTGGAGCCGACCACAGAGCTGCTGCCATACGCAAAGCAACGGAAGCATGCGGGTTAGCGCAACTTATAGGTGAAGACCCCCAACTTCTGACTCTAAAGCGGAGAATTCCAATTGTCGCGCGTTTCGATTCCACCGTGCTGCTTACGGGTGAAACCGGAACCGGCAAAGAGAGATTTGCGAGAGCTTTGCACTACTCGAGCCCGCGCGCGTCCATGCCGTTTCTGCCGGTTAACTGTGGCGCAATCCCGATCGATCTCTTCGAAAGTGAATTGTTCGGACATCGTCGGGGCGCGTTCACTGGCGCCGTAGAGGCTCAGCCGGGTCTGATCGCTGAAGCCGAGGGCGGAACACTCTTTCTGGATGAAGTTGAAACCCTAAGCATGGCCAGCCAGGTGAAGCTATTACGCTTCCTGCAAGATCAGGTTTATTACCCGGTCGGCTCCGCCAAATCCAAACAAGCGAATGTCTGGATTTTGGCTTCCACCAACATCGAGCTACCGCTCAAAATCCAGGGGGGAACCTTCCGCGAGGACCTTTACTATCGTCTCGCGGTGATCAGTCTGGCACTGCCTCCGTTGCGGCAGCGAAGAAGCGACATCCCACTTCTAGCCGCGCACTTTTGGAAGATGTATTCAGCGCGCGCCGGGCGCGCAGATCAAACTCTGTCTCCCCAGGTGATGAAGGCTTTGTGCAACTATGAATGGCCAGGCAATGTGCGTGAGCTCCAGAACGTGGTCCAACAACTTGCTGTGCTAAGTGAATCCGAAACTGTTCAACCTGAGGATTTGCCCGTTCCCTGTAAAGCCGGGGCAAACGGAAAAAGTTCCAATTCCTTCGCGAGCAGGAAAGCGGTAGTAATTGAAGAGTTTGAAAAAAACTACCTCATCGATTTACTTCGCATTCATCGCGGAAACGTTACTCAGGCCGCGCTTGAAGCCGGAAAAGATCGGCGGGCGCTCGGACGTTTGATCAAGAAACATCAGATCGCCAAACATCAACGCGATTGATCTTCGTGCGGGTTACGGCCCTCCCACCACTGTGTCGTTTTTGTCCCGCCCCAATTAATCTCTGAAAACCCACTAATTAAGGCCGCAGGCTTACGAACGGTGGGTCACCC
>WNFC01005985.1_pt1 | contig 13364 bp, 8 predicted proteins | sample 5400541 | NCBI WGS metagenome assembly WNFC01 (sample SAMN13153342, study PRJNA577476) | soil metagenome | isolation source: 120 cm saprolite under Douglas fir tree site 2 hole 2 replicate 1 | place: USA:California | collected 2015-04-18
GTAAGGCCAAGCCAGCGCGCCGGAAAATGTGGCGTGGGCGCGCAGACCAAGATTCGCTGACGCTTTCGCTGCGAACTGCAACTGTTCGACAGCCCAGGCTTGCCGGGCGCGGGGATTTCCCTTCACTGACTGCGCTGCGAACCCGTCAAAGGCGATGTCATACGCAGGATGCACGGCCACGAGCTGTCCTTGGAGGTGGGTCGAAAGTTCGGTGAGTGCCAGTCTGTGGCGCGTCAATATTCCGCGCACCTCGTCGCAATATGTCTTGCTCTCGGCGGCGCGCTTAAGGTCAAAGAGGCGGGCATCCCAGGAGGGAATCTGCACGCCTTTGTAGCCGAGCTCCGCGGCCCAGCGCGCAATGTTTTCCAAATTGTTGAACGGAGCCTGGTCGCCCGCAAACTGCGCCAAGAAAATCGCCGGTCCTTTTACTGTGTTCATGCGCGCCTACTCCCGAAACTCGACCGAGCATCTTATTATGTTTTGCCCTCGAGTGCATAAGTTCCCTTGGCCGCAGCAGTGGCTGGTTCAGCGCGACTTGCGTTTGACGCGACGGGGCAGGAGGACTAGCCTTTCAGGCGACAGCGGAAGCTCAAAACGGAAATCCCAGTCAAGGAGAGAGGTATGGAGTTACGACGTTCTCGATGGATTCTGGGCGCGGCTCTCGCAAGCTTCGCCGTGGCGAGGATACTGGCGGGGGCGGATGAGCCCAACGTTACTGAAGACCAGAAAATCGATTTCCTGCAACACGCCAAAGTCATTGCCAGCCAGCCGGAAAAGAAGGGAAAATCCAACGCGTCACACGTGACGCTCAGCGACGGAAAGCTCGCCCACGACGCGTCTTTTCAGCCCATTGACGAAAAGAAGCCTCAAGGGCCGGGCCCGGGCGGAGGGATAGAGCTCAACTTTAGGGACTATTGGGGATACGACATCGCCGGCTATCGCATTGCCAAACTATTGGGAATGGACGACATGGTTCCCGTTTACACCGAGCGCAAGTGGAACGGGACAACGGGGGCCATTTCCTGGCGGGTTTCCGACGTCCAGTTTGATGAGGCCAACCGGCACAGCCGGAAAATCGATGTGCCGGCGTCGGTCCTTGACGGGTGGAACAAGCAGATGTACAAGCTTCGCGTCCTCACTCAGCTCTTCTACGACATGGACGACAACCTGACCAATGTGCTCATCACCAAGGATTGGAAGATTTGGCGGATTGATTTCACCCGCGGCTTCCGGCTTCAGCGCGACTTGAAGAACTCCAAAGACCTCGTGCAGTGCGACCGCCAGGTGCTCGCCAAACTACGGCTGCTCGGTTATGACCAGGTGTACGGCGCGACGAAACCGTATCTAACCAAGGACGAAGTCAAGGCGTTGATTGCCCGGCGCGACAAGATGGTGGCTCATTTCGATGAGCTCGTCGCGCAGAAGGGCGAGAGCGAGGTCCTTTATTGATTCGGAATCCTCCTATCTTCTATCCGGCGTGGTCCTTGTGAGCCGCAGGGCCGGGGAGTAGAATTTTTGCCATCGTTTTGTGGGAGGTGGCTATGGCTCGTAATGTGCGCTGCGGCCTGATTCAAGTGCGATGTGAATGGTCGCCGGAAAAACTGTCGCTTGGCGAAATCAAAGAAAAAATGATTGCCAAGCATGAACGCCTGATCGCCGACGCCGCCAAGAAAAAGGTGCAAATCCTGGGCCTGCAGGAACTCTTCTACGGTCCTTATTTTTGTGCCGAACAGCAGACGCGCTGGTACGAGCTGACCGAGCGCGTGCCCAGCGGACCTACGATCTCGCGGATGCAGAAACTGGCGAAAAAGCACCAGATGGTGCTGGTCGTGCCGATCTACGAAGTGGAAATGACCGGGGTGTACTACAACACCGCAGCGGTGATCGACGCGGACGGCCGCTATCTCGGGAAATATCGCAAGCACCATATCCCGCACTGCCATCCGGGATTCTGGGAGAAATTTTATTTCACACCGGGAAATGCCGGGTATCCGGTCTTCGAGACGCGCTACGCGCGCGTCGGCGTGTACATCTGCTATGACCGCCATTTTCCTGAAGGCGCGCGCATTCTGGGGCTCAACGGTGCGGAGATTGTCTACAATCCTTCGGCGACGGTCGCCGGGCTGTCTGAATATCTCTGGGAACTTGAGCAGCCCGCGCACGCGGTGGCCAATGCGTATTTCGTTGCGGCCATAAACCGCGTGGGCACGGAACAGCCGTGGAAAATCGGGGAGTTCTACGGCAAGAGTTATTTTTGCAATCCGCGCGGGGAGATCGTGGCGCAGGCCAGCCGCGACAAAGACGAGCTGCTCGTTGCCGAGCTGAACTTGGATGAGATTCAGCAGGTTCGCGATACGTGGCAGTTCTATCGCGACCGGCGGCCGGAATCTTACGGCGAAATCACACGCACGCGCGCGGCGGAGAATGCTGCGGCCGCGGACTGAGCGCCCTATAAATGGACCATGCCATGGCCACCGCCGTTTCTACATCGCAAACCTGCCGGAATTTCATCAATGGCCGGTGGGTTGAATCTTCCGCGACGCGCGCGTCCGAGCGCCGCAATCCCGCCTACCTCGACGAAATCGTCGGCTTCGCGCCGCTCTCAACGCGCGAGGAGACGCGCGAAGCGGTCGGTGCCGCCCAGGCGGCTTTTCCGGTCTGGCGCGACACGCCGGCTCCCGTGCGCAGCCGCGTTATCGCCAAAGCAGCACTGCTGATGGAGCAGCAAAAGGATGATCTTGCGCGCTTAATGACGCGCGAAGAGGGCAAGACGCTGAAGGACGCGCTTGGAGAAGTGCAGAAATCCATCAACATCCTGGAATTCATGGCTGGAGAAGGCCGGCGCATGGGCGGCGAAACACTGCCGAGCGAACTGCCAAAGAATTTTGCGTATACGCTGAAGCAACCCCTCGGCGTGATCGCCGCGATTGCGCCGTGGAATTTCCCCGTTTCGATCCCCGTTTGGAAGATCGCTCCGGCATTAGTGGCCGGAAACACCGTTGTATTTAAGCCCGCCACGCTCACTCCGTTCACCGGCGCCGGAGTGATTCAGATTTTCGAACAAGCGGGCGTTCCGGCAGGCGTGCTGAATATGGTTGTGGGTTCCGGCAGCGAAGTTGGCGATGAACTCTTGCAGCATCCCGACGTCCGGGCGATTTCCTTCACTGGCTCAAATGAAGTTGGCAGCGAGCTGTACGCGCAGGGCGCTCGGCGCATGAAGAAGTGCCAGTGCGAAATGGGAGGGAAAAATCCGCTGGTGATTCTGTCCGATGCGGATCTACCACTGGCCGTGGAGTCCACGGTCTTCGGCGCCTTCGCTTCCACCGGGCAGCGCTGTACCGCTACCAGCCGCGTCATCATTGAAGAATCGGTCGCCGACAAGTTCGTGCAGCTTCTCGTGGAGCGTACCTCCAAACTCCGCACCGGGAATGGTCTCGAGCCGGGAATCGACATGGGACCGGCGGTTGACGAATCGCAGTTAAAAACCGATTTGCATTACATCGAGATCGGCAAAAAAGAAGGCAAGCTCATGCTCGGAGGCGAGCGCCTCAGCGGCGGGGCATATGACCGAGGTTATTTTGTGCCGCCGACGATTTTCGATCACGTCGCGCCTGATTCCACTATTGCGCAAGACGAGATCTTCGGCCCGGTGCTTTCGATCATTCGTGTGCGTGATTTCGACGAAGCACTGCACGTGGCCAACTCAGTCCGTTATGGCCTTTCCAGCTCGCTCTATTCCAACGACGCCGCAAAAATTTTTGAATTCATCGACCGCATCGAGACCGGCATCACGCATGTGAATTCGCCGACGGTGGGCGGCGAAGCGCAGCTTCCCTTCGGGGGCATGAAAGCCACCGGCGTCGGAATGCGCGAAATGGGCCGCGTGGCCATCGACTTCTTCACCGAACTGAAGGCCGTGTACATCGATTTCACGGGGCGCAAGCGTGAATCCAACATCTACTAGCCGAAATGACTGACGCCTACACCGCAACTCTCGCCGCCGATACCATCCGCGAGAGTTCGCTCTATAACAAGGACCTCGCGCCGGTTTCCCCGGAGCGGCGCACGTGGCGCACCTACAACTACGCGGCGCTGTGGATCTCCATGAGCGTCAACATCCCGACCTACATGCTGGCCAGTGGCATGATTGCCGGCGGGATGAACTGGAAGCAGGCGTTGTTCACCGTGTTCCTCGGAAATCTGTTGGTGCTGATTCCCATGTTGCTCAACGCGCATGCCGGCGCGCGCTACGGAATTCCATTTCCGGTATTCGCGCGTGCTTCGTTCGGAGTGCTCGGCGCTAACATTCCAGCCATACTCCGCGCCTTGGTCGCATGCGGTTGGTTCGGCATTCAAACGTGGATTGGCGGCGAAGCCATCAACGCCATGCTTGTCGCGCTCGCTCCCAGTTGGGGCCGCTTCGCATATGGTCCTGCGGTGTGCTTCGTGGCGTTCTGGTTGTTAAATGTCGTCGTGATTTTGCGGGGCATCGAAACCATCCGTTTCCTGCAAGGCATATCCGCGCCGTTCCTGCTTCTCATCGGCCTCGCGCTGCTGCTCTGGGCGCGCCGCAAAGCCGGCGGCTTCGGCCCCATGCTGGCCACGCCCTCCAAATTCCAAAGTTTCGGCGACTTCTTCCGCTTCTTCGTCCCGTCGCTGACCGGAGTCGTCGGCTTCTGGGCCACGGTGTCGCTCAACATCCCGGACTTCACCCGTTATGCACGCAGCCAACGCGACCAGATGATCGGCCAGGCCCTCGGATTGCCCGCCACGATGACCTTCTATTCCTTCATCGGCATCGCGGTAACATCGGCGACGCTTATCATCTTCGGGCAAGCGCTGTGGGATCCGGTCGCGGTGCTCTCGCGACTCGGCGATCCTTTTGCCGTGGTCCTTGCCATGCTTGCCCTGCTGATGGCCACGCTTAACGTGAATGTTGCGGCCAACGTCGTTTCTCCGGCCAACGACTTTTCTAATTTATCGCCGCGCCGCATCAGCTTTCGCACCGGCGGTTTAATCACTTGCTTGGCGGGCATCGCCATGCAGCCGTGGAAGCTGATGGCTAATTATGGGAGCTACATTTTTGGGTGGCTGGTCGGCTACTCCGGATTTCTCGGCCCGATCGCTGGCGTTCTGATCTGTGATTATTTTGTCGTGCGCAAGAAGAATCTAGCGCCGCAGGATTTGTACGTGCGCGGAGGACAGTACGAATATTCACGTGGCTTCAACTGGCAAGCTATCGCTGCACTCGCCGCGGGCGCTGCCGTCGCCTTCATCGGCCTTCTCGTGCCACCGCTGCGCATTCTTTACAATTACGCCTGGTTCGTGGGATTCGGCGTCAGCTTCTTCGCTCATCTCGCACTGATGAAAGTCAACCGGCCTCAGGCCATTGCCCAAGCTGCCGACTAAAGGAGCACCATGGATTTCGGAATCACGATCAAACCCGACCTGACGATCGACCGCATTGTGAACCTGACTCGCGAGGCGGAATCCTCTGGGTTCACCTACGGCTGGGTCTTCGACTCCCACGTCATCTGGATGGAGCCCTTCCCGCTGCTCACGCTAATGGCCAGCAGCACAAAAAACATGCGGCTGGGCACTTGCGTCACCAATCCCGCGGTCCGCGACGTCACCGTATCCGCCAGCCTTTTTGCCACGCTAAATGTTTTTTCGCATGGCCGCATGCAACTTGGCATTGGCCGCGGAGACAGCTCACGCCGCGTCCTAGGCAAAAAGCCAACGACCCTAGAAAATCTCGAAGAGTTTGTGCGCGTTTTTCGCGCGCTCAATTCCCGAAACTCCGTTGAGCTCGATGGCGTCAGCACGCGTTTTCCTTGGGCGACGGGTGGCGCTCCACCGGTCTGGGTAGCGGGCTACGGTCCCAAAGCGTTGCGCACCGCCGGACGAATCGGGGACGGTGTCATTCTGCAATTCGCCGATCCCGACTTGATTGAATGGTGCCTTGGCTTCGTCCGTGAGGGCGCTCGCGAGGCTGGCCGCGATCCCAGCAAAATCGAAGTGATGGCCGCCGCACCGGTATGGGCTTCTGACGACTTAAAGCTCGCCCGCGAACGCGTGCGCTGGTTCCCCGCGCTGGTTTCGAATCACGTAATGGATCTCATTTCCAAATACAAGCCGGAAGAGCTGCCCAAATCACTGGTCTCGTACGTGCAAAATCGCGGCAAGTATGATTACCTGCATCACTGCGAGGTTGGCAGCGATAACGCGGATTTTGTGAGCGACGAAATCGTTGACCGCTTCTGCCTGGTCGGCCCCATAGAGCAGCACCGCAGAAAACTTGAAGCGCTGCGGAAAGCCGGCGTGACGCAGTTCAATATCTACCTGATGTGCGGAGATGAAGAAAAAACCCTGGAAACGTACGGTCGCGAAGTCCTTCCGCATTACAGTAGTGCCGTTTCTAAATCCACCGCTTAGGTCGAGGCCCCGCAAATGCGTTTTGACACGGTAATTCGAAACGGCACGGTGGTGACCACCACGGACACATGCGTCGCGGACATCGGGATCATTGGCGACAGGATCTCCGCCATTGGCGCGGGGCTCCCCGTCGAAAACGCCGGGCGCGTAATCGACGCAGCTAGTCACTTCGTGCTTCCTGGCGGCATCGACGTTCACACGCATCTGGACATGCCCTTCGGCGGCACCACCAGCGCCGACGATTTCGAAACCGGCACGATCGCGGCGGCCTTCGGCGGCACCACCACGCTCATCGATTTTGCCATTCAATACAAAGGGCAAACGTTGCGCCAGGCCTTCGACACCTGGATGCAAAAAGCGCAGCCCAAAGCGGTCACCGACTATGCCTTCCATTGCATCATCACCGATCTCGGCGGCGCGCAGCTCGAGGAGATGGGCCAACTCGTTCGCGAAGGGGTGACCAGTTTCAAGCTCTTCATGGCTTATCCCGGCGTGTTCATGCTCGACGATGCCACGATTTTTCGCGCCATGCGGCAGGCCGCGAAGCATTCCGGCCTGATCTGTATGCACGCCGAAAATGGCGGCGCGATCGACGTCATCGTGCAGCAGGCCCTCGCTGAAGGCAAGCGCGCGCCGAAGTATCACGCGCTCACCCGGCCTACGACCGCCGAAGCCGAGGCTACGGGGCGCGCTATCGCGCTGGCGGAAATGGCCGGCGCGCCCGTGTACATCGTGCACCTCTCGTGCAACGAAGCGCTCGAAAAAGTTCGCGAAGCGCGCGACCGCGGGCTCCCCGCCTATGCGGAGACCTGCCCGCAATATCTGTATCTCTCTCTGGAAAATATGGACGTGCCGGGTTTCGAAGGGGCGAAGTATGTTTTCACGCCGCCGCTCCGGGAAAAATGGCACCAGGAAAAACTTTGGCAAGGCCTTGCCAAGGACACCCTGCAGGTTGTTTCTACCGATCACTGCCCATTTTGTTTCAAGGAACAGAAGGAATTAGGCAAGGACGATTTCACCAAGATTCCCAACGGGGGTCCCGGCATCGAACACCGCCTAAGCCTAATCTACACGGGCGGCGTGCACGGAAAGCGCTTTAGTCCCAACCGCTTCGTCGAAATCGTTTCGACAGCACCGGCAAAGCTTTTCGGTTTGTATCCCCGCAAAGGAACCATCGCGGTGGGCTCCGACGCTGACCTTGTCATTTTCAATCCTAATCAGGAAGAAACCATCAGCGCGAAAACGCATCACATGCGCGTGGACTATTCGATGTTCGAAGGCATTCGCATCAAAGGCGTTCCCCGCACCGTGCTGTCGCGCGGCCGCACGGTCATCGATTCTGGAAAATTCGTTGGCCGCCCCGGCTCCGGTCAATTCCTCCGGCGCCAGACCTACGCAGGCATCTAGTCGTCCCCCCGAACGTATTGCTGGTAATTGTGAAGCTGACACCCTGCAGCAGGCAGCGGCCAACGGCTGAATCAATCAAGCATGTGAGACTTTTTTCTCGTAGGTATCGAAGCTTGCGGCGGTGACACGAATCTCTTCCAGTGTTTGATCACGGCGCAGCACGCCATTTTCCAGCACGGTTTCGAGCTGATCGTCCGTACGGACGGGAGCTGCGCCATCGACCTTGAGGGTGACGAAGTCCTGGCCTTCCTTCAGCACGATGAAGCGTCCAGCGCGCGAATCCTTGCCGGGGTCGGTGACCGGCTGCTTGTAGACGTCGTGCCATTGGCCATTGATGTCGATCGCGGAGCATTTCAGCGCGAAGCGCAGCGTGTCGCGATTGATCTGCTGCAGGAGCGCGCCGCCCATGCCGAAGCTCCAGTTGTCCATGGACCAGCCTCTGCGGGTTAGCTGGAAAATCATGTTTTGAATGGTGTGGTAGTTCACGCCGTCGCCCTGGATGAAGCGGACTTGCGGCGCGATGACCTTCCAGCCTTTGCGGTTCACTTCGTAGCCGAATTTTTCGGCGGCGATGTTGAAAATCGTCTCGAGGACAGCAACGGCATCGCCGCTATCGGGGCGAATGACCAGCGTGCCTTCGCGCTGCATCACTTTGTCGCGCAGCTTGCCGCCCCACAAATTTTGGACCGCGTTGTAGATGTCATAGGAATCGCTGACGCAGGCGATGATTCCTTCCGGGACGTTGTTTAGCACATTTTCAAAGGCATCGACCTCGTGGTCCCTGCCCCATGCGGTCATGGTGGAGTGCTCGGAAGCGGGAATGCTGATGCCGGGCATGTCGGCGCCGTAGTACTGCTGGAGCAGTTCGATGGCGGCAAGGTTGTCCGTTCCCAAGAAATTGAAGAGGTGCGCCGCACCGCCGATGGCCGCGGATTCACGGCTGCTCACGCCGCGGAAGCCAAAGTCGTGGAGCTTGATAGGCAAAAGAGACGGATCACCGGTGCGCACCAGCGCCTCGCCAATAGCCTGCTTTATGGCGCGGCTGAGCGTTGCCACGGTGACCGGATACCAGACCTGAAGCAAAACCGTTTCTGCCCAATTTGTCAGCCAGTAAAATTCCGGGTCGGTGTTTTCGAGGGTGATGATGGCGTTCTGCGCTGAAACGAGCGAGCCTTCCTTGACCGCTTTAATCCGCAGCGGCAGAACTCCGCCGTACTTTGCGTGCAGACTTTTCCAGCCTGCATAGTTGAAACACTTGGGATTTCCGCCGAAATGTTTGTCGGCGAATTCTCTGGCTTCCTCAATGTCTTCGCCGGTGAAAACTCTGCCGGCAAAGTTCGCTTTCACGATGTATTGCAGTCCGGCAACTTGCGCGTGATCGAAGAAACCGCCGCGCGAGCAAACGTAGGAATAGATGAAGCGCGTGTTTGGCGGATATTGCCACCAATGCGTGAGTTTGTAGCTATCGGTGTTGAGGATCGGATTGAGGCGAAGAGGTTGAATCGTAAGCTCCTGAAAAGCACACTTTCAAGTCGACGTGGTTGCCAGATCCGCAGTTGAGGTTCTTCGCGCATCCTTATCGGATGCGCTCAGAATGACAGGAATCGAGCGCCGCGATGTGTGGTGACGGGCGGTCACAACTGGTCCAGAGTGAAGGCCACGAAGAGCAAACGCTGATCGCGCTGGATTTGCAGGACCACTGGTGCTCCCGGTGGCAGGGATTGTAGCGCGGCGCGTAACCGCTCGAGGGTGGTCATGGGCCGGCCGTTCAGCGTACGGATTACATCGCCCGTGGTAAGGGGAATTTCCGCGCCTTCGCTGGAGCGGGCCACGACGATAATGCCGAACGGGTCGCGAAGGTCCTGCGCCATCGCGGCGATTTTCTGGTCAATTTCCACGCCGATGATGCCCAGCGGGCGCACCAGGTTTTTCTCCGGATCGGCAAGCGATGCGATCTGATCCATTTCATGGGGAGCCTCGACGACAGGAACCTCGAAAGCCAGCTTTTCCTTGCCGCGCAAGACTTCCAGGTGCACTTTGGCGCCGGCGTCGACGGACATTAGCCGGAAGGAAACATAAGGAACGCTATCGGCCGCTCGGCCATCGACGGTGAGGAGGATATCTCCAGCGCGCACACCCGCAGTTAGTGCGGGGCTTCCTGGCAGAACATCGGAGACAATCACGCCATAGCTCCGCGGAAGATTCAGGGCTGCGGCGAGAACCGGCGAGATGGTCTGCACGCCGATGCCGATTTGCGCGCGATGAATATGTCCGAACTTGCGGAGCTGCTGATACGCAACATTGATCACATTGCTGGGAATAGCGAAGCCAAGCCCTTCGTTTCCGCCGGACTGCGAAAGGATAAAGGTGTTGATGCCGACCACTTCGCCGTCGACGTTCACCAGCGGGCCGCCGGAATTTCCGGGATTGATGGGCGCGTCGGTTTGAATGTAGACCATCGGAGAATCCGGATCGATCTGGCGCGCCACGGAGGAAACGACGCCAAGTGTGACCGTGTTGCGCAAACCCTCCGGGCTGCCGAAGGCGAGAACAACTTCCCCTTGATGGATGTTGCGGTACCGCGCAAGAGGAAGCGCAGCGAACTTTACGTTGTCGACCTTGAGGAGGGCCACATCGATGTCCCGCGCGACGCCCACAACGCGAGCGGGAACGATGTTGGTGCGCGCGGAGAGGATGGCTTGCAGGGAACCGTCCGAAACGCCCTCGGGCACCACGACTTGCACGCGCTGCGCTCCGGTGACGACGTGCGCGTTCGTAATGATGTAGCCGGCCGGGTCGATCACAAAACCAGAGCCGATGGCGCGCTGACGGCCAATGACGACGGCGGTGTTGCTGTGCTCTCCGGAATCAATGGGTCCGTACCCGGTGACCAATATTTGCACCACGCTGGGTGAGACCTTCTTGATCAGTGCGTCGACGGATTCGTTGAGCTTGCGAAGTGTGTTGTCGCCGCGCTCCTGAGCCGTAGCTGATGTAGCGTGAGATACCATGAAGAGCGCCAGAATCGCGGCAGGAAATACACGCCGGACCCATTTGAACTTGGAACCAATCATAGAAGCCTCTTTACTATGCGACTTCGAGGATATAACGGGAAGCGATGGTCGCCAAACCCTGGCATGCCATAATGCGCTACCGCTCGGAAGGCGACAACACTCGGGTCTCTCTTGCGCCTTTCCTAAGCGTGCCTAACTGTCCAAACGGGCACGCGGGTTGCGCGCGGACGGGATACGACGACAAAAAAATGACAGCATGGTGTGTCGCTTTTTGCTCGTGAGAGAATCTAAGACTCATGGCACGAATACAGACCATCGAAGACAACAAACTTGAAGAGGCGCGTACCCGCAAGAAGCACTGGAAACGCTGGGGACCGTACCTGTCCGAGCGGCAATGGGGCACGGTGCGCGAGGATTACAGCGCGGGGGGTACCGCATGGGAGTACTTTCCTCACGACCATGCGCGCTCAAGAGCATATCGATGGGGCGAAGACGGCATTGGAGGCATCAGCGACCGGCACCAGATGATTTGCTTTGGCCTGGCGATGTGGAATGGGCGCGATCCCATATTGAAGGAGCGGCTTTTCGGCTTGACGGGCAACGAAGGAAACCACGGCGAGGACGTCAAGGAGCAATATTTTTACCTGGATTCGACGCCAACGCACAGCTACATGCGCATGCTCTACAAGTACCCACAGGCGGAGTTTCCGTATGCGTGGTTGCTGGAGGAAAATCGGCGCCGGAGCAAGGAGCAGCCGGAATTTGAGCTGCTCGATACCGGAGTGTTCGAGGAGAACCGCTACTTTGACGTATTTGTGGAATACGCGAAGGCCGATGTCGAAGATATCTTGATTCGCATCACCGCGGTAAATCGCGGGCCGCAGAGCGCTGAGCTACAACTGCTGCCTTCCTTGTGGTTTCGCAATACCTGGTCGTGGGGTAAGGACCCGCGCCGTCCCTCGATGCGCATTGCTACCAGCGTGCCAGGAAGCTTGTGCACCGAATTGGATCATTGGCAGTATGGCAAACGATGGCTGCTTTGCGCCGGCCAGCCGGGGCTGCTGTTCACCGAAAACGAAACGAACTATCAACGACTGTATGGTGGGAAGAACCGGTCGTACGTGAAGGACGCCTTTCATGGCTATGTGATTCGTGGCGATAAAGCGGCTGTGAATCCCGGACAGGTAGGGACAAAAATGGCGGCGCTGTACCGGCTTGGGCTGGGCGCCGGCGAATCTATGACGCTGAAGCTACGGCTGACGGATATGGAGCCCCTCGGTGCGATGGACGGCAATTCGCCGATGGTAGGAGCGATCAACGCGCCAGGACATGCCGAGCGCGCGGAAGGCGTTCCGGGCACGAACGATTTTGGCGCAGGCTTCGACGATCTATTTGCCCGGCGCCAAAAAGAGGCTGACGCGTTCTACGCTTCACGTCTCCCCAAGGAATTGTCGGAGGATGCCAAGCTGGTGATGCGGCAAGCCTTCGCCGGAATGATGTGGAACAAACAGTTCTATCACTACGACGTGCGCACGTGGCTTGACGGCGACCCCGCCGGCCCGCCCCCTCCGAAAGAACGGCTGCAGGGGCGCAACCATGATTGGACGCACTTGTACACCGACGATGTGCTTTCGATGCCAGACAAGTGGGAATATCCGTGGTTCGCGGCGTGGGACTTGGCGTTTCACACCATTCCCATCGCGCTGATCGATCCGGATTTTGCGAAGGACCAGCTCATTCTGTTGCTGCGTGAGTGGTACATGCATCCGAACGGACAATTGCCCGCGTACGAGTGGGCGTTTGGGGACGTGAATCCGCCAGTGCATGCGTGGGCGGCCTTTCGGGTTTACAAGATCGAGAGGCGCTTGCGTGGAGTGGGGGATCGCGGATTCCTGGAAAAAGTGTTTCACAAGCTGCTGCTAAATTTCACCTGGTGGGTGAACCGTAAAGATCCGGAGGGCATGAATATTTTCGAGGGCGGATTTCTGGGGCTCGACAATATCGGAGTATTTGACCGCTCCGCGCCGCTTCCCACCGGAGGGCATCTGGAGCAATCCGACGCAACGAGTTGGATGGGCATGTATTGTCTGAATATGTTAGCCATCGCATTAGAACTTGCGAAGGAAGATCCGGCGTACGAGGACGTAGCCAGCAAATTCTTTGAACATTTCGTGCACATCGCGCATGCAATGAACGATATGGGCACAGATGGGCGGTCGTTGTGGGATGAGGAGGATGGTTTTTACTATGACGTGCTGCAACTGCCCAACGGCGAAGAACACTTTCTGAAGATTCGCTCGATGGTCGGCTTGATTCCGCTGTTTGCCGTGGAAACGCTGGAGCCGGAAATCGTGGACCGCTTGCCGGGCTTCAAGCGGCGGATGCAGTGGTTCATCGACAACCATCCGGATATGCCGGAACACATCGAGACGACGCAGCGTTCGGCGCGCGGCGTGCGCCGGTTGCTCTCGCTGGTGAGCCGGGGACGGTTGAAGCGTGTGTTGGAGC
>WNFC01012003.1_pt1 | contig 13364 bp, 12 predicted proteins | sample 5400541 | NCBI WGS metagenome assembly WNFC01 (sample SAMN13153342, study PRJNA577476) | soil metagenome | isolation source: 120 cm saprolite under Douglas fir tree site 2 hole 2 replicate 1 | place: USA:California | collected 2015-04-18
GCACGCGGTGGCGAACAAGGTCGGATATCCCGATCGCTGGCGGGATTACGCGTCGGTCGACATCGTGCGCGGCGATTTTTTCGGAAACGCGACGCGCGCCACAGTCTTCGAATCGAATCGCGATCTGGCGAAGATCGGCAAGCCGGTCGATCGCGGCGAGTGGGGCATGACGCCGCCGACCGTCAACGCGTACTACAACCCGCAGATGAACGACATCAACTTCCCCGCCGGCGTTTTGCAGCCGCCGCTCTACGATGCCAAGCTCGATGATGCGCCCAATTACGGGAACACCGGTTCAACCATTGGTCACGAGCTGACGCACGCGTTCGATGACGAGGGACGTCAGTTCGACGGCGCAGGGAATTTGAAAGACTGGTGGACCGAGGAAGACGCGAAGAAATTCGAAGAGCGCGTGCAATGCGTGCGCGATCAGTACGCGCAGTACACGATCGTCGATGACATCAAGATCAACTCAAAGCTGACATCCGGCGAAGACGTCGCGGACCTCGGCGGAACGCTGCTGGCGTACATCGCGTGGAAAGATGCGGTCGCGAATCAGCATCTCGAGCCGATCGACGGCTTCACGCCCGATCAGCGATTCTTCATCGGTTTCGCGCAGTGGGCATGCGAAAACCAGCGCGCCGAAAATCTGCGCGCAAATGCCATCACCAATCCGCACTCGCCGGGCAAGTATCGGATCAACGGCATCGTCTCAAACATGCCTGAATTTCAGCGCGCGTTCAATTGCGCCGATGGGAGTCCGATGGTGCGGGGTTCCAAGGCTTGTAAAGTCTGGTAAGCCCGGTAAGGACTGTACGGCCGGAGAGCTGTCGTGTTGTAGTATTAGCGCCCCACACGAGGCCCGATCCTCATCGAGCGTGCCGCTGCTTTCGTCCCATTATGGATTACCAAAGTTTGGCTGCGTGGCAGCGTGCGATGGAGTTGTGCGATGAGGTCTATCGCGTTACCTCAACTTTCCCCAAAAGCGAGATCTATCGCCTGAGCTCGCAATTGCGGGAGAGCGCGGTGTCCGTGCCCTCGAACATTGCCGAAGGCGAAGGGCGAATCACTCGCGGAGAACGTAGGCAATTTCTCGGACACGCACGCGGGTCTCTATACGAGGTTGAAACGCAGTTGCTTCTTGCTCGTCGCGTTGGATACAGCGTGAGCGACGACGCGTTCAAGCGCGTGCGAAAAGCGAAGAACGCGCTCGAGGGCTACATCGCGTGGGTAGACAGACGCTAGCGCGCTCTGCCTCCGCCCAAGCTCACCGTCCTTACAGTCCTTACCGTCCTTACCAACTGTTAGGGCCAAATTCCTCGAACGAGCGCGACCGAGGTAACCCGCTTGATCGCGAGCGCGAACGCCGCAGTGCGCAGGTCGACGTTTGCTGTGTGGCGATCCTTGATCTCGATCTGCATCTGCAGCACGGCGTCGGTGGCCGCCTCCATCTTTTCCAGCAGGTTCTGATTGACGTGCTCCTCGCTCCAGTGCTCGTTCTCGATGTTCTGCACCCATTCGAAATAGCTGACCGTGACGCCGCCGGAGTTGGCGAGAATGTCGGGAAGCACCGGGACGCCTCGCTCGAACAGGATGCGATCGGCCGCCGGCGTCGTCGGTCCGTTGGCCGCTTCAGCAATCATCTTCGCGCGCACGCCGCGAACGTTGTTCTCGCGGATCTGATTCTCGAACGCTGCCGGAATCAGAATGTCGCACTTCAGATGCAGCAGCTCTTCGTTGGTGATGTTTTTTGTTTCCGGAAGGCCGATCACCGAGCCCGTGCGCTTCTTGTGAGCGAGGGCCGCTTTCGGATCGATTCCTGATTCGGAGGTCACGCCGCCGGTCGAGTCGCTCACTCCGATGACGCGCGCGCCCGCTTCGGCGAAGAGTCGCGCGGCGATCGAGCCGGCATTGCCGAATCCCTGAATCGCGACCGTCGCGCCTTGCAGCGCGTTGAGTCCCGGCACCGCCCCCTGTTCGATTGCGCGCCGGGTTGCGAAGAGACATCCCCGCGCCGTCGCTTCGTTGCGGCCGAGTGAGCCGCCCATGGCGACCGGCTTGCCGGTGACCACCGGCAGATTGTTCTTTCCGGCGTGCATCATGTCGTAGGTGTCGTAGATCCATGCCATCGTCTCGGCGTTGGTATTGATGTCGGGCGCCGGAATGTCGGTATGCGGACCGATGGTGTCGCCGAGCTCAGTGATGAACCGGCGCGTCACCTTCCGCAGCTCATTTTTCGAAAGCTCTTTCGGATTGCAGATCACGCCGCCCTTCGCGCCGCCGAAGGGGACGTCGGCCACCGCGCACTTCCAGGTCATCCATGACGCCAGCGCGCGCACTTCGTCGGCGTTGACCTCAGGGTGATAACGAATGCCGCCTTTGCCGGGACCGCGCACGCGCGAGTGCTGCGCGCGATACCCGGAAAAAATCTTTACCGAGCCATCGTCGCATTCGATTGGAAATTCGACTTTCAGCAGCCGCATCGTGCCGCGCAGCCAGTCGCGGAGACCGTTCGGGAGATCGGCGACGTATTTGGCCGCGGTGTCGAATTGCTGCTGGGCGATGTCGTAGGGATTGAGATTCTCGACGGTTTTTTCAACGGACGACGCAGAGTTCCGCTCACCTTCGCGCACACCCATAGCTCATGTCCTCCTTTGCGTGAGGTCAAAACGATAGTTAAACTGCCGGCCCATTGTCCAATCCGGAGGCCCTGATGAAACGAATTGTCACCGCGATGTTGGCATCACTCTGCTGCATCTCCCTTTTTGCCATCGACATCAACGACACCCGGCTGCTGACCGATCCCGCTGTCAGCAAGGACCACATCGCCTTCGCCTACGCGAACGATCTGTGGGTCGCGAACCTCGACGGCAGTAACGTTCGGCGGCTGACATCACATCCCGGCCTGGAGTCCGGGCCTCGCTTTTCGCCCGACGGCTCGACGATCGCGTTCACCGGCCGCTACGACGGAAACGTCGATGTCTACGTCGTTCCAACCGCCGGCGGCGTGCCGAAACGCCTCACCTGGCACCCCCTGAACGACGTCGTTCTCGGATTCACCCCGGACGGATCGTCGGTGCTCTTCTCATCGCCCCGCGAGGTCTACACCCGCCGCTTTCTGCAACTGTTCACGGTTCCGGTGGCAGGCGGCAGCGTCACGAAGCTTCCGATTCCAAATGCCACCAAAGCGACCTACTCGCCTGACGGAAAGAAGATCGTGTACCAGCCCATCGGCGACGCCTTCACGGAGTGGAAGCGCTACCGCGGCGGGCAGGTGTCGCGGCTGATGATTTTTGATACCACCTCCAATGCGGTGGAGCAGATTCCGCAGCCGGCGGCGCGCTGCAACGACACCGATCCGATGTGGATCGGCGACAAGGTCTATTTCCGCTCCGACCGCAGCGGCGAATTCAATCTTTACGCGTACGACACGAAATCGAAACAGGTCGAGCAACTGACGCGCTACACGGACTGGCCGGTCATGAAGGCCAGCGCCGGAGCGGGAAGGATCATCTTCGAGCGTGGCGGATATCTCTCGCTTTTCGATCCCGCGACCCGGAAAGACGCGCGGTTGAAAATCGGCGTCTCGGCGGACCTGGTGGAGGCGAGGCCGAGGTGGGCGAAGGGAGCAAAGTATGTGCGGCATGCGAGTCTGTCGCCGTCCGGCGCGCGGGCAGCGTTGGAGTATCGCGGCGAGATCGTGACCGTGCCGATGGAGAAAGGCGACGATCGCAACATCACCCAATCGGCGACAGCGAATGATCGCTGGCCGGCGTGGTCACCGGACGGGAAATCGATCGCCTGGTTCACTGACGAATCGGGCGAGTACGAATTGCGCATCGCGCCGCAGGATGGCAGGGAAGCAGCTCGCAACATCAAACTCGATGGCGCCGGTTTCTACTTGCGGACGCCGGCGATCCGGTTTTCGATCCGAATGGCAAATACCTCTACTTCGTCGCGTCGACGAACGCCGGACCGACCGACGACTGGTTCTCGATGTGGAACAACAGCGCGCGCTCGACGAACTCGATGTACATCGTCGTGCTCGCGAAAGGCGTCCCTTCACCGATCGCAAAAGAGAGCGACGAAGAGGGCAAGAAATCCGACGAAGCGAAATCAGACGAGAAGAAATCGGACGACAAGAAATCAGATGAGAAGAAGGAGCCGGCGAAAGTCACCGTCGATCTCGACGGCCTCGGCCAGCGCATCCAGGCCATTCCGCTTCCGGAGGCTGTCTACTCGAATCTGCAGGTCGCGAAGACCGGGGAGCTTTATTACCTGAAGAGCACCGGCGGACAGGACCGCTTTGAGCGGGGTGAGACGAGTCTCGAACATTACAGCCTCAGCAAGCGTAAAGAAGACGCACTCGCCGAGAAAGTCGATGGCTTCGAGCTCTCGCGCGATGGCAAGCGCATGCTGGTGAGGGTCAAGGAAGCACTCTCAATCGCCGACGTCGGCGAAAAAATCGATCTGACCAAGCACAAGCTGGCAGTCGACAAGATCGAGGTCAAGATCGATCCGGTCGCGGAGTGGCATCAGATCTTCAACGAAGCCTGGCGCATCAATCGCGATTATTTCTACGACCCCAACATGCACGGCAATGACTGGAAGGCCGTGAAAGCGAAGTACGAAGTGTTCCTTTCCGATATCTCCGTGCGCCAGGATCTCACCCGCGTGATGGAGTGGATGTTCAGCGAGCTGTCGGTCGGCCATCACCGCATGGCGGGCGGCGACTCGCTCGCCAATACCGATACGATCCCGGGTGGGCTGCTTGGCGCAGACTACAAAGTCGAGAACGGCCGTTATCGGTTCGCGAAAGTCTACGGAGGGCTGAACTGGAATCCGGAGCTGCGCGCGCCGCTGACCGAGCCCGGCGTCGACGTCAAGACCGGCGAGTATCTGCTGGCGGTCGAAGGAAAGGATCTCAAGTATCCGGAAAACCTCTACAGCCGGTTCGAGCGAACCGCCGGGCGGATCATCGAGATCACTGTCGGGCCCAACCCGGACGGCACCGGATCGCGAGCCGTGAAGGTTGTTCCCATTGAAGACGAGTCCGCATTGCGCAATCGCGATTGGGTCGAGCGGAATCTACGTTACGTCACCGAGAAGACCCAGGGCCGCGTCGCATACGTTTACGTACCAAATACCAGCAATCTTGGACATCAATATTTTACGCGATACTTTTTCCCGCAGGCCAACCGGCAGGCGATCATCATCGACGAGCGCCACAACGGCGGGGGCCAGGTCGCCGACTACTACATCGACATCCTGCGGCGTCCGTTCATCAGCTATTGGGCGATGCGCTACGGCAGCGATCTGAAGACGCCGATGGCATCGATTCAAGGACCGAAGGTCATGTTGATCGACGAGACGGCGGGTTCGGGTGGCGATCTCCTTCCGTGGATGTTCCGCAAACTGCAAGTCGGCACGCTGGTGGGCAGGCGCACGTGGGGCGGGCTGGTCGGCATCCTCGGCTTCCCGGTGCTGCTGGATGGCGGGACGGTCACGGCACCGAACCTCGCGATCTGGGATCCGCAGGGTGGGTGGGTGGTGGAGAACCAGGGAGTGCCGCCGGACATCGAGGTCGAGCAGACGCCGGCCGACGTCATCGCCGGACGGGATCCGCAACTCGACAAAGCGATCGAGGTGGTACTCAAACAGCTCGAAGCGAATCCACAGGTGACACCGAAGCGCCCTGCTTATCCAGTCAAAACGAGATAGGGGTCAGAGCTTCGATTCGCCCTGTTCTCTACTGTTTGTAGAAGAACATCGCATAGAAGGGCCACCGAGGTACCCTCGGTGGCGCTATGTCTCGACCGCTTCGACTCGAATTTCCCGGTGGCCTCTTCCATATCTACGCGCGCGGTAACCGCAAGGAGGAGATCTTTTGCAGCGACACCGATCGCAAATTATTTCTCGATCTTCTCGGCGTCTGTGTCAGGCGCTTCGGCTGGATCCTGACTGCATATGCGCTGATGCCCAATCACTTCCATCTCCTGGTTGAACTGACTGAAAAGACGCTGTCCAAAGGGATGCAGTGGCTCAACGGAAAATACTCTCAAAAATTTAACAAGCTCCACGCCAACGTCGGGCACGTTTTTCAGGGCCGTTTCGAGGCGCCGTTGGTCGAGAAAGAGTCGTACGCACTGGAAGTGGCGCGCTACGTCGTCTTGAATCCGGTCCGCGCGAAGATGGTCGGTAAGCCGGAAGATTACGTTTGGAGCAGCCATCGTGCTGTCATTGGAGATGTTGAAGCGCCGCCTTGGCTCGCCGTCGATGATTTGTTGGTTCAGTTCGCACCGAAACGCGACATCGCGCGCGCTCTGTATCGCCAGTTTGTCAACGAGGCCATCGGATCGGACAAGAGTCCGTGGACTGATCTCGTCGGAGGCCTGTACCTGGGAAGTGGAAGATTGGCTGAAGCGAGTTCGGGAACAGATCGATCTGAAGCCAAGGGCGGATGATCATCCGCGCGCGCAACGCGTGGTCGGCGCACCGTCGATGGCGACGATTGTGGGTGTGGTGGCAGCCACTCTTTCCACCGGTGAGGATCGTGTCCGGCGCGGTCGCGGCGGTATCCCACGCATGGTCGCGGCATGGATCGGCTGGCATGAAGCGCTATTGACGAACCGGGACATCGCGGCCGGCCTGCGGATGCGAAGCTCAGGTCACGTATCCGATCTGGTCCGCCACTGCGAGCGAGAACTCGCGATCAACCCTCACCTGCGAGCGTGCGTCGACCACTGCATCGCTACCATTCGTAGAGAGACGGGCGAAACGAAGCTCTGACCCCTAGCTCATCCAGTTGACGCCGGCCTCCTTGTTCCACTTCGTTGTCATCTTCTTCGACTTCGTCAAGAACTCGATCGAGCCGCGGCCGGTGATGTCGCCCACCCCGAATTTCGATTCGTTCCAGCCGCCAAAGCTGAACGGCTCACGCGGCACCGGCACTCCGACGTTCACGCCGACCATCCCGGCGCTCGCTTTTTCCATGACATAACGCGCCACGCCGCCGCTCTCCGTGAAAACCGACGCGGCGTTGCCGTAGCGCGACCGATTCTGCAAGCGCACCGCTTCTTCGACGTCCTTCGTGCGAATGATCACCATCACCGGCCCGAACACCTCTTCGCTCGCGATTCGCATGTCGGGCGTGACGTAGTCGATGAGTGTCGGGCCGACCCAGAAACCAGGACCTCCCCTTCCTCGTCCATCCACCAGCACCTTCGCGCCGGCTTTCTCCGCCTCGGTGATGTATCCCTCGATGCGCTGCTTCGCTTCCTTCGAGATCACCGGTCCGATCTTCACGCCGCGCATGATCGAAACCATGCGGTTGATGATGTGATCCGTGTTGCCGACCGCCATCATCACCGACGCCGCCATACAGCGCTGGCCGGCGCAGCCGGACATCGATGCCACGACGTTCGATGATGTCATTTCGGGCTCGGCATCCGGCATCACGATCAGATGATTCTTGGCGCCGCCTAGGGCCAGGACGCGTTTGAGGTTGACGGTGCCGCGCCGATAGACGATCTTCGCAACGCGCGTCGAACCGACGAACGTGATGCCTTCGATGTCGGGGTGATCGCAAATCGCTTCGACGGTCTCCTGTCCCCCGTGGACGATGTTGAGCACGCCCTCGGGGAGTCCGGCCTGGCGCAGCAGTTCCGCGATGCGGCCGGCGGATAGGGGCACCTGCTCGCTCGGCTTGAGAATCATGCAGTTGCCCAGCGCGATCGCGTTCGGGATCGTCCAGTTGGGCACCATGTTTGGGAAATTGAAAGGCGTAATCGAGGCCACGATGCCCACCGGGAATCGTTCGACACGGCACTCGACGCCGCGGCTGACTTCGAGCACCTCGCCGGCCGTGATTTGCGGAAGCGAGCACGCAAACTCCGTGAGCTCGGCGGACTTCAAAATTTCCGCGCGCGCCTCGCTGTCGACTTTTCCGTTTTCTTCGGTGATCAGCGCGGAGAGCTCCTCGATGTTTTGCTCGAGCAGCGCTTTGTAGCGAAAGAAAACCTGGACGCGCTCCTTGATTGGGAGCGACGACCACGCCGGAAACGCGCGTTTGGCAGCCTGCACGGCGCGATCGACCTCCGCGGCCGGCGAGAGCGGCACGCGCGAGATCACGCTGCCGTCAGCGGGATTGGTAACGTCGAGATGGTTGTAGCCTGGGGCTTCGACAAATGTTCCGCCGATGTAATTGCGGACCGAAGGGTACTTCGTGGTGATGTCGATGGCACTCATGGATGTGCAATTTACGCCGGAGTTCACCGTCGCGCCAGTATCCAGTCAATGGCCGGCTCGACAGCCCGCGGCGGCAGCCGATCGAGGCTGGGAACTTCGTCGCGACCGCCGGTCTTCGCGAGGAAGCCCTCGTGGTCGACGTTGGGCACGATCATGAGCGTCGCCGACGGGTCCATGGCCATGATGCGCGACGCATGTTCGGCGGCCGGCACGCGCGTGTCGAGGCTGCCGAAGAGTAAGAGGACGGGAACACGCACGCGTTTCCAGTAGTCGGTCGGGACGAATCGCTCGTTGCGCTGCCACCAAATCGCGAGCGGCGCGTCGCGGCTGATCATTCCGCCGAAGCGCGGATACCATCGTGCGCCTTTCGCATTTTGATCGGCCGCCTCGAGCTGATCGCGGTGCGCGCCGGTCTGCAGGAAATCGAAGTACAGCTTCCGGTACGCAACCGCCTCCTCGATTTCGGCAGGCGTGAATCCGTCCGCTCGGAGCTCTGTCCCGGTCCGGATCAATTCCTGATTAGTGAGATCTGTCGCCGGGCAGGCGGCGCAGACGACAAACGCGATCGCCTGCGATTTCGCGGCCGCGATCGGAGCGATCCAGCCGCCCTGGCTGGATGCATAGATGCCCAGGTATCGGGAATCGATATCTTTGCGCGACCGCAACGCCTCGAGCGCGCCGATCACATCATCGGCGACATCCTCGAACGTTCTGCTCCGCCAATCGGGGCGCTGGTCAAGGGCGAGAAACGCGATGCCGCGCCGCGCGAAATACGGCGCCGGCAGAATTCCGGCGCCAGGCACGGCCACGATTGCGGGATGCCTGCCGCTGGCGCGCGGAATGTAGAGCGTTCCGCCCGGAACGTGTTCGGTCGCGAACGCATCGACACGCGTAGCGACGACCTTGGAATTGATGGTGAGTTTCTCGTCCGCGATCTTCACGCGGACCGCGATGGGCTGTTCGACGCCGATCGACGGCCCGCCCACCCACTCGCCCTCGCCGATGCGCAGACGCGACAAGCGGCCGCTGTCGTAGTCGAGCAGCAGGATCGCGTCGCCGTCGGTTTTGGTCAGCGAGTAGAGATGGTTGCCGGAGCGATAGAGAGCCACTTGTCCGACGAGAAGGGCGATTGCGAACACCTGACATTGATACGTGCGTCGAGAGCAGCAGGTTATGATTCCGCCCGATGGCCCTCAGTCAATTGTGGCGGACGAAGTCGCTCGACGAGCTGATGGCCGAGACACGCGAGGAGGGTCACCAGCTCAAGAAAGCCCTCGGTCCCTGGAACCTGGTGGCCCTCGGCATTGGCGCCATCATCGGCGCCGGCATCTTTGCCACGATCGGCACCGCGGCGGCCGGGGACCCTTCCCGTCCCGGCGCTGGTCCGGCGCTGATGCTTTCGTTTGTACTCACAGCGATCGTGTGCGGTTTTTGTGCACTTTGTTATGCAGAATTTGCGTCGATGGTTCCCGTCGCCGGCTCTGCGTACACCTATTCATACGCAACGCTGGGCGAGCTGACCGCCTGGATCATCGGCTGGGATTTGATCCTGGAATACGCCATCGGAAACGTCGCCGTTGCGATCTCGTGGGCGAATTACTTCAACACTCTGCTCGAAGGATTCGGCATCACGCTTCCGCCGTGGATGAAGATCGATTACACAACCGCTGCTGCCAAGATGCCGGAGCTGGTCGCCAGCGCGCCGCATATCTTCGGCATCCCGATCGTCTTCAACATTCTCGCCGGCGTGATCGTCGCCGCGATCACGGTGGTTTTGGTGTGGGGCATTCGCGAGTCGGCCAGCTTCAACTTCGGGATGGTCGCCATCAAGCTCGTCGTCCTGGGCTTCTTCATTCTGGTCTGCTTCAAATATGTCAAGCCGCCGAACTGGCATCCGTTCGCGCCGAACGGAATTCACGGCGTGATCACCGGCGCCGCAATCGTCTTCTTCGCGTACATCGGCTTCGATGCCGTCTCGACGACGGCCGAGGAGGCGAGGGATCCGAAGCGGGACATGCCGATCGGCATCATCGGCTCGCTGATCGTCTGCACGATCGTCTACATCGGCATCGCTGCAGTTTTCACGGGGATGATTCCTTACGGCGCGCTGACGAAGACATTGTCGAGTGAGCAGGCGGAGCCGCTGACGCTGGCGATGAAATTCGTCTCGATGCCCAATTGGATGGTGGGCGTGGTCGCGTTCGGATCCGTCATTGCGCACACGGCCGTCCTGCTCGTGTTTCAACTCGGTCAACCGAGAATCTTCTTCGCGATGTCGCGCGACGGCTTGCTATGGCCCTTTTTCTCGAAAGTGCATCCGCGCTTCAAGACGCCATACATCGGCACGATCCTCACGGGAGTCTTCGTCGGCGTGACCGCGATGGTGACGTCGCTCGATGCGATGGTCGATCTGACGAACATCGGAACTCTTTTCGCGTTCATTCTCGTGTGCATCGGCATCATGATCCTGCGCGTCAGAGAGCCGAATCGCGAGCGGCCGTTTCGCGTGCCGGGCGGTGCGTTTCTTCTCCCGATTCTCGGCATCATCACTTGTCTCGTGCTCGCGATCTACCTCCCGCCGAAATCGTGGTGGCGTTTTGTCTACTGGCTTCTCGCCGGCCTGGTCATCTACGTCACGTACGGCTACTCACACAGCCGGCTGCGCGCGGGCGGTGGCGGCGGACCGCGTCCTCCCGATTTCAATCCCGAGCAGCAGTTGCCGGAGCAGGACGTTCACTGAGGCCGCTCGAGCGATGCTGAATCCGTTGCCAGGTGCCTTGAAATCCACAGATACGGGCCGGCCGGCGTCAAGCCGGCGCGGTTGAAGACATCGCGATACCACGCCGCCGGTCTTCGAATCAGTCCGACCGTATCGCCGGCGACGGCATCCTCGCGGGTCAGAACTTCCAGATAGGCCGCGCCGCGCATCAGTTTGACGACCGTCGGGAGGCCGCGCTGAATCTCGTCGTCGTGCAGGTAGTGCAGCACGTCGGCGCACACGACCAGATCGAATCGCTCGCGAACGTCGAGATCCGAAAACGAGCCGCGAAGCACATTGCGGGAGACACCAAAAGTCTCCACGGCGTAATCGCTCGGGTCGAATCCGACGTAGCGGATCATTGGCCGCAGCACGCGAAGATGTTCGAACCACGGCGCTTCGCCGCAGCCGATATCGATGACATTGCGCACGGCGCGCCGCAGAAAATATTCGGCGACCGCCAACGCCATCGTCACCTTGCGCCGAACTTCGGGCTCCGGACCGATGCGGGAGCGGCCGCGATACCACCGGTCGAAATAAGCGCGGTCGTATCGTTTCACTTCCGGGGAGTGAAGCCTTCCTTCTCCCAATATTCGCGTGGGATCTTTTGAAAGTCCGTCACGCCCAGCTTCGCCAGCTCGTCCGCCGACATGTTCTCGGCCAGGATCAGCCCCTCGACCTCGCCATCCTTTCCCTCCAGCTCCCACCCAGCCCACACTTCGGTATCGCTGTAGGGACGAAGAGAAATCTTCTGGATATATCGCGCCATCCAAAATTGTCCGGGATGAACCAAATTCTATCATTCGATAAAGTATGGTCCGCGCTTGACTGATAGCCAGCGAATCCTTGACTCGATCCGCCGCCTGGTGCGACTGCTCCGGCTCACCGATCGCGCGGCCCAGAATGAGCTGGGTCTCTCGGGAGCGCAGCTTTTCGTCCTGCACGAGCTTGGAAAGACTCCGGCCATGTCGTTGTCCGAGCTCGCGGAAAAGACGCGTACTGATCAGAGCTCAGTCTCGGTGGTGGTGAGCCGGCTGGTCGAACGCGGCTACATCACGCGCGAACGCGATTCGCGTGACGCGCGCCGGCTGGTACTGAGTCTCACGCCCGCCGGCCGCGCGCTGGCGGACGAATCGCCGCCGGTGGCCCAGGAGAAAATCATCGAGGTCCTCGAGCGCATGTCGCTCAGCGAGCGCCGTCGATTCGCCGACACGTTCAGCCGGATCATCGAGGAGCTTGGCGAGGCCCGGGGTGTGGCGCCGATGATGTTCGAAGAGGAGCCGGGGGGAGGATCGCGCAAAAGAGGTAAGTGAGGGCGCTCGAGATAACACCGCTATCTGCTACTCTTACCGCCGCCGATGAACAGACAGGAGCTCCTGGCGCACATCCCGCTATTCGAGTCTCTTACGGCCGAGGATCTCGAGTCGCTGTCGCGCAAGCTGGAGGAAGCAAACTATGGCGACGGCGACGTCGTCTTTCAGCAGGGCGATGAGGGATCGTCCCTTTTCATCATCGACGACGGCGCGGTCGAAATCTCCTACGGCGAAGGACGAGGTCGCATCACCCTCGCGACGCTTTTTCCGGGTCAGTATTTTGGTGAGCTCTCGCTCTTCGATCGTGCTCCCCGATCGGCAACCGCAACCGCGGTAAAAGCTTCACGCCTGATCCGTCTCGATCGCGACGATCTGGTCGACTTCGTTAACAAGAATCCGGCGGCCGCACTCCGGATCATTGCCGAGATGAGCGAGCGACTCCGACAGACCAACGAGCTGATGTCGCGTCAGGTCTCGCGCAACGTGCTCGAGGAAGAAGAAGAGCACCTGACCATCGGCCAGCGGGTGGCCGATCGCGTGGCCGCCTTCGGCGGTTCGTGGCCGTTCATTTTCACGTTCGGGGCTGTGATGGTCATGTGGATGCTGGTCAACATTCTGAGGTTCTCAAATTTCGATCCTTATCCGTTCATTCTCTTGAATCTCGTGCTCTCCACGCTGGCAGCGCTGCAGGCCCCCGTGATCATGATGAGTCAGAACCGTCAGGCGTCGAAGGACAAGCTACTCGCCGAAAACGACTATCAGGTGAACCTGAAAGCGGAGCTCGAGATCACGGCACTCCTGCGGGGCCACGCCGAGATGTTGGCGCGTCTGGCGCTGCTCGAGCGGATGATCGCCCGTCGCGGCCCGGTCGAAGCCGTCAACGAACAAAAACCGCAGGCGATCGCGCGCGGAGAGTAGTTACTCCACCCCGAAGCCCGCCCGCATCCAGGCGCCCGTTCCGCCGACTACGTTCATCACGTCCGTGAATCCTTCGCGCATCAGCAGGCTCGAAGCGATCGAGGATCGGTATCCGCTCGCGCAGATAA